>WNGK01004466.1_pt1 | contig 43994 bp, 39 predicted proteins | sample 5400601 | NCBI WGS metagenome assembly WNGK01 (sample SAMN13153376, study PRJNA577476) | soil metagenome | isolation source: 60 cm soil or saprolite under Garry oak tree replicate 1 | place: USA:California | collected 2016-06-15 | reverse complement strand
GACGTCGACGAGCAAGACTACATCGAAGCGGTTCTCCGGGAAAGGTAACTGCCGTCCGTCGCCCTGGAGTACCTCTACGCCTAGCACCTTAGCAATTTGGAGCCGTTGGCTCAGGAGGGCAATCATTTCCGGCTGTATCTCAATACAGGTGACGCTGCCTCCTGCTCGTGCAGAGACACGCTGAGCTAAGGGAACGGTTATGGAGCCTGGCCCTGGTCCGACCTCGAGCACCTGCATGCCAGGAGTGATGCCAGCGCGATCCAAGATCCGCTCTGGGGGACCGAAGAATTGCCAGCGCAAGGGCATGGTGAGTTGTGGCACCGCCTGGAGCGGGGTGAGCCCCGGACGGATGCGACGGAGGACACGTCCGATTACTTGAGTCAGCAAATAGAGGCCGACGATCCCCAACACAAGTCGACCAGCCAATATAAGAGTTGATCTGAATAGCATTCCTCTATGCAAAGGCATTCTCACCAGTAATAGCTTGACCGATGATAAGCGTATGAATATCGTCAGTGCCCTCGTAAGTGTAGACAGACTCCAGATTGTTGGCGTGGCGGCTGATGGGATATTCGAGGGTGATACCGTTTGCGCCGAGAATGGAACGGGCTTCACGAGCCGTCTTGAGAGCTTCGCGTACATTGTTGCGCTTGGCAATAGAGATTTGCACGGGGTGCAGCAAGCCTTCATCCTTGAGGCGCCCAAGTTGGAGGGCGAGGAGTTGGGCTTTGACAAGCTCGGTTGCTATAATGGCAAGCTTTTGTTGTACCAGCTGGAAACTGGCAATGGGTCGATTAAACTGGATGCGAGTTTTGGCGTAGTCGAGAGCAGTTTCATAGCAAGCGCGTGCAGCCCCGGTCGCGCCCCATGCGATGCCGTAGCGTGCTTCATTCAAGCAGGAAAGAGGGCCACGTAGACCACGCACATTGGGTAGCATATTTGCGGCGGGGATGCGACAATCCTCGAAGTGTAGTTCTGAGGTGACAGAGGCACGCAAGGAAAGTTTGTGGTGAATGTCACTGGTTGTGAAACCAGAGGTGCCGCGCTCGACGAGGAAGCCACGGATACCATCTTCTGTTTTGGCCCAGACGACGGCCAAATGTGCCATACCGCCATTGGTAATCCACATCTTAGTGCCATTGAGGATGTAGGAGTCACCATCGCGACGTGCACTGGTACGCATACTACTGGGGTCGCTACCAGAGTCAGGCTCAGTCAGGCCAAAGCAACCAATAACTTCACCTTTCGCCATTCTGGGGAGCCAATGCTGTTTCTGCTCCTCAGAGCCAAAGGCCGAAATAGGGAACATGACAAGTGAGCCCTGCACAGAAACAAACGAGCGCAGGCCACTATCACCCGCTTCCAATTCCTGGCAAGCCAGACCATAGCAAACAGAACTGAGACCGGCGCAGCCATATCCTTCAATGTGCATACCGAGCAGGCCCATATCAGCAATGGCAGGGATTAAGTGATAGGGAAAGGTACCAGCCTCGAAGTGTTCGCCAATAATGGGCAGGACGCGGTCTTGTACAAATTTACGCACGCTATCGCGTACCATGCGCTCTTCTTCATTGAGGAGATGATCAATATTATACAGGTCAGTTGGGGATGGCATCTGGACCTGACGTTCACTGGTTGTTTTTGCCATAAATACGGTTCTCCGTCTTTTCTTCACTACTCGTACACAGGAGGCCAGAGACTCGTAACAGGAATTACCCAACCAGGAAAAAGTTCAGGAACAGTGAGGGTATCACCGTCGTGCAGTATTCCTTTCAGAGGAAGAGAAGTTTCGCCCAAGACATCTTTGCTCAGCCCACCAGAGCGGTAAACAGAGACGGTATGTGTATCAGGATCAATCAGAACGCCAACCTGAACACCCTGGCTTAAAAATAGGGCTACTTTCTCTTCAAGCTCCCGCATACGGTCTCTACTCGATTTTATCTCGACGATCAGTTCAGGCACTACAGCCAAATAAGTGCGCGGACTTTGCTTGAGCCGTTCGCGTGAAATAAACGAAACATCAGGAGAAAGCAAATCGCCATTGGGCATGCGAAAACCTGTACTCGCATCTAAGACGCGGCCTAAGTTATGGCTATGCACCCATGTGCTTAGCAGCATAATGAAGCGAGCTCCAATTTCGCCGGACACACTGTCTGACGGACTCATTATAATAATTTTTCCTTCTCGTAATTCAATCTGGTAGTCAGGGTAGAGTCCCTGAAGCTTTTCCACATCCTGAAAGCTAATAGCCATAGTGATTTCTCCCTCGATGACAATGAAATTTTAACAACAAATGAAGAGGGAAGCGCGTCCTTCATACAGGATAGCATATTTTATTGGTTGACGTCTATGACGGTACGGCCACGGTGTTGCCCTTTGATCATTGCATCGCTGAGAGTGGGTAGTTCCTGTAATGGAGCAACCTGGATCATCTGTCTTAGTTTGGCTATAGGAAGTTTTCGTTGGAGGCGAGACCAGGCTTCGCGGCGGCGCGGCTGGGGACAGGAGACTGAATCGATACCAAGCAGGTTGACGGCACGAAGGATGAAGGGAAGGACAGTGGTGGGCAAGCTGTTGCTGCCAGCATTGCCACAGGAAGCGACACTGGCACTATAGGCCATGGTGCGCAGGACACCTGCTAGAGTTTCACCACCAACGGTATCAATGGCGGCTCCCCAGCGGGCAGATTCGAGTGGCCGCTTGGAGGGTTGCGAGAGGATATGGCTGTCGATAATGGATGAGGCACCGAGTTCTTGTAAATATGCGTGCGTCTCGGTGCGACTCGAAGCGGCAGTAACATGATAACCGAGGTTGGAGAGAACGCCAACAGCGATACTGCCGAGGCCACCGGATGCACCAGTGACGAGCACTTCACGCTCATCAGGATGGAGGCCATGTTCTTCAAGAGCCATGATCGAGAGCATGGCGGTGAAACCGGCGGTGCCAATGCCCATAGCATCCTGCAGGCTGAGACCATCCGGCAGAGGTACAAGCCAGTCAGCTTTGACCCGAGCTTTCTGAGCATGACCGCCCCAGTGACGTTCACCGACGCCCCAGCCCGTGAGGATCACTTGATCGCCGGGCTTGAAATCAGGGGACTGCGATTGCTCGACAGTGCCTGAGAAGTCGATGCCAGGGATAAAGGGGAAGTTACGAATGATTTTGCCTTTATTGGTGATGGCAAGAGCATCTTTGTAGTTGAGGGTGGAGTAGGCAATGGAGACCAGTACATCCCCCTGCGGCAGGTCATCTACGGTCAGGTCGCGAAATGTGGGTCGCACACTTTCTCCATCTTGCTCAAGGAAGAGGGCTTTGAATGTTTCTTGTGGCATGGTTGTTTCTCCTCATCACTATGCTGCTGTAGTAGATAATCTTCTTTGTTTATATTGTGCCACAATTATTCTAAGGCGTGCCGATGATTGTAATCTGTACAGAAGTATGTTCCGTATCTTACCGTAAACTGAGCTTGTCAATGGCTCAGGAGAGAAGTATACTTGGCATGGATGAGACAAAGGTCATCCATACCAGGAATAAGGGTTCCCAGCAGACAGGAGGCATTTTATGGGTATGACTGGCGATGGCTTGTCTTACTGGCAAGCTGAGAGCGAGGGGTTGTCGCTTCTCGAAACGACGATGGGCGATCTCTTAGATCGTCGTGCTACAGAAATTCCAACGCAGGAAGCGGTTGTCTATTCGTGTTATCCTGAATTTGGTGAGGCATTCAATATTCGTTGGAGCTACCAGGATTACCGGGAACGTGTGAATGCTGTGGCAAAGGCACTAATGGCTCTGGGACTGAACAAAGGGGATCACATTGCAGTCTGGGCGGCTAACCTGCCTGAGTGGGTATTGCTTGAAATGGCAGCTGGCAAGGCTGGTCTGGTGCTGGTGACGGTCAATCCAGTACTACGTGCGGCTGAAGTTGAATATATTCTCAAGCAGGGCGATGTGCGTGCGCTCTTCTTTATGGCTCGTATACGCGATCATGATTGCCTGGAAACCATATGTGCTTTGACTAAACCTGGTACAAAGAACGGCAAAGTAACCAGTGATCGCTTACCCATGTTGCGCTATGTTAGTTTGATGGGTATGCCTCCTGCTGGTCTGCTTGAGCAAAGTAGCTGGCGACCAACGCTTTTCCGCGAGATGGTCGAGGCTGGTTCACAGATCACTGACGCCCAGTTGCGTGAGCGGCAAGCATCGGTGAAGCCGACCGATGCCTTCATTATGATGTTCACATCGGGAACGACCGGTTTCCCAAAGGGTACTCTACTGACACATCGCGGCATTATTAATGATCTGTTGTTTGGCATTGCGCGTGCAGGAGATCAAATAAGGCCAGGTGATCGCTATTGTATACCTCTACCATTCTTTCACATCGCAGGCGCAGGGGTGGCAGCCGGTACAGTTGCAGCTAGCCTGACACTCCATCCTTTGATTGCTTTTGATCCATTGAAAATGTTGCAAATTATCAGCACGGAACGTTGTAATCTGCTCTTCGCTGTTCCAACTATGCTGATTGCCATGCTGCAACATCCTGACTTCAATAACTACCAACTCTCGTCGCTCAAGTTTGTCTCCTCCGGTGGCGCACCTGTACCCATATCGGTGATGGAGCAGATCAAAGAGCGCACAGGTGCAGATGTAGCAATCATCTTTGGACAGACGGAAAATACCGGCGGCATGACTTTGACGTTACCAGATGATACGTTTGAGCGGAAATCGGCAACGGTGGGTATTCCATTGCCACATGTTGAAGTAAAGATTATCTCCCCAGCAACAGGAGAGATCGTTCCTTGTGGTAAGCGCGGGGAGATCTGCTGTCGGGGTTTCCTGGTCATGCAAGGCTACTACAATATGCCCGAGAAAACTGCCGAGGCGATTGATAGTGAGGGCTGGTTACACACGGGTGATCTGGCCACGATGGATGAGCATGGGTATGTCAACATTGTGGGGCGACTCAAAGATATGCTGATTCGTGGTGGTGAAAATATCTTCCCACGCGAGATCGAAGAGTTTCTCATTCGCTATCCTAAGATTGCTGATGTGCAGGTGCTGGGAGTGCCAGACACCTTCTTTGGTGAGGAAGTACTAGCCGTGGTTATTCCTAAAGCGGGTACAGAGATTACTGAGGAAGAGTTGCGTGAGTACTGCAAAGGCAAGCTCAGTTATCAGAAGATTCCGCGCTACTTCAAGTTTGTGGGAGCATATCCTATGACAGCTAGTGGCAAGGTGCAAAAGTTTGTTTTGCGCGAACAGGCAATTAAGGAACTGGGTCTGGCGGAGGCTGCACAGATGCAGACGGCGTGATATTCAGACGTATGTCCAGGCAATGCCACAGGCGTTGATTGATCTCTAGAGATCAATCAACACCTGTATTTATAAACTTATTGACCGCTTCTGCTAAAAGAGTGTATGATATGGGAACTATGAGATATCCATCTTTCTGGGACACATTATCACAACCAATAATCGGACTTGCGCCTATGGATGGCGTGACGGACGCGCCGTGCCGGACGATGCACGGGCTATATGGACGGCCTGATGTAGTACTAACCGAGTTTACAAATGTTGAGGGACTGTGGCGCGGCAGCGAACGTATCTTCCGCGACTTCCTGTATACGCCTGCGGAACGCCCGGTCGTGGCACAGATCTTCGGCTGTCTCCCTGAATACTTTTATAAGGCGGCGCATGTCGTCTGCGAACTGGGCTTTAACGGCCTCGATCTTAACATGGGCTGTCCTGCAAAGACTATTGCCAATAAAGGGGGAGGAGCCGCACTGATTCGCATGCCGGAGACGGCGAAAGCGATTATTCGAGCGGCGCAGGCGGGTGTACGCGATTGGTACAACGGTCAGACGTTGGAAGACCTGGAGATGGAACCGGAGCGGATCCGGCGCATCCGCCAGATGAACGAGGAACGGGTACGTATATGGGGTGATACACCACAGACCGAGCGGCTACTGTTACCAGTGTCAGTGAAAACACGTCTGGGTTATGATTCAATTGTGGTCACCGATTGGGTACAAGAGTTGTTGGAGCTTGAGCCACATGTGATCTCCCTGCATGGGCGCACACTGGCCCAGCATTATAAAGGTGAGGCAAACTGGGACGCGATTGCAGCAGCAGCTGAGATTGTGTGTAAGACGGATACGTTAATTTTCGGCAATGGCGATATAAAGACACTGTATGAGGCTGCACAGCGTATTCGTACTACGGGCGTGCATGGAGTTTTGATCGGACGTGCCTCCTTTGGTAATCCCTGGCTTTTCCGTGACCGCGAGAAGTTGAAACAGTTGCTGAATGCTGGTATCAATCTTACACATGAGGATTTGCCGGATATGGGACCAGGGCGGGAAGATCGTCTATTGATGGCCCTTGAACATGCGCGTGTCCATGCAAAGTTGAAGGGTGAGGATCATTTTGTGGAGTTGCGCAAGCATATGGGATGGTATCTGGGACATTTTCCTGGTGCCAAGCGAGTGCGCAATGAGTTAGTGCGCATTAATAGTCTGGCCGATGTGGAGCGGATTATTGCGGCGGCATTGGAGAGACAGGATGAGGAGGGAGAGGGAGTAGAAGATGTACAAATAGAAGAAGTGAGGGACGCTGAGTTGGATGTGGCGTGTGCGTGTTAAAGCCTTGCTTTTCTCTCACCCATTAGTCACATCGAGATAATTTATATTGGTGTGTCGAGTATAATGAATGTATACATTGACGTGTCATGTGGATGAGGAGGACTATGCTATGCAAAAACCACAGCCAGACCCTATTATGCCGCCCAGAGCGCGTATGCCGCAGGTTTCTCCGCAAGAGGTAGCACAGAATCAACCAGGGCGGAGAGCAGCTACCCCAAGGCAGTTTATGGTACTCCCACGCACGCCAATGCCACAGCAGAAAGGGCAAGAAGAGATCAGATACTCTTCCCCTGGTATACCGGTGACGCCACCATACTCCATACCAGGATATTTTGCAAAAGGTGAGGAAGAAGGGAACAAGCCGGGCCTTGGTGAAACGCTCATGGGCTGTGGAATGTTGTTGCTGATGGGTCTAGTTGTAGTTGCCGTGTTGTATTATTTAATGATTTGAAGTTTTCCCCACTACTTGATTTTGCCTCGTGTCTCTACATGCTTTCCCTCCACTTCATCCAGCGAGAAGTATGGATGATACCATTTGCACCTCTGACAGCTTCCCTGATACAATTAAAGCACATTGGTCGGTACGGATTTTTTTATAGAGAGATCCCTATAGTTACTTATACTCATGAAAGAGTACGTGAAGAGAGTAGCTAGTGTAGGATATAGCTGGCTCCTTGTATTGAGGATTTACCTGAGCGTGAGCTGTCGTTTTTGGTGGCGGCACATTCGACTCTGGCTACAACGATTACATATAGTGGAAAGTACACAGACAGGTATGAAACAAACCCTGCTTTTTATTCGGCATGGACAAACAACGTGGAATGTTGAACATCTTCTACCAGGGCAGAGAGAAGGGGTGGAGTTAAACGATTCGGGGCGACAACAGGCAGCATGCTTGGCCGATGCACTGTCAGCGATACCGATCAGTGCCATCATTAGCAGTCCCCTAGAACGTGCGAGGGATACGGCGGAAATTATTGCTCAGGGACGCAACCTGAGGCTGGAGTTTGATCCTGACCTGATGGATACGAATGTTGGCCGTTGGACAGGAAAAAAGTATGACGAGCTTTCTAAAAATGATCCTGAGTGGAAAGCATATGTACATGACCCTCTGGTAGCACCGGAAGGAGTCGAAACGTTTCTCCAGGTACAGCAAAGGGCGATGGCAGCGGTCGAATGTTGGCGCACCAGGGAGGGAATTGGTGCATATCCGGCGTTTGTGACGCATGCAGATGTAGTCAAGCTGATTATAGCGCATTATACTGGCTTGGAAGCGAAAAGGGCTGGTACGATGTTTATCGATAATGCCTCAGTCAGCGTAGTTGAAATTGACACAGAGAACATCCATACGGCGCGAGTGATTGCTGTCGGCTGGAGCCCTCACCCCGGTTGGCTGAAGCCACCCATAGAGCCACAAAAAGAAGAAGCACCTGCCTCTGAGAAGGCGGTAGGTGAGCAGAAAACATAACTGACGCCGATAGTAGATAGAGGGAAGGGAAAGCTAGCATGTTTGATCCGCGTGACCCTTATGAACGCTTATACTGGCATTATGATTCTCGGCGACCGCTGTCGATGGCACAAATTATCGCCATGGGCAGTGTAGATGCGGAGACGGTAGGTCTCATTTGGCTGCTGATGGAGCATGGTGCCTCGCTGACCGTGGCCGGCCCAACCGATCCACAACCAGGGATAGGTAAGACAACAACGCTGAATGCTCTGCTACAATTTTTGCCCGAAGGAACGGCTCTGGCTTACATGGCTGGCATGTATGAGGATTTTGCGTTTACTCGCTTGCCCGATATCGATCCGACCAAGACATATGCGCTCTGTAACGAGGTGAGCGACCATTTGCCCATCTATATGTGGGGACGCGTGGCACGCCGCTATCTGACCCTGCCCATTCAGGGCTATCACGTTGCCACCAGTGTGCATGCCGATACTATTGATGATGTGATCGCAATGTATTCACACGCTCTGCACGTGCGGTCAGAAGATGTGCGCCGCCTGGGATTAGTGGTCAACATCGGGCTGGTAGGGCGTACCTATCCCTTGCGCCGTCGCTGGTTCACGACCCATTTTTTACAGCCCTATGCCAATCCTAAACAGCCAGACAAGGTGGTATCTGTTCCCCTCTCGCTGTGGAATGAATATGATGATACCTTTGAACACGCCGATGCATCTATTCTTGACGACTTAGCGCAGTGGATCGGGCTTTCCGCACAAGAGTTCACTGCTAGCCTCAAGCTGCGTATAGATTGTCTGCAAGAGCTAGCGCAAGATCGCAGTGTTGATACCTACCAGATGTATGATGCAATACAGGCATTGCGCCAACGCGAACAAAAACACCGGCCATGAAATAGAAGAACCATACTTTTTTGTTGTAACTGATAAGAAGTAAGAAAGGAGGAGCCGCTGATGCTCACACGAAAGCAAATAGCCAGCGAAGGGTGTTGGCCTCGCATCTGTAATGAACGTTAATTCCAATCGAAGAAGAGGAGCAGACGCACGATGAGTTTTTCTGTAGCTATGCTCAGCGTTCATACGTCTCCGTTGGCTCTGCCTGGAGAGACGAAGGATGCAGGTGGCATGAACGTCTATATGCGTGAACTAGCACGCGAACTTGGTTCTTTCCATACGGCTGTTGATATCTTTACCCGTTGCACCAACGAATCCACTCCCCAAATTGTACAGCTTAGCCCAAATGTACGGGTTATTCACATCCTAGCTGGCCCTGTAAGCCCAATTGCTAAAAATGAGCTTTATCGGTACCTGCCTGCCTTTACACAGCACCTCGATGATTTCCGGAATGCTGAGGGAAGGCAGTATGATGTACTGCATAGCCATTACTGGCTTTCAGGCGTAGCAGCTCTCCCTCTGGTTGAACAATGGGATGTACCACATGTGACTATGTTTCACACCATTGCCCGCCTGAAACAGATGGCAAATCCGCATGAGCCTGAGTCACCCCTGCGCCTGGAAATGGAGCAGAAAGTGATGAAGCTTGCTGATCGCATTATTGCCACGACGGTTGATGAGCGCTCCCAGATGATCCGCTTCTGTGGAGTGACGGCGAGTCAAGTAGAAGTTATTCCCTGCGGCGTAGATTTGCGCCTATTCGTACGACAGGATGTGCAACAGGCGCGGAAGAAGCTCGCTTTGAAAAGGGATAAGCCGGTGTTGCTCTTTGTAGGGCGGCTTGATCCCTTCAAGGGACCGGATATGTTTTTACGAGCAGCAGCCTTGATGAAAGAAGAGGCTCAGCTGGTACTGGTGGGCGGCAAGGCTCAGGGCGATAGAGATGTACAGGAACTACAACGTCTGGCAAGCGAACTAAAGATACGCCAGCGCGTTCATTTTCTGGCAGCCAGACCGCAACAGGAACTACCACTGTTGTATAGCGCGGCAGATATAACGGTTGTGCCTTCGTTTCATGAAAGCTTCGGACTGGCCGCGGTGGAGTCGCTGGCCTGCGGAACACCGGTGGTGGCGACGCGAGCTGGAGGATTAATGACGGTGGTAAAGCATGGCAAGACAGGTTACCTGGTGCCACGTGGCCCCGGTTTCTTCGCCGAGCGGCTGGATACGCTGTTACGCGAACGACATACGTTGGAGAGCATGCAACTAGCGGCCCGGCCATCGGTGCTGCGTTTCAGTTGGAAGGGTGTAGCGAGGCAGATGAGTGAGATGTATGCCGATGTAGTGGATGAGGCACAAGAGCTAGTGGCGCAGTAAAGAATAGGAAAGCTGAAAGAGTCGCTGCTGACCCGCAGCGACTCTTTCAGCTTTCCTATACACAGCACTAACGGCTAGCTTCAACTTGCAGGATGTCGTTGAAGTTGGGCGAACCCCAGCCGGTGGTGTAGTCCCAGCCGGGAGTGGCATTGTAGAACAGGTTGTTACCACTGGTGATATCGGTGTAGGGATGGAAGTTGCCAGGCTGATTTGCCAGCGTGTAGAACTCCGGTACACCACCCAGTGAGGTTTTGCCCTTTTGTTGTAGAGCCTGATCAACAAGCAAGGCGCCAGCAGCCCAAATGGGAGCAGCGGCACTGGTGCCACCAGAGGGTGCCCATGCCCCCTGGTAGTAGACAGAGATGTTGGGATAGGCAGCCGCAGCTACATCAGGTACTTGGCGTAAGCCATTGGGTGCAGTGACGGTAGAGGAGAAGGGGCGGATCGTCACGGCAGGAAGTGACGATGAACCATCATAATGTGTTGTGGTACCTGACCCAACCTGCCAGAAGGGACGTTTGAAATCAGCGTTCTGGCTGACACCGCCACCACTCCCCCAGTTATTGGCGCAAACTGGCAGATCGTTACTTGCGCTCCAGGCGGTTTCGCTAGTACGCACATTGCTGTCATTGACCTGTAGGTGTGTACCACCAACGGCAATAGCATAGATGGCACTGGCGGGAAAGGCAACCTGCGCGATATTATGAATGCGCGGTGTAAAGGCTCCGCAGTCACCGCTACTGATAAAGACAGAGATGCCTTCGGCGGCGAGGGTGCGCAGGCTTTTATTGACGGCAGCCAGTTCGCTCGAGCTAAAGGCATCTTCATAGGTGCCATAACTGACGCTGAGGACCTGCACCTTATGGTCAGAGGCGACGCGATTGAAGACATCGACCATTTCCTGAGCAAATGAAGCGGTCTTCCCATCGGTTTGATAGTCAAGGATTTGTGCCTTGGGAGCAAGCCCAGCAATCAGTTCGAGATCCATGATGGCCTCGCCTTGACCTGAACCAGAGGCCAGGTGTCCATCGACGTCGATATTCTGGACATTGGGCGTGGCGATACCCACGCAGGAGGCATAGTTAGCAAGGTCTTTAGGATCGTAGGCATCGCCAAATTCGGCAACACCGATGGTCATCCCTTGCCCTTGAAATCCCTGCGAGTAGAGCTTATCGACCTGATAAGCGGCGGCAAGCTTGTTACGGGTGAGGGTTTGTTTTGTCCCATAGTTGCTGCAATTGCCTGTCGCAGCAGCTCCATGAGCCAAGAAGCCAAAGGGAGGCTTAAATTCTGGAAAGGCGAAGTTATCCAGGCCAACAACCGAACTAACCAGTGAGGCAACAGATTGTGGCAACGTAGGATTGCCTTCCTGCATAAAGAACTCATGACCAGCAATAGTAAATGATTTTAGCTTGATATTCAGAGTACGCTCAATGGTGGCAACAGTAGCGTGAACTTTGATTGAGGTATGCAGGGAGTCGGTAGCTTCAACGTTATAGCCATGCTGAGTTAACCAGTCCATAACTTGCTTCTGCTGATCAGCGGAGAGAGCATATTTCTGCACAATCTGATCAGGAGTCAGGAACTGGTGGAAAGTAGATGAGTCAGGAGTATACATCTGAGCTACATCCTGCTCCATAGCGGTATCATTGTAGATGAGGTTGAATGTCAAAGGCTTAACTTCATTCTCCGGTAGCTGAGTACCAGAAGGTGGCGTACCGACACCGGTAGGTTGATTGGCAACGGGACTAGGATGGACTGAAACGGTGGGTGTGACGCCTGAAGTAGTATTTTGTGCTCCAGGCAGTGAACACGCGCTGGCGATGAGGCTGATAATGGTCATAGCTAGCACAAACTGCATGGGAAGCCAGACATGCTTTCTTTTCACACAATCCTCCAATTAGTAATGGGCCACAATATCTATCTACTTAATATGGCTATACATTCATGAACATATAGCTTGCATAGAGTCGAGTTCATTCGCCCGCAGGCAGGCAAACAGTAACTCTGCCATTTTTCGTATCCATAGTATACATGAGTGAATAAGAGTAGTATATAGTTTAAGGGACAAAAATTTCGTGAAAGGAGCAATATTTTTTTAGTGAGGTGGACAACATTCTGCAAACTGTTGGGAGGGGATAGGGTTTATTTGAAATGTATTGAGGCTTACGCCTAGCAGGAAAGGGCTGCCACAAGGAGGAGGTGAGTGAGTTTTAGTGCGAGGTTGAGTTGGCAAATAGAAGATTAGAGATAAGTCAATAAAAATACGTATTTTTGTGACCGTTTTGGGATGGACAATCTGTTATTCTTATGGTATAATCAATCCATTCAAAAGGAGATTTCAAGGCTACAGGTTCGGACCCATGTCTCATTGTCTATTATTGCGTGACATGGGTATAGCATTCAGCTTTTGAGCTGAGTGAGGATTAGAAATAGAGAACATGGATTTAGTCTCATTGGCATCACAGGTTGCACCACTGTCAAAGGCGGAGGTGGCTTGCGGCAATACGTAAAGACACACTAGGGAAGGTTTGCCCTGGTGTTTTTTCTTTTTTAGATGTTTATTTCTTACGCGCACTGGATGCCGGGCTCATCGATTTTTCTTCATTCTGTCTATGGGCCACTACAAACGTTCAATGGAAGTGAACGAATGCACACACAGAAAGGAGGCGAGACTAACACACTCTTTCTTAATAAAGGTGCTTAGTCTGGTCTTGTGCCAGCTAAAGATAAATTTTCGCAGTTTACCCAGAACAGATCAGGCTTAGACGAAGCCAACGCGAGCGACCGCGTAAAGCCTCTACCTTCAGGTAGGGGTGCGTCACTTCAACCAGATGCGCGACTACGTAAGAAGCGCTCTACATCTGTAGAGTACACATAAAGATGTGGAGACGGAGTGGTTACTCAATTTTAAGGAGGTACTACCGAATCATGAATTCAAGTATGATCAATAAGATCGCCAAAGCCAAACGTTATGCAAGCGAACCAGAGCGGATTCAGTTTACTCGCTTTGAGGCAACGTTTCGGGGTGAGAATGACACCCATACTACCGTTTACGACAATGGCGAGTGGAGTTGTACCTGCCGTTTCTTTAATGATTGGGGCGATTGCAGCCATACCATGGCTATGCAGCGTGTTTTGGGCGTGACTATTCCAGCAGCATATCGACACGGCATTCCTGCGGGATTAGGCACTAGCCCCCTGGTACACTAACCCAATCATCACATACAAGGCTTTGGGCCTCTATAAGCCACCCGAAGCAACACGGAGAAGCACTGACTTTTGATTAGCAGTGCTTCTTTGATTCTCTCTCAAAGTTTTTATACTTCAGAGCGTACCATTGCCATTTTTTAAGAGCCGATGCCGGGTACGAAGTGCAGGATGATGATGACTGCAAACATGATGAAGGCAAGAACGGCGATAAAGATCAAGTCCCGGCGGACATAGGCATAGTGCTCAGCAGTAATTAAGGAAGCAGCACGCTGTTGTTGTGTCCTATTAGCCTGACGCTGAGCAGCCAAGCGTGCCGTAGCACTCTTTTTAGATGTACCGGTCGTGCTATTGGTTGAAGTCGTCGCAGTCGCGCTGACTGCAGGAGTACTGACTGAGCGGCTTACAGCAACTGGTGGGTCTTTCTTCTCAACCGGCTTCACCTCAGTTGGAGGTACCATGGTAGAGACACTGACAGGAGCCGGTTCTTCACTCAGGTTGTCAAGCGGCTCAAGCTCCTGTTCATCTGAGGTTTGACGCACCAGCTCAAAGCTTTTCTGGACTTTTGGTTTATTGCGTTGTGCTGCACTTCGTGCAGTCGTGGTCTTTTTTGGCATTGTTTGTTCCTCACGGGCGACCGTTCTTTTTTTTCAGGGCGACCGCAAGGGTCGCCCCTACTATATACGGTTGCGTTGCTCCGACATTTTTGTTTGTTAAGGCGAGCAAATTGGTTTATACTACGTTCGGCTTGTTGTCCTTACTCAATAGTATACAGAGTAGGTTAAAATATGTGTTGGCGTTATTATACACGAATGAATGGTTTCAGTCGAGAGGTAATGTTTAGAGAATTTGACAAGCTAAGCACTCTGTGCTACCCTTAGCATGGTATGAAAGGGCATGAGGAGCAAAGTACGTACAAAAACGTAGGCGCACAAGTTACGGAGACTAGCCCACTGGCTAGTCCTTTTTTCTACTATTGGCTATAAGTATCTATGATAGAGCAATATGTCAGGAACCCCATAGCTAAAGCTAGGGGCTTGTCGAACGGCTAAGACAACGCAAGTCCTGACTAGCGGCCACATCTCATTCTGCGGGCAACCGCAGAGGTGCATGTGGAGCAGCATATCTGGCTAAGAAAGAGGGAAATCCCAGGCTCATGCCGGATATGCCATCGCGAAGGGTCATATCACCCGTGCATTGACACGGTGGCTCGTCATCGAGCAACAGTTTTCCGAGCCTTTCTGCTAAAAAGGCTCCCCCGCAAGGGGCTAATCATCCAGGCAGGGACCCAACCCTGCCCCAAACAAGGAACGCCTCTTTCCTCCCCAGAGCTGAAGCTAGGGGTATCCAGAGGCGGAGGTTTGATGAAGAGACAGAGGAGCAATGTATTATGGCGAGGATAGTCGTCGCGATGAGCGGCGGCGTGGATAGCTCGGTCGCTGCCGCATTGTTGAAGGAAGAGGGGCACGAGGTAATAGGGATTATGTTGCGCCTGTGGTCGGAACCGGGCGTGATTGAAGACGATGGCGTTGAGCGGGTCGTGCAGAATAAGTGCTGTTCGCTGGAAGCGGTGGACGATGCGCGGCGCGTGGCACGTATGCTGGATATACCTCTGTATCTAGTGAATGTTGAGCAGGAATTTAAGCACACAGTTGTGGATATGTTCTATGAAGAATATGTGGCGGGGCGCACGCCCAATCCTTGTCTAACATGTAACCGACATATTCGCTTTACGGTGATGCTCCAACGGGCCTTGGCCCTCGATGCAGATTACCTGGCAACGGGCCATTATGTGCGCGTAGATGATGAGCCGGTGACAGGCAAGCGGCGGTTACGCCGGGGTCTTGATCCTGATAAGGATCAGTCCTATGTGCTGCATGTGCTTAATCAGCAGCAGTTGACACATGCATGTTTCCCGTTAGGTCCCTATACAAAGACACAGGTACGGGCAATGGCAGCGGAACGTGGCTTGCCAGTGGCGACGAAGGCAGAGAGCCAGGAGATTTGTTTTGTGGCCCAGAACGATTATCGTGGCTTTATCTCTCGCTATGCGGATGCTGCCATGGCCAAGGCAGGGGATGAAGTCGAACCTGTATCTGTTGGTGCGGGAGTAGCGACGGCAGGACAGGGAAAGCGGCTGATTAGCTTGCCGAAGCCTGGGCCGATCTACGACCTGCACGGCAAGGTATTGGGTCGTCATCGTGGGCTGGCCTTTTATACGATTGGACAGCGCAAAGGGCTGGGCCTTACCTCACCGGAACCATTACATGTGTTGAAGATCGATGCAGGACAGAATGCACTGATTGTCGGCCCGGCGGCGGGACTGGAAAAGACCAACTTTACGGTGAGCAAGATGCACTATGTGAGCGGAGAGGTACCGGCTGAGCCATTTGAAGCAAAGGTACAGGTCCGTTATAAGGCTCCTGAAGTACCGGCTCTTGTTACTCCTCTAGAAGGGGAACATGTAAGTGTAACCCTTGTACGCCCACAACGTGCGATCACACCGGGACAGGCTGCTGTTTTTTATGGAGGTGCGGACGGTGATGAGGTGCTGTGCGGAGGAATTATTGAGCAATGACTGACCAGCAACATATTCGAAATTTCTGTATTATCGCCCACATTGACCACGGCAAGTCTACTCTGGCGGATCGCCTACTGGAGTATACGGGGACAGTCTCGAAACGCGATTTGATGGAGCAGACGCTCGATCAGATGGAGTTGGAGCGCGAGAAGGGCATTACAATTAAGGCACAGGCTGTGCGAATGCGCTATACGGCACGTAATGGGGAGGAGTACGAACTGAACCTGATCGATACCCCTGGACATGTGGACTTTACCTATGAGGTGTCACGAAGTCTGGCTGCCTGTGAAGGGGCACTGCTGGTGATCGATGCGGCGCAGGGTATTGAGGCACAGACGCTGGCAAATTTGTACCTAGCTCTGGATGCCGATTTAGCCATCATTCCGGTGATCAATAAGATTGATCTACCCAGTGCCGATCCCGAGAAGGTGATGCAGGAGGTTGAGGAGGTCATTGGCTTACCGAGGGAGGAGTGTATCCTGGCGTCGGCCAAAGAGGGTATCGGTACGCAGAATATTCTCGAAGCCGTTATACAGCAGGTGCCTGCTCCTAAAGGTGAAACGGATCAGCCATTGCGTGCGCTGGTCTTTGATTCACACTACGATGCCTACAAGGGCGTGATTGCCTATGTACGCATCGTGGATGGGCAGTTACGCAGCAATGAGCGTATTGCTATGATGGCTACGGGCAGTACCACTGATATTCTGGAGTTGGGTTATTTTCATCCCCAGCTAGTTTCGACGGACGAACTGACAACAGGTGAGGTTGGCTATATCGCTACAGGCTTTAAGCATGTCAAGGATTGCCGGGTGGGTGATACGGTGACGGTGCCAAATGCGCTGGGACATGTTGTGCCTTTGCCGGGGTATAAGCCTGCCAAACCGATGGTCTTTGCAGGTATTTATCCGGTTGAGGGCAGCGATTACCCTTTGTTGCGAGATGCGCTGGATCGCTTGAAATTGAATGATGCCTCGCTGTTCTATGAGCCAGAGACTTCGACGGCTCTGGGCTTTGGGTTCCGCTGTGGCTTCCTAGGTCTGCTGCATATGGAGATTATTCAGGAGCGTTTGGAGCGCGAGTACAATCTGGATATTCTGGCCACGGCTCCGAGTGTAGAGTACCATGTGACACCGACCAATGGGCCAACGGTGGAGGTAGATAACCCGTCAGATTTTCCGGCGTCGGGTGATATTGAAAAGATTGAAGAGCCGTGGATGGATATTTCGATCTTCACGCCTACGCGCTATATTGGGACGATTATGGATTTAGTGACGACGAGGCGTGGCACGTTCCAGGAGATGAAGTATATCGAGGCCGAGCGGGTGTTGTTGACGTATAGGATGCCATTAGCGGAGTTGATTGTGGATTTCTACGATCAACTGAAATCGCGGACACAGGGTTATGCTTCGCTGGATTATAGCTTTGCGGGCTATTATGAGGCCGACTTGGTGAAGCTGGATATTCTGGTGAATGGCTATCCGGTGGATGCGCTGTCATTGATTGTGCATCGCGACAAGGCATACCCGCAGGGGCGCGCGCTGGTGGAGAAGTTACGCAGTCTTATTCCACGCCAGTTGTTCGAGGTACCGATTCAGGCAGCGATTGGGGCACGTATTATTGCCCGCGAGACGGTGAAGGCGATGCGTAAGGATGTGCTGGCGAAGTGTTATGGTGGTGATATCACACGTAAACGCAAGCTATTGGAAAAGCAGAAGGAAGGTAAGAAGCGCTTGAAGATGGTGGGTAATGTGGAGATTCCGCAGGAGGCGTTTATGGCGGTGTTGTCGTTGGGGGAAGGGTAGGCGCAGTCGGCCCTGCACGATGGCCACACCCCTTGACGACCGCAAGGGTCGTCACTACTATACTACGGCATTGTGGGATGGGGTTGTGTTTGCTTTGAGATAAGATGATGATGGATATTCCGATATGGAAATAGAAGAGATTGGTGCGTTGAAGGTTGCCAATCTCTTTTGTTTTTGCCAGTTTGGGGATGGAGATAGAGAAAATAATGCGATGAACAGCAGCAAGGGCCAGATCCTTTGATCTGGCCCCTGTGTGTTTTTTTCTGCACAACTCCCGTATCACGTCAACCGAGATTATATTGCAAACATAGAGGGCAAGATATAATCGGTATGCCCTTAGCAACTTTCCCCTGCGTACCTCTGCCAACCCGTGACGAAAGTCGTCGTAAAGACCGGCTATTCTATGTAAACAAGAACTAGACGCGGTAAAGCAGGTACTGGTCAGACGCTCAGAGGCTCGGCTCGCCCGTTTCTACGGGCCCTCCTAGTCAATTTGAAACACCATCCCTAGAAGGCGAACTGGTTTCTTCATTGGTTTCATAGAATCTCCTTTCGGATATGTACCAATGCAGGGATTAGACCCTGTGCCAAGGTTTCTTCGTTTCCCTGGAACGTTGTTCCTCTTCGGAACACTTCAAAGTATACCATAATGTGTCAAAAAAGTCAAGCTCAACAATGAATAAATTCAAGGCCAAAAAGGAAAGAACACAAAGACACGGTGGTTGCCCACCATGTCTTTGTGTTCTCTTTTATCAGAATTGGTCTAGTAGTCAGTACGCTCCCGATCAGGAGGCATGACAGGGTTGGATGTCCCGGTATCGGGTGGCATCGGTGTCACATTCTCACGATCGCGGGGAGTGTTACCACTAATAATATCTCGATCCATCACAGGGCGATTCGTGCCATAGTCGGTGTTTGGGGTATCCGATGTGTAGCCAGTGCCACGGTCCGTCGTATAGTCGCTACCAGTGCCAGTTGAGTACGTTGTGCCAGCATCAGGCTGATAGTTGCCCTGCTGCTGGGGGGAGTTGCCCTGTTGATAATCGGTCTGGGAGTAGTTCCCTTGGGGGTAGTTACCCTGCTGCTGAGGATAGTTATCCTGCTGAGAATCACTCCGGGAGTAGTTCCCTTGGGGGTAATTGCCCTGTTGCTGGGGAGAGTCACTCTGGGAGTAGCTGCCCTGCTGCTGGGGAGAGTTACCCTGTTGATAATCACTCTGCTGAGAGTTCCCTTGGGGGTAGCTGCCTTGATCAGCCATGGTCTCATTCTGTCGCTGGGTTGTTGTACCCTTGGCAGCGGCACTACCTTCATGGAAGAGGTAGTTAGACGAAGTGGGATCAAGAGCACCTTGAGGAGCCTGATGCACCATACGCGCAAAGTTGTCCAGATCGTGCTGTAAAGTAGAGTCAAAGCGACTACCAACACCAAGATTCTCGCCGAGGTCGCCGAGGACTCCGGCAGGTGGATTGTAGTTGACAAAGACATCAACACGAGTCTGCTGCACTCCCATAGGCTGGAAGGTGACTCTACCGAAGTTTTCGAGGCCAGAGGTCGAATGCCAGCCAATCTGCTGATCCTCAACCCAATTCTCATTTACCGCATCCCACTCATGACGGCCAACTACTTCAGCCACCCAGTGACTGCGTTGCTCATCATAGTAGGTGACTTCCTTCACGAAGCTCATGAATTTCGGAAAGTCATTGAAGTGAGTAAACATACCATATACTTGATGTACAGGAGCATCGACCGTGACTGAGGCATGATGCTCTGCTAAGCCTGTATTGTTTGCCATAATATTATCCTCCTTTAGAAGACTAACTGCTTATGCTCTTAGTTAGCGAGGGAACGTACATGCTGTTCCCAATCTATCAAGGTACACGTTATATCTGGGTCAAAAGAGTACTCTGCTGTTGTAGCTTACATCCTTACAAGCACATACCTAGTATAGCATAGTGCTTCGATAAAAGTCAATTAATAAAGCACTACCATAGAGTATTTTTAATCAGTATTTAATGTAATTTTTAATTGATTTTAATAAATTTTATATGTTGTTGAGATATAATAATGACAAGCCAAGCAGGACACGGCTCATTAAAAGACGGTAGGGCGGCATTGATGACGCCAGTCCCCTTCACAGGCGCACTGGCGTCATCAATGCCGCCGCTCCCACGACCGTAAGTCTTTTGTTACCTTTCATAATGCCGCCCTACCATGCCTCGCAGGCTTCCTGCAAAAAACCGAACCGCACACAGCCAAGCAGAGCCAAGTCAGGTGCTAACCCGACAGAAGATCAGGTAGTTGCCTTATTCCTACCAACTTGCATCTGCCTCTATGATATAGATTACAATATAGAGAGTAGGAACAGGATTATTCCCAGGCAGAGAGGCTCTTCTATTTGCATATTTTGTGGTCGTGATCCAGAGACTCTCATAAGAGGGGAATAAGTACGATAAAAGGTATTATGAGAGGACGTAACTAATGAGGAACAAGCAAGTTGGGCTGCTAATGGTGCTCCTAGTTATTTTAGCGATGGGCAGTATTCTCCTGGCTGCGTGTGCACGACCCGGCACGCCATCCGCTTCGGCAAGCAAGGGCAATAACAGTGGCGGAGGGGGTGGCAACACGGTCCATATGGGTAATACAAACTTTCTGGTGTCCACGGTCACTATTGCGAAAGGCTCAAAACTGACTCTGGTTGATGATGTGGCAGTACCACATATTATTAAAAATGGGACATGGGATGCCAGCGGGGCACAGAAGTTAGCGCAGGAGCCAGGAGCTCCAGCTGTGAATCTGAATTTCACTACCAGCGGTGAGTCACATGATATCGGGCCATTTACAACCGCCGGAACATTTCATTTGCTCTGTACAATACATACAAGTATGAATTTGACAGTAGTCGTGAAATAGGATGGGAGGTGCGATCAGTGAGGATACAGTACGGTTATTGCCCACCCACCAATCGCACCTCTACATGTCATTCTAATACTATAGAGTAGGACTCTTGGTTAAGTGATTTGGTATTTTTGTGTATCTCATGTAATATAAACAGAGAAGTACGTTATACTCTACAAGAGAACCGAATTTGCTCGCAAGGTTACTCGGTGCAACTAATTTCCGGGGTTTACCGTATTGAGTAGTGAAAGTAGTTGTGTTATAGAGTGCGTGTTCGTTCGTGGGCTATACCATTCACATAGATAGTCATATCGAAACAGTGTGTAACCCTTTGAAAAGCAAGAGGTAACGAGCTATGTTAACTGGAATCGCGGAAACCAAGCTGAATCGCGCACTGGAGCTACTTGGGGGGTCGATTGATCCCGAAATTGAGGAGTCCTTCTCTTCAATTGAGGCTCGTATTTTGGCACAGGCATTGGAGAATGTAGAGGTGGCAGAACGTCGCCTGCGTGAAATTCAAAAGTTGGTCGGTGATCTGATAGGCGATTTTGAGGCAGTACCAGCTTGATCTACGCTTGTCAGAGACAATTACGAGACTATCTCTCCACCCATAGAGAGAGTTTCCCCTTTTTCTGAAGCACTGCCCGACGATCAGGAAGCTTCGGCTTCTTGATACGTTATGGCCTACCATTTGCTTATTCAACATATGAATAGGCTTGGAAAGAGCAACACCACAGCAGAGTTCTCGCCGCCTCTGGGGAAGAAGCTGGCTTCACGACCCTATAGCGGATGATGAGTTATGAATTTTGAGCAACACCACACAATCCAGTTACGAGAAGATGTTGAGAAGTTTATTTTCTGAGCAAAAATGAACCGCACTCTCTTTATGCTGTTTGTTGCACTCTATCATCGTCCTGAAGGAGTAGCCCTTCTTCATAGATGCGGCGAATGATGTCTTCTATCTCTGGCTCCTGGAAAGTGACGTCGCGTAGATGGTAACATGCGCCCAACCATGCGACCAGTTCGTGAGCGGGGAGAGCGTCACGACTGAAGCTGAGCCAGATGCGCGGCTCTTCGGCATGGGTGAGGTGGACGCCAGCAGGTAAATCCGGCAGGATGGGTTGTCCTTGTGCGTTGCGTGCTAAGGTTGCCAGTTGGGCGGAGTCCAGAGCGGCGATGAGGGTGCGTTCACCGCTGAAGCGCGTACGAATGTCTGCCACAGCCCCATCGTAGAGTTTGCGACCATGATCGATGATCAGCATACGCGGACAGAGGGTCTCTATGTCATCCATATCGTGCGTGGTGAGCAGAACGGTGACATGTTGCTCGGCGTTGATGGTGAGCAGGAATTCACGAATACGGGCTTTAGCTACAACATCGAGGCCAATGGTTGGCTCATCCAGGTAGAGCAGTTCGGGATCGTGCAGGAGAGCAGCGGCGAGGTCGCCACGCATACGCTGGCCGAGGGAGAGTTGGCGGACCGGTGTATCAATAAATTCGTCGAGGACAAGCATAGAGCGCAGGCGAGCAAGGTTGGCGGTATGGCGATCCTCCGGGACGCGGTAGAGGTGGCGCAGAAGGCGCAGGGAGTCGATGAGGGGCAGGTCCCACCAGAGTTGGGAACGTTGGCCGAAGACGACGCCGATGCGCCCTGCTAGTTCGCGTCGCTGGCGCGTGGGATTCAAGCCAGCGACGCTCATAGTGCCGCCTGTAGGAACGAGGATGCCGGTTAACATTTTGATCGTGGTGCTTTTGCCAGCACCGTTGGGGCCGATGAGGCCGATCATTTCACCTCGTTCGATATGCAGCGAGAGGTCATGGACGGCCTGAACAGTACGTACTTCGGGGTCAACGATGCTACGCACACCGCCAAAGAGGCCAGGGCGTCTTTTGGCTATACGAAATGTTTTGCTGAGGTTGTTTGCTTGAATCATGGTCATGAGAAGTTTCCTTTCCGGTTTTTATTTATGGCTGTGTTTATCGATGTATCAGCAAGCGGGCGACCACACGAGCCCCTACGCGATAATAGATTAACTGCCAGTGCTTTGATAGTGACGAACGCCGAATTGCCAGATGGCTCCAGCTAGCAGGCCGAATAAAAGGGCTACCAGTGGTGCGATGAAGACAACCTCATTGGGCAGGCCAAAGGGTAGAGAGCGTCCGAGCAGGTAGCAGGTAGGAACGTAGGAACTAAAGGCTAGAGGGACGACAAAGAGAAAAAAGCGTTGCAAGATTTGATGGTAAATGACGATGGGATAGCTGAGCATCTCACGCCCTCCATAGGTGAGGATATTGGTCAGTTCAGTGGTTTCAACCGTCCAGAAGCAGAGAGTTGCACCGAGCACAAGCACGCACATAAACAGGATTGAACCACTACCGATACCGAGCAAGAGAGCGATAAACTTAGCCAGTGTCCAGTGCAGGTCGGGCAAAAGGCGCAGAGTAACGAACATGGCAATGATGCCCTGAGAAATGCGCCCCAGGCGGCGCAGGCGGAAATCGCTACCCACAACGAGGAGAAAGGAACTGGCAGGACGCAGTAAGATGCGGTCGAACTCACCCAGGCGAATGGTATCAGGGAAAAGGTCTATGCCAGCACCGAACATCTCGGCGATACCAAAGCTGATACACATGATGGAGTAGAGGAGCGCAACTTCGCCAACTTTCCAGCCAAACATGGAAGGGAACGGGCCAAAGTAGAGCAGCATGGCTCCAAATTCCAGGCTCGTCACGGCAAAGTAGGTGCCAATATCGATAGCCATGTTGAGTTTATATTGTGCTTGCGCACGGATTTGCGTGCTAAGCAGATGAGTATAGAGACGTAGATCATCGAATATATTTTGCAACATACGCATTTTCTCCTTTTTTTAACCACCTTGTACAATGACGCGGTGAGCCGCGATAGCTATAATTCGGCGTACAATGAGCGTTAAGAGTAGAACCCAGAGTATCTGGCGGCTAAGCTCCCAGAGGAGGGTACTGGAGGAAACTTTACCCAGGAGTATCTCCACAGGTATATTGATCAGGCCATTGAAGGGAAGCCATGTGGTGATGGCGAGTAGCCAGGATGGGAAGAAGGGAATAGGAACATAGCTCCCTGTAAAAAAGAGGGCAACGACGACAAAGAGCGTTCCCATCGCCCGTGCTTCGAGAAGCCAGAAGGCGATGACATTATAGAGCACGCGGTAAGCAATGCCAATAGATGAGCCTAAGAGCAGACTGAACAGAAAAATGAGCCAGTTGCGCCAATCGGTGGGAAAGCCGAAGCCAAAGAGGAGCATACCAGCGACGTAGGTAGGGAGGCCACGATAGAAAATGTAGTAGATGCTGCGCCCAAATTCGCGGCTGAACCAGTACCAGTAGAAGTCACAGGGCTTGCTCAGGTCTGAGATGACTGCCCCTGAGCGGATAGTGAGCATGAGGTCGTACCAGCCAAAGGTGAGGACGATCATGACCATACTCTGCACCAGCCAGGTGTAGCGCAAGGTGTCGCGCACATCGTAACCCACAACATGAGGGCGTGCAGAAAAGAGCGCGAGTACGACGTAGCTGAAGATGGAGCCAAAGAAGACGTTGGTGAGCAGACCAGCAAGGTTGGCCCAGCGATAGATGAGTTGGCGGCGAAAGGCGGTTCGCGCTACTTCAAGGTAGAAACGCCACATGGTATCACCTCCCTTTGTTGGGTATGTTTGGTGAGCGGTGAGCATGGTAAAGGACACCTCCATAGTTAATCTGGGGATTGGTTTTCTGGAACGCACTCCCTTTTGTACAGGGCATGCGATTATGCGGAGTAGCCAGGTCAGCCCGTGTCTATCCCGTGTTGACTCTACGCTAGCAAAGCAGAAGAACTAGCCGTGGAGGTTTGCATAGTGTATCACGTGGGAGTGAGGTTGGTCAATAGTTTGAAAGTTTTATCGGCTTGCTACTGATACACTGTTGTCACATATCTATGGTATACTACTCCCATAAAACACAACAGCACACGCTGTGTGAAGCAGTGAGCAAAGGAGGAACGTCCCTGATGATACGAGTGCGACATCGCCTGATCATCATGGTCAATGGTTTGGCTATTGAGGCTTCTACTTCCGAGTGGCAACGTGATAAGGGTTTCTCTTAGAGTTAGACAGCAACATATACAAAGCTATGACAGAACACGAGAAAGAAACACACCCCAAACGAAAAGTTCCTCTGGCTACCTTGTTAGTGCAACGTGGTATCTTCGAGAATCGTGACGAAGCATGTCGATGGATCATGGCAGGAAAAGTTCTGGTGAACGATCATTGCCTCGATAAACCTGGTATGCGTGTTGCGCATGACGCAGAGGTACGTATCCACAGAAAGTCTCCCTACGCCAGTCGAGCGGGTTACAAACTGGAAGCAATACTGGAGCACTTTGCTGTCGAGGTATCAGGACGGGTTGCACTTGACTGTGGTGCATCTACAGGCGGTTTCACGGATTGTTTGTTACAACATGGATCGGCTTTGGTCTACGCTGTCGAAGTCGGCTATGGTCAGCTCATAGGTCGCCTCCGTGCCGATTCGCGGGTACGGAACTTTGAACGAACTAACCTGAGCGATCCGATCTTGACTACACTTGAGCCACCTCCGACATTAATCACTCTGGACCTCTCCTACCTCTCGCTCACCAAAGCACTACCTGTAGCTACTACTCTCCTTGCCTCAGAGGGACAGGTACTGACACTTGTGAAACCACTCTTCGAGGTAGAGAGCAGCGAGGCAAGGCGAAGCGGACACGTTGATGATCCAGCCTTGATTGTTGAAGCACTTCATCAGGTATTGGAGGCTGGTACTGCATGCGGATTAACTGCACAAGGGATTGCGAAACTTGCGCTTCAGCCTCGTCACGGCGTACACGAGTTCTCTGCCTCATTCGTGCGAAGTCCAGATACTCTTCCCTGGCACTATGATGAGCAAACCCTGCACACCATTGTGGAGGGACAAGGAATTGGCCGCACTGAAGAGCTTTCTGGCTACTGATCCTCCCTATGCAAGCCAGTGATCATCCAACCGGAATAGCTTCCCAATTCACCAACGCATCGAAGTGATTGAGAGAGGTGGGATCGTTGTCGGCGGCCCAGCCATCGGGGTGAACGAGGATGTGGCGACGGAGGTATAGGAGAGCGATGAGCCATTTGCGCTTGCCCGTGCCGGTGGGGCCGCGCAATATTTCTAGATCGGCTTGTTCTAACAAGAGGGTCACAATCGTGAGTTGGGCTAAGCGTTCAACCAGGCCGCGCAGGGGTAGCTGAGCAGTTTCGGGATCGAGGGTGGTGAGGGAGTACAGGCGATCAGCTAGTTGCTGCAAGAGTGTTCGCACTTTTTGGGCGGCTGGTACGGTGATGGAATGGCGGAGCGATTGGAGACGCTGGTGAAGCAGGGTGAAGAGAGCAGCGCCGACGCCTTCCTGAGCCAAAGCACGTGCCACGTCCAGGGCGATAACGTTACTGGAGCCTTCCCAGATGACATTGACAATGGCGTCGCGCAGCAGGCGAGGATTGGCCCAATCTTCGACATAGCCATTGCCTCCACGCATTTCCAATGCTTCGAGAGTGACATATTCTGCACGCTTGGGGATGTAATATTTGCAGAGTGGGGTGAGGATGCGTAATAGGCGGCGATCTTCTTCAGCACTATAGCGGTCTACACGCTCCAAGACGGCGGCTGTTTCAAAAGCGAAAGCAGCACAGCCTTCGACTTCGATCATCAGGTCTATCAACTGGCGGCGCATGAGCGGATGTTCAGCCAGGGGACGTCCAAAGGCGATACGCTGGCGCGTATGCACTACTGCTTCGAGGTAGCTACGGCGCATAGCAGCCAGTGAGCCAATAGCGGCCCAGATGCGAGTAAGATTGATCATCTCGGTCATCTGGACAAAGCCGTGTTCAAGACTGCCAACCAGATAGGCTTGCGTTCCATGCAGAGTGACTTCACCAGTAGCAAGAGAACGTGTGCCCAGCTTGTCCTTGAGGCGATGAATGGTGTAGGCATTGCGTGTGCCATCATCAAGCGTTCGAGCTATAAGAAAGAGGCCAAGGCCACGCGTACCACTGAGAGCACCTTCGGGACGGGCAAGGGTGAGGATGAGATCGGCGGAGACATTGGAGCAGAACCACTTGTCACCCCAGAGTTCCCATTCTGGTTGAAGGATAGGCGTTGACGCCTGATCGAGTTGGCGCGGGCGAGCAACGGTTGTGGTGAGGCCAACATCGGAGCCGCCCTGTTTCTCAGTTAAAAACATGGCCCCTTGTTGAAGGTCGGCTATAGTGAAGGCAGTCAGGCTAGGTAAAAAGCGTTGTTGAAGGGGTTTGCTGGCGTAACGTTCGAGGACACGGGCGAGAGCATCGGTCATAGACACAGGACAGAAGACACCAGATTCGGCTTGCATACCGAGATAGGCAAGGGCAAATTTGACGGGTTGAGGAACTCTACCAGGCCAGCCCAAGGCACCTGCTCGATGACAACAGGCAGCAATGGAAAAATCTTCGTAGGCGATCTTTTCTAGTTGGTGGTAGGCTGGCTGGAAAACGACTTCATCGATGCGCTGGCCGCGTTTGTCGTACTGCATGAGGACGGGACCTTGACGATTAGCGATTTCAGCTAGTGGATCCATTTTTTGCGAGGCAACTTCCCCCATGTGAATAAGAATGGGGTGCGCCAGTTCAAATTCCTGAACTGAAAGGTGCTGTTGGAGGAGGAATGCGAGATCGGCGTCGGCGGTATAGAAGTTAATGCCATGGGTATCTGGTATATTCTCGGCAAGTTTCGACATGGCTTGTATCCCTTCTGCTCTTGCGTTGCGTGTTCCAAAGTGAACTCTATTCTGACTCTCTCCCTATAAAGGATACCATAAATATGCGGGCAGTTTTAATCTTGAACCCAACAGCAGGTTTATCGGCTCTCGCTGAGCCACAAGTACATACGCCAGAATCAAATGAGGAGATTATTCTGAGAACGTTGCAGACCTATGGTATAGAGCCAGAGGTGTGGCATACAACGTTTGAGGATCCCGGAGAAGGGCTGGCAAAAAAGGCTGCCGACGAACACATCGATCTGGTAATTGCCGCCGGTGGCGATGGCACAATTCACGCGGTGGCGAGTGGCTTGATCAAGAGCGAAAGCACATTGGGCATTATTCCTATGGGCACCATGAATAATCTAGCCCATAGTTTGGGCATCCCTTCTACTCTTGAAGAGGCATGTGCTATCATTGGTAAGGGAGAGTCACATGCTATTGATGTAGGCCATATCAATGGGCAGATCTTTCTTGAAGTTGCTGGTGCTGGTCTGGAAGCGGCACTCTTTCCGGCAGCGGAGGAAATTAAGCAATCACATTTTCTTTCGACGGTACGTGGAGCAATTGGCGGTCTCTTTACATTGCTTACATATAGGCCATCCCGGCTGAAAATCTCATTTGACGAGACTCAAAAGCGATCCTACCATGCCTTGCAGGTGACGATCTGTAACGCCCCTTATTATGGAGCACACTTTGCAGCTGCACCTCAAGCTGTGATGGATGATGGGATGCTGGATGTCGTTATCTACAGGCGTTTTAGTAAGCTGGAATATATTAAGCATGCTATCTCTATTAGCCAGGGGCGGCGCGACTTTCAGCCAAAGATTCGCTACCTGCGGGTGAAGTCGATGCGTATTAGCAGCGAGTACCCGCTAGCGATTCAGGCAGATGGCCAGCCGCATGGCTCTACTCCGGCCACTATAGGCGTGATTCCTGGTGCATTACACATTTGTGTATCGGCCACACAAGCTCCAGGGTTACGCAACGAACAGAAGACAAACAAGACTCTACCATTAGCAGTCAGTAGTCGCAGACGCTAAAGCCAGGAAGAAAGGTACAGTTTATGGCAAGTAATCCATCTCAACCTAACAACAATGCTGGTCCATCGCCAGGAGCACTGCCGACCCCTGGCGATATCCTGCCACAAATTGCTTCGACTGTTGAGCAAAACGTGAAGCCGATGGTGACTGAGGCACAACGAGTCGTCGAGCAAAATGTCAAACCGGCAGTAAGCGAAGCGCAAAGGGTGGCAGCCCAGACCTCGGTTTCCGGGCGGAAGGCTGTGTCGCGTGGCACTATATTTCTGGCCTTCTATATCTGGGTCCTTTTAGGGGCGATCATGTTTTCATTTATTGCACGCTACACCGATTTCTTCCCAGGTGACATGACAATTGCAAAGACTTTGCAAAAACGGCAGAATCCCTGGTTCCGCCGCTTCATGATCGGTGTCTCTGAGATCGGGTTTCCGCGATTAGTGGTACCTTTGACCGTCTGTATAGCCAGTATTTTCTGGGCCTTGCGTTTCCGTTTGGAGGCTCTTTTTCTGTTGCTGACTACTTCCTCGAATCTGCTGAATGCACTCGTCAAGTATTTGATCAAACGTCCACGACCGACTAAAGAACTCGTGAGTGTAGTACGTATCATCAATGAGCCAAGCTTCCCAAGTGGTCATGTGATGCACTATACCAATTTCTTTGGTCTGCTGATCTATCTGCTGGTTAGCAACTGGCGTTCCGGCAGGCTGCGTAATGCGCTGATCGCCATCTGTACCGCCTTGATTGTCTGTATCGGTCCTTCACGTATCTACCTCGGCGCACACTGGCCCAGTGACGTGATGGCTGGCTACATTTATGGCGGCTTATGGTTTGGTGGACTGATGGCCTTGTATCTGCGGGTGAAAGCATGGGTACATCCACCTGTAGGGAAGACGCCAGAGATCATGAAGCCATTACAGCAGCCAGGCGATGAAGAGGAAGCCTAATCTATCCAAAAACTGGCAGAGGTCGTACCATTATTGATATGAAAACATATTCTGCAGCCTAATCTTGCCTCCGTGTCAGTATATCAGATTGGGAGAATACAAAACTCATCTGCGGACCGGTGGCATCGAATGCAGTTTTTCCCAGCGATTGTTCAATCTGGGGAATGGGAGCAGCAGTACAGACGCTGGCAGGTTGCTGTTTGGTGGCAATGCAGATAGCGGCGGTCAGGTAGTTGGCTGAACCAACGATAGCTTTGGTGATATTCGAGTTTTTATCCGACAACTGCCCAGCAATATAATCCCAGGAGTTATTGGCAAGGAGTTGGGGACTGTAGTTGGCCCCTTGCATCGCATATTGATTGGCAATATCAATGAAGGGAATACTGTCCGCACTGGAGAGATAAGGAGGGGCATCATAGGTACTGATAAGTTTCTGCTGATCAGCCGTTGGCGTTTGCAAGAGGGTGTAGCCACCGGAACCATCTGGTTGGTTGGTAGTCTCTTCAAGAGGAACAAAATCGATGTACTGGCTGGTGTATTCACTCTGATAAAAGGTGAAGGTGGGTGTACTCGGATACACATCGCTGGCCGAAGAGGTCGTCTGATAAAGTTTGCTGAATGTACCGAAACGACTGAGGGCAACCACCATGGCCCAGCGTTCCGCGGCACAATAGGGACAATAGTTAGCACCGGCATAGAAAACTTCCGGTTTACCGGTGGGACCGGTCAGAAACGGAGGCGTAGCACTGCCAGAGCTGCCTTTGAGCGGAACCAGTGCTTTGTTCTGTCCACCAGTGCCAACAGCCGCCAGTACCGTCGGACTGACATGCAGTACCGTCGGACTGACGTGAGTAAGAGCATTCAGAACAGATGGGGATGTCGGAGTGGGAGTAGTTATGCCACTATTTGAGGATTGTTGATGGGAAAGATAGAAGAAGACGCCGATAAAGGCTACAATGACGAAGACTGCACCGACCAGCAGTCCCCATGGGAGCTGATTACCCTGGCGGCGTCTTCGTTGATTAGTACGAGAGCGGGATGACGTGCTAGGAGAGGGGGCCATGCGCTGTTGTCGTTGTTTTTTTACTTCCTCGCGCCGTTGAGCCGCTGAGGATGAACGTTGTTTTGCTTTTGCCATGAGAGTACACTTTCTTTAGTAAAGAGAAGAAATAGCGTATTATCAAATCTGGTCTATTGTATTATACATGCCAAGAGGCAAATAACCAAAGGGATTTTTGCTTGACAAAGCAGCAGCAATAGAGTACAATCCTACCTGTGGCTTGAATGTATGCCTCGTTCGTCTAGTGGCCAAGGACGCCGCCCTTTCAAGGCGGAGACCACGGGTTCGACTCCCGTACGAGGTACTATTTAGAGGAAAAGCCTGGCATACCCACCTTTATTTGGTTTGCCAGGCTTTTCTCTATTGTATTTGCTTAGAGAGGAGACAAGCATGATCAGCGTAGAAGAGGCTCTGGGGCGTATTTTAGCCAACATTGCGGTACTGCCAGTTACACATGTACCCCTGGCCGATGCCTTGGGATTGGTCCTGGCCGAGGATGTAGTAGCGCAGGAAGACATTCCCCCCTTCGACAATTCAGCCATGGATGGCTTCGCTCTACTGAGTACTGATAGCCAGCTTCGCGACGGTGAGCCACCCCGTTTGCAGATTATTGGTGAAGTAGCAGCAGGATATGTGACCGAAGAGAAGGTAGTTGAGGGAACGGCGATGCGGATTATGACGGGTGCGCCGGTACCGGGGGGAGCCGACGCTGTCATTCAGGTGGAACTGACCCGCTCTGAAGGGCCGAATAGTCCATGGGTAGAGATTTTAGAAGCGGTGCCAGCGGGGAATAATGTGCGACCGGCAGGTGAGGATATGCATAAGGGACAAACGGTACTGGCGCGGGGCAGCGAGATCGGGCCGTGGGAAATCGGAGTCCTGGCAACATTGGGATGGGCAACAGTACCGGTCATTCGGCGACCCCATGTGGCAATTCTGGGGACGGGCGATGAGGTGATCGATGTGGATGAAGCTTTACAGCCGGGGAAAATTCGCAATAGCAATAGTTATCTGCTTGAGGCAGCGGTCCGACAGGCAGGGGCAGTAGCGCACCGCTTAGGGGTGGCGCGTGATAGCGTGGAAAGTTTGCGTGAGAAATTCGCGGAGGCGATGCAGCACGATCTGATCTTGACCTCTGGCGGAGTCTCTGTGGGCGACTTTGACTTGGTGAAAAACATTATGACGGAACAGGGAGAGATGCATTTCTGGCGCATTAATATGCGGCCTGGTAAGCCGGTAGCTTTCGGGCATATTAGCAAGATACCCTTGCTGGGCTTACCTGGCAACCCTGTATCGACAGCCGTGACATTTGAATTATTTGGGCGTCCGGTGATACGCAAGATGCTGGGGCATACACGTTTGATGCGCCCACAGGTAGAGGTAATTGTAGCAGATGGAGTGAGTGATCGAGCGATGCGCCGTCACTATGTACGTGCGCGAGTCGAGTGGCGCGATGGTCATTTTGTAGCCCAGACAACCGGCAATCAAGGCTCAAATATTATGACCTCACTGTTGAATGCGAATGCACTGGTGATTGTGCCTGAAGGTGGTGTTGAGGTACACCCAGGCGATAGAGCAAAGGCTATTATGCTGAATTGGCCTGAAGTGTAACCTGCTTTTAATGTGACAAGCGATAGCGCAACTGGTCACGCGAGATATTGAGGAGAGTAGCAGCCTGCACCTGATTGCCGTGGCAGCGTTCCAGAGCTTCTTCCACAAACTTGCGCTCAATTCCGGCTAAGAAGGCACGCAGGTCGAGACCTTCAGGAGGTAGAGAGAGTTGCTCCTGTACCTCTTGAAGGCGTAAGGCTGCGCTGCTACTGGCATTACGGATCTCTAAGGGCAGGTGTTGTGGGAAAATCTCAGGGCCATCACATATAATCTGGCAACGCTGAATGACGCTGCGCAACTGACGTATATTGCCGGGCCAGGTGTAGCGTAAGAGCAATTCCATTGCTGCCGGACTCATACGTAAAGGAGGTAGACCTTCGGCGTGGTGCAATTGCAAGAAGTGTTCAACGAGCAACTCAATGTCCTCAGATCGTGCGCGTAGCGGAGGCAAAGGGATGGTGATCACTTCCAGCCGATAAAAGAGATCTTCGCGGAAAGACTTATGCGCAACAGCGGCTTTAAGGTCAACATTCGTGGCCGAGACGATACGTAAATCGACATGTAGTTCTCTGGTGCCCCCAACACGGCGAAAGGTGCGAGTTTCCAGAAAGCGCAAAAGTTTGGCTTGTAAAACAAGGGGCATAGAACCGATTTCGTCGAGAAAGAGGGTTCCCCTGTCGGCTCGGAGAAGGTGCCCTTCACGGGTGATTTTGGCGTCGGTGAATGCCCCAGCCTCCACGCCGAAAAGTTCGGTTTCTAAGAGCGTAGTAGGAATAGCAGCACAGTTGATAGGAATAAAGGGATGATGCGCTCGTGAGCTAAGTTCATGAATAGCATGAGCGACAACATCTTTACCTGTGCCACTTTCACCCTGCAACAAAATGGTCGTCTTTGGGTAAGCAGCGACCTGGCGTATGAGTGTAACAACCTCTTGCATAGCATGGCTACGCCCAACGATCATGCCTGCACAAAATATATCTTGTATCATCCGTCCACAACATTTCCAACTTCACACCAGCTATCTGATTTTAGGCATGGTTCACACAGTCTCCAAACAGAGGTGGGCAGTTTTGAGCTTACATGACTATCACCTCTATTTGAACCATATCTTAGCGTTTTATGTCTACCTGTGTGTAGACCCTACTGCCAGTATAGAATGAAGCGTCAGGCTGTACAGGTTGTAGGGGTTGGGGAGTAGCAACCCATCCTCGTCCCGGTACAAAGGTAGCTCCGTTCCCTCCGTTGCCCCATTGTGACTTTGTTTCAAAGGAGGGAGTAACATTGGCAAAGTCCGGAGGCAATGCATCAGTCGTGGGAGTAGTCACATTCCATGGCTGAGGTGGCATAGCCGCATAGCCAGGAGAAACGTAACCATTACCAAGGCCAGAGGTAATAAAATCACGTGAAACGGGTGACAATTCATGCATAGGTGTTTTTTGTGAAGGATAAGAGGGCTGAACTACACCAAGAGCAATTAATTCACCAGCGACTTGGCGTACAAGATCAGGGGACATAGCCAGTTCTTGACAAATGTTTTGTAAAGAGGTGCGACCATCAACCCTGGTAAGTAGGCGCCATTGTTCGGGCGTCACTTGCAATTGTGGGTTCTGCTGACGCAAGCTGGAGAGGTCTACCGGTAGGAGAACCATCTCCGGTCGCATAAAGGATGTGTTGACGCATTTGGGCGGTTGTGGATGTATGACGCGTTGCGGTGGCGTCAAAGGTGGCATTGGTGCCTCAGAGTTATTAAATAAGCTACTTGTAGACACCCGTGCTTCCGATGCCAACGCTAATGCTCCACTATTAGAGATCGGTATTAGGGGCTCCCCAATCAACTGAGCAACGCTTAAAGAGCCAGGAGGAGGTGTAGATGTGAGTTGCTGTTGTACTTCAAGAGGCGATACTTCAGTCTGGCTAAGCTGAGAAGGCCGAGGAGACTGAGCAGGCTGGATGGGAGAAATGACAGGTAGCAAGGCTGCAGGTGAAAGCGCGACCAGGAGACGATCAGGGGGGGGCTGTTGCCCGTCCTCAAAATGGATGTCACCATTTTGCCAAGTAAGGAGAACTTGCAATACGCAAGTAGCTTCTTGGGCGGCCCATACGCGTAATCCTTCGTGGCTCACGTGGCCTAGATCCATCAGGGTGAGGGCTAAACGCGTCTCACCGGGCTGATCCAGACCTGTTGCAAGGATAGCTTCTTGGAGTAGGGATGGTTTCACCACCCCGGCTCGTAGTAGCCGTTCTCCCAGTGTTGTAGTAGGCGGAATCGGTCCAATGCACATTAAGCGACCATCTCTAAAATAGAGTTCAACCCAACGTATGCCTTGCTTGATGATAAGTAGCCCTGTCTTTGAAAAACTCTCGATTCTCTGCAAGACTAACGGCAGACTTAACTGCTCTAACGTACCTATAACTGACACAATAATTCACCACCCTACAAAAACTGCGTAATAAATAAAAAGGCTTGAGGGCCTTACTAGCGGAGAGAGAGGGATTCGAACCCCCGGGGCGGTTAACCCAGCTGTTTTCAAGACAGCCGCAATAGTCCACTCTGCCATCTCTCCGTGGGCTAGTGTACCACAAGTTCACTCCAAATGGAAGCCCTGACGGAAAATTGTCTCATCCTTGCGTTTATTTCTGTGCATTAGGACCATGCAGAGAGCTATTTAAGCATACTTTACGCTTATTTGTATTTATGAGAGCAAGGCACAGCCCATGTAGGGACGTAGTACTTTCGGGATGATGATAGTGCCATCAGCCTGTTGATAAGTCTCCAGAATAGCTGCCATAGTTCGTCCCACAGCCAGACCAGATGCATTGAGAGTATGCACATACTCGGCACGGCTTCTACTGCCGGAGCGATATTTAATATTGGCTCGTCGTGCCTGAAATGCTTCAGCATTGCTGACGGACGAAATTTCAACATAGCAGTCCTGTCCTGGCATCCAGACCTCTATATCAAAGGTTTTCGCAGATGCAAAAGGTAGATTGGCGGCGCAGAGGACTACTACTCGATAGGGCAATTCCAACAGGCGCAAGATGGCCTCCGCGTGCACAAGCATCTGTTCAAGTGCTTCATATGAGTCTTGAGGAACGGTAAGTTGAAAAAGTTCAATTTTGTTGAATTGGTGGAGACGCAAGAGGCCACGTGTTTGCCGTGAAGCAGAGCCAACCTCGCGCCGGAAAGCGGTTGTCCAGGCCACATAGTGCAAGGGCAAGGTGTCGGGAGATAGGATGGAATCGCTATGCAGGCCGACCAGAGGTACTTCAGCAGTGGAGTTCAAATAGAGTTCATCTTCGGTACAGGCATAGACGTCTTCCTCAAATTTTGGCAGTTGACCAGCGCTTACCATCACGGAACGACGTGCCAGATAGGGAGGCAACACTTCAGTATAGCCGTGTTCCTGGGTATGCACATCCAGCATGAAAGAGATAAGGGAACGTTCCAGGCGTGCACCAGCACCCTTGAGACTGACAAAACGGCTACCGGCAATTCTTGTTCCGCCCTCGACGTCAATGATGCCTAGCTGCTCACCGAGTTCCCAGTGCGGCTTTGGCTCAAAATAAAAGGTAAGCGGGTCACTCCAACGCCTCAGTTCGCGGTCAAAGCCTGTATCACCCCCATCGTGGACAGACTGATGAGGAAGATTAGGCAGGCTGAGTAGCAGAGGTTGCAGGCGTGTGTCAATATCCACAATGTACATTTCAAGTTGGCGAATATCTTGTGTGATGGCCTTTATCTGCCTGTTTATGTCTGCTCGTTGCTCAACGGGAATGGTACGTACAGTCTCTTTAAGGGGTTTCAAGCTATTATAGAGCCCATCACAGCGCATGACCAAGCCGCGTCTCTGCTCGGCAAGGCGTAACACTTCATCTATAGTTTGAGATTCGTGACGGCGAGCCAATCCCTCGCGCACAACATCAGAATGTTGACGAATAAAGTCAAGGTTTAACATAGGCACAGTATAACATATATAGGAGATTGTAGCGCAAGAGCATGGGGAAGATTCACCCAAATGGTAAAGGTGATGTCCGTCTTGCTCTCAGAGAGGTGATTGCACGGTCCAAAGAAGAGCCGAAATAAAGTGCGCTCCTACAGCAGCTAATGAAACTAAAATCCCATGCTGGAACGTGACATAAAGAGTAAATATGCACTGATCGTAACTGAGAAGGTGGAGTAGAGGTATGGCTGATTATCAAGATGAGGCTTCTAAGAGCAAGCAAATCGTGGCCAAAATGATTTTGATCGTTGAGGATGACACAGCCTTTGGGACTTTTTTGTGCAACGCGATTGAACAAGAGACGCCGTATCAGGCATTATGCGTTCCTGATAGTTTGCAAGCATTAGATGTGGTTAAAGAAGTGACGCCAGATCTGATTATTCTTGATTACCACCTACCCAACATGAACGGGATCGAACTCTATGATCGCCTGCATGCCATCGATGGTTTGGAAGCTGTACCGACGATTATGACCACTGCCGGTGTGCTTGAGCATGATCTGCAAGGTCGGCATATTGTGGGCATGAGTAAGCCGGTTGGGTTGAATAAGCTGCTGGACATTGTGACGGAGTTGATAGACTAAACTCTACAAGTGAGATGTGAGAGACAGGGTGCGTTTCATTTTTTTGCAGAGTGCGTGGCATGGTGAGCATGATGAGCGCCCCTCCGCGGCATGATGACCGCAAGGGTCATCACTACTATACACGAATGCCTCCGCCTACGAAGCCGAAGTATAGTAGTGATGACCCTTGCGGTCATCATGCCTGGCGCAATAATATGACTCCCACCCCTCATGGCAAAAAACATTGCATATTAGGTAGATTTGGGGTACACTACTCTATGAGGAGAGTGAAGATAAGAGGCGTCACATTAGCAAAGCGAGCAACATGATCACAGTTGTCAAACAGAACCCACGGGGGGAAACGAAAATCCAGTATCAGGGAGAGGTGATAGAACAGCGTGCGAACGGAGTGATTATTCAAGCCTATTGGTCTCATGGGGTAAAAGAGCTTGGGTATACGCGCTTTGAGCCAGGAGATCGTTTTATTGAATATTATTACAGCGATAAGTGGTTCAATATTTTTGATATTGCCAACGCGGCTGGAGTGAGAAAAGGCTGGTACTGCAACATGGCTGAACCGGCACGGTTCTTCGAAGATCGTATTGAGCAAATTGATCTGTTCATTGATGTGTGGGTAACACCAAAAGGTGAAACACTGACTCTAGATGAGGACGAGTTTGCTGCTGATACGACGCTCAGCGAACGACAGCATTATGGAGCCAGACAGGGTCTACAAGCCCTGTTGGAGATGGTTGCAACTCGTCAGGGGACATTTTCAGGTATACAAGAGAGTGTGTGGCTACAGCACCGAAATGAAGTTGCGGAAACTTCAGGAAAGGACAAATCTTGATGGGAAAAAAGAGCACCAGTTTGTTCCAAACAGGGGGTGATACCTCTGAGCGGCATTGGAACCTTGTGGAGCTTGAAGTTTTGGAGTCGCGCCGACAGCTTCGGCAGACCATAAACACTTTGATAGACCTGACCAGTACCTCAACACTGACTACTGGTGAAATACGACAACACCTGTACTCTGGCATGGCAAAGTTTGGTAAACAGCTTGCTACCCAGTTGGTACGCTCGCTCCAGAATGATGATGCTCAGAAACGACAGAGTGTTGTTTGGTTGTTAACTCTCCTTCACGATGCAGACACGATTCCTCAGTTGCAGCATATGGCTTGCGATAAGCACTTATCTCGATCTATACGGCTCTCGGCATCACTAGCTCTGGCAGGCATGGGTGCAACAGCAGAGTGCGCGGAAGATTACCAGTGTAAACGCTTATATGCCATCAGCTAGCCATTGATAGTTTATGACTATAGGAAATAATGTTACAGCTAGAAGTGCCCCAGAGAGGGGTGTTTGAACTGCAGCATGCAGTTTTTGATATTAATGGAACACTGGCCGTTGATGGCCATGTGCTGCCGGGAGTGCGAGATCGGTTACATATGTTGGCCGATCTTCTTGCTATTCATCTCTTGACGGCAGGTACGCATGGTCAACTGGCAGAACTCGAACATACTCTGGGCTACCCGCTCCAACTGATCACCAATGGTGAAGATAAGGCGCGTTACGTGGAACAGCTTGGTGCAGCTTCTGTGATTGCCTTTGGGAACGGTACAAATGATATCGGTATGCTGGCGAAAGCGGCTATCGGTGTAGCGGTGCTGGCAGCAGAAGGGATAGCAATTCAAGCACTACAAGCGGCTGATGTGCTGGCTCTTGGACCTGCTGATGCCCTTGATCTTGTGTTGAAACCACAACGATTGGTGGCAACCTTGCGCAGATAAGTCGTGATTGTAGATAAAATATGAAAGCTAAACCCTTATCTAAGCAAGAACTGCCGACACCTTCAGCTTCATCAAAACAGTCAACTATTGGGCTGGTTTATGTGTGTGTGGCGGTTTTCTTTTTCTCAACCAGCGCGATCTTTGTACGCTGGTCGCAGCCGTTCAATGCAGTGGAAATTGCTTTCTGGCGATTAGCGATTGCGACGCTTTTTGTGGCAATCATGGGTCTGATCACGCATCAATCGCTGCTCCTCAAACGCTATCAGGTACCACGTTTTCTTTTTTATGGGTTGGTGACCGCGCTCCACTTTATTTTTTACATTGCGGCAGTAGAATTTACTACGATTGCTCATGCACTGGCAATTACCTATACCTCACCCATTTTTGTGTCCCTCTTTTCGGCACTGATTTTGCACGAACCCTTGCCGTTACGCAAGTACATTGGTATTGTCTTCACCATTATTGGAGTAGCGATCATGGCCGGTTTTGAAACGCATTATAGAGCCTGCTCGCTGCATGGGCAATGTATGCTTCTGGGAGATGGGCTGGCAGTCTTGTCGGCACTGTGTTTTAGCATTTACTCCATCGCCGGACGCGGAGAGCGTGATCGACATCCATTGTTTCGCTATACAACAAATGTATATGGGCTGGCAGCTCTGTGGCTATTACCTGCGATACTCTACTTTGCCTTTCAGCACACATATCCTCTGGCTGCCATAGTCGCGGTTGCGGCCCTGGGGCTTTTTCCGTTGGGTCTGGGGCATACGCTTTATAATGCAGCTGTGCGTAAGGTTCATGCCACATATGCTAACTTGATTGCGACACAGGAGGTAACAGGTGGAGTGTTGTTGGGAATCTTGTTGTTGCATGAGATTCCTTCGCTAGCAACGATTATAGGGGGTGGAGTGACGTTGATAGGGATTATGAGTGTGTTAGTTTAGGCAGTTTACGAATTTTTTACCGCTCGGTACATTTTTGCAGAAATCAATGAGCTTGTGAAAGACCCAGTATAGTGGGATCGATAATCCAGCCCTCATTGCTGTCACATTGTACAGATATACCATATCCATTATCTTGTTGTCTATAGGCCCACGCTGCCTGGATAGCGCATAAGAGGGCATCAAGGCTATCGGCCATGGGATCATGTATAAGCATGTCAGCCATTTCGTTTGATATGTTGAGAGTGAGGCCATAATACGTAGTAAATTCCTGAGAACGCAGGCCATGCACAAGAATTCGGCGGGCATGTTCTTTATCGAGTGTTTGTTTGCTGTGCTCATCGCTTTTGTAGCTTTGTTTCCCAATCCATTTGCGGGCAACCAAGACAGGATAGCCTTCGAGGACTATTCTATCGTCCACAGTGGGATGACAAGGCAGGATGCTAACACCTGAGGCAAGAAGACGAGGTGTACCCTGGAAAAACATTTTGGCTACTGGCACGCGATGCAACATTATGGGACTGCGTGCGCCCGCAAGGATGTCGGTTGTTCTGAGGTGTAGTTTATCTCCAGAGACACGCTGAGCTATATAAGTGGCGAGAGTGGCTTCAAAGCCTGTTTTACCTAGAGAAGCGATATGTGAGATGTAGCTTTGCCATGAAGCTGGCCAGTTCAGGTTAGCAATAAGTTTAGTTGGCAGGCCAAAGGGAAAGTCAAGGGCAGCTATCCAAGGGCCAGGGAGACGCAGAAAGGCTTCAAAGTCGGCAAAGGTGGGCATGTTTTGACTGGTATGCATAGAGAGACAGCGATCTTGCAACGTGCAGATAGCACAGGTGATGGGTTTTCTGCGGCTGGGAGAGCTGGTGAAATCAAGGCCAAGTATCTTCATAGAAGAGAGCATGCGTTTATAGTTGAGCCATGACGTTTTTGCTGATGGCTCGCAGGGTGGCAAAGACGCCGCGACCCTGGTAGGCCACAGCTTCAAAACTAGGGACGCGGCGACGATTGAGATAGCGTTCAAGAACAGGGATCGGCAGGGCTGAGGGCATGTCACGCTTGTTCCATTGTATAACCAAGGGAAAATGGGCGAGATCTCTCTCAAGCCGCCGCATGTTCATCTCCAGTTCAGAGATACTTTGAATGTTTTCCTCGAACTTTTCGGCTTGCGAATCGACAACGAAGACAATGCCGTCGGCACCGTTGAGAACAGCCATGCGAGTACGCTCATAGAGGATTTGACCAGGGACAGTGTAAAGATGAAAGCGTGTGCGAAAACCATGGACGGTACCCAGATCAAGCGGTAAAAAGTCAAAGAAGAGGGTGCGTTCGGTCTCAGTGGCAATCGAGAGCAGGTCTCCCCGTACGGTTGGGTTAATGGTCTTGAAGACGTACTGCAAGTTAGTGGTTTTACCGCAATAGCCGATACCATAATAGACTATTTTACAGTGAATTTCTTGCGTCGCAATATTAATGAGTGCCATAAGTGAGCAAATCCTCTATTTAATCACGGAAGAGCAGGTCGATGGTATCTTCGACTGAAGAGCGAAATTGAACGTTGATGACAGAGGATTTGGTACGTGACGTATCAGCTCGCACGCGCTCTAGAATACGTCCCATTTCATCGGAGGTTTTTTTGGAGAGGACTTTGACGAGGCCAATATGGGTCAATTTATCAAAGACGATAACCAGCAGCCACTGCTCTCCGATCATTGTGGTATAGATATTTTCATGGACGCCTTGCTGGAAGATGGTGCGAAAGTCTTTCTCACCGAGCAATTCAGCAATGTGACGCGAGGAGGAAAAAGCACCGGCCAGCAACGCACCTAATGAGGTAGCATTGCGCCTGACGCCTGTCCCTTGCGAGGCAATAACCTGACCACTTTTGTCGAGCAACATGACCGAAGTGGCGTTGGTGTCATTCATTAATTTGTTTAATGCAGTTGAAATGACAGCGAGTTCCCGGTCCGAGATGACCAGATTCGTTAGTTGTTCCATGTACAGGCCGCCCTCCGTACACCTTTTAGAAAGGAATACAGTTATGCTATATCAAGAGCTTCAAGAATTTCATTACGACTAGTTTTGAGGAGATGACGCACACGGGCAATATTAGAGGCGTTGTCGGAAAGAGTGACCATAAGGGCAAAGTCGCCCAGAGGCTCGACGCTGACCAGGGCATTTTCGTATTCCATAATGACACTTACGACACCACCACGTGCAATCTCTTGCCCCAGAGCTTCAGCCGTACCTATGCCAGTAGTCATGATAGCTCCAACAGCCTCCATATCGTCCTTACCATCACGGGTTAGTCCTTCAATCATCAGGCCATCACGTCCTACAAGGATAGCTTGCCGCACTCCAGGAATCGATAAAAAGCGACTCAATGTTTGTTTCAGGTCAACCATTCTTTCCTCCGCACTTACGGGCTGCGCTGTATACATGTTGGGAAAGGCACCATAAGCCACCGTCATTCTAACGTATGTATACCGGACAAAGCAATTCATTGGGACATTTAGGCTAGCAATTTTTCCGCTTATGGGATGTGCCTCTGAGAGGGAATACATGAAGCCTCTCTTCTTACATCTCTCTCTATAGAAAACGTCAAGCAAAAGAAATATGCCGTATAAGTAGCCAAAAGAAGGCTTGCAGAGTACAATGTATTGTACCCTGCAACTCTAATAGATGTTCCGGAAGGCTGCTACACGCTCTTACCCCCATAGTTAGGTGCCTCGCGAGTGATCATGACATCATGTGGATGGCTTTCACGCAAGCCTGCACTGGTAATGCGGACAAATTGGGTATTATCTTGCATATCCTCAATTGTAGCAGCACCAGCATAGCCCATTGCTTGACGTAACCCGCCTACAAGCTGATACACTACTGGCCCCAACATGCCCTTGTAAGGTACACGAGCCTCGATTCCTTCGGCAATCAGCATGCCTTCGTTGTTGACATCACTTTGAAAGTAGCGATCTTTACTGTAGCTACGCTGCCTCATTGCTGAGACTGATCCCATCCCTCGATAATCTTTAAAACGCTCACCATGAGAGATGATCAGCTCGCCAGGACTTTCATCGACACCAGCGAGGAGACTTCCGAGCATGACGGTGTCGGTACCAGCGGCGATGGCTTTGGCGATGTCACCAGAATACTGGATACCACCATCGGCGATGACGGGGATGTTATGGGGACGGGCGGCACGAGCGCAGTCGTAGATGGCCGTGATCTGGGGCATGCCGATACCGGCGATGACGCGGGTGGTACAGATCGAGTTGTGAACAATAGCATTATCGGCGATGAAGCTGTGGGTCGGACAATCAACCTCAATGTCATACACCGGTACTGCGATGCCAGGACGCTCTGTGCCAAGCCGCTTCACAACCTGATACTTTGAAAGTAAACGCTGCTCATGTGAGACATTGAGACGAGAACTGTAGCTTATACGACACCGATCGGAAGATGTGTCCTTTAGACCTCCAGCACTCGCTTTCCTCGTTTCACAGTTAGGAAAACTCCCTTCCAAGAGGTAGCAGAGCACATTGAATAGCTCAACAAGCGGCTGCGAGGTGTTGCGGAAATTGAAGCGACCGTCCGAAGTTACACAGCCATCGCTATCTATGAGACCATCGAAGAGGCCGCGGAGATAGCTGCGATTAGCACTCAGGTATCTTTCTGGTAGATGCTTTTCGTGGCGTTTGCCGAACTGAGCAAACAATCTTGCCCACTGGAGTGAGTACAAGTGAACCTCGGTTTTGCTCTTTTGCGGTGTTGGCACCACATCTATACCTGTCACCTCTTTCAGGCAGCGGGCAAGTTTCGCGGCAACCTCTTGTTCATGATACGCGAAATACCATGAAACTCGCCCCAGCATAGAGTCTCGCGAGGGAGCGATGAATGCATGACCATCGCCGAGAAATGCCCCGAAGACATACCCAAGTTCATAGGAGTCTGCAATAGTTGTCTGGTAGCGCGCCAGTTGTTTCTCCTGCCTGATGGCGAACTCGCGCAGGTCGATCTCAAAGTCTTGTGGAAGCTCAAATGCGATATGCCTTGGGAGAAGCATAGTATTGTGCTCGCTTTCACCGATCTCTTTCCATCGAATCTTAGAGACACCGAAGCGCGTTGGATCCTCCAGAACGCTCACGTATCCTTTTGAAGCCACCGTAGCGGCACTGACTGTGGTGAGATCGCCGACAAGATAGCGGTGATCCGGCGTAACCTGTGTATCACGGTGAGAAGCAGTGTGTCGTAGCGTCATAACCTCGCGAATGCCGGTACAACAGGCGTTGACGACGTTGACTGGCTCACCGTTCATATTGATAACGCGGTCGCCCGGCTGGACCTCCTCGATGTTCTTATAAGTGGAATTGGCCATCAGAACACGA
>WNGK01002191.1_pt1 | contig 44017 bp, 36 predicted proteins | sample 5400601 | NCBI WGS metagenome assembly WNGK01 (sample SAMN13153376, study PRJNA577476) | soil metagenome | isolation source: 60 cm soil or saprolite under Garry oak tree replicate 1 | place: USA:California | collected 2016-06-15 | reverse complement strand
GCATCGAGAGCCACGGTGTAATGTTCGCTGGTGGCATAAAGGACTCCGGCGGAAACGATAGGCGCAGTTTCCGAAGGCACTTTTTCGGGAAACGTGTAGGAGCAAGCCTTTGCCAGTTGGTCCACATTCTGGGGCGTGATCTGACTCAAGGGGCTGTAACGTGTGCCACTGAAATCGTGGTCCACATACGTCCAGTCGCCATCGGTCTCAGCAGCTTTTGAGGTGAAGGACGAGCCTCTGGGGCCGTGGAACGCGATGGAGCCGAACGAGACGACCGCCACGATCGCGAAAGGAAGGCTGAGCCATCGGGCGGTTGCTGTCCGTAGGCGAAACACACCTTGGGTCATGAGGTTTTGCCTCCTGTTGGCAGGGGAGAAATCGCGCAATTTGGTGTCGCAAGACTGTAACGAGATCGCGTATATGTCAAGCGACCCGATTTCGCTTGTGACTGCGCCTCAGCGGACCACGCAAAGCTCCAAGCTCCGAGGTTGACACCAGAAGACGACTCGCATATGGTCTGCCTCAGATACCAGTGGAAATCGGGAAGTCGGTCAGGGATGTGGGCTGAAACTAAGACGAGGACACCATGCCTGTACTGAAAGCGAACGTAAATTTCCGAGGGACGCTGAGAGTTATCTGGCGCGGGTTTGTGCATCTGAGCATCGCCGGCACAATAGTGGCGGCTGCGATTCTGTCTGTCACTTCCGCTGCCGATGCGGGCATCACAAGAATCCAGATCATCTCGCGGGGGGCGGCGTTCGGTGGGTATTCGTTTCCCCAAGTCGGCACCTACGAACGGATCATCGGCAAGGGATTCGGCGAAGTCAGTCCGACCGACCGCCACAATGATGCGATCGTTGACCTCGGCCTTGCGCCGCGTAACGCCAACGGCAAAGTGGAGTACTCCTTCGATTTTTACATTCTGAAGCCGACCGATCTGAGTAAGGGCAATCACAAAGTCTTCTACGAAGCTCCGAACCGCGGCAGTAAGCTTTTCGGCAATTTCAATCGATCGACGGGCGGCAATGACCCCTCGACATCCAGCGATCCAGCCGGCACGTTCCTGGCACCGCAAGGCTACACGATGGTTTGGAGCGGCTGGGACTTCGGGGCTGGGGCCGACAACTCCAATTTCAACCTGACTATCACGCTGCCGATCGCGAAGAATCCTGATGGTTCCTCCATCAGCGGACCGGCCTACGAGTACATCGTCAGTCCGGGCGCTTCTTACACGTTGAACTACCTGCCCGCGACTCTGGACCAGACGAAGGCGACGCTGACCCATCGCGTTCACTTGGATGACCTGCCGCAAGTGGTCGCGGCATCCGGCTGGGAGTATACGAATAACGGCAGTGCCATCCGGTTGCTTCCCGCGGGTACAACTTTTATCGCGAATGACATTTATGAATTTTCGTACCCGGCGAAAGATCCTACGGTCAATGGAATCGGCTTCGCCGCAGTCCGGGACTTCAATTCATTTCTGCGTTACGCGACAGCGGACAGCGCCGGCACGATGAATCCGCTGGCCGGAGACGTGACGCGGATTTACACGTTCGCGGTTTCGCAGCCGGGCCGGATGCTGAATGACTTTCGCAACCTGGGATTCAACGAGGATGAAAATGGCAGGATCGTTTTCGACGGCCTGTTGCAATGGATCGCCGCCGGGGATGGAATCAACATGAACTATCGTTTCTCCCAGCCGGGGCGCACCGAACGCAATCGCCAGGATCAGTTGTACATCGAAGGAGTGTTTCCGTTCGCCCACCAGAGGTTGACTGATCCGATCAGCGGCAAGACGGCGGGCCGCTACGACAAGTGCGCGAAGACGAAAACGTGCCCGCTCGGCATGGAGGTCTACTCCGCGAACGAATATTGGGTGAAGGCGGCGTCTCTCTTTACCACCGACCCTTCGGGCAAGATGGATCTTCCCGACCACCCGATGGCGCGTTACTACTTGATTTCCAGCGAGCAGCATGGCACAGGCAACCCCACAGCAAAGGGTAACTGCCAGCAGTTCCAGAATCCGCTGGATTCGGCGCCGGTGCTGCGCGCGTTGTGGGTCGCGCTGGACGAGTGGTCAACGAAGGACATCGCAGCGCCGTCCAGCGCGGTTCCTCGTTTGGCTGACGGCACACTTGTGCCGCCGTTGCCGCAGAGCAGGGAGCCGTCAGACCGCCCATCTTTAACAATCCGGAGAACGGGCCGATTTATCCGAGTTATGTGCCGAAGACCGACGCCGACGGCAACGACATCGCCGGTGTCCGTTTGCCCGACGTGACGGTGCCGCTCGCCACGTACACGGGCTGGGCTCTGCGATCGGGGCCGCAAGCGAACGACGGCTGCGAAGCGGCGGGACAATACATACCGTTCCCGAAGACCAAGGCCGAGCGCATGAATTCTGGCGATCCACGACTATCGATCGAGGAACGATATCCCTCTTTGTCGGCGTATTCCTCCGCAGTTGGAAATGCCATAGACGAAATGATTGCAAAACGGCTGATGCTGCCGGAAGACAGGGCGTCGAATGTGAACCGGCTTTTGCGGGCGGGGACGGCGACAGGCGCCCTCAAAGCGGACGCGTCCTCCGCGGACATTCATTAGTCGCTACATTCCTGGCCCGAGAAACAGGCGTACAATCGTTGAGGTTTTTTGAGGCCAAACAGCAGATTCCGGTTTGTTCTGGGATGGCGCCACCCCTCTGATGAAGGAGGTTTGACAAAATGCGAAGCTTTGCGATTGTCAGCATTGCGCTGTTGGCGACGCTGCTAGCCCTCAGGCCGGTCGCGTTTGCGCAGCAAGGGGGCCCAGGCCAAACCGCGGATGCAAAGCCTCCCAGGCCGGGGTTGGAGGTGCCCTTAGTTACTCCGGGGCCGGGCTGGAAGGCCTGTCCGCACTGCGAGAACGAAGCTTATGCGGCGGAGGGCCGCAAGAAGGCGAACGTGGATACGCGGCCGTTTGATATGCATGACATATCGGGAGTTTGGAACGGCAATCCCAATGACCTGACGGTCAATGGTATTCCGCTGAATATGGCAGCGGTTCCGTCCTTTACTCCTTACGGAAAGAAGTTATTCGAGGCCGACCAAAGCGACTCACCCCAGTGGAATTCCAAGGATCCTGCGAATACTTGTGATCCTATGGGTTGGCCACGGTCGCTAACATTCAACTTTGGATTTCAGTTCGTGGTATTGCCAGACCGCGTTTTACAATTCTTTGAGTGGGGTCATACGTGGCGGGACATCTGGACTGACGGGCGCAAACTGCCGCCGAATCCTCCGATTCCGCGATACTTGGGGTATGCTGTCGGCAGGTGGGAAGGAGATACGTTCGTTGTGGAGTCGAATGGCTATGACGACAGGTCCTGGCTCGCTCAAACTCCGGTTCAGCGTAGTGAAACGGGGAGACCGGGCGGCTATCCGCATAGCGACGAAATGCGGATCGAGGAACGTTACAAGCGACTCAACTACGGATTGCTTCAGGTAACGCTGACGATTACCGACCCAAAGGTATACACGGCGCCTTGGACGACAAGCGGCAGGGTCACACTGATCCCCAATACTGAGCTGGCGGAAAATTTCTGCGTGCCATCTGACAGTATTAATTTTAACAATGAGAATACGATACCCACGGTTCCGAAACAGTGAGGGTTGTCCTCGAATCTTTAGTGGCAGTCTAAACAAGAGGAGGGGAAGTATGTTGCGAGCTATGCCCATGGTTGCGTTGCTGGCTGCTGTCGTCGTATTACCAACGTTGACCTCCCCTGTTCTGGCACATCACGGGAATGCAGCGTGGTCGGCAAACGAGGTGACCCTAAAGGGTACCGTTGTGGACTTTGTTTGGAGAAATCCCCATGTGCTGCTCGTTTGGACCACGAAGGATGAGAGCGGCAAAGCTGCGCAGTGGACAGGCGAAGTCGGTTCTCCAGAGTCGATGATGGCTGACGATGGTTGGACCAAACAGACCTTTAAGCCCGGCGACGAACTTGTTCTGATCCTCCGCCCAGCGAAGTCAGGCGTACCCAATGGCGTCATCGACCAGATTAAGAGAGCCGATGGGACGGTAGTAATGCGGTACTCGCGGCAAGCCGGTTCCGGGAATTATGCCGGCCCGTTGACAAAAGAAGATCAGGAAAAGCGGGATAAAGCCGCCGCCGAGGCCGACAAGTCGAAGAATTAGCTTTACGATTCCATAGCCTGGAAGGTTAGCCGAACCTAATTCATTCCAAAGAAATGGTGGGCCCGCTAGGATTTGAACCAAGGACCAGCGGATTGTGAGTGCGTGCTTAGCGGTATGCACGAACCGATTCTCCAGCATCAATTTGGACTCCAACTCGCTTCATCCTAAGGAATTACATCCTTGACGCTCGATTCGCCGACTTGCACCAACGTGATACAAGATGCTTCGCCACTCCCGTGAAAAGTCCCAACCTCATTGGAGCGCACTCCGAAGCCAAAGCGCTTGAGCTCGCATGAGTTTTCGGGAACTTGGCGCTGGCAGTTGCTGAATCGAGTTAGACTTAGCACAATTGTTGAATCGTTTCCGTAGCAAGGGCGCGCCCATCTCCGGTCACAGCCAAACCATGGCTGTGTTTGGAGTGTCGCAGTTTGGAGGAGAACGCAAATGGCAACAAGATTATTAAGACGTGGCCGGCTACCACTTGCAGCGACGTGTCTCGCGGCTGTATTCGCCATCGGGATCGGTGTATGGCCGCAGTCGCCCGGGCTCACGATTACGCTGGCCGGACAATCAATGATTCGGTCCGATATCCGCGCCACCGCACCTTCTGCTGTGCCCGTTATAGCCTCTCTTTTGAAAGGAGACGTCAAATTTACAAATTTTGAAGGGACGGTTGCGGAACCGGGCCAGCCAAACGACACGGTGCCGCAGCTGCGGCCAAACGGGGGCTGGCTCGCCCCACTCGGCACACTCGATTCCTTGCAGGCCGTAGGTTTCAACCTGGTGTCTCTATCCAACAACCATGCGTGGGATCTCAGGGCCGTAGGGATTCAGAACACGCTCAGAGAGGCCAGCAAACTGAACCTGGTTCATGCAGGCATCGGGAACACGTTGGACGAGGCTGTGGCGCCAGGCTACCTGCACACTCCGAAGGGCACAGTTGCGCTGATAGGAATCGCATCAGGTGAAGTTGCGCCGGGAGGCGCAGCTACCCCAACGCGGCCGGGCGTGAATGAACTCCGCGTCGATCAAGGGAGTAAGGGAAACATCGTCGGCTTGCCCTCAGATCGTTATGGGATTCCGCTTAAGCGAAACGAGGAGGATGCGCAACGCATTCTTCAGAGCATCCGGAGCGCTCATCAGCAGGCCGACCTTGTCATCGTCTATCAACACAATCACATCTACGATAAGCCTTTTGGGACGATCATGTCAGAAGAGCTGCCGGAGCGCCTGGTGCCGGCGCCTTGGATTGAGAAATGGACGCACGAAGAAGTTGATGCAGGCGCCGATATTGTCGTGATGCATGGCGCACCTCTCGTCCAGGGTGTCGAGATTTATCACCGTCGGCCCATTTTTTACGATATGGGTAACTTCATCTTTAACCTGCCACCTACAAGCGGGCTTGACGAGCCGATCATCTGGGAAAGCGTGGTCGCGTATCTCGAATACCAGGGGAAGAATCTCCAATCAATTACATTCCGGCCGATCTTCCTGAACAAAATTGGCGAGGGCCAGCCCGACGTTCACGACGGGCACACGAATAACCTTTTCCTAGACACGCGCGGCTTGCCCAAGCCGGCTACCGGCGATCAAGCACGTTACATCCTCGAGCGCCTGGCCGACTCCTCACGGCCCTTCGGAACAACCGTGGAAGTGAAGGGAGAGACGGCAGAAATCAATCTCAAGGGTGGAAATTAGAGCAGATTGTCGTTATAGCCCTGCTCGAGCCGGAGCCCTGCATTGCAGCGAGTGAGAGTTTTGCATCCCGATAAATGCTGCGATTGAGATAGTGATAAGGGATTGCTTCGAGTGCGCCTTTGGCAGTGGTATCTTCGACCAGAAGGACGTGTCGCGTAACCGGCGACTGAGCGTCACTAAGCAGCTTGAACGTCTCAGTGGCTACCCCGAGTACAACAAGAATAGTAGCTCGTTCGCCATTGACGCCTTCGGCCCTTCATGCGACCTTCTGCTCGTATGTTTGCTGGAGGCGGTCAATTCCGTCGAGGCTGACGCCCGGCGGAGTGGCCGCCTCTGGCACTTCAAAAATTGAGGAGGCGCAGGTCATGCCACTGTTTGATTTTCGATGTCGATCCTGCGGCAGCGAGTTCGAAGCGCTGGTGCGCGCCTCGGACCTACCGGTGTGCCCCTCGTGCAAAAGCGCGAAGCTCGAGCAACTGCCGTCGATGTTTACGGTCAGCTCGCTGGAAATCACGAAGGCGAGGGTTCGCACTGCAAGGAAGGACATGCGGCGAAGCCGGGCCTATCGCGACAAGATCGTGGCCGATCGGGAGGTCAAGCACCACGACTGACGGCCGGCCCTCCGTTTGCGGGCCATGGACGTGACCAGACCGAGTTTTGTACCAGGCGAGTGAGAGAGTCTACATCACAGCCGAGGGCTGGAGAAACGATTCGGCCCTGCGGACTCCTCAGTCAGAGGCTTTGTGTGGGTGTCCCTGCTGGCGCCGGCCGTTGTCTTGTCGACAGACCTGGTTGTTCTTTCGAGTCCATTTTTGTTCATGTCGAATCTAAAGCTGCGCGTGAGTTTGTGAAAGGCTTGGACCGGAAACAGAGAGTGGCCCGGGCCGCGAAAAGCCAGCTTCCGATAATGCCGTTTCTCGGGACTTGGCGGCCAGAACCCCGCTGATTCGGTTGCTGGCCTGGCTCTGGCCGACAGAGTCATTGTGTCTAGCGCCGGGGGAGCGTAGGATGCGCGAGACTGAAGTCCGAATCGGAAATCCATTCAGAGAATTGGACACGGGAGGCTCGACGTGGTGAAAAGGATGGTGTTTCTTGCGCTTTCACTTGTCTGGGTGACCTCGGTTGCTTCCGCTCAGGAGCCGGCCAAGCCCCTTTATGTGCTGGAAGACTCCTATCTGCGCTGGCGCTTGCTGCCAGCCGAGCAGGCCTACCTGTCGATTGACGGCAAGCATCTCAAGGAATACGTCGAGGACCTGACCGCGATTTCGCGCCGCTACCGGGATCACGGCCATCCTCAATTCTGGGGACGCATCACCGGAACTGAAGCAGACGCAGAGAACGCCCAGTGGCTGCTGGACAAGTTCCGCAAGATCGGCCTCTCGGACGTGCGCGAACAATCGCTGGATCTGCCGCCGCAGTGGGTGCCCGCATCGTGGTCGGTCGCCGCATCCGCGGGCGGGAAAACCGTCACGCTTGAAACGGCGCAACCCACCTCCACCAGCCCCGGCACGCCCCCCAGCGGCCTCGACCTGGAGGCGGTGGATGTGGCCCTGGCAAGCGAGGGTGATCTCGCTGGGCGCGACCTCCGCGGGAAGGCCGTCTTCTTCTACAGCGCGGACTATACATCGCGCCAGGCTCCGATTTCCGACTATGCCATCAAGCGCATCGGTGATCGCGGTGCCGCCGCCATTTTCGTGATCGTGGGGTTACCCGGCAATTTGCGAACCCAGTTCTACCCGGTTGGCAGCACGGTTCCTACCTTCTCGCTGGGTCTGCAGGACGGAGTCGCGATCCGCGATCTGATCGGTCAGTCGCGGGGCGGCCAGCCGCCGCGCGTCAAAGTCCGCCTGGACGTGAAGACGGTGCCCAATTTGAAGACCGCGACGGTGTGGGGCTCTCTGCCGGGAACCAGCGACGAAACCATTTTTGTGGTCGCTCACCGCGACGGATGGTTCGAAGGCGCCACTGATAATGCCTCGGGTGTGGCAACCATGCTGGGGCTGGCGGAGTACTTCGCCAAAATCCCCAGAGAACAGCGCCGCCGCACCATTCACTTTCTAGGGACCAGCGGGCACCACGACAATGGCGGCATGACGGGCCACTGGCTCGCCGATCACAAAGAGATGTTCGCCAAGACGGCGTTGATCATTAACTGCGAGCACACCTCCGCCGAGCAGCTTGTGTATAGGGGAGGAGTGATTCGAAGGACCAACACGACCGTACCGCTGCGATGGTACGTGGGCGGCAGCCCGCGGCTGGAACAGATCGTCGTCAAGGCTTACGACGCATTCGGAGTCGCCACCTATGCCGAGCCGGAGCCTTCGGCTGGGGGCGAGATGGGCCCCTACTACCAACTTGCTCCATCCCTCCAGTTGATCGAAGGGAACCTGTATTGGCATTCCGATCGCGAAACCGCCGAGGTTGTTCCGCCAACCGGATTGGCGGCCTCCACCCGCGCGTATGCGAAGATCATCACGGACGTAAACCAGTTAGGTCTCAAAGACCTCCTCCGGCCGCAAGCGACCGAGACGCGGCGTTGACCGCAGGCCCGTCCGAGGCGCAACGCCGCGAGTTATACAGTTGAAGGGCGCGTTCGATCCACGCCTGGCCAAGTCCCGGTAAGTCCAAGTCGACTTTCCGGAAACTGGCTGACCCGCGTGCCTTTTCATCGGGCCGATAGGGTCTTCCTGCATATCTGACTCACTGGCGTGGGCACAATCGCTCTCGCGCCAATCGGTGATTTCGCCACTCGCACTAGCCTCGCCAGTCAAACGCCGAGACCTGCACTCGGAGGCCATCAGGATCGCTCACGGAGAAGTTGTCGCTGGCCTTGCCCTGCACGCCTTCGATGCCCGCGCTCTTGACCGTGGTCCTCAGCCGTTCGGCGTCGAAATCCTCAACGCCGATGCAGAAGTGGTCGATGCGCCCGGGTTGGTTGCTTTTCTGCAAGATGATCAACCCGCCGCCTGGCAGATCAAATCCATGGTTGTCCGGCCCTTGGACCCGTCGCGTTGGGGAGAAGCCAAACAGGTTTCGATAAAACGCCTCCGAACGCGCAATATCGGAAACCCGCACGTTCACATGGTGCAGGTTCCGACCCTTCATCAGACTGCCAGATGTCGTCTGCGCCTTGACTGCCAACGGCGCTGTCGCCACGATGGCAAGCGCGTGCAACAACTGCCGTCTGGTCAACGTTCCGCGTTCGTAGGAACTGACGAGCGCGTCAATGTCTCTGATCATCGCTGCTCCTTGTTACGTCGTTGGATATCATCGGGGCCGGAATTCCGCAGGAATCCAGGATACTACGGAGCTGGATCTCGTGAGTGGTGGCACAGCAAAGGGCAACACAAGATATTTGACCCGCTCTCAAAAACTGTTGGCGGTGAGGTTTCACAATAGATCCCGATAAGTCGGCTCCTAAGAAAGTGGCAACGGGTGGCAAGCTAACGAGGTCGACCAATCGCGGTGGGTGAATGAAAATCGTGGGGACGACCTCGCGCCCGTTCGGAATCAATTCGCGCCCAGACCGTGTAAGTTTTCTCGCGCAGCCGCTTTCGAGTCCCGTGAAAAGTCCCGTGACCAATCGCAAACACTGTAAGGACGATTGTCTCTTAAGTCCTTACGAGAGAGTGGTGGGCCCGCTAGGATTTGAACCTAGGACCAACGGATTATGAGTCCGCTGCTCTAACCAGCTGAGCTACGGGCCCGCAAAAGCCTACAATCGCAAATTACCACAACTTAGACGTAGTTGCCTGGGCGCGGTGAGAGTTAATCTTGACGCCTGGGAACTGTAGGCATATTTTTGTCACATCACTCAAAAAGCTTAAGACAGGAGCATGCCTTCATGAAAAGCCTGACATTCGTGCCGATCACAGTCGCATCGCTCGTAATGCTTACGGCGACGGCTGATAAGGCGCTTGGGCAGTCGACGGCCGGACTGCGGGTATTTGAGACGAAATGCGCAACTTGTCACCAGAGCGCCCAGAACCAGAAGGCGCCGGACGCTTCGCTGCTGCGGAAGATGACGCCGGAGGCGGTGTACGCAGCGCTTTCCAAGGCGCCTCATGCGCAGATGCAGGGTTTGTCGGACGACGATAAGAAGACGGCGGCGGAGTATCTGGGCGGGCGGAAGATCGGAGTGGCTGAAATCGCCGATGCCAAGAAGATGCCGAACCAGTGCACGAGCGATCCGCCGATGGGGGATATCGCTGCCGGGCCGATGTGGAACGGATGGGGAGTCGATCCCACGACCAATGCTCGTTTTCAGCCCGCCAGCGCGGCGGGCTTGAGCGCAGCGCAAGTGTCCAACTTGAAGCTGAAGTGGGCATTCGGCTTGCCTTTGGCGGAGGAGGCACACAGCCAGCCCACCATCGCAGGAGGGCGCGTTTTTGTCGGCTCCGATGCAGGCACGGTCTATTCGCTAGATGCAGCTAGCGGCTGCGTCTACTGGTCGTTTCAGGCGGACGGGGCCATGCGCGTGGCGCCGACCGTTTCTGCGGTAAAGGGCACCAGCCCGGCCAAGTACGCCGTGTACTTCGGAGATCAGAAAGCCAACGCTTACAGCCTCGATGCCGAGAACGGGAAGCTGCTGTGGAAAGTGAAGGTTGATGAGCACCCGGTCGCGCAGATCACCGGAGCCCCGACACTATATGAGGGGCGGCTATACGTGCCGACGGCCTCGGCCGAGGAGCGTGCTGCCGGACTGAGCATGACCTATCCGTGCTGCACGTTTCGCGGCAGCGTGACGGCGCTCGATGCGAAGACAGGCAAACAGGTCTGGAAAACATACATTATTCCCAATCCGCCGAAGCCCACGACGAAAAGCGCCAAGGGCGTGCAGCATTATGGGCCGGCAGGCGGCGCCGTGTGGGCTGCACCCACAGTGGACCCCCGTCACAATGCGCTTTACATCGGTACCGGCGACGCCTATACGGAACCAACACCGAAGAACACTGACGCCGTGATGGCCCTCGATATGGGTACGGGCAAAGTTTTATGGTCGGTGCAAGACACCGAGAATGATTCCTGGCTCTCGGGATGCGGAGGCGGCGGCACGAACAATCCGGATGGGATTTCCGAAAACTGTCCCCAGCCACTGGGGCCTGATTACGATTTTGGATCGTCGATGATCTTGCGGACGTTGCCGGATGGGCACCGGGTTCTGGTGGCGGCGCAAAAGAGCGGCATGGTTTGGGCGCACGACCCTGATCAGCAAGGGAAGCTGCTGTGGAAAGTCCAGCTGGTCGATAAGCTCGCGCTGGGGATGATCACCTTCGGCGGCGCAGCGGACGATCAGAACGCCTACTTCGGATTGCGCAGTGGCGGAATCGCGGCGGTTTCGCTGAAGACCGGCGAAAAGAAATGGTTTACTCCGCTGCCGGGGCAGCGTCCCGGAGGGCCGTTCCAGGGGCAGACCGCGGCGTTGACCGTGATTCCGGGCGTGGTGTTCTCAGGCGGATGGGACGGCATTTTGCGCGCATTTTCCACCGAGAACGGACACCAGATCTGGGAGCTCAACACGGCGCACGATTTCAACACGGTGAACGGCGTAAAGGCAAATGGCGGATCGATGGCCTCCGCGGGGCCGACGATCGTGGGCGGCACGCTCTTCGTGGGATCGGGTTACCTGTTTGGCGGAGGGACGCCGGGCAACGTGCTGCTTGCCCTTTCCGCGCAATAGGCCGCGAGATTAATACTAGCGAGCAACTGGGTGCCGTCCTGGCAAAGCCTGTCGGGGGCTATTCGCTGAGAGTCCCAGCGAAAACGTCGTCTATACCGCTGAGGAACTCAACTACCGCTTCTGAAAATGCCCGACAAAGTCACGCTGGCGAGGCCGCCGGCGTGAACAACAATTCGAGGGGCCACATTGGAAGGAATCTTTTGAACCACACCACTTCGGCGAGGCTAGAAGTGTTAAATCCAATTAGCGAGGTATGAGATGAGGCCCAGGCTGGTAATGTCGTCCGCCCTGGTCGTAACGCTTTTAGTGGTTTGCGCCTCGATGCTGGCGCACCATGGAAATACGGCTTACGACTATGAACATCCGGCCACCATCACGGGAAATGTGACGGAATTCGTGTGGTCCAATCCTCATTGCCAGATCTATCTCGACGTGAAAGACGAGAAAGGGAACGTGGTGAGCTGGTCCGTCGAATCTCAAAGTCCCGGCATTCTTCGCAGGAACGGATGGACCAGGGATTCCATCAAACCGGGAGATCACATTGCGGTAACGCTGATTCCCGCCAAGAGCGGAGCACCTGTCGGATTTTCCGGCGAGAAATTGGGCAAAGTCGTTTTTGACGATGGCCACATCCTGAAAATGGATATGAGGTGAAGAATGCCAAGTCGGCCCGTTTGTTTGACGATAGTATTAGCAACGATGCTGGCATTCGCGTCCGGTATTTCCGCGCAATCCGGCAAGCAAGAAGAGACCGCAAGGACAAACCGCGGCCCTGCTCCTAAACGTGACCTATCCGGAGTCTGGTTATACCAAGGCAGCGGTGGTGCTGAAAGCACCGCCCCGGAGAAAGATATGCCTCCGATGACTCCGTGGGCGCAGGCGAGGTTCGCTACGGAGCGGCCCGGATACGGAACCAGAGCCGTCCCTGATGGCAATGATCCTATTTTGCAATGCGATCCGACAGGCTTCCCGCGTATTGTGTTTTTTCCCACGCCGTTCGAGTTGGTGCAAGCTTCGGACAGGATCATTCAGTTTTTCGAGCGTGAACACGCCTGGCGGCCGATCTGGACTGATGGACGATCCGTTCCTAAAGATCCAGATCCGACGTGGTACGGATACGCAATCGGGCATTGGGAGGGAGACTACACGCTGGTGGTTGAATCTGCCGGCTTCAACGATAAAACCTGGCTTGGAGCAACGGGCTATCCACACAGCGAAGACATGCGCGTCACCGAACGCTACCAGCGCGTGGACCGTAACACCATCGTATACAACATCAGAGTAGACGATCCGAAGGCTTATACCAGGCCGATCATTGGACCTGAGAGGATCATGAAGCTGCGACCGGGCGTGGAGATCGGCGAGCTTCCCTGCGTGTGGTCGGAAGAGAACAGCTTTACGAAAAGGATCCGGGAGCCCGCTGTCGGGAAGCCTAACCGATAGCGGCGGATCCACAGAATCATTGAGTCGCATGCGCAGATCAATGATGAGATGAGCGATCATTCCAGTCGCCCCTTTCGAACACGATTTGCGATTGCTTTGGCAGTGGCGACCGTTTCTGATCTTCTCTCGCTCGGAGCGGAATTTGTTCCGCCCGTTCAGTGGGCAGTCGACCTGACCACGGCGTCTCTCTTGTTTTTGATTCTGGGCCGGCGGTGGGCAATTTTGCCCGGTCTTATCGCTGAAGCTATTCCGGACCTGGCGGCCTTCCCGTTCTGGGTTCTCGTCGTGCTTTCCATCATTCTGTACGATCAAACCGGGCGCAAGAGTTACGCGGCGATCTAAGATCACGGAAGCATGAATGGTAGGAACGCCTTGAAGTGATTTGGCGGATCAGTATCCTCGCGCTAGCATACCGGCAAATCACAAACAGTAGGGGAGCACCCGGTTAGCGTCCGGAAGTCGCGCCGAAGGCGCGGATGGCGGTTGTCTGCACTTGCGCCTCATTAGGATGATTGATTCGCTGCGCCACGCGAGCTTGGTTCGCGCCCGCAGAGGCGAGTGAGCGGCTGCCGGTCCACACCAGTTGCAGTCCCGCCAGAATGGCGATCAATGCAATAGCGGATCTGAGTTTTCGGGCAGGTGTCCGCCGGGCGAGAATGAAACCCAGCAGCACGCCGGGGATCCCAGCAGCCAGAAGTTGCAGCAGCGTGCCGGAACTGACAGAGCCAAACTCAAGATGAATCGCACTGCCGATGGCGGCGAGACCCAAGCCGAAGAGCAAGTCCGTGCCGACGACTTCCGCGGGCGACATCTCCGAATAGTTCAACAGCAACACTGTGCCCAGCGCGCCCGCACCCGCAGACGAGAAGCCGGATTCGATGCCAATGGGCAGCGCAAACCAGGGCAGCCAGCGGCCGTTCTTTCGCGCGAATTCGGGATTGTGCAAGCGACGCACAAACGTCAAACTGGAAGAGCCCGCCAGTAACGCCCCGAGCGCAATCACAACCACCGGATTACCCGCATTCGTGCTCAGCTGCCGAAGCACATAAGTGCCCATCAGCAGGCCCGGGACTGCACCTGCCAGGAGGCGCCACACATATGCTCCACGGACTTGTTTGCCCCAGATGTAAAACGGTCCCACGATTAGCCTGAGGACTCCGGCAAAGATGAAGGCAGTGCCGACCGCCGCCTTAGGCGACAGCCCAACCAAAAGAATGAGGGCGGGAACCGTGAAGCTGCCGCCGCCAATTCCGGTGAGCCCCACCGTGACGGCAATTACAAACCCAATAACGAACAGCATGGAACTTCCACCTCGCAGTTCAGTCTTTGACCAGTCCGCACTCAGCCTTATTCAATCCAGATCAGCGCCCGGCCCCGCGATCTTCTTCAGCCGCAATCTCCTTGCCAGACGCAATAAGAAATTGGTTCACAAAACAAAAAACCCACCTGCCAGCAACTCTCTGGCGGTGGGTTTGGAGCGGACGCTTTAATCTAGAACTTACTAGATCGTGCACCTCGCTGCGCCAGAGAGCAGAGTCGTACAACAGCAGAGACAACAGCTCTGGCCGCAAACAGAAGCTAAGGCGCCTCTAATCATGAGAGCGTTACTCTACCTCTTCCATTTCTTAAAATCAAGCAACAATATCGCGACGACTCTACCGGCCGGAGCTGCCATTCGAGTTTAGTAGGGCTCGGGTGGATGCGATCTCCTTCGTGAAAGATACTCGCGATTATTAAAACATCGCGATTGTATCCCGGAGTGGGATTCGATTCCGCACAGGTGTTCGCTTTTGGAACGACTAAGAACTCCTACCCCCGAACAGTAAGCCGGAAGCAACAGAGTCCAAAGCCCTTACCACAAGCCAGAGGTCCCACAGAAAGACTGGCGGGGGATTTGCAAGTCATTTTTGGTCACAAGTTGACGGCACCTTGTGGGCACGTCTGGGCCGGGCAGGCGTCTGAACCGCGCAGAGCACGTGTTGTTCTTGACAGCAGACATCTGCGCGATTGACGGCGGAGGCTAAGCGGTGTCGCTCGGAAGATTGATTTGGAGAGATGCGGCGTTTAGAAATTTTTTGGTGTTTCGGGTTTGCATGGGTTGTCTCTTGTTGGGATCAACCACGCTTGCCCAACCAGCAACTGGCCAGGAATCTGCAATTTCCGTTTCCGAACTTGCGAAAGACAATCTCGAGCGAGTCGCCGCTTCAGAAGCGCAGATTACGGCCGTGTTGAACGCGAATCCAGGGCTATTTGTCGAGTTGAAACGCTGGGCGGCGAGAGATGCGGCCGATCGCGGGCAGATCGTAAGAGATTCCGATCTAACCGACGCAGCCCTTCTCTCACGACTTACGAATGATGGTCGATTCCGGGCCGCCGCGACGCGGCTTTTGCAAAGCTATGGTTATTTGCTGCCTAAAGCCAATCCCGATTCCGAAGTAGGCCGCGAGCAGGCTGCCCTGGAGCAAGAGCGGATTCGGGAACTCGTGGCAGCCGAGCAAGTCCGGCAAGCGCAGCAAACTCAATTAGCCAAATGCGATCCTACCTCCGATGGCTCTGATCCAAACTGCCAGGCCAGACAGAAGCAGGCGCCCAGGACGGTTCAGACAAGCGGCGCCAATCCTGCGGAATTACCCCGGGACAAGGATTTCGATCAGCTTCTGACCAATCCGGTTACACAGCCGGTTAGCGGCAATGGCTCGCTTCTAAGGACCAGCCTTAATCCGGTCGACGGTGGCAGCGCTGCCGGTCTTCAGGCCGCAAGTGATGGCGACCTGACGCTCCTGCCGATCTCCTACGACCGAACAGCGCTGCCCGATCCCGATGCTCCGCCGCAACCCTCTCCGGCCACAGCGGCACCCGCGGGCGGAAGGACGAAGCGAGCTAGTCCCGCAGGCGACGCGCTGCTTGAAACGAGCACGCCAGCAGTGGATCACCGCTGGTCGCCCTATTCAGATCTTCCGTCTGTCTACGACATCTTTGCTCACGCCGGGAGTTCTTCGGCGTCGATCGAGCGCTTCGGCGAGGCGGTATTTGAAAATCCCCCTGCCGCGGCCGGAACAGTTCCCATCGATTTCCCGGCATCGCCGGATTATGTGCTTGGTCCGGGGGATGGCCTGACGATCGACCTCTGGGGCGGCGTTTCGCAGCGGCTGGTGCGCACCGTCGATCATGAAGGGCGCATTGCGCTTCCGGAAATTGGGCCCATGCTGGTGAATGGCCAGAGTCTGGAAGATGTGCAGCAGTCGGTACAGCGATTGCTGCGCACGCAATTCCGTGACGTTTCCGCCGACGTGTCGCTCTCTCGATTGCGCACCGTGCGCGTTTATCTTGTGGGCGACGTAAATCATCCCGGCCCTTATGACGTAAGTTCTCTCTCTACTCCGCTCAATGCTTTGCTCGCGGCCGGCGGGCCGACTTCGGGCGGATCGATGCGCATCGTGAAGCACTATCGCGGCAACACACTCGTGCAGCAAGTGGATTTATACGATCTGTTTCTGCGCGGCGTGCGCACCGACATCAAGCGATTGGAACCGGGCGATACCCTGCTGGTTCCGGCAGTGGGTGCGCTGGTGCAGATGGACGGCATGGTGCGGCGTCCGGCGATCTATGAATTGCGTGGTGAGACGACACTTGCGCAAGCCATCGACATGGCCGGAGGAATCCTTCCTACAGCGGCGCTGAGCCACATCGAAGTGCAGCGGCTCGATGCTCACGAGAAGCGCACCATGCTCAGCCTGGATGTTTCGGGAACGACGGACGCCAGCGAGATCGAAGCGAAACTCGCGGCGTTTCAGGTTCAGGATCGCGATGAGATCCACATCTTTCCGGTCGCCACGTTCAATCAGGACGCGGTTTATCTGCAGGGCCATGTGCTGCGGGCGGGAAGATACGCGTACCAGCCGGGCATGAGGCTTACCGACCTGATTTCGTCCTATGGCGACCTGCTGCCGGAGCCGTCCACGAAATACGCCGAGATCATTCACCTGAACCCGCCCGATTACCACCCTACGGTAGAAAGCTTCGATCTGGCTGCCGCTCTTTCCGATTCTGCGGTATCGCCGCAGCTCAAACCGCTGGATACCGTGCGCATCTTTAGCCGCTTTGATTTTGAGGATGCACCGGCGGTGTCTGTCGGCGGCGCCGTGCGCAACCCGGGAACATTCCAGACCTCCGGACAGGTCCATTTACGCGACGCCGTCGAATTGGCGGGCGGAGTGACTCCGGATGCCGCGATGGATGCCGCCCAGCTCATTCGGATCATGCCGGACAGTGCACTCAAGATGGTGAGCGTCCGGCTGGGCGAGGCTCTTGCAGGCGACCCGGACAGCAACATCCTGCTCGAGCCGCGAGACCGCATCGTGATTCAGCAAAATATATTCCATGCCGATACGCCTTCCGTGGAGATCGCCGGCGAGGTGCTGAAACCGGGAAGATACCCGCTGAGTGGCAATTTACGGGTGTCAGACTTGATCCAGCTTGCGGGCGGGTTCAAGCGCAGCGCCTACACCGAAACCGCAGATCTCACTCGCTTCGATCCCAAGGCCGGCGAAAGCAAGTTAGGGGAGCACATCGAGGTCAGTATCCCGGCCGCACTAACGAGCGACCTCAGCAAGGATCCCGCCCTTCGCGACGGCGACGTGCTGACCATCCGTCAGCTCTCTGGCTGGAACGATATCGGCGCCTCCATCAAGAACTCATTCAGCGCATCCGCGGCGAAGAGGCCGAGCTGGCGCCGATGCCCAGCGATGATCCGGAAAAGAAAGCCGCCAAACAAAACGGCATGCAGCAACTTGAGGCTATGCTCGGCCGTCTGGGAACGCAACCGCCGACTGGCCGCATGGTTGTGCGCATCTCCGCAAATGGGAAACAGTGGGAAGGCGGCCCCGACGACGTCGTGGTCCATAGCGGCGACACCCTGCTGGTTCCCAAGATGCCCAACTTCGTTCTTGTGTACGGCGCGGTCTACAACCAGACAGCGATCACCTTCAGGCCCGGCCGGAATGCGAACTGGTATTTGGCCCAGGCCGGCGGTCCCAACCAGCTTGCAGACAAAAAGGCCATTTTTGTCATTCGCGCCGATGGATCGATCGTGGGCGGACAATCTTCCGACGGATGGTTCAGAGGGAATCCGTTGAGCGTGGCTTTACATCCGGGCGACATGGTTGTTGTTCCGGAGAAGGTGGTTGGACAAAACCAAAAGTGGAAGACCCTAATGCAAACGGCCACAACGATTTCTTCGATCGGCACATCCGCAGCAATCGCGGCGAGATTCTGAGGGGATAAATCGGGGCAGGTGCGCACGCTGAGGTCAAATGTTGTTTGCAGCCTGATCTTTTTCGCGATGCTTGCTGCGCCGCTGCGGTCACAAGACTCGACAATGAATGAAGAGCAGCTCTTGGCAGATCAATCCGGTACTAAGCAGCTGAACAATTCCGAGGAATTTTCGCCAAGCCGGATGGGCTTTTCGTTGCTGAGGAATATCGCTCTCGATCAGAAGAGCCTATGGACGAGCCCTTTTCACCTGCATTGGGAGGACGGCACCTGGCTGTTTCCTTTCGCCACTGTGACCGCCTTCTCGGTTGCCACGGATCGCTCCTTCGTTCATGCCCTCTCGAGCGACCCTCAGAAATTGAGCCGATATCGCGGGTTTTCGAACGATGGCGTGGCGGCGCTCGTCGGAGCTGGTGCTGGTTCTTACTTCTGGAGCTATATCTCACATGACGAACACGAGCGAGAGACGGGAATTCTCTCCGGCGAGGCCGTGATTGACGGCCTGCTTACCACGCAGGCTCTCAAGTATTCGTTCGGCAGGGAGCGCCCCACGGCGGATCAAGGCCGGCTCGATTTCTTTAAGGGCGGCAATTCATTTCCGTCGGATCATGCCGCAGCGGCCTGGTCAGCGGCAACGGTCATCGCACACGAATATCCCGGGTTCGTCACCAAGACGCTAGCTTACGGACTGGCCACGGCCGTTAGCGCTTCTGCCATGATCGGTAAAGACCACTCGCCTTCAGATGCACTGGTTGGGAGCGCCATTGGCTGGCTCATTGGCCGCCAGATCTATCGCGCGCATCATGATCCGGATCTTGGAGGAGCAACGGTTGGAGATCTCCCTGGGAAAGAGAGCCGCAAGGGGGAACGGGACCGGCAAGACATGGGTTCTCCGTTCGTTCCATTGGATAGCTGGGTTTACGCGACATTCGAGCGACTGGCGGCGCTGCGTTACGTCAGCAGTGCGATTCTCGGGTTAAAGCCTTGGACGCGGATGGAATGCGCGCGCCTCACCGAAGAGGCGGCTGAGGCCTTGCAAGCAGCCGATGTGCCGAACGAGGAGGCTGCTGGGCTGGTCACGCGGCTGCAGCAGGAATTTGGTTATGAAGTTGGCCTGCTTAGCGGCGGGCACAATCTGACCGCGAATCTCGACTCTGTTTATGTCAGAGCGGTGTCCATCGGCGGACCGGCGCTGACCGATAGCTATCACTTCGGGCAAACCGTCGCTTACGACTTCGGGCGCCCGTTTGAGCGCGGAACTAACGGCCAAGCCGGCGGATCGTTCGATGCCGCCGCAGGGCCACTCGTCATCTATGTGCGCGCAGAATATCAACACGCGCCGGCCGCGCCCGCATTTTCTGATGCAGCGCGAAACGTGATGGCGCGAGTAGACGGAGTATCGCTCGATGAAGTGGAACCGCGAGCAGTGGCAACAACGAATCAAGCGCAACTTCTTGATGCTTACGTCGCCATAGACCTGCATAACTGGCAATTGGCGGTGGGCCGGCAGAGTCTGTCGTGGGCTCCAGGACCCGGCTCCATGATGTGGAGTGACAACATCGAGCCGGTGAATATGGTCCGACTCGTGAATCCGGAGCCATTTCTTCTGCCCGGCATTCTTCGGCACCTCGGCCCTGTCCGGATCGACCAGTTCTTCGGACGACTCGAGGGGCATCCCTACGTTCCGAACCCGTTTGTTTACGGCCAAAAGATCAACGTAAAGCTGTTCCCATTCCTAGAGCTCGGATTCGGGCGCAGAAGCATGATCGGAGGCACGGGAGGAGACCCGCTTAACGCGAGCAATCTTCTTCACACTTTCCTTGGCCTGACAAGCACCCGGACCGGTGGTTCGGTTCCGGGCGACAACGAGTCCGAGATGGACTGGACCTTTTACGTTCCTAAGGTCCACAACTACATAATCCTTTACGGAGACGCGTACGCCGAAGACGACATCTTACCGGTGGAGAATCCTCCGCGAAATCCTTGGCATCCGGGCATCTTCCTTACGCGCATTCCCGGAGCTCCCAAACTTGATTTCCATATGGAAGGCGTCTCGACGGAGTCTTCCTCGGCTTTAATCGGCGGCGGCAATAGCGGACGTTACACCTATTGGAACGACCACTATCCGGACGGGAACACCGCCAACGGCAATCTGATTGGCAACACAGTCGGCCGAGAAGGCCGCGCTATTCAAGGGTGGTTCACGTATTGGATTTCGCCGCGGAATACTTTCCAAATCATCTACCGGCACAACACCGTAAACGCGGAGTTCATTCCCGGCGGAGGCGCCTGGCAAGACTACGCCGTGCGCAACGAGTTTTATCTGCGGAATGGCTTTTACCTGCACAGCGAAGTGCAGTACGAAAACATTTCGCGCTACCCGATTCTCTTCAACGGGCGGCAAAGAAATGTCACGGCGGCGCTGGAAATGGGATTTTATCCCCGGAGGGGCTTTCGAGCACGGAGCAATGGTTCGTAGACGTAAAACGTCTTATCGGAGCGAGTAAGTTCGATTCATGGAAGACTCAGCCAATCCGCAGCAATCGCCCGTTGAAGCCGCCGAAAACGGCGAGCCGTCAAGTGCCGCCAGCGATAAATGGGTCACCAACCTGCGGCTGTTGTGGACCGAGCGGCATTTCCTGCTGCGTGTGGCTGCTATGGGATTGATGTTGTCGGCCGGGGCCGCTTTTTCCATTCCCAAACGCTACACCACCAGCACACGGCTCATGCCACCGGATTCACAGTCCGGCTCGAGCATGCTGATGCTGGCGGGAATGGCAGAGAAAGCAGGCAGTGGGCTTGGATCGGTGCCAGGTGATCTGCTCGGACTTAGGAGCTCCGGCGCGCTATTCGTCGGCATGCTTCAAAGCCAGACGATTCAGGACCGCCTGGTCGAGCAGTTTGAGCTGAAGAAGGTTTACCACGCACAGCTGCTACAGGGTGCCCGTGCGCAGCTAGCTCAGAACACCGCCATTCAAGAAGACCGGAAGAGCGGCATCATCACCATAACCGTGACGGATCGGAGCCCGCAAAGAGCCGCTGCAATCGGCAACGGGTACGTCAATGAATTGAATACCATGGTCGCGCAACTCTCGACTTCTGCCGCCCATCGTGAGCGGGTATTCCTGGAAGATCGCCTGCAATCGATCAAGCGAGATTTGGACGATGCCGAGGCCCAGCTTGCGCAATTTTCCAGTAAGAACAGCACGCTCGATATTCAGCAACAAGGAAAGGCCATGCTCGATGCGGCCGCAAGTCTGGCCGGCCAGATGATTGCGGCCGAATCCGAGCTGCAGGGCTTGCGGCAGATCTACACGGAAAACAACGCGCGCGTTCGGGAGTTGGGTGCGCGCGTCGCGGAGTTGCGCAAAGAGCTCGACAAGATCGGCGGCACGGATAGCACTGTGGCACGCACCAGACAAAGCAACGCAGATCCCCCGGCTGAGCCGGTTGCAGATACGTCGCCAGACATGCCCTACCCCTCGATCCGCAGACTGCCCCTGCTCGGCGCGAAGTACGCCGACTACTACCGCGAAGCGAAGATTCAGGAGACGGTATACGAATTGCTGACACAACAAAACGAGCTCGCCAAAGTGGAAGAGGCTAAAGAGACGCCCAGCGTCAAGGTGCTCGATCCGGCCGAAATTCCGGAGAAAAAGTCGTTTCCACCGCGGCTCGTGATCATGTGCCTGGGCACATTGATCGCCATCGCCCTTTCTGTGATGGCCATACTCGGAAGCACGCGTTGGCGTCAAATTGGTCCCGAAGATCAACGCAAAGTTCTTGTGCAAGAAATCATCGGGAACGTGAAAGGCCAGCTCGTTTGGGCGGCTCAGAGCGGGAGGAGATTTGAGGCGCTGCAAAAGGTCCGCGGTTGGGTTCGCCGCAGACCGTCGGAGACGCGAGAGCGGCACGAAGATTTAGCGTAATTTCCTGTTTGTCAATGTCAGGCCAGCGCAGCCCTGTAAGGGACGGGGCGAAGCTGCGCGCGGAGCGTTGATTCCGACGACGAGCAAATCCGTAGCTGATTCTGCTTTCACTGGAACTTTCTCTCCACATTTGCAAAGCAGTGTGACGCGATGGTACGTGGCGCAGACCTGCGCCCATCGAGAAAAGCGGGTCTCCGAGCAACTCGGCCGCAGGGAGATCGAAAATTTTCTCCCGCTTTACGAGAAAGTCAGCCAGTGGAAGGACCGCCGAGTGTGTCTCCGGGTGCCGCTCTTTGCGGGCTATGTATTCGTTCGCTTGGCTCTGCGCGAGCGGCTTCGAGTTCTTGAAGTTCCAGGCGTGGCGCGGCTGGTTGGATTTGGGGGATTGCCGGCAGAATTGCCGGACGACGAACTGGAAGGCATCCGAAACGGCTTGAAGGGCAATCTGCGGGCCGAACCTTGTGCCTATCTTTCGATCGGCCAGCGCGTAAGGGTGGAACGGGGACCGCTCCAGGGGATCGAAGGCATCCTCGTTCGCAGGAAGAATGGCCTTCGCCTGGTCTTGTCCGTTGCCCTGATACAGCGGTCGATCGGCTTGGAAATCGATGCGGCAGACGTGTCTGTAATCGCCGGTGTAAGCGCGTTGCTGGACGCGTAAGACCGTTGGTCCGCGAATGTTCTCAATTTTCGGTGAGGAGAAAAGATACCGATGAGGATACTGATTCTAGGTGGTGACGGATATTTGGGCTGGCCGACGGCCATGTATTTGTCCCGCCGGGGACACGCTGTCGGCGTCCTGGACAATTTCGCCAAACGCCGCTGGGAGATGGAACTGAACGTCGAACCACTGATTCCCATCCGCACCTTGCACGATCGTGTGGCGGCCTGGTGCGAGGTCGCTGGCCGGGAAATGGAATTTTTCGTGGCCGACCTGCGCAACTACGGCCTTGTCGAAGGCGTGCTGGAGGCTTTTCGGCCAGACGCCATTGTCCATTACGGCGAACAACCCTCGGCTCCATACTCGATGATTGACCATAATCGCGCCGTATTCACCCAAATCAATAACGTCAGCGGCACTCTTAATCTTCTCTGGGCGATTCGGAAGGTCGTCCCGGCGTGCCGGCTGGTGAAGCTGGGAACCATGGGCGAGTATGGAACTCCCAATATTGATATCGAAGAGGGCTTTATTGAGATTGAGCATAAGGGTAGACGAGACGTTCTTCCGTTCCCTTGTCAACCGGGCTCCTTCTACCATCTTTCCAAGGTTCATGACAGCCACAATATTCGTTTCGCTTGCAAAGCGTGGAAACTCGCAGCCACAGATCTCCACCAGGGCGTCGTCTATGGGATCGAAACAGACGAAACGCGGCTGGATGAGCGTTTGGAGACGAGTTTCCATTATGACGAGGTTTTCGGCACCGCACTCAATCGCTTCTGCGCCCAGGCGGTCGCGGGGATTCCACTAACGGTGTACGGAAAAGGCGGACAGAACCGCGGCTTCCTGAATATCCGAGATACGTTGCGCTGCGTGGAGCTGGCCATCGTGAATCCCGCGCGCGGAGGAGAGTATCGCGTGTTCAACCAGTTCACCGAAACCTACAGCGTCTCTGAATTGGCCCAGTTGGTGCTCGAGCAGGGCCGAAAGCTGGGTCTTGCGGTTGAAGTGGGGCACATCGAGAATCCGCGCGTGGAGCTCGAGGAACACCACTACAACCCGAAGCACACCAAACTGCTGGATCTGGGCCTGGAACCGCACAACCTCTCCGAGGTCCTGGTCGACAGCATGATCAAACGAATCGCCGAATTTAAGCACCGCATCAAGCCGAACATCATCCTGCCGCGGGTTCGATGGAACGGCGCCGCAGCCCAAGTGGAAGAACTCAAACTGATGTGGGCGGGAGCCTAGCCGCAAGACGAAGCCCAAGACAGGCGAGAAACCTGCCGCGGTGTGCTGAACGTTTCCCTGAGACTGAATTCTGCATGCGCGAAAGCAGAACGCGCAGACAACGATGAACGCGGAAGTTTTTGCGGAATGGCTGCGCCGGCAAGGCCAGCAGGTAATCCGGACTGCGAGCACGTATTGGCACAGCGACGGGCTGCGCGTTTATCAGGCTTTCCCCTATCACTCGTTGATTCAGCCATCAGAGGAAGAACTCGCAGAAATGTTTTTTGCCCATGGTGCGATTGTGTTGCGCTATTCCGCGCCTGCCGAATCCGCGATCGGATTGATGAGCTACCATGCGGTTCATGACCACCCAAGCTATGACCTGAATAGCTTAGGGCCTTGGGCTCGCAAGAATGTCCGGCGAGGCCTTAAGAACTGCGTTGTTGAACCGATCTCCGTCCAGCGGTTTGTGGAGGAAGGCCGGGCGCTGCGAAGCGATACCTTGGACCGCCAGGGACGACGCTTCCGCATGTCGCGTGAAACCTGGAAGAGGCGGTATTCGATTGTCGCCGAGTTGCAAGGTTTCGAGGTGTGGGCGGCTTTGGTCCAGGGCAAGCTCGGTGCATTCTTGCTTACGTTTCAAATGGAAGAAGTTTGTTATTTCCTTTATCAACAGTGCCACCGCGACTATTTGAGGGAACACGTGAATAACGCCCTTACTTTTGTAGTGACGCAGACGATGATCCGGCGTTCGGGGATTCGTTGCATATTCTACGGTACACATTCTCTGGACGCTCCCGCGAGCGTAGATGAATTCAAATTTCGCATGGGCTATCGTGCCAAACCTATTCGCCAGCGAGTGATTTTTCATCCTTACCTCGCGCCTTTTGTGAACAGAACCAGTTATGGCTTGCTGAAGCGAATGGCGGCATGGGTGCCAGCGAGCCGGCATCTGTCTAAAGCCGAAGGAATGTTGCGGTTTTATCTCGATGGATCGTCTTCGAAGCCGTCAAAGACCGAAGGCATGCCGCGGCTGAACCTTTCTGCCGCGAATTCTGCGGAACCGCCGCAAACCGAACTGGCCACGGAGAGGAAGTGAGCGGGGTCACCAACAATCCTGAGCCGTTGGACATTACCCACGGCCTCTTGGCGCGAAACTGGGCTTTGAACCTTGTCAGTCAGAGCCTGCCGCTTTTGGTGGCTGTGCCCTGTATTTCTTACCTGATTCGGAAGGTAGGTACGGAACGCTTTGGCATTCTGTCGATTGCCTGGGCGCTCCTGGGTTATCTCGGCTTGTTCGATCTGGGGCTGGGACGCGCCACGACCAAATTTGTAGCCGAATGCCTGGGTCGGGGGGAGATGGAGAAAATGCCGGGGCTGGCGTGGACATCGATGGCCTCCCAGGTTTTGTTCGGGATCGCCGGCGGGCTGCTCTCCGCTGCAGCCGTCCCGCTATCGGTCCATCACGTTCTAAACATCTCGCCGGCACTTGTTTCTGAAACCGAAAGCAGTTTCTTCATATTGGCCGGAGCACTTCCTGTCGTGTTGGCCGCAAATTCCCTGCGTGGAGTGCTCGAGGCAGCGCAACGTTTTGACCTCGTGAATGCTGTCAAAGTGCCGGTGAACGTTTCTTTTTTTTTGCTACCGGTTCTCGCGGCTTCCTTCGGAGCGCGGGTTCCATCGATAGTCTTGCTGCTCGTGCTGGCCAGGATCGCTGCGGGAGCAGCGTATCTCTGGTTGTGCTTCGAAGTGTTTCCGGCACTCCGCCGGAGCTTCTCGATCGATGCCAGAACTTTTCGTGAGCTCTTGGGTTATGGGGGCTGGGTCACTGTATCGAACATCGTCAGTCCGCTGCTGGCTTATCTAGACCGCTTCGTGATCGGGTCCATGATGTCCATGACCTTTGTCGGCTATTACACCGCGCCTTCGGAAGCCATTACCCGGGCCTCGGTCGTGCCCAGCAGCCTGGCCACCACCATTTTTCCGGCTTTCAGCTCGCTCGATGCCACAGGATCGAAGAAGAAGCTGGAAGAGCTTTGCCTGAGGTCCGTGAAATCGCTTCTCATCCTATTGGGTCCGCTCTTGCTTCTCGTGGTCGCCTTTGCGCACGAGATCTTGCGGATGTGGTTGGGTGCAGAGTTCGCCGACAGAGGTTCGAGCGTCCTTCGTATTCTCGCCATTGGCATGCTTGTGAATTCCGTTGCGTTCGTACCATTCGGCTTGTTGCAGGGTCTGGGCAGGCCGGATGTTACCGCCAAGATCCACCTCGTCGAAATTCCGGCGTATGGACTCTTATTGTGGTTTTTAGTGAAGCACCTGGGGCTTGCCGGAGCAGCCGCGGCCTGGACCATTCGCATTACCGTAGATGCCGGTTTGCTGTTTGCAGCGTCGGCTTGGTTGAAATACGTCTCGTTCGCCGGCCGCCCCAGCAGCACGGTCTGGAAGGCTGCCGGTTTGGTCTTTCTCTTTGGTGTTTTGCTTGTGGTTCCGGCTTTGGCCACCGAGCCCCTGGCGATGCGCACGGCCTACGCTGGTATGCTGCTGATTTCTTTTGCACTGGTTTCCTGGAAGTACTTGCTGGACGGCAAGGATCGGGGCGCGCTGTTGAACCTTGCCGGACGGTTCAGGGCAGCGTTGGCGGCGAGCAAGTAGGCCGATGCCGATGATCAATCAAACTCGCGGGAAGTTCCGGGTCCTTTTGCCCCCGGTGATCGAAGTTTGAGGAAGGCTTAATGGAATCGCTGCCGGGCAAAATATCGCATCAAACATTCGCTGGGACTCGCATGTGGACTGCGGCGATCCTAGGTTCTTTTGGTTCTCTTGCGGCCCTCTTTGCAGCATTGACTTTACATAGGAGCTTGGGGGGGACTGATATTTCATTGTCCCTTGCTGTAGGGCTGGGTTTTCTCGCTGTCTTGGCTGCGGTTTTGATTCCGCCGATTGTTCCTCTCCTGCTGACGCTAATATTGCTGGAGAGCCCATTGCCACCGCTCCTGGACAACCAACCATCAGCCTACATCACAGCTGGGCTCCTAGCATGGGCGGCGTTGGGATCTTTTGTTTCCGTTTCGCGGCCCAGGAGCAAAGTTTCGCACCCTTTACTGAAGAAGGTTTGGCTATTTGCAATTTACGGGCTCGTATGTGCCATCCGAGGCTTTCTCGCTGGGAACCCCGCCGAATATGTCGCCGGTGACCTATTTCAAGTCGAGGAATTTGCGATCATATTTATCTTGGTTTGTCGATTAGCGGTAGACGAAAAGACCTCGCGGCTCCTCTTGGGGCTGGCTCTTGCCTCTACGTTCCTCACCATGTTATGGCAGCTGTGTGTGCATGTTTCAGGCGCTGACCTTAACGGAATTCTGTCTTTCTGGGAAGGAGGGGGATCGGGTGCTGAGCTCCTGCGCACGATCAACCTGGATGCTATCTTTGTGCTTGTGGTTCTGGTCAGCCTGTACGTTGCTCTCACGTCTTTGCGGCATCGTCTAGTTGGCTGGCTCTTATTCATTCCCACGATGGCTAATCTGGTATTGAGCCTCACGCGCGGACTGTGGGCTGCATCGTTGGTCGCAGTACTAATCTCTGCTTGGTTGATGACCAGAAATGAGAAAACTAAGCTGCTGAAAGGGATGATCGTTATAGCTCTGTCTCTGGCCATGTTGGTTTCTGCCTGGAGGATGGTGGGAGGAGCTACCGACGGCGGCGTTTTTGACGCAGTCAAGGAGAGGTTATCTTTCGCTTTGGTTCAAGTGGAAGAGGGGTGGCAGGGAAACGTTGGCGTGGAGACGCGAAGGTTTGTTGAGGTCACTACGATCGGGCGGCAAATCCTGCCTTCCCCCTTTTTTGGCAGAGGCTTAGGGGCTTTGTTCTCCATCGATTCGGCCGCTCTCGTAAGCTCCGACCCTGAGGCGACAATCGACTATCATTATATGCACAACCTTTATTTACTCGTGGCCTTTCGCATGGGCCTGATTGGCCTCGCTATCTTTGCCTGGATTTTGTACTCCTATTTTCGGCAGGCCCTCGTTGTTTACGCCAAACTGCCGTTTAATACCTCCAGGGCGTTGACCTGCGGACTTATTGCTGGTGTAGCCGGCCAAGTCGCCCTTTCGATAACGTCCCCGACCATCTTGAACCACCCCACGTGTGGCCTCGCGGCATGTGCAATGGCTCTGACGTTCCGATTTCCCGGTTCCCACGCTGGCTTGGAAGCGGCGGGCGAGTCTGCGATTGAGGGGCGCCGTATAACCGTAAACCCGAAACGCCTATATTCCCATTCGTTTTAAACGAGCTGGGTGGCAGTGTGCCAAAGAACGCTGTTTGTGGCCCAACTGAAAGTCCGCATCGGGGACCACAGATAAAGAACGCCAGCAGTTCCATTTCCGCAATTATCGTGAATTACTGCACGAAAGATCTGCTGCGAGACTGTCTAGTTTCGCTTGGAGAGAGCAGAGTCTCGGGTCTTGAGGTCATTGTTGTTGATAACCACTCGACGGATGGCAGCGCCGAAAAGGTGCGCGGGGAATTTCCCGACGTTCGTGTGATTGAAAATTCGGAAAATCTGGGCTTTTCGAGGGCCAATAATCAAGGAATCAAAGAGGCCCGTGGAAAATACATTTTGCTTTTAAACAGCGACACGATAGTTCGTCCGGGAGCCGTCCCAGCGATGGCCGGATTCATGGACGGGCATCCTAAAGCAGGGGGCGTGGCCTGCCGGCTGCTGAATGCCGATGGGAGTATTCAGCCCTCCGTGGGACGGCGGTTGGGAGCAGGGCCGGGAATCCTGCGTCTGATGGTCCGAATCTCTGGCCTCGCCGGGCTGCTTCACAGCGAGCGGGTGCGCCGTTTTCTCGGGCGCTATCTGAGTTTTGCCCTCGGGCCAGCCTTGCGTTCCTATCTCGACCCCTATGTCATCGGCGACTCCGCCATGGAAGTGGACAGCATTTCCGGAGCGTGCTTGATGTTGCGGCGCGCGGCGATTGACCAAGCCGGGCTGCTGGACGAAAACTTTTTCATGTACCTGGAAGACTTGGATTATTGCATCCGGCTTCGAGCGGCGGGCTGGAAGCTGTATTACGTGCCGACAGGAGAAATAGTGCACTTGGTGGGAAAAAGCTCGGGTGGACGCATGCGGCGCTACAGCGTCCACGCTTACGAGAGCCTCTTCTACTTTTACAGCAAGCATTACTCGGCCTGGGCGCTATTTCTCGCGCGTCTTCTGGTCTTTTCTGCGATGTGCCCGCGCTGGCTTTGGAACTTCGCTCGCAGCAGCCTCTTCCATTCCGCGATTCATCGGCAGAACTACATGGATCTTGAGAAAGTAATTCGCCTCTGCTTGCAGTGGCACGCCCCGCAAGTGCATTTACGAAGAAGAGAATCCTTGCCGGCCGAACCGATCAACCGGGTCAACTAGAGCAAGAACGAGAGGAACAGGCACATTGAGCTGGGACGCCTGCTGTTTTCTTATCGCGATTCTGATCCTCGCGTACACCTGGGTGGGGTATCCCGCGCTGTTGTGGATATTGAGAAGGGTACTTGGCCGTCGGGCGATCCGAGAGAGTTGTGAGCTCACCGTGTCGATTATTGTAGCTGTTCACAATGAGCAGGCCCATATCGCCGCCAAGTTGCAGGATTGCCTGGCACTGCAATACCCACACGATCGCTTAGAAATTCTGATTGTTTCCGACGGTTCTACCGACCGTACCGAAGAGATTGTGCATGAGTTTGCCCAGCGTGATCCACGCATCCGTTTGCTACGTGGTGAAGGGCGGGCAGGAAAAAGCGGTGTACAAAATTTAGCCGCGCGCCAAGCACGCGGCAAGATATTGTTCTTGACGGATGCGAATACACGTACCACGCCAGGGGTGCTTAAGCTGTTGGTAGAGAATTTTGGAGATCCGAAAGTCGGATTAGTGTCGGCAACGGTCCACTTCGGTCAGCCGGCAGGCACCGTCTTAAACGGGCAGGGCTTGTATTGGCGTTATGAGTACTTCCTCCGGCAGGCGGAATCCGACATTGGCATTCTGGCGACTGGTGGTGGCGCGGCGATGGCCATGCGACGGGAGCTCTTTTCGCCGATTCCTTCCCGATACGGTGATGACTGCATACTCCCTTTAGATGTTCGTCTAAAGGGTTACCGAGTTCTGAACGACCCACGAGCCCAGGTCTTCGATAGCTCTCCACACTCGGTCGATGGCGAACTTGGTGCGCGCATTCGGATGACGGCCCGTAACTGGACTGGAACCCTGAGCAGACCGGCTCTGTTGAACCCGTTGCGATATCCCATGACAGCGCTGGGCCTGCTCTCTCACAAGCTGCTGCGCTGGCTAACACCGTTTCTCTTGCTTATCGCCTTCGCCGTAAATACGCGGTTGATTTTTCGACAAGAGCAAATTGGCCTTTGGATTGTCGAGGTCCTGTTCTACGTTTCCGCGCTTGTTGGTTGGTGGCGCGTCCGTAAAGAGAGGCGCGCGGGGATATTCGGTTACGCCTTCTCGTTTTGCTTGGTGAATGTCGGCTTTTTCCTGGGAATGGCTAAAGTCTTCCGCAACCAGAAAATCGTGACTTATTAACACGTTCTTCCCGCTATTTTCGGAAACGAGCTGGGCGCAAATCAACCAGCCGTTCGATAAGTAGAATACTGAGCAGAGTTGCGCGAAATGCTGAACTGTTTTTCCATCGATGTCGAAAGTTTTCCCGAGTCCAACGTAGAGGGCTTTCCCATTGCCGCCGAATACCTCGATCGAGCCCACCAGGACCATGAAATCGAGGAGAATACGGAATCGATTTTGAGTCTGTTGGACGAACAGAATGTCAAAGCCACTTTTTTCTTCCTCGGCAGGATCGCGCGCGACCTTCCTCACGTGGTGCGCTGTGTGGCCCAACAGAAGCACGAAATTGGCTGTCACGGCTTTGAACACTTGCGGATTTATGGTCTGAAGCAGCAGGTTTTTGAAGGACACTTGCGTCAAGCCAAGGGGTTCCTCGAAGATGCTTCGGGGCAGCGGGTCTACGGTTTCCGAGCTCCCGATTTTTCGATTACGCGATCCTCTGCTTGGGCGCTCGACACGCTCAAAGAAGTCGGCTTTATATATGACTCCAGTATCTTTCCCTTCGGCTGGCACGATGTCTATGGTATTAAAGAAGCGCAGCCACATATTCACAGGTTGTCCAATGGACTGATCGAATGGCCCCTCGCCACTCTGAGGCTGTGGAATAGACGCCTGCCCTTTGGTGGAGGAGGTTATTTTCGGTTGTATCCTCTCAGGTGGACGGAGTTTTGTTTCTCCCGATTGAACCGGGAGGGGCACCCTTGCATGTTTTATATTCACCCGTATGAGGTCGGGCCTATCATTCCCAAAATGCAGGACCTCTCTGTTTTTAGGCGATTCCGGCACTACTATAATTGCGGTACCCTGGGCGAGCGGTTGAAGCGCCTTGTTCAGGAATTCTGCTTTGCCCCCGCTGTAACAGTCCTGCGGGAGATTGGATACCTAGAGGAAATAGCAAATGTCTGAGATCGCAAGGGTTCAACAATATTTCACTCGTTCAGCAACGGTTTTTGACTCCTTGTATGCGGATAACGCAACCGCTCTGGCAAAATGGGTGAATAGAAACTTTCGGCGAGACATCTATGAACGATTCCGCCTGAGTGTAGAGCATGTTGAAAGACACGGGCTAAGAACAGCACTGGACGTAGGATGTGGGTCCGGCCGCTATCAATTCGGATTAGCCCAAATCGGGGTTCGAAGAATTGTTGGAATTGATGTGAGTCCAGTGATGATACAACTGGCCCGCGGTCTTTCTAAGGGTGTTGTAAGTTCCTCCGTGTCCTTGGAATTCATGAACGAAAGGTTCGAGACTTTCCAAACCAAGGAGAGTTTTGATGTGGTTCTAGCGATGGGTTTTTTCGATTACATTCAGGACCAGATTCCCGTACTGCAGCGCATGGGGGAGTTGGCAAATCACTCTGTGATCGCGAGCTTTCCGAGTATTTCGTGGTATCGAACCCCGATCCGCAAGATCCGATATTTTGCAAAACGGTGTCCCGTGTATTTCTACAAACGTAAAGACATAGATTCATTTGCAAAAGCAGCGGGTTTCGCTCGGAATGAAACGCTCAAGATCGACGGTGCCGGCCAAGACTATTTCGTTGCATTCTTCAAATAGTCTCAAGCGACCCACCTCATATGCGTCTTGGTTCCCAAAGCAAGGCCGAGAGTACTCAGTCAGTACGCTTACACATTCTGTTGTAAGTCAACTCACGAAGAAATAGTTCACGGGGTCACCAACACTCTGTTCTCCAATGCAACCCTCTGGGAGATGAAGGAATGAGCTGTCTGGCAAAACAGCCGGTGCTCACGGCTGTGACCGAGTTACCCGGGTGCCCACTTTGCCGTGGCATCGTGCTCAAGACCATATCGGAACACAACGGCAAGCGGCTCCTAAAGTGTGTCCAATGTAGCGCCAGTTTCGTCTTACCCCAACCCACCGCGGGAGCGCTAACCGCCCACTTTGAAGATTCCCCCAAGCTTAGCGAGAGGGATCTCGAGATTAAGTTTGAACGAAATAGGGAACGAGTACTCGCTCGAGTGGCAGACTACATCCAGAGCTACAAGAGAGGCGGATCTATTCTCGATGTCGGATGCGCAACAGGATTTTTTCTCGCGCGATTCTTTTCCAGCGCGAACTGGCAGGCGTGGGGCGTCGAACTCTCTCCCCAGGCGGCGGAAAAGGCCATTCGCAAGGGCCTCCGAGTCCGCCAGGCGAACATCCATAGCGCAAAATTTGCGGAAAGCTTTTTCGATGTCGTGAGCGTCGTCGATACTTTTTATTACTTTTTGGAGCCGCAATTTGAACTGGCTGAATGCCATCGAATCCTCAAGCCCGGCGGTCTTCTTGTGTTGGAGCTGCCTTTGGGCGACAGCCGGATCTGGCGCGCCTCCCATCAAGTGGGCAAGCTGCTGAGCGGGAGACGCCAGGAGCTTCTCGAAAGCAGCGATCATCTCTTCTACTACAATCCAAAATCAATAAAACTTCTCTTGGAGAGATGCGGATTTCGGGTGCAGGCCATTTTGCCCTTGCCCGGAAACACGCAAGAGCATTTTTGTCGAAACCTGATCTACCGGGCGTATTCCCTTGTGTCGCTGGCTCTCCACTCTGTTTCAGGTTCGAGAATGTTCGGACCGCGTTTTCTTGTCGCTGCCGGAAAAATAGCTGAATAAACACTTAGCTGACTGCCGTAAATACGAGAACGGCAGCGCAATGCGAAGGACGATCGTTTACGGACGCGCCTTCATCGGCGCCTATTATAGATGTCCAGTTCCCTTGCCAGAATTACGTCTAGTTGCGACGGAGAATGCATGAGCTCGCAAAGCGCCAATCTCACTGTCCCATTCCATCGCGCATGTATCGGTGAGGAGGAGGTACAGGCCGTGGCGGAAGTGCTTCGCGGCGGCTGGATGACTATGGGACCGAAAACCTTCGAATTTGAGCAGGAGTTCGCCAAGTACGTGGGATCGAAGTATGCCGTTGCTGTTTCCAGCGGCACTGCGGCTTTGCACTTGGCGCTCGAGGCCGCCGGGGTTAAGAGGGGCGACGACGTCTTAGTTCCGACCACAACGTTTACAGCCACGGCCGAGGCAGTCACTTATTTGGGCGCACGTCCGGTGCTGGTCGATATTGATCCCTCCACGATGAATATCAGCGTGCCGGATGCGGCGCGGCGGATCACTTCGAGAACCGCGGCCATAATCCCGGTACATATTGCAGGTCAACCCTGCGATATGGACGAAATTGGCGACTTCGCTCGGGTGCACCAACTGAGGGTCATTGAAGATGCCGCTCACGCCCTCCCATCCGAATATCGAGGCAAGCGAGTCGGCAGAATCAGCGAGTTCACTTGTTTCAGTTTCTATGCCACTAAGACGCTAACCACCGGCGAAGGTGGAATGATCACCACCGATAATGCTCTCGCTGCGGATCGGATGCGCCTGATGCGCCTCCACGGCATAGAGCGCGACGCTTGGAAGCGCTATCGTGGCGATGGGGTCTGGCGTTACGAAGTTCTGGAAGCGGGGTTCAAATACAACCTGACCGATTTGCAAGCGGCGATCGGCCTGGTGCAATTAGTCAAATGCGATAGCATGAAGGGGGCTCGTCAGGCCATCGCCCAGCGGTACTCCGCTGGTTTCTCATTTTTTGAAGAGCTGATCACGCCGGCCGTTCGTTCCGCTCGCAGTAGTTCCTGGCACCTGTACATTTTACGACTTCGCTTAGACCGCTTAACCGTCGATCGCCATACTTTTATCGAAAGATTGTGGCATCGAGGCGTCCACTGCAGTGTCCATTTCATTCCATTGCATCTGCATCCTTATTACCAGAGAGCATTCGGTTATCGATGGGGGCAATTTCCGCAGGCCGAAGAGGAATATCGCACGTGTCTCTCATTGCCGATCTATCCCACCATGACAGATGATGAGATTCGACATGTGATCCGCACCGTGCAAGAAGTGGCCAGCGAATTTCGAACGCCTCGCGTCATTGTCTATGCCCCTCCTATGGCTTCCGCATAACCGTGGTGCAGGAGCTGTTTCGTCGCGACAGAGCGCAACGTCCGGTGCTTCGGCCGGCATTTACGTGAGATACGGCAAGCGCGTACTGGATCTGTTCTTATCTGCCATCGGTTTACTGGTGCTTTCGCCAGTGCTGGCATGGATCGCTTGTTGCATAAAGTTGACTTCGCCTGGCCCGGTGCTTTATCGCCAGATTCGTGTAGGTCAAAATGGCCGCCCGTTCCAGATCTTGAAGTTCCGCTCGATGCTGGTTGACGCGCCGACGCCGGGCTCAGGAATCACTGTGTCCGGGGACAAAAGAGTCACGCGCGTTGGCAGACTTCTTCGGCGCCACAAACTTGACGAACTGCCGCAGCTTTGGAACGTTCTGCGCGGTGACATGAGCCTCGTAGGGCCGAGACCTGAGCTACCCATTTACGTTGACGCGTACACACCCCAACAGCGCCTTGTATTGTCCGCACGCCCGGGAATCACGGACCCGGCCAGCCTCGCCTATCGTCATGAGGAGGAAATTCTCGCCAGCCATGCGGACCCGGAGGCGTTTTATCGATTTGAGATTCTGCCCGATAAACTGGCCCGTAATGCTGCTTACATTCAAGCGGCATCGCTCAAAGGAGATCTCCACATCATTTTGGAAACTCTCTTGTGCTCGTTCCTCTTCCCGCATCGAGCGAGAGAATAAGTCCGGCGACATTGAACAGATTGAGCCAATAGCGCCCCAAATTTGCGCGCTGAGTGACTGCTGAACGTCGTAACCGTGAATTACCCTACGATGCCATCCTTGCTGTTGCGCTACCGGCCGTGGCTTACGGCCATTTTTCAAAGTTGGCTTGTCGTTTGTTCTCTGGTCCTTGCTTGGCTGTTACGTTTTGATTTTACTTTGCCCGACCGTTCCCTTTTGTTGCTCGCTATCCCCATCCTTGTACTTGCTCGTGTTGTGGCAATGGCTTATTTCGGACTGCTCCGTGGATGGTGGAGGTATGCAGGGATCAGAGACGGAATGGATATTCTGAAGGCGGTTGGATCAGGATCGCTTCTGTTTTGGACCACCATGAGTTTTGCGCTAAGAACGGCCGCCTTCCCCCGAACAATCTATGTGCTAGAGGCTCTCCTGACGGCGGGGTTGCTGGCTGGTGTGCGTTTGCTCTCCCGAGCCCTGGCGGAATCTGTGCGCGAAGATGTTTCCTCGTGTAAGAGGGCAATGCTTATTGGCGCCGGCTCCGCGGCGCGTATGATCCTGCGCGAAATCCGTCTTCCGGGGAGCGCTTACGTCGCTGTGAGCTGTTTGGACGACGACCCGTCCAAGCTCGGCATCCGCATCGAGAACATCCGCGTGCTTGGCGCGGTGGACCAACTCGCGGAAGTGCTTTCGTCGCATCCTGCGGATGAGGTGCTGATCGCGGTGCCTTCGGCGACGGCGGCACAAATGCGCCGGTTCGTGGAGATCTGTACTGGTTCGAAGGTTAGCTTCCGCACGGTCCCCGCATTGAAAGATATTATCGCTGGACACGTGACCGTGAGTCAGCTCCGCGAGGTGAGCTTGGAGGATCTGTTGGGGCGTGAGCCCGTAGAAATTGACCTTGAGGCAGTCAGGAGAGAAATTCACGGTCGAACCGTTCTGGTAACCGGAGCGGCTGGTTCGATAGGCTCAGAACTGTGCCGACAAATTCTGAAGTACGGCCCATCTCATCTCATTTGTCTCGATCAGAACGAAACCGCCCTATTCTTTCTCCAGCTCGGAGTGACGGAAGCCGCCGGTTCTGCTCAACTCTCCTTCCGCATCGCGGACGTTTGCGACACGGATTGCGTGCGTGGCCTCTTAGCAGAATTTAGTCCGCAGATCATCTTCCACGCGGCAGCCTACAAGCACGTGCCGATGATGGAATGTAATGTTCGAGAGGCGGTGAAGAACAATGTAGTGGCGTTACTCGGCCTATTGGATTTAGCCGAAGAGGCAGGGTGCAAAAACTTTGTGCTGATCTCCTCGGATAAGGCGGTTAATCCCAGCAACGTGATGGGCGCGACGAAACGAATCTGTGAATTGATCCTTTCCTCTCGTCCGGCGAATGGCATGAGGTGCGTCTCTGTGAGGTTCGGCAACGTCCTGGGCTCCAGTGGAAGTGTGATCCCCGTTCTAAGGCAACAGCTTCAAAACCAGCAGCCATTGACGATTACTCATCCGGAAATGAGCCGCTTTTTCATGCTTATTCCTGAAGCGGTTGCCCTGGTGTTGCAGGCTTTCGCCATTGGCGATCATGGGGACATCCTGGTCTTAGATATGGGCCGATCGGTGCGCATTGTCGACCTCGCGCGCAATCTTATCCGTCTCTCCGGAAAAATTGAGGACGATGTTGAAATGCGGTTTACAGGTCTTCGCGAAGGCGAAAAACTTCAAGAGGAGCTTTTCTATAGCCAGGAAAGCATCCTCTCCACATCGTGTGACAAGATCAAAAGAACGTGCGGGCCGCCGAAAAACTGGCCGCATCTCCGCCGGCAATTGAATGAACTGCGCGCCGCGATGAGCACAGATCGGGCCGCGGCAATCCGCGCGCAGATCAGGGAAATTGTCCCTGAGTATTGCTTTCAGCCTGAAGATTCAGTGCGCGAGTTCCCGGCGCCGCGGGCCGACACTCGCCATTCAGCCGTCGCAGCTACCGATTAGGCCGCTTGCGATACTTGGTTTCGTGCGATTTGCAGCGGAATGTACCCCATATCGACATATAGGTGGCGCCTTTCACCGAAACGAAATAATGCCTATGCGATTCAACCCCTTTACCTTGAATCGAGCTTGAACGTTCCGAGTACTGTTGCGCCATCTGATTCATTTCGTTGATCAGAGACGTCCGCGAGAAAAGGCAAAGCTGATCAGCCCTGGCGCCACGGTGCCTAAGGAACGACGCAAGTGCCTCCGACTCACTGTACGCTTTCGGTCCGAGAAAGGGCTCGACTTTGTTGTTCAATAGCATCCCGTTCTTGTTTGTCTTCCTTCCTGTAGTCTATTTGGGCTTCTGGCAGCTCAAGACGAAGAACCTCCGTTTTATCTGGCTCACACTCACAAGCTACATTTTTTACGGCATGTGGAATTATAAGTTTTGTGCCCTCATGGCACTTTCCACTGTCGTGAGTTATCTAGCGGGACTCGGCCTTATGCGTTGGGAGAAGCCGCGCATCAGAAAAGTTTTCCTGATTGCGCCTATTGCGATTGACCTGCTGCTGTTGGGTTTCTTCAAGTACTTCGATTTTTTTGTACGGACAGTAACATACGTCTCCGGCTGGCTTGAATTGCCGGTACATCTGTCCTCGTTCGACATCGTGCTGCCGGTTGGAATTTCATTCTACACGTTTCATACGATCACATACATCGTGGATAGCTACCGACGGGTAGTGGTTCCTACGAAGAATATTTTCGAATTCTCCAGCTATGTTTCGTTGTTCCCTCAGCTGGTTGCCGGTCCGATTGTTCGCTTTCGGCAAATCGAAGCCGATCTGGAAAACATCGACCACGCAGATCGCAAGCGTTGGCTCGATCGCGGATGGTCATTTTTTGCAATTGGCGTCATGAAGAAGGTGCTGATCGCGGACACCATCGCCCGGATCATCAACCCGGCCCTGAACGAATATACCCGGCTGTCTACATTTGCGGCTTGGCTTTGCGTGCTCGGCTATGCCTATCAACTCTATTTCGATTTCTCAGGCTACAGCGACATGGCCGTCGGCCTTGGATACCTGTTTGGAATCCGCTTACCACAAAATTTCAATTCGCCTTACAAGGCTTCGAGCGTCACCGAACTCTGGCAACGCTGGCACATCTCCTTGTCCGCCTGTCTTCGCGACTACCTATATATCCCGTTGGGTGGCAGTCGCGGTTCGGTGTGGAACACCTACCGAAACTTGATCGTCACGATGCTGCTCGGAGGATTGTGGCATGGAGCCAGCTGGACGTTTGTTTTCTTTGGAGGCTATCACGGCCTGCTCCTATGTCTTGACAAGGCAAATACGAAGCACTGGCGTCGACTGCCCCTCATCACTCAGCGTGTGGGCACATTCCTCCTTTTCCTCCTGGGCTTGATTCTTTTCAGGTCCGACAGCTTCAGAATGGCGTGGACGATTTTGGGGGGGGTCGCAGCTGGATATCTCGCGTGCCTTTTAGTGATTGCTGGGGGCCATCCGTCGCCGTTCTTGTACTTTCAATTCTGACAATAGTGGGACGCGACTCCTAATGACGCCCAGATGGACGCTAGGACGGGTTCTACCGTGCCTCATGTTGATTGCGATAGCTGTCGAAGTTACGCTGCGTTTGGTGGCGTTCAGCCTGTTTGCTGACCGCCCATATGAGGCGCTAAGGGATCTCCACACTTCGGATGGACCATTTAAACCAAATGCGGAATACCATACTGCGCGCTCCTATGGCGATTTGGCCGCTTTAGGCAACCTGCCAGAGCGCCGTCTGTACCACCGCGTAGACTTCGCTACCGATGCCTTCGGCTTTCATAACGCCCCTTCAACGGCGGATGTTCCTTGGGCCGGCATTCTGTTCGGCGACTCGTTTGCCATTGGTGCCGAAGTTCCGGAGGAGAAGGCGTTGTCAGTACAGCTCTCTACGCTGTTCTCAGGGCCCATCTACAACGCAGGTGGCTACCTCCCTCTGGATATCGAGCGTCTGCGTAAGCTTTCTGCCGAACTAAGGTTGCACCGTGGAGTCTTCTTATATGAATTCCATGAAGCTCACTTAAAGGAGATTCCGCCACTCAGCGCTTCATCGCTTCCGACTTGGCGTCATAAACTTGAGTTGCGCGTGCTGGGACCCACGGGAACACTGCGGCTGAAGGAGGCGCTCGCCTCCCTTTCTGAGCTGCGCCTCAGTTTCATTGCGCAGAAATTCGTGAAGTCCGTCGAGAACGATGCACATGTGCCCGACGACTTGGCCGGGAGAGTGATCGAGGGACGTTTTCGGAACGGTGATTGGATGCTTTTTCTGCGTTCGCGTACTGAGCCCGTTGATTCGCCTGAAGCCGCGATAAATCGATGGGCGGATTTCTTTTTGTGGCTTTCAGGTGAGCTGGGTCGCGAGGGACTTGAGCTCGTGGTCATAATTGTTCCAGATAGTAGTACGGTTTACGCTCCGCTTCTGGCGTCGCCAACCATTTCATCGACAGGCGAGGTTCTGCTTGGCCAACTCGAAGGCCGCCTTCGCCATGGCCGCGTCCCGGTGGTCAACGTCACTCCCGCATTCCGTGCCGCCGCGTCCCAGTTGGCGGAGCGTCATCAATATCTGTACTGGCAAGACGACACCCATTGGAACGCTTGTGGAGTAACGATCGCAACGGCGGAGTTCAGAGCACAACTCTCAGGATTACTACACCTACCACGCGTGTGGTCGCAAGATTCGAATTCGAGATCCCAATTCAATTGTGAATCCCAGCAAATGGCTCAGAATTCTACGGATTCCCCTTGACCAAACGACGCCCGAATCTGATTTCTTATCACGCCCGGCGTGGGAGATCGATATCAGGGCCGCCGCCTGGCCGTCGCGCCAGTCATTCAGTGAATCGATAGAATTCTTCTACGGATGTACTAACAAACTAGGCGACAGAACCTCAGTGACAAATAGAAGGCGAATGCCAATGGCGCTTGTTCTTCTGGTGTTCTGTGTCACTCCCCCCGAGTTATCCATCGGCCAAGATTCGAAGAGCCCTTTTTCGGATGATACTTTACTGAAAGGCGAACCGGCTGATTTCAACAGAGAGATCTATTTCAAGCGTAAGCTTGAATTCTCCTTGGACACAGGGTGGCTTCCCAACAACATTCCTTTCCTTTTCAATCCGCTTATGGGCGAAAGGTGGGCGCAGAACCCGCTTGATTACACACTGGTGCCTATTATTTTTTCTCTGCGGTGGCACTGGGGGAATATCGCGGCGCCCTCTTTCATACGCGGCAACACGGATCTTACCTTTAGTGGATCCTACACGGTGATTCCGCGAGGACCTGAGCATCTGTTTGCGGCTTTCATGTTTGGCGTGCGGCGTAATTTTGTCCAGCCTAACTGGAGGGTTGTGCCCTACGTAGAGGCACGCGGTGGCGTTGGATACACAGACGCCAAGGGGCCCGAGGGGGTGCTGTTTGCGCAGGGACAGGACCTCACGTTTAATTTCATACTCGGTGGCGGAGTGCGGTACAGCTTCAATCCCCGATACAGCATTTCGAGCGGTATTGCTTACATGCATGTCTCCAATGCTTATTTATCGCAGCCGAAGGTCTACGATTACGGAATAAATGTCTTCGGCCCGACTTTTGGCATCACCGTGGGATTGGGCAAACTTCAATGAATCGCTTGCCCCCTGCCACCGGAACCCGCTACAAACCATCGAAAATCCGGCACACCCGGGGGACACCACAATGTGAGAGTTCAAAAAACGCGCCAAACTGGGAGAACATGATGTGGAAGGAGGGAGTTGCCCTACCAGGCCGCGCAAGCCCGGAAACTTATCGAGCGACAGCCCCGTAGTGCTATCGATAGCCGTTAGCGCGTCTTCTCGGCGGAAGTACTGGGGTTCACCTTCACGTCCACGTCATAGGTCGAGAACATCGCCCCATCCGTGGCAATGGCGCGGACCCGGTAGTTACCCGGCGCGCTGAAACTCACCTTCGTCTCCGACGTGAGAGGCTTTCCGTAAACGGCCGGGCTCAAGTCCGGATCAAATTGAACTTTGCCCGGCCCCCGATAAAAAATCCATCGAATCTGCACACCTTCCACGCGCCCCCCGCGATCTCCGGGACCCGGCTTCGGAAGCCCGTCATCGGTGGCCGTCACCTTTAATGTGGCCGCAGCAGGTAGAGTGATCGTTTGGGTGGGACCGCCCGTGATGACGGGAGCTTTGTTGTCGGGAGCGGGGTTCGAGTTGGAGGTCCGCAGGAAAGGATCAGAGATGGCATTCTTGGAAATCAGCAACTGGTCGACTTCCCACTCCGGCTGCAGCCAACCCTTGGAGAGATTCGTCCTTCCCCTATTCTTGAGTGTCCATACGAGCCGCTTATCCTTGGGCCAGTCCTTGGGCACAATTACCTTGAACACAAACCATCTTCGTCCGGGGTAGAAGTGCGTCGGCTGGCCTTGATCGCCATTCCCAAGATCGAAAGTATTCTCGGGACCGATCGGCACGTCGATCTCCTCTTCTGAATTTCTGTTGTAGTAGCCAAAGTACAACGCGAAGGTGCCATCAGCATTGCTCTCCCACCCGTCAAATGTGGGACTGACATCCTGCCCCCTGAGGTATCGGGCTCCCGGGTATTGGATTTGAGCGTGCAAGCGCACGCCACCCGCGGCGAGCAGAAGAAGGGCCGCGCAGACTACTACCCCGCATCGATGCTGAGTCGAAACTCTTTTTGCCATTACCGTGTACTGGTCAGTGTCCGGTGTTCCGCCTTCCGCGCTTCAGTTTCCTTTTTGAAATCTTCTTCGGACATGTAGTAATAGCTGAGCCAGGCCGATCCCATCTCGTCTATGGTTCGTTCTCCCCAGGTGATCTGCGCGTCTGGATCAGGGTTGAATCTGCTCTGCTCGCTGTTGTCGTGCCACATAATGGAATGCAGAATAGTCCCTGCCGGCAGCAGCGGCGCCGCATCGTCTGAGTAAACGTAGTTACGCATCCAGTTAAACTCGAACCTGGCGCAACTCAGCATCTCGGTTTTTCCATTCGGATAAATTGCTTCCAGGCATTCGGCCTTCCCGCGGTCGTGCATGTGCGGCTGGAATGACAGCAGCCGGGCCGGTTTGATGAGCGGCATGTAAGCGTCGGATCGTACGTTCGCCTCGTGGGGCCGAAGGTCGATTTCGTTCACGCCCACCGTCAGTGAAGTAATCACGTGCTTGGGCGCGTAGCCCTTGGGATATAACTTCAAGCCCAAGGCCACATTGGTGGGAGTCTCCGTACCGCTGGCATGCAGGTGGAACTGGAAGTTGATCTTGGTTCCTGCCTTAATTAACCGGCCGGAACCGTCCGTGAACACGTCCGCCCCTTTGCCAATCGCATATTCATTGAGGAAGACTCCCTGTTCTCCTACCTCGAGCGCAACGTTCCCATCGAGTTGACCACTGTGACGGGTCCCGGCATCCGGTTCCACGATGGACGTTCTGATGTGGTGGATTACGGCATAGCCCTTGGTGGGAATAATCTGAATGGCTTGAACGTAGCGGTCCTCTGTGAGACCAGGATCAACCAGAATGTCCGGCCACCAGTCGGGGCCGTGAGCTTTCACGACCACGTCTTTGGGCAGAGCGATGATGAGATCCGGCTTGCCGATCTGCCACGATTGGTCGTCTGCGAATTGGCGCGGCGGCGGCATGTCGGCGGGATTTCCCTGAAGAGCGCCGCCGTCCACCCACTTGACGATCGTCGCGATTTCCTCATCGGTCAGCGACTCGTCGTTGGCAAAATGTTGAACTCCTACGTTCTTGTCGATGAACCAAGGTGGCATTTCCCGAGCGGCGACTCTCTGCTTGATCGCCCTCGCCCACGGACGCGCATCTTCGTAAGTTACCAATGACATCGGCGCAACCGTGCCGACATGATGACAAGCCTGGCAATGCGCCTGGAAGATCGGCGCCACGTTCTTCGCAAAGGTGCCCTGCTCCTGCGCCTCCGCTGCCGCAGACATCACCGTGAATGCGGCAACCGCCATTAACAAAGTGAGCGTGGTCTTCATGTCCTGCCTCCTCGCTTAAGAATACAATTCGCCCTTCAAGTTTCTCATCTCAGGCCTTGGAAACTTCTGCCGTTTCAATGGCTGCGTTCTTCCCGGCGATGCGGCCCTGCACCAGGCAGCGCGCCAGGCCGTGAAGCCCGAATCCGCCGGCGCTCTCGCCCGCGCAATACAGACCGGGAATCACATTGCCGGAAAAATCCATGACTTGACACTTGGCGTTGATACGAAGTCCCGCCCGAGTGTCGTGGACGACGGGGGTGGCCCAAGCCGCGTAGAACGGCGGCGTCTGGATTTTATACTTTGGAGCGGGCTTGCCAAAATCCGCATCGTTCCCGGCGTCCACAAAAGAGTTGTAACGGGAGACGCTGCTTTCGAGGGCAGCGGCAGGCATGGGCTTGCGCTGATATTTGCTAACAATCGCGGCCGCTAATGCAGTCAAGGTATTTGCCGAGAAGAAGTATCCCTCGGGATCGACGTACGGAGGCGCAACCGTCCACTGCTCGCGCTTCACGGCATCGGCATCGAAGATGGCCCAGATGGGGCCGCCGCCATTGACAGCCTCTCCGTTGCCAGCAAGCGCGGCGTCGAGGAAATTAGCCGGGGCGTACTTGATATTCGCCGCGTTGAGGTAGCTGCCCGGTTTATAGGAAGAGAGGGCGTG
>WNGK01000684.1_pt1 | contig 44022 bp, 39 predicted proteins | sample 5400601 | NCBI WGS metagenome assembly WNGK01 (sample SAMN13153376, study PRJNA577476) | soil metagenome | isolation source: 60 cm soil or saprolite under Garry oak tree replicate 1 | place: USA:California | collected 2016-06-15 | reverse complement strand
GCGTCGATCTCGCAATGCCTCTAAGGAATTGGTCATGGGAGCCCTCCTATCTGACAGACATTATAACCTGTCAGACAAAAAAGGAAAACCCCGGCCAAACCCTATCAGACTTCGGAGTGAATTTTCATGTCGTGCTCCCGTTACGGCAGCGGACCTTGACTTCTGCCTCGAAGCACCTATTTCAACTTCATGTTCTAGAATACGTTTCACTACTTGTGCGCCCATGCTGCTGCCGGAGCGTTTCTCGATGCTGTACTTGCCGGGCGCCCGAAAATCGATTTCCGCGATAACTTCAGAATCAACCCTGGCACTATTCAGGCGACTCAGCCGATACTTGCGTCTTACATGCTTGGGAATATTTACCTCAGCCTGGGCTCGCTCCATCTTCTGAACAATAGAAGTAAGAGCGGACTCTGAGTTCGAACTGCCTCGAGCAACTGTAACGATGAGCACAAGCAGCATCGCAAGTAAGATTCGCATCCCCATAGCACACCTGCGCGGATAATAGATCCTGGAGAAGACGGATATCTGATCACATTTGACCACTACCAAGTGCGGTGTCGTTTGCGCCAAGACGATTCTTGCCTCGGGTGAAATTGGGACCGCCTCCGTTGCCCCGGATCATCGAACGGGAACCGATTTCCCCTTTACTGCAGCAGGCCGAAGACCCCCACCCTGGTGTCGTAAGTGACGATGACTCGCCCGTCGGCGACCACAGGTGTGGCAAAGCCAATCCCTTCGCCCAGTGCGTCGCGGTCGCTGTTCATGTTGCTGTTCCAGAGTTCTTTCGACACATTGGATGCGTCATAGGCGTGGAGAATGCCTTGTCCGGCCGCGGTCTTCTCATACGCCCAGACGATTGCGTCCTGAATGCCGTTCGCGGAAACCACTGAGTTGGCTCCGCGCAGGCCATATGACGTAGTAGAAGTCGCGATGGGAGTGGGGTTCAGCAACCCATTCTCGAATTGGTATTGTTTCATTGGCGAGTTTGAAGCGCCAGTATAGAGATTCCCATTCCAGTACGATGGGGTTCCATAGAGTCGATTCCAGGTGGACCCTTCGGCCACGTCTCCTGTGATTGAACTGGAACAGACGTCTTCGCCAACCATGAATTCTTCAGGAATCTGGCTGTCGCCGGCGGAATCGAAGTCGCCCATCGCATTGGTATTGACCACAAACAGACGCCCCTCTTTGCTGTAACTTGCGGCATAGCTGTTCCCAGTGGTGAAGTCCGTCGGCAACAACGCGACCCCCGCAGAGCCCAATTCTAGATCGTGAAGATCGATGCAGTCCGCATTCGAAGGCGTGAACCAGTCGACGATTTGAAAACTGTTTCCGTCCAGCCGCAGCTTCAGCATGGTGTCGCCGTAGTTGTTTCCACCCAGGGCGGCGTTGAAACTACCGTCCGCGGCGTTGATGTAGATGTTGCCATTGGCATCGACTGCCGGAGCCGCGCCGCCTTGCCAAAACGCCCCGCCGCCGCCATGATCGGCCGGTCCGTTAGCCGCATCGACGGCCTGATACTGCGTCGTGGGATTGAATACCGCTAACAGGTTCAGCGTCGCCGGATCAAACGCCATCAGCCACCCGTGGTACACGCCATAATCGGAGAACGATCCCCAGGCTACGATCAGGGCGCCGCTAACCATCGTCAGCCCCGCGCGCTGGTTCTGAATGGAAGGATCGAAAGCAATCTGCCCATTCACACTGCCCACCCCGTCGCCCGGAACGCTGGCCTCGATCTTCATACTTCCCGACCCGAAGTCGTTGCCGGTATGGATATCGAGGGCTCGCAGCCACTGTTCCGGCACGCCGTTGCGTGCCAAGGTCGTGACAAAGTAGACGACTCCCGTAGTGAGGTCGATATAGGGAGTACCGGTAATCCCGACTTCGCCCCCCAGCGTGGTCCGGCCCCCGAAATTATCCGCCATCGTCGTAACGCCATTTGCGGGATCCACGTACTTGCGCACCCATAGCGCGGGATTGCCGGGGTTGTCCGCATCGATCGCATACACGCTGTCGTTTTCCGTAGCGAAAATGAGGACGTTGTGCGTACCCGCGGCGCCCATATCCAGTTGAGAAACGTAAAGGGGCTGGCCCATTACGATTCCGTCCGCTTGAAAACTTCCCCATTTGCCGAATTGCGAGACGTTCACATTCGCCGTAGTCAGCGTCGTTTCAGCCGAGTAGAGCCCGGTTTCGGAGGGATCCCCCTTCCACATGAGCACTCCCCTGAAGTTAGGATCGGAACGTGGGATATTTGGTTTTGCAGGCCCGATTGCCGGGACGCCCTGACAGTTAACCAAGCAAGCTGCAGCTGTTAGCAAGAAAAGAGATCTTACAACTCGAGGCAGGGGGTTCTTGCTCATCGTAACCTCTCCGCTTCCAAGACGTTTTGGCGGGGTTTCGATGTATGGCATAGCCAAATTGGTTGTCTATCCATGGCTACCAGGCGGCGCGTTGCCCTGTGATAGCCCGGTCTTGACAATGCGAGCAGGTCCCTAGTCGGTTTGAGATCACAGTTAATGGAACAGGATTTCCTCAGTTCAGCAGACCAAACACGCCCACCCGGGTGTCGTACGTGACAATGACTCGCCCGTCGGCGATCACAGGTGTGGCAAAACCGATGCCTTCGCCCAGAGCGTCGCGGCCGCTGTTCATGTTGCTGTTCCAAAATTCCTGCGACACATTGGTGGCGTTATAGGCGTGCAAAATGCCCCCTCCCGTTGCAGCTTTCTCGTACGCCCAGACGATTCCGTTCTGAGTACCGTTGGCGGAAACCACCGTGTTGGCGCCACGCAAGCCGTACGCGGTAGGCGAGCTCGCGGTCGGAGTTGGATTCAGCAATCCATTTTCGAATTGATACTGCTTCAGTGCAGAACTTGAAGGACCGGCATACAAGTTCCGATTCCAATATGAGGGAGTTCCATACAGCCGGTTCCATGTTGGTCCCTCTGTAACGGAACTGCTGTCGGTATCCACGCAAGTCTCCGCCCCAATCATGAATTCCTGAGGAATCTGGTTATCGCCGCCGGAATTGAAGTGGCCCATGGTGGCGGTATTGACCACAAAGAGTCGCCCTTCTTTGCTGTAGCTGACGGCCAACTTGCTCCCGTTGGTGAAATCAGTCGGCAACAATGCGACACCACCGGAGCCTAACTCCAAATCCTCCAGGTCAATGCATGCCTCAATCGAAGGAGTGAATGAGTCGACGACTTGAAAACTGCTTCCGCTCAGACTCAACTTCAGCATCGTGTCGCCGTAGTTGTTTCCGCCCTGGTCGGCATTGAAACTGCCGTTTGCCGCATCGATATAAATGTTGCCGTTGGCATCGACCGCCGGTGCTGCCCCGCCTTGCCAAAAGGCGCCGCCCCCTCCGTGATCGGACGGACCATTCGCCGCATCGACGGCTTGATACTGCGGCGTGGGATTGAACACCGCCAGGAGCTTTAGCGTTGCTGGATCGAAAGCCATGAGCCAACCGTGGTAGACACCCCAGTCGGAGAACGATCCCCACGCAACGATAATCGCCCCGTTAGCTTTCGTCAGCCCCGCGCGCTGGTTCTGGATCGAAGGATCGAAAGCAATCTGCCCATTGACACTGCCCTTGCCATCGCCCGGAACGCTGGCTTGGATCTGCACACTTCCAGAACCAAAGTCGTTGCCGGTATGGATATCGAGCGCGCGCAGCCACTGTTCCGGCACGCCGTTACGCGCCAGGGTGGTCACAAAGTAAACGACTCCCGTTGCGGCGTCGATGTAAGGAGTGCCCGTGATCCCGACTTCACCCCCTAATACGGACTCGCCGCCGAAGCTATCCGGTAGGGTGGTAACGCCATTTGTGGCATCCACATACTGTCGTTCCCACAGCGCGGGCCCGCCGGGATTGTCCGCATCGATCGCATACACGCTGTCGTTTTCCGTAGCGAAAATGATGACATCGTGGGTTCCAGCGGCGCCCATATCCAGTTGAGTGACATAAAGAGGCTGGCCCATTACGATTCCGTCTGCTTGAAAACTACCCAACTTGCCGAATTGCGAAACGTTCACATTCGCCGTAGTGAGCGTCGTCTCAGCCGAGTAGAGCCCAATCTCGGAAGGATCGCCCTTCCACATGAGCACTCCTTTGAAGCTAGGATCGGTTACCGTAACGACCGGTGTTGTTGGAGCGGTTGCTGGGCTACCCGAACAGTTGACCAAGTAAGCTGTGGCTATAAGCAAGAAAAACGATCGTGCAACCCGAGGCAGGGAGTTCTTCATCGTCGCAGCTCTCCGCTCCAAGACGTTCTTGGCAGGTTTTCGATGTAAAAGCTCGGCAAATTGGTTGTTCGAGCGCTGGAACGCCCCATCCGCCTAACCGGCGCTTGCGGCTTTGTCGACGGTTCGATGGGCACGCTCGCACCCATCGCGCAAGCGGCAAGTCCCACAAACACAGTAGGTTAAGGTGCTATTTCGAGGGCGCCTAGACCCTACTGCCTGGAAAGGCGAATCGGATTCCACGTGCCTCTACCTCCCGCTCGTATCGGACTGAGACTTAGAACTACCCATTACGACTCCTGCGATCTTTTTCTTGGAGAGATACAGTCAATCTGGTATTCTCCAAACAATCTTTTTCAGACCTCGATTTTCAAGCGCGAATCCCAGATCCGGCAGTGCTGGATTTTCAGCCTTGAGATTTGACGACGTCTGAAACCGGAAGCCACTTTTCGTGATTTCCCCGCGTGTCCCGCTCACGCGTTGGGGTAGTCTCGTGCGTTCAGATGGACCGCAAGCAAATAATAAATTTGGGGAGAACTGTTAAATGTATAAGTGTGCCCTGCTATCCCTGTCCTTCTTCGCTCTTTTGATCTCGTCCGCATTTGCCGGTGTCACGGTTACCGCTCCCACGAAGGGTGCCACCGTGCAGTCGCCCGTGCACTACGCCGCCACGGCCGGTTCCACCTCATGCTCCAAGGGGGTAGCATCGATGGGGATTTACACTGCACCGGGCGTGCTGACTTACGTGACGAACGGAACCAGCCTGAGCACCGATCTCACCCTCAGCCCAGGAACGTACAACACCACCGTCGAACAGTGGGACTATTGCGGCGGCGCCTCTTCAACTGCCGTCACCATCACGGTATCGAGCAGCAACAGCACGGGCGTGTACGTTACCTCACCGACCAATAACAGCACGGTAGGTTCACCCGTACACTTCGCCGCGACTGCCACCACTTCCTGCTCCAAAGGCGTCGCCTCCATGGGCATCTATACTGCGCCTTATGACAAGGCCTACACGGTCTCCGGAGCGAGCCTTAGCACCGATCTGACGCTGAGCGCCGGCACTTATAACACCACCGTCGAGGAGTGGGACAAATGCGGCGGCGCCTCCAGTACCCCTGTCACCATCAGCGTCAACAGCAGCACCACCGGCAGCACGTTCACCAGCCTGCAGGCCAGCAAGGGTTGGACCGGCTACGGCGAGTTGCCGCCGCTATACAACATCTGCAGCAGTTGCGGTTCGGGCGTTACATGGTCTATGAGCCAGAACGTGACCTCCCCATCGATGGATAGCAAGTCCTCGAAGTTCAATCTTGGCGGAACCACGCCTTATGCGGACGTCTTGTGGAACAACCATCTGATCGGCGACGGTTCCTCGCAAGGCCTGCTGGATAGCAATCACACCCTGGTGCCTACACTGCACAACTTTACCTACGATACCTACTTCTACGGCACCAACCTGAGCCTGTCGGAGAACATCGAGTTCGATATCGCTCAGTTCGTGGACGATAAGGGTTTCATGTTTGGCACCCAGTGCCAGATCGTGAATGGATCGGTATGGGGAATATGGGATCCTCTTAACGGGAAATGGGTCTCGACCAGTGCGCCGTGCAAACCTTTGAGTAACTCCTGGAACCACGTCGTCATTCAGGTGCAACGCACTTCCAGCGATAAACTTCTTTACCAATCGATCACCTTGAACGGTGTGACGAACACGCTTAACAAGACGTATTCTCCCTTCTCCGCACCTGGTTGGTGGGGTATTGTCGTGAACTTCCAGTTGGACGGGGACTACAAGCAGTCGGATTATTCCGTCTATCTGGATAAGTTCAAGTTCACCTACTACTGAGCGGACACAGCGTTTGGATATGAAGTGAGTTCCGGGCAACGCGCGTGGTGCGTTACCCGGAACTTCTTCGAGCGCTTGATCTTTGATCTTTGCCCAAACCCCTGTTCGCCCTTGACGCATCCAAACGGCTCATGAGAAGCCGTATTGTTGTGGTCTGGATCGTTCTCTGCGCCGTCGCCTGCAGCGCGCAGATCGGAGGCCGGAGCGGCCTCATCTGTGAAGGCGTCAACAATACCAGCGCCAGTTCGCGCTATCGAGGCAGCAGGGGCAATGCGCCGCCGGGCTATGTCAGCCGCGTGCCGATTCGTTCTCTCCTCTATCCCGGATCACAGACCCGCATCTACACCCGCTACATGCCCTGGTTTGGAGATTCCCACCATCGCGATGTCGGATACCGCTCCGATGACCGCCAGCAGGTGGCTCGACAGGTTGCCGACATGATCAGCCGCGGCATCCATGGCGCCATCGTCGATTGGTATGGACCCAACTCCGGCTCCAAGAATGAGAGCACGCGTCTCCTCATGCAAGAGGCCGAACGCCAAAACTTCGAGTTCGCTATTTCCGAGGATGCCGGATCACTCGCAGAATGCCAGAAGCGGGGATGCGATGTGACCGCGCAGCTGATCTCGGACCTCAACCGCGCCGCCGAGCAGTTTGAAGCTTCGCCAGCCTATCTTCGTTTCGACGACCGGCCTGCGGTTTTCTTTTTCGGCTTGGAGAAATATTCCATCGACTGGCGTCGCGTGCGGCGCTCAGTGCCCCTTCAGCCTCTATTTTTCTTCCGCAACTCCGGCGCATTCAGCAATCCAGACAGCGACGGCGGCTATTCCTGGATTGCCCCCGAAACCGCCGGTCCCGGCGATCCCATGGGGATGCAGTATCTCGATCGCTTCTATTCGAAGGCACAGAATTCCAACAAGATTGCCATGGGGTCCGCCTACAAAGGCTTCGACGACGACGAAGCCAGCTGGGGGAAGGGTCGAATCATTGATCAGCAATGCGGCCAGACCTGGCTTGCCACCTTCGCCGAAGCCGGCCACTTCTATTCCTCGCGACATCAATTGCCCGCTCTGATCATTCCCACCTGGAACGATTACGAAGAAGGCACCGAGATCGAAACCGGAATCGATAACTGCGTGAGCATTCAAGCGTCCGTTGCCGGTGAGAAACTGAACTGGACGGTCGCGGGGCCCAAGAACACAATCGATCGCGTTGTCGTCCTCACACAGCGGCACGGTGAATGGACCGAGGCAGCGGAGTTCCCCGCCGGATCACGGTCAGTCCCATTGAGCCAACTGTCGATCCAGCCGGAAACGAGCGCCTTGTGCGTGCAGGCGGTCGGCAGAGCTTCGATATTGAATCACTTTTCCGGACCGATCCAATATTCCGCCGGAAAATCTCCGGAGCAGAACCCCTAGAACCACCACGACCACAGCCAATCCACGCAGCTGTGCGTAATGGCAGACGCGGGCACACGGCGGCGCTCGCGCCAGGCGCGGCCGTAGAAGATTCCCGCAATCGTGGCCAGCAGAACATAGCGCCAGTTGAAGTGTGCGGACCTTTTGTTGAAATGCGAAAGGCCGAATAGCACCGACGCGATCACCAATGCGGCCCGGCGGCCGACTCGCCGCTCCAGCAGGTTTTGCACCCAGGCGCGAAAGAAGAGTTCCTCGGGCACGGCGACGAAAACAAAAATGCCCGCCCACTCTAGAGCTGCCTTGCCCATTGCAGGGACGTTGGAATGCGCATGGAGGAAGCCGAGCGCTAGGCCCAGCACGAGCACCGCGGGAGCGAAGAACAGGAGTTCGCGCAGGCCCGTCTTCCAGTCGCTCCAATGGAGATGGAAGTCAAATCCCGTGCCGGTCAAGCGGCGGATGGCGAGGAACCCATACAAGCCCGCATCCACCAGCAGCAGATTATTCAACCCGCGCAATCCGGCTGGCCATGCAACGTCGAGCCAACGCAAATCGACGGCCAGGCCCAAGGTGAGAAGTATGAGAGCGTCGCGCCAGGTGCCGCGCTGGTCGGGATCGGCCACCGTCGCTTGCGCCAGCAGCCACGCCATGAGAACCGGCAGCAAGGCGTATAACGCAAACCACTGCCAACGAAATATGCGCTGTGTGGCTGCGATGACGACGTAAGGCACAACCAACAGCGCCGGCAGCGCCACACGCATGGCAAGGGGCAGGCGTGCGACCACCCGCGCCACGGGCTCTTCGGCAAATCCGAAGGCGGCCGCAGGCATAAGCTCAGCCACCAGGACCGCAATCACAACCGGCGTTACATTCGACATTCGCACCATCTTATCCGGGCTGTACAACCGCCCGCCAAGTGCGTCGTGCCGATGCAACGCCGGCGCCCCCTCAAACCGCAAGTGGGAACTTTATTTCAGCGAATGCAATCTTTCCGGAGTACCTTCTCCGACGGAACCACTAATTTAATAGTGGTGCGCGCGGACCTTCCGTTACAGTTCTGCCTTAGAATCCGTTCCATCTACCACTTGCTTGTGTAAGCGTTCGCCCCCGGCTAGAATTCCTTGGAATTTCCAGGAGGCATTCATGGCCGCTGCTCCGGTCTTGCCCGCATCACCCGTTCCCATGCCCGAACCCACACCGCTTTCCCAAGGTGCGCGCATCGTCAATACGTTCATTGCGCCGTCGAAAACTTTCACCGATTTGCGCCGCAACGCGAGCTGGTGGGCGCCATGGCTTCTGATTGCCGTTTGCGCGGCTCTGTTCGCCTACGCGATGGGCAAGCAGGTTGGCTTCGAGCAGATCAGCAAGAGTCAGGTTGAGCACTCCAAGCGTGCCGACCAATTCGACAAGCTTCCGGCCGATCAGCAGGCCGCTCAACTTCGAGTTACTGGCAAAGTAGTTGCCTTCTTCTCTTACTTCAGTCCATTTCTGCTTTTGCTGTACTGCTTGATTGGAACGCTCGTCCTGTGGCTGACCTTTAAGTTGGTACTCGGGGGAGAAACGACGTTCGGGCAAGCCTATGCGATCACCATGCATGCCTGGCTTCCGGGCATGATCTTTGTGCGCGCTATGGCCTCGTCGCTCGATTTCTTGAGCATCTGGACGATCATTCTCATCGGCATCGGCTACGCCTGCACCAGCAAAGTAAAGCGATCGACCGCCATCACCATCGTTGCCGTGTGGTACCTGGTGTTCAAACTCGTGACTTCCGGGCTGGGGGCAATGTAAAGAAGGCTTTGGGCAATCATTGGGCGATTGATTCGATCCCGCGAACCAGTTGGGGCGGAATCGTCAGTTCGAGGCTGGCGAGATCCTCCTTCATGTGGCCGGCGCTTGAAGTACCGGTCAGCGGCAGCATGCCGACGGCGCGCGCGAAGCTGAATACTACCTGCGCTGGAGTCGCGCCGAGCTTCTCTGCCAGACGGATCAACGGAGGATGCCGCAGCACCTCCGGATTTGCCGTGAGCAGGGAGAATCCCTGATAGCTGATTTTGCGTTGATCGCAGAATGCCCGCACCGCGCGGTCCCAGCCCAGTCGGGCAAAGCAGCGGTTCTGGACGTAGGCGGGGAGTTCCGAGTGAGCGGCCTCCATTTGCTCCAGGTGTTGCAGCGAGACATTGCTCAGACCGAGCAGACGCGTTCGTCCGGCGTCACGCTCTTTCCGCATCGCCTCCCAAACCTCGGCGTCGTCATCGGTCCACTCATCACCAGACGACGGCCCATGCAGCACGAAGCTGTCAACGTGGTCCGTGCCGAGGTGTTCGAGCGAACTGGCCAAAGACTGCGCGACCTGAACCGCGAGGCGCGCCGCGGGATCATAGGGCAGACGATGGTCCTGACCACGCTGATAGGTGAACTTCGTCTGCAGAAAAAGATCGTCACGGGTCACGATGCCGGTGCGATACGCGGTGGCCAGGCCCTCGCCGACTCCGGCTTCGAAGTAATGCCGGCGCTGATTGGCCGAGTCGATTCCCCGAAAACCCGCGCGGAGTGCGCGTTCGGTGAGGGCCGCGGTGCGGTCTTCTTTCCATGCGGTACCGTAAAGGAAATGGGGGACAGACGAGGGAAGTGGCATCGCGTCATTGTGCCATGAGCGGGAGCAACCCGAAGGGCCTTAACCACAGAGGACACAGAGTCTCACAGAGGGATCCTTGATTTCGATTTCCTCCGTGTTCCCCGTGTCCTCTGTGGTTAGCTGTTTCTGCTAGTAAAGATGACCGACCACGCGTTGCCGGTATATGCTGGAAACTTCCAGGAGGCTTCCCATGAAACGCACTTTTGCCGTAGCTTGCCTCGTCGTCTATGCCGCGCTCGCTTTTGCCCAATCTGCAACTCCAACTGCGAAAACGCCGGCTGCGCCCGCGGCTCAAGGACCGACCAAAGATCCGGTCGCGACCTCGCTCCGGATGTTAGTGCAGCGCTCGCAAAACAACGTCGTGGGGGCAGTTGAAGCCATGCCCGCGGACAAGTTCTCCTACAAGCCCACGCCCGATCAGATGACTTTCGCGCACCTAGTGGTGCACATCGTCGAGTCAAACAATTCTTTGTGCGCCAAGGTCGCGGACGTTCCCGCTCCCAAGGTGGACGAACCCAAAGAGAGTGACTCCAAGGATCAGCTCGTGGCCGCTGTCAAAGCGTCGTACAGCTTCTGCATAGAGTCCCTGAGCAAGATGGACGACTCCAAGCTCGGTGACAGCGTGGAACTATTCGGCGGCCGTCAATTTCCTCGAGCGATGGGCGCCCTAGGACTGGCCAGTGGATGGGCCGACCACTACGCGGCCGCCGCAATGTATCTGCGCCTCAACGGCATCCTGCCGCCGTCCGCGCAGCCGAAAAAGTAGCAATCCGCGCCCATTCGGCATTCAGCCACTATTTAATCTGCACCAGTTCTTCCGCTGAAACCGAAGCGGGAACGCTGGTTGCAGGATGTTGAGGGGCGCGCCACAAATCGAAGATTGAAACCTGATGCACGCACGAAACTGTGCAATGCGGGGCGCAGGATTTCTCGGTGAGGTATTCGCGGCGAAGGTCGTCGCGCGTGTAGGTTGCGAGCGGAACGCCGGGATATCCGCGCTGCTGCGAGCAGTAGTGGACGAGTCCGTCTTCGCAGATGTAGAGATAGCGCCCGCCGGCGCGGCATCGCCAGTCGTTGGGTTGGCCCTTCGCGATGTTGTCCTGAAAGGCATGGATGCGGGTGAAACTGCTTTTTTCCAGTGCCTGCATTTCGTGATAGATGCGGCGCTCTTCTTCGCCCAGCGGCTGCAACTGTCCGCTGCCGTCGTGAATAATTCCGATGGTCGAGGTGAATCCGAGTTCAATGGCGCGCTTGCCGATTACGAGCGCGTCCTCGGGATGGGAAATACCGCTCCCGACCACGGAATTAATGTTCACGTGAAAGTCCGCGTGCTCGGCGAGCAACTGCAATTTCTTGTCGAGTACTTTCAAACTTTTCTTCGACACTTCGTCGGGATTCACATTGTCGATGGAAATCTGCAGCCACTCGAGTCCGGCGCGATTGAGGCGCTGAATGCGCTCGGCGACCAGCAGATATCCGTTGGTGATAAGTCCAGCGATCATGCCGTTGGCGCGGATGCGGCGGATGACGTCGTCGAGTTCGGGATGCATGAGCGGCTCGCCGCCGGAAATTGTCACGACGGCGGTGCCGAGCGCGCCCAGTTTGTCGATGCGCCGGTACATTTCCTCGATCGGCACCGGCTTCGAGAAGTCGTCGAACTCGTTGCAGTACGTGCAGGCCAGGTTGCACCGGCGCATGGGAATGATGTGCGCCAGCAGCGGGTGGTCGGTCGAGGCGAGCGCGCGGACCGCCATATTCGCTCCGCGCAGGTTGCGATGCAGAGCTTTGGCGCGGCGCCGCAAGGTTGTAATGACAGATGGCATGGGTTGGACTGCTTCTATTACAGCACAGGCAGGGTCTCAGTGCATCGCCGCACCAGCGTTCGGTAGATTAGGCGGGTCGAACGGCAGCCTATACAGCCGTGTCGGCGCTCGGCCTTTCTCTGCGTCCTTTGCGGCCCTCCTCGGCGACCTCAGCGGTTAAGTTCTTCTGAAGACTTTAACCGCGAAGCACGCTGAGAAGAGCCGCAGAGAACGCAGAGAAAAGCCGGAAAGAGCTCCGTCAACTTATTCGATCAGCCTCCGCCAGGATTCGTTGTCTCCACCCAACAGTTCGTGGCCGGCCTCCCGCAGAACATCCATCGCCCAGGCAAAGTCTTCCTGGACCAACACATAATCCGTGTCGTAGGTCGAGATGGCGAAGATGGGGATGTCGTTCTTCGACAGCGGCTGGATGAACGAGAGCAGCACTCCCGTCTGCGAAAAGGGAAATGGACCTTCGAGTTTCAGGCAGATCCAGTGGCATGGTGAATGCACGTCCGGCGGAAGATTAGCGCTTGGGCAGACGACCGAGAGTTCGTCAGCGGTGCGGGTGATCGAGGCGAAGTCTCCCACGGTGGCCCAGTCGGGGACTGGAGCATCGGGGGCGAGGCGCACGATGGCATAAGGCCCGGGCAGCCAGCGGAACTTGAGCTGATGGCGTTGCACTATTCCTCGTTCAGGCTTGGAGCGTCCTTGATTTCGATTTGCACGGCGTTGAACTCAATGTCGCCGACGTTCTCCAGAGTGTGAGGCGGCAGCGGTTCTTGCCACAGCGGCGCGTTGAGCGTTGGCTTGTCTGCGAGTCGACGGGTGTCGAGTATCGCGTTGCCGTGCTGATCGCGCCGGATGATGTCACTCCAGGTCGCGATGAACAGCACGCCCGGCCAGCGATGCGTGTGCAGGGGCACCGTCTGTCCCGCTGGAATTCGGGTCTGCACGACGCGCACCATTTCGTTCTCCAGCAGTAGCTTGTGGTGGGCGCGAGCGGCGGTCAGGGCGTCCAGGGAGTCTGGCCAGGACCAGACGGCGTTCGATGTTTGCGGAATGGCGGAAGGCATTGATTCTCGGTGCCCGCCATTTTACGATACGAGCGTTGTCGGTGGCTTTCGGCTTCAACACCGCCGAGCTGCGCTCGGCGGACAGCCGGGGGCGGCTGTCCCCAACCTAACCTTCTATTGCTTTTCGCAGGGCGGCTCTGGCAAGGATGCGCGTGGAGTCCAGCATGGGGAGCGGGGATTGCTCGGGCGTCATCAGCAGCGGGATTTCGGTGCAGGCCAGAGCTACGGCGTCGCAGCCTTCGTCTTTCAGGCTGCGAATCACTTCCGTGAAATAAGCTTGCGTGCGCGGCAGGAACGTTCCCTGGACGAGTTCGTCAAAGATGATCCGATGAATGCGCTCGCGCTGCTCCGCTCCCGGGACGCGGTGCTCGATGCCGGCGGCCTTCAGCGTCTCGCTGTAGACCGGACCATCCATCAACGAGCGCGTGCCGAGGACTCCGAGGCGCTTGTAGCCATGCCGTTTGGCTTCGGTGGCGACCTCGACCGCGATGTGCAGCCACGGACGCGGGGAGCGATGTTCAACCAGATCGAAAGCCTGATGCACGGTGTTGACGGGAGCGATGAGGAAGTCAGCGCCGGCCTTGGCTAGCTTATCCGCGGAGGAGAGCATCAGTTCGGCGATACCGGCCCAATCGTTGGCGTCGATGCAATTCTTGTACTGAACGAAGGGATGCCCGTGCATCGACACTTCGGGATGATTGTAGGGACCGAGCGATTCCGCGCCCTCGACGCAGATGGTGCGATAGCAGAGCGCGGCACCCTCCGCACTGGACGCGACGATGCCGATGTGCAGCATTAGTTCGGTCTTAGGTCTTAGGTGATGGGTCTTGGGCTCACTGAGCGTCGGATCCGGTTTTTGCGGAATCAGAAACTCGTGCCCTAAGACCCAAGACCTTCAGCTTCCGATTGTAGCCGGACTGACCGCGTATGGGCTGGCATCGCGGTAGCGCTTTTCGAATTCCTCGCGGGTGCAAATGGTTTTCATATCGACAACGCGGTCGATGGCCAGGATGCCGTCCAGATGATCGATCTCATGTTGCAACAGTTCGGAGAGATTGCGGTCGTCTCCGGCTTCAAATTCGAGAGTTTCTCCGTCGAGATTCTGATAGCGGACCTTGATCTGGCGATGGCGTTCGACCTGCATGAAGATCGAGAGGAAGCTCAGGCAGGCGTCCCAGACAATGATTTTCTCCCGGCTGCGCTCGATGATTTCCGGGTTGATCAGCGCCCACGGATCCCCGCTAGGAAGTTTGAGAAAGATGACGCGCTCCAGGACACCCAATTGGGGAGCCGCGATCCCGCGTCCGTAGCCGGTCTTCGATCGCCAGTGAGCGAGCGTGTCCGCAAGATCGCGGACCAGATCGTGGACCTCGCGCGCCGTGGGATCTTCAACGGAAAGGGCCTTCTCCCGTAGCAGTGGGTCGCCTAGTTGAAGGACGGGGCGGATGGGCATGGGCAGTTCTCAGTTCTCAGTTCTCAGTTCTCAGTTCTCAGTTCTCAGTTCTCAGTTCTCAGTTAAACCGAGATGCGAATTTTGATTTTGGATTCAAAATCCTTCCGGATCTGCCACACCATTACCTTGCCGCCGCGGCGTCGAACAGGCTCAACAGCTCGAGCTTTTTCTCCGTAGGCAGGAAAGACGCCTCGAACGAGTTGCGGGCAAGTTCACGGAGGTGCTCGTCGGTGAATCCAAAAGTTTCCTGCGCGAGCTGATACTCGCGCGACAGCGTGGTGCCAAACAGCGCCGGGTCGTCGGTATTGAGCGTGATCATGATGCCCTGGTCGAAATAATTCTTCGTGGGATGCTCGGCGATGGCCTTACACACTCCGGTGCGGAGGTTGCTGGTGATGCAGAGCTCGACCGGAATCTGGCGCTGCGCGAGTTCTTCGATCAGGTCAGGATCCTGAGCAGCGGTGAAGCCGTGGCCTATTCTTTCAGCGCGGAGGTTGAGCGCTCCCCAAATGGATTCCGGCGGGCCAGTCTCGCCGGCGTGAGCCGTCAGGCGCAAGCCATTGTCTTCGGCGTATCCGTAAACGCTGCGGAAAAGTTCAGGCGGAGCCTTTTGTTCGTCGCCGCCTAAGCCGACGCCCACGACGTGGCGGTCCCGGTAACGTACCGCGAGTTCGAAAACTTTTTGCGCTTCCTCGATTCCAAAGTGGCGGGTGGCGTCGAAGATCCACAGCAAAGAAACGCCGAAATCGCGCGCGCCGCGGGTGCGTCCGCGTTCTAGACCTTCGAAGATGGCGGCGAAATCCTGTTTACGGAACAGGCAGACACCCACCGCAACATAGACTTCCGCGTGCAGCACGGTCTCTTCTTTCAGGCGCTGCATCAGGCGATAGGTGATGAGTTCGTAGTCGTCCGGGCCGCGCAAGTGCGCGCTGACTGCCTTGAAGGCCATCAGAAAACTCTGGAAATCAGTGTAGCCATACTGGGATTCGATCTCAGCTAGCGTGGCATGGTCGCCGTGGTGCTTGCGGAGTTCGAGCAGTGTCGCGGCCTCGACTGCGCCTTCCAGGTGCAGATGTAGCTCCGCCTTGGGGAGTTGTCGGATGAAGGCATTGGGCGGGCGGAGCGGGACGGAAGTCATCCCCATGATTGTAGATTCTTGCGGGAGGATTTGCGAGGGAGAGGCGATCACATTCCAACGTTTCTTTTCCGTTAAGTTCGAACAAGGCCTCCTCCATCATCCCAGTTTCTTTGCCAGCAACTCGTTCACAATCTGGGGGCTGGCCTGGCCTTTGGAGGCTTTCATGACCTGACCGACGAAAAAACCTAACATGGTCGTCTTACCCGCGTGATATTGCTCAAGCTGCTTTGGATTGGCGGCCAGGACTTCGTCGATCATCTTTTCGAGGACCGACGTGTCGATAGACTGCTGTGGGCGGCCTTCTTCTTCATACACCGCCGGGAAATCTTTGCCGCGCTCGAAGCTGAGGTCGTAGAGATCCTTGAGCATCTTGCCGGAGATGGTGCCCGCCTCGACCAGATCGGCGGATGCGGCCACTCCTTGCATCGAGATCGGAGAATGCTCAATCTCGATGCCCTTCGCCTTGAGGCGGCCCATCAGTTCGCTCTGCACCAGATTGGCGACGCGCTTGGGATTCTTCGCCGCCTTTGCGGCCTCCTCGAACTGGTCGGCCAGCAATTTCGAAGACGTCAGCACTTGCGCGTCGTATTCGGTGATGCCGTAGTCCTTCACCATGCGAGCGCGGCGAGCCTCGGGCAGTTCCGGCAGTGCGCGGGCGATTTCGGCCTTCCAGATTTCGTCGACCACCAGAGGAAGCAGGTCAGGTTCGGGGAAGTAGCGATAATCGTGCGCCTGCTCTTTCGAGCGCATGCTGTAGGTCTTGCCTTCGTTCGAGTTGTAGAGGCGCGTCTCCTGCGCGATCTTGCCGCCCGATTCGATGACCTCAATCTGGCGTCCAATTTCGTATTCCAGCGCTTCGCGGATAAAGCGGAACGAATTCACGTTCTTGATTTCCGCCTTGGTACCGAATTCCATCTGCCCGCGGGGACGCACGCTGACGTTGGCGTCGCAGCGCAGCGAGCCTTCCTCCATGTTGCAATCGCTGACGCCGGTATAGAGGATGATCTCCTTCAGGCGCGTCAGGTACTCGTAAGCCTCGTCGGGCGAGGCGATGTCGGGCTCGCTGACGATTTCGATCAGGGGCACGCCGGTGCGGTTGAGGTCGATGGCCGTTTTCTCCGCTGCGTCGGGAAAGCCTTCGTGCAGGCTCTTGCCGGCGTCTTCTTCGAGATGCACCCGGGTGATGCCAATCTTCTTGGCTGTTCTCCGTTCTCGGTTCTCAGTTCTCAGTTCCTGGCCACCGGCGCCGGTTTTCGACGCGGGGATCTCGATGTAGCCATGCTCGGCCAGCGGCTTGTCGTACTGCGAAATCTGGTAGCCCTTGGGCAGGTCGGGATAGAAATAATTCTTGCGCGCGAAGATGGAAGTTTCGTTGATGCGGCACTGCAGCGCCATCGCAGCCAGCGTGGCGAACTCCACGACTTTCTTGTTGAGGACGGGCAGCGCACCGGGCATCCCCAGACAGACCGGGCAGACGTTGGTGTTCGGCGGCGCCCCGAATCGCGTCGAGCAGGAACAGAAAATCTTGGTCGCCGTCAGAAGCTGAACGTGAACTTCCAGCCCGATGACCGGCTCGTACTTGGCGCGGGCGGCGACGGAAGTCTCTGCTGTTGTAGCCATAGAAGTAGAAATTATAAAGGGCGGTCGGGCCAGATCGCGCGACGCTGAGATTACGGATTCGGCGGCGCGTTCAGATACTTGTCGACCGAAATTTCAAAATACAGCAGTTCGTTTCCCCTCGCATCAGTGACGCCAGTGATGTCGATGTTCGCGCCGGGCAGAGGCGACGAGATGCCGCCCACATCGAAGAACAGGAACCCCGACTGCGTGGTGTGAGGCTCGACTGCCTTGGCCGCAAATTGCGAGGACTCGATTTCATCCATTTCTTTCTTGCTGACTCCGCCCTTCACTTTGTGAGGGAGAGGAAGCGGGCTCGGCCGCGTGCGGGACTGCGGGTTGGAGAGGCGCCGGTAGAGGTCGTCAGTAGTGATGGGTGTGAGCTTCGAGTGATGAGCTGTGATCAGCGTGACTTCCATGCGGGCGATCGAGATAGGCTGGTCGCCATCGTTGGTCACGATAAAGAAGACGGGCAGGAAGCCGTGCGCCGCAAAATCCACGGAAAATATCTTGGCCTTGTCCGGCGTGTCATAGGGGTCGGCGGCGATCGCGGCTTTTTCGTCGCGATGGAAATCGTGTGCAGGATAGTTGATGGCGGTCTTCGCCACCGGCTTCACGAAGTTTTTGGCCGCCAGCAACACTGGGAGAAATGCGGCGCACAGCGCCAGGACCATCGAGCGGCGGGTAAATCGCGAGTACCACATAGTCCTGATTATAGAAGGCAAGTGCGCCCGCCGCGCGACGAGGCGGTTTAGAATGGCTCAGCTTGAGCTATCTTCTCTACAGTTTGGTGCTGGCCGGTGGAATGCTGCTGAGCCTGCCTTTTTGGCTCTATCAGATTCTGCGTCACGGCAAATATCGAAGCGGATTTGGCGAACGAATGGGTAGCGTCCCGGCGCGTCTGGCTACTGGCGCAGGTGCGCGGCCGGGGCGCGTCATATGGGTTCACGCTGTCTCCCTGGGCGAAGTCCTCGCTGTGAGCGGACTGGTGGAACAGATGCGGCGCAGTTTCCCGCAGCATCGAGTGCTGATCTCGACTACGACCGACACGGGCCAGAAACTGGCCCGCAAGCGCTTTGGCGAAGAGAACGTATTCTACTTCCCGCTGGATTTTGCATTTGCGATCCGGCCCTACCTGCAGGCCTTGCAACCGGAGCTGGTCGTGCTGGCAGAAACCGAGTTCTGGCCAAATTTCCTGAGACTGGCGCGTGCCAGCGGGGCACGCATTGCGGTCGCCAACGCGCGCATCTCCGACCGGTCGTGGCCACGCTATCGCCGCTTTCGTTGGGCCCTGCGCAGGATGCTGGCCCACGTAAACCTGTTTCTGGCGCAGACGTCAGAGGACAGCGCAAGGCTGCAGTCGATCGGCGCCGAACCGCGGCGCGTGCAGGTCACGGGGAATCTTAAGTTCGACGTGAGTTTGCCATCGCCTCCGCCCATCGTGGAAAGCCTCCGCCGGTCGGTGGCGGCCGAGGGCGCGGGGCCTGTGCTGGTCTGCGGCAGCACGGTGGAGGACGAGGAGCCTCCGCTGCTGAAGGCGTTCGAAAATCTGCGCGTGGGGCATCCCCGCGCGGTGATGATGCTGGCGCCGCGGCATCCCGAGCGCTTCGACGAGGTTGCGATCCTGTTGCAGCAGTTGGGCATGCCTTCGTTCCGGCGCTCGCAATGGCAGGGAGAATCGCTCGCGGGCGGAGTGCTGCTCGTGGATTCCATCGGAGAGCTGGCCGCGCTCTATGCGCTGGCCGATGTTGCGTTCGTGGGCGGAAGCCTGGTGCCGCGGGGCGGACACAACATTATCGAACCCGCGCAGCACGGTGTGGCCGTCGTCACCGGCAACCACACGGAGAATTTTCGAGACATTGTTGCCCTGTTTCAAAGCCGCGACGCAGTGCGGATCGTTGGTTTAGCGGAGTTGCCTCTGACGCTGATGCGACTGCTCGCGGACGATGCCGAACGGCGGGCTTTGGGTCGGCGTGCGTTAGAGACGATTCGGTCGCAGATGGGTGCGACGTCACGCACTCTCGACGCGCTCAAGACTTTGGTTGTTGCGGATCGCGATCCTCTAGCGCTCCCGGCGCAAGTGGCGCACACCGATTGAATCCACTCTCGGCCATCTACGGCGGGGCGGTCTGGGCGCGGAATGCGCTTTATGACCGTGAACTCCTGCGGGTGCGACGCCTGCAAGGCTCGGTTGTCAGCGTGGGAAATCTTTCGGCCGGCGGGTCGGGAAAGACTCCGTTCGTGCTGCTGCTGGGCGAGTTGCTCAAGGCTCGCGGGATTAGGTTTGATGTACTGTCGCGCGGTTATGGCCGCAAGTCCAAGGGCGTGCGGTTAGTCGATCCGACCGGCTTGCCGCAGGACTTTGGCGACGAGCCACTGCTGATTGCGCGCAAGCTGCAGGTGCCGGTCATCGTCGGAGAAGATCGGTACGAGGCTGGTCGCTTTGCCGAATCGAAGTTCGGACCCCATCTTCATCTGCTCGACGACGGCTTTCAGCACCGCGCGCTGGCACGCGATTTCGATATCGTTCTCGTTACGCCACAGGACTCTGGCGACAGCTTGCTTCCTTCAGGACGCTTGCGGGAGCCGCTGCATTCGTTGCGGCGCGCGGATGCCGTTGTGCTTGCCAACGGCGCTTCGGCGGAGTCATTTCCGCTGGAGGGAAAAATGGTTTGGCGGGTGCGGCGCGGAATTGTGCCGCCGGTTGCGCCGAAGAGCGTTCCGCCGCGGCCCGTCGTGTTCTGCGGCATTGCGCGGCCGCAGAATTTTGCGTTGCAACTGCGGGCGGCGAATATTGAGCCGGTCGCCGAGGCGTTCTACCGCGATCATCACGCTTACAACGAGAAGGACATCCGCGAGTTGCTGGAGCTCAAACAGCGAAGCGAGGCTGGCGGCTTCGTGACCACCGAGAAAGACGCGGTGAACCTGGGAGGCTATTTGTCCGCTCTCGCACCGCTTGCGGTTGTGCCCGTGAAAATGGAACTGTCGGACGCAGCTAACGCCGTCGATACCATGCTGCATAAGATCGGCGAACAAAAGCCCCGCGCATGAGAGAATCGGTCTTCGTAACGCCCGCATCGCGACGGCGAGAAAAAGCCCCACTTCTCGCGCAAAGGGCGCGCGAGAAATGGGGCACCGGGCCGGAAGATAAAGGGCCGCCCGGGAACGCATCTGAACCATGACCAACCATCCCAAAGAGGCCGACCGGCTGAAAAAGATAGTCGAAGCGTTTCCCAAGATCACCGTGACGGTGCTGGGAGACCTGGTCGCGGACGAATTTGTATTCGGCGAGATTTCACGCGTGTCGCGCGAGGCTCCGGTGCTGATCCTGAAGCACCGCGAGCGAACCGTCCTGCCCGGCGGCGGAGCCAACGCCGCGAATAATCTGGCGGATCTGGGAGTGAATGTTCTCCCAGTTGGGATTGTCGGCGACGATGAGCCGGGGCGGATGTTGCTGAAATACTTCCGCCACAAACGAATCGCCGTCAGCGGCGTGCTCAAGGACAAGAGCTATACCACGGTCACGAAGACGCGCATTCTCGCGGGCATGACGCACACGGCGCGCCAGCAGGTGGTGCGCGTCGACCGCGAGCCGCTGGCAGCGCCGAACGCTCACTTGACGCGCGAGTTATATCTGGCGGCGCGGAATTATTCGCACGCGTCCGATGCGCTGCTCGTTTCCGACTATGGATATGGCGCGGCCACTCCGGCGATCGTGGCCGCGCTGCAGGAAAAAGGCAAGCTTGGGACGGTGCCGATCGTCGTCGATTCGCGTTACCGTCTGGTGCAGTATTCCGGCGTGACCGCAGCGACGCCGAACGAACCCGAAGTGGAAGAGGCTCTCGGCGTTCGCATCGGACAGGACTGGGACAAAGTTATCACCGCGGGCGAGCAGGTGATGGCGCGCATGAAGCTTCAGTCGCTGGTGCTGACGCGCGGACGCGATGGCATGGTAGCTTTCGATCACAAGCACAAGCCGGTGGACATTCCGATCTTCGGCTCCGACCAGGTGGCGGACGTGACCGGCGCGGGCGACACCGTGATCGCTGCATTTACCGCCGCACTCGCCGCCGGAGCCACGACCGAAGAGGCGGCGCAACTGGCCAACTATGCGGGTGGGATTGTCGTGATGAAGCGCGGCACTGCTACCGTTTCGCGGGAAGAGTTGCTGCGCGCCATTGAGCAGACACCGCCGGCGACGCGACCACATTGAATACACAAAACAAAATCCTTAGCCGCGATGAACTCCGCAAACGCGTGGAGGAATGGAGGCGCACGGGCGAACGCGTTACGCTCGCCAACGGCAACTTCGATCTGCTGCATGTGGGGCACGTGCGCTACCTGCGCGGAGCGAAGTCGCTGGGCGGCCGATTGGTGGTCGCCATCAATTCCGATGAATCGGTACGCGCGCTGAAGGGCGAAGGACGACCGATCATGCCCGCCGAGGAGCGGGCAGAAATTGCCGCCGCGCTGGCCGACGTGGATGCAGTCGTGATCTTTCCGGAACTCGACGTGCGTGCGATCATCCGCGAGATTCGTCCGGACATTCAGGCCAAGGGCACTGACTACACCGCTGACTCCGTTCCCGAGCGCGACGCGGTTGCGGAGTATGGCGGGCGTGTCGAGATCGTCGGCGATGCGAAAGATCACTCCACCAGCGAGATCATCCGCTCGCGCCTTTCGCCGAGGAAATCTTGATTGTGGCGGCGGAAGGCAGCAACAACATCGAGCGCCTACTGATCGTACGTTTGAGTGCGATGGGAGACGTAGTTCATACTCTGCCTGCGGCTCAGGCTCTGCGCGAGGCGTGTCCCAACGCGATGATTGGATGGGTGATCGAAGAGCGCTGGGCCGAACTCTTGTGCGCGCCCGGAACGCCACGTCGCGGGCCGCGATCGGCGCAGCGGCCTCTGGTGGATTGGGTTCATCCAGTCAACCTGACCGGTTGGAGGAAGTCGCTGTTTACGGTTTCGACGCTGCAGCAGATCGTGAAAGTTTGGAACGACGTTCGCGCGGCGCACTACGACATTGCGGTGGATTTGCAGGGAGCGATGCGTTCCGCTGTGTTGGCGCGCTGGTCTGGGGCACGAGTGGTGTATGGCGCGAGTGAACCGCGAGAGTCTCCTGCCAGCCTTTGGTATACGCGACGGGCGATTGCGCGTGGGGCGCACGTCATCGAGCAGAATCTTTCTGTCGTTGAGGCAGTTGCGCAGAGGAAGATGAAAGTGCCGTGCGTGGAGTTCCCACGTGATGCCGAGGCTGAACGGTGCACTGCGCAGCGGTTGGCGGAGGCGGGAGTCGGTGAATTCGTGATTCTGAATCCGGGGGCGGGTTGGGGAGCGAAGCGCTGGCCGGCGGAGCGCTACGGCCGAGTGGCTCGCGAGTTGGCCAAGGACGGAGTCCGGTCGATTTTGAACTGTGGCCCTGGAGAAGACGCTCTAGCCCGCGAGGCCGAGGCTGCAAGTGAAGGCGCGGCTGTATCGATGAAGTGTTCGATCACGGAGTTGATCGCGCTCACGCGGCGCGCGCGCTTGTTCATCGGTGGGGACACGGGGCCGATGCATCTGGCGGCAGCGTTGCAGGTGCCGGACGTGGCGATTTTCGGGCCGACGGATCCTGCGCGCAACGGACCTTATCGGGCAAGCGACGCTGCGCGCAGTATTGTCTTACGCAATCCAGCGAGCCCGACTACGCACGCGCGGCAGTCGGCGCCGGACGAGGGGATGCTGGAGATCAGCGCAGAGTCTGTAGTGGACGCGGCCCGCTGCTTGCTTGCGGATGCGACAGAAGGTGCTCATGGCTGAGTGGTCGCGGATTGCGCGCCGCATCCGCGTGCCGCTGGGATTCGTGTTTGCGGTGTTGTACTTCTGGCTGGCGCGGCCCACATGGCGCTTCATCGCAATCGGCGCGATCGCCATTGTGCCGGGACTTCTGATTCGCGCCTTGGCGTCGGGGCACGTGCGCAAGAACGAAGCGCTCGCGATGTCCGGGCCTTATGCCTATACGCGGAATCCGCTCTACCTCGGGTCGTTGCTGATTGGTATCGGCTTCGCGGTTGCGGCGCGGAGTTGGTGGGTCGGCGTCGTGCTCGTCGTGATGTTCTTCGCCATTTATTTTCCAGTGATCCGCGGGGAAGAGGCGTTCCTGCGGCAGAGGTTCCCGGAGTTCGAGGAATATGTGCGGCGAGTGCCGCGGATGTTACCGCGAATCGTGCGGCGATCGGCGGTGGAAGAGACGGCCGGGGGATTCTCGTTCGATCTCTACTTGAAGCATCGGGAATACAATGCGCTGCTGGGAAGTGCGCTACTGACAGGAGCGCTCATCGTTAAGATGACCCTACTTTCCTGATCTCGGAACAAAAACGCCTTTCAATGGTAAAGATGATCCGGGCGAGGTAGGGGGTCATTCGACTACCTTTTCGTCCGCCAGGCGGACGAAAACTTTGCTCAGGATGACGCCCACGAGAAGGTCAACTTCCAAACTCTATTCTCCGCGAAGCTTCCTCGACTTTTCCTCGACTCCCCGCGCCAGCTTCTCCTTGTGAGCTTCAAGCTTCTTCGCCACAGTAGAATCCCCTAACGCAATCATCTGCGCCGCCAGAATCCCAGCGTTCGTCGCTCCGGGCTTCCCAATCGCAACGGTAGCGACCGGAATCCCGGCCGGCATCTGGACCGTAGCCAGCAGAGAATCCATCCCCTGCAGCGAAGTCGAAGGAATCGGCACTCCAATCACCGGCAAAGTTGTATGCGCCGCGATCACGCCCGCCAGGTGCGCCGCTCCGCCCGCTCCCGCAATGATCACCTGAATCCCGCGCCCGGCGGCCTTGCGGGCGAAGTCAGCGGTGCGGTCGGGAGAGCGATGCGCCGAAGTTACATCGATTTCATACGCGATGCCGAATTCGTCGAGCGACTTGCCCGCCTCGCGCATAATCTCAAGATCGGAATCGCTGCCCATCACAATCGAAACCAGACTCTTTCTCATACTCTTTTGAATCGGAGTGCTCCCTTCTCGGCAATCCGCCGGAAAACGAAAAAGTAATAAATTGTTGCTCCAACCCAATTCCCGGCTGAAAGTGCAGCCAGCCAGAAGGCGCTCATCCCTCGTTCTCTTTGATCGACCTGCCACCAGTACGAGCCCATGCAACGCCATAGGAACAGCCCGGACACCGCCCCGCTTGCTCCTAGTAGGCTGCCGGCGACCCACAGCGGCCATCCACGAAACGGAATAATGGCGTCGCTCCAGGAAAAAATAGTTGCCAATATCCCTGTCAGAAGAAGCACAGAAGAAATGATTGCCGCAGTCAGAAGATAGGGCTGCAGTACTGGATCGAGAGCCCAGTGGTCTCGTGGACCGGGACTTTTTCCATCGTCAACCATCACTTCCTCAACGCTCTTCCTGCAATATCTTTCCGATAATGCGCCCCATTAAATCCGATCTTCGAGCAAGCCTCGTAAGCGCGCGCAACGGCCTCGTCGAGATCGCGCGCTCGCGCCGTCACGCCCAGCACCCGCCCGCCGGCAGTGTAATAAACTCCATCGCGCTTTGAAGTCCCGGCGTGGAATACCTTCACACCCTCAACCGCGTCCGCCTCTTCGAGTCCGTCGATTCGCTTCCCCACCTCGTAGGTCCCCGGATATCCACCGGACGCCATCACCACGCACACCGACGCGTCCGGCGACCACTTGAAATCCCCGTCGCTCACGCGGCCCTCAATCGAAGCCTCCAGCGCCTCGACCAGATCACTCTCCAGCCGCATTAGAATCGGCTGCGTCTCCGGATCCCCAAAGCGGCAATTAAATTCCAGCACCATGGGACCGCGCGCCGTCATCATCAGCCCGCAGTAAAGCACGCCCTTAAACTCCGCGCCTTCGGCCTTCATACCCGCCACCACGGGCTGCGCGATGTGATGCACCAGCCAATCGCGCATCTGGTCGTCGACAATATCCGCCGTGGAATACGCGCCCATGCCGCCTGTGTTCGGGCCGGTGTCACCGTCGCTGACGCGCTTGTGATCCTGGGCGGCAACCAGCGGAGCAACGCGCTCGCCGTCGCAGAATACCAGGAAGGAAAGCTCGTCGCCCTTCAAACACTCTTCCAGCACCACGCGTGCGCCGGCTTCGCCCAGCATCTTCCCGCTGAGCATTTGCGACGCCACGCTGGCCGCCTCTTCCTTGCTTTTGGCGATGACCACGCCCTTGCCTGCGGCCAGTCCGTCGGCCTTGACCACGACCGGCAAATGAAAATGACTGAGCGCAGACCGCACCTGCTCGATGGAATCACAAATCGCAAACGGGGCGGTCGGAATGTGATGGCGCTGTAGAAATTCCTTGGCAAAGCTCTTGCTCGATTCCAGTTGCGCCGCAGCGCGCGTTGGACCAAACGCCGGCCAACCGCGCCGGGTAAACTCATCCACTACACCCAGAGTGAGCGGCAGTTCCGGGCCGACCACGGTCAGATCAGGTTGCAGGCGCGCCGCAAGGGTCGTGATCGAGTCCAGACTCTGCAGATTCGCCGGCAGACACTCCGCGTCGTCCGCGATGCCGCCGTTTCCGGGCGCGCAGTAGAGCTGCGAAATGCGCGGAGAATGCCGCAGCGTCCAGATCAACGCGTGCTCGCGCCCGCCGCTTCCTAAGACCAGAACTTTCATAAGCCAGAGAAAATCAAGGTTAGGGGTTCGGCGGGAATGCTGTCAAACGGAAAACTGGGGTCTCCAAGCAGTGATGGTTGCGTTCACCGTCGCCTTGTCCTTTAACATTCTATTCACTGGGCGTGTATAGGCTATGTGGAGCGTAACATCGAAACGTCGGCGGTTGGCGGTTGATCGATTATAGTATTAACTATAGTTAATCTCTGGAACTATAGACTGGTTAACCACGAGGATTGAGCTTTGATTCGAGGACGAACCCGACGGGCTTCGTGCGCTACTATCGGCCTTGCTGTGGCCCTATTGTTCGTGCTTACCTTTACCTTTCCCGCTCTCGCTCAACAACCGAGCGCTTCTTCGCCGCAACTCGCGCAGGCTGCGCCAAACGTTGACGCCGGGGCTCCCGATCCCCCGGGCGACGGCAGCACCGAATCGATGGTCCCGCATTTTAAGGACACGCGGTTCTGGCTGTCGGGCCAGGCCAATTTCGTTTTTCAAACACATCCGGATTTCCAGGACGGTGGGATTCACGGCCGATTACGAAGACCGCAATTGGGGACTCAGATTCGCCGAAGTCCTCATGCCGAAAGTCGCCAACGGCATTGATCTCGTTTGGAAGCCCTGGCAGGTGCACGCGGAAAACTTCGAATATGAATTACGTCACGGCTTCATTCCGAAAAAGGCGGGCGTGGTTCGTCTGCTGGCGTACACAAATTCTGCCAATATGGGCATCTACCGCGATCAGATCATCCGGGCCTCCGAAGCGGGTGGGACTCCCGATATCACCGCCCATCCCTGGTACGTTACTCGGAAGTATGGTTTAGGCATCAATGTAGAGCAGAATCTCAGCACTACCTCACTGTCTTCGCGCGCTTCGGGTGGGACAACGGGAAGACCGAGTCCTTCGCTTACACGGAAGTGGATCAGACGTTCGCCGAAGGGATAGGAGTGAACGGCGCTTGGTGGCATCGCAAGCAGGATCGCGCCGGCATCGCCTTCGTGAGCAATGCCATCAAGAAGGATCACCAGAATTATCTCGCAGCCGGCGGCCTGGGATTCCTGCTCGGCGACGGCCACCTCAACTACGGCCGCGAAGACATCTTCGAGTCGTATTACACCATGCATGTATTTCGCGGAATTTATCTGGCGCCAGGCGTGCAGCACATCACCGATCCCGGCTATAACCGCGACCGCGGGCCGGTTGTCGTCCCTTCGTTTCGCGCCCACATCGAGTTCTAGAACCGCGCTATCTCAGCACCAGTTCGCCGGTAAACTGCCGGATGACCGAATAGCATTCGCAGGAAGCGGTTTCGAGTTTCTTGCGGTTGAGAATTCTAACCGAGCCATGCGCGTATTCGATGATCCGTTTTTGTTGCAGCACACCCGCGGCCAGGCTCACGCTGGGACGATCTGTTCCGAGCATCGTCGCTAGAAAGTCATGAGTGATGCCCAACAGGCCTGAACCGACGCGGTCCTGGGTAAGCAGAAGCCATCGGCTGAGGCGTTGCTGGAGATCATGCAGACGGTTGCAGCCCGCGGTCTGTGCCACTTGCATTCCATGAATTGCCGCATACCGGTGCAGCATGGTTTGCAATCGCGGACTGGAGGGCAGCAAGGTTTCCAGAGCATCCACGCTGACCCGGAAGCCTTCGCCTCCGATTTGCATGATTGCGCGATGCGGGCTTCGCCTGAATCCGGCCGCGATCGGTATTGGCGTAAAGCCTTCGTTTCCGACGACGCCTACCTCAACACTTTCTCCATTTCGAGTCGTGAAGACCAGAGAGACCATGCCGGTATTCAGGAAATAAGCGGCGTCCAGCTTTCGGTTGGCCTCGTTGAGACTGCTGCGCTGAGGCAACGAGACGAAATCCAGATGCGGCCGGAGGGCGTCAAATTCGGCGTCGGGAATTGAGAGAAGGATGGCGTTGGCCACCGGTTTTCCCTCTCGATTTGTTCGTTCTCCGGGATGCAAAGGTTGAGGCCTCCCGCCTGCCGCCTTAGTTTTGTTCATCTTCGTTCCGCTCACCGTTGCCTCCGAATCTTGCGAAATTTTTGCCGTTGTCCTTGGATGCAAGAGAACAAGGGAACATTCGTCACTAAATCCCTGCAATGAAAGTGGCGAACAGCCTTAGAAAGACCACGGGGTGTACATGCTTTCCTGTATTTTCGACCTTAGGCGTAATCGTTATACCTCTGTAGGGCATCATACAGTCCCAAAAGCACGATGCACGGGCGCCACCGTCTCGAAATGCTTGCGTATTTGCAATGCCGGTTCAAATACTCATTGCCGACGACAATCGAGTGGTCAGGACTGCCTTGCGCCATCTGCTTGAAAGCATTGACAGTTGGGAGATCATCGACGCTGAGAATGGCCAGGAAGCCATTGCGCAGGCCCGGGAGTTAAGGCCCAACCTTATTATTCTTGACCTCGTCATGCCCGTGATGGATGGCTTGACCGCGGCGCGGGAAATCTCCAAACTCCTGCCCGAAATTCCTCTCCTGATGCACACCCTGCACTGGACTCCGCAACTCGAATTGGAGGCCCAAAAAGTCGGCGTGCGAAAGATGGTCCCGAAGGCGGACAGCAAAGGCCTGGTTGCCGCCGTCCAGGAACTGCTCACGTCACCGACTCCCGCAGCTACCGAGGGACCAGAAATCGTCCCAACAGAGATCGTCGCAGCGGAGATCGTTCCAGCGGAGATCGTCGCGGCGAATATCCCTCCGCCCAACGTTGCCGCCCTGCCCGCAGTCGTCGATGCAGGGAACTCGACCGCCTCCGACCAGGCCGACGCGGTCGCGGCGGACGAACCGGGTGAGGCCGCCTGAAATCGGCCATCGATGTGGAGCGGACACTCCTGTCCGCTGCCTTTGAAGTTGATCTTGATTTAAAGTTGACTCTGCTTTGATTTTGTCTTTGAAATTGATCTTGTCTGTTGCCTAAAAAAGACCTTGCCGCCCCAAATCTATTCCGCAAAATGGAACATATTTTCAATAGCTGTTTAGAACAACCCGAAATGTGGTAACAAGCTTCCTAAGCTGCTCCTCCGGCCAATCTTTCCGAGAGGTACTCCCATGACGTCGCGCAGATTCCCGTTCGCACTCGTGCTCGCCGCAACCGTCGTCACTCTTACGCTTACCCACATGGCCGCCGCCCAAGATTTCAAAAAGCAAGTCATCTACCAGATCGTCACCGACAGATTCTTCAACGGCGATACCAGCAACGACAATCCTTCGCAAAGCTCCGGACTGTTCGATTCCACACAGACCAACTGGTTCGCGTATTGGGGCGGCGACCTCGCCGGAATCCAGCAGAAGATGTCCTACATCAAGGCGATGGGCGTGACCGCCATCTGGATTTCTCCTACGGTGGACAACGAAAACCTGAACATGAACAGCGGCACTCCAATCTCTGCGCCCTATCACGGATACGATGCCCGCGACTTCATGCGCGTCGAGGAACACTTTGGCGGCGCCAGCAATTCGTGGACTGCCTTCGACAACCTCGTCACCGCGGCTCACCAGAACGGCATCAAGGTCATTGTCGATTGGGCCAACAATCACTCCAACTACAACGGAGGAGGCGAGTTTGGCGCGCTCTATAACAACGGCGTATTCATGGCCTCCGACAGCAACGACCCCAACGGATACTTCCATCACAACCCGAACATCTCTGACTATAACGACCGCTACCAGTTGCAGTACTACGCGCTCGCTGCCCTGGAAGACCTGAACCAGGAAAATCCGACGATCGACAGCTATCTCAAAACCGCCATCCACCAATTTCAATCCCACGGTGCTGACGGATTCCGCCTCGACGCCATCAAACACGTGACCTGGGGCTGGGAATATTCTCTGTCGAACTCCGTCTTCAATCAGGCTCCCAGCTTCCTTTTCGGGGAGTGGTACAACAACGATCAGTACGATCCGCTTTATCACGATGCGTACAAGTTCGCCAACAAGAGCGGCATCGGCGAACTGGATTTTGGCGTGAACAGCGCCGTGCGCGACGTCTTTGCCAGCAACAATAACTTTTCCGAAATCGACGGCGCGATCTCCAATGAGAATTCGAATTTCCTGTGGAACAACGACCTGGTCACGTTTTTCGACAGCCACGACGAATCGCGTCTGCTGACGTTGAATAACAACAACAATCGCCTGCACGAGGCCATGGCGTTTCTGCTGACGTCCCGCGGCATTCCGGTCATTCTTTATGGAGACGAGCAGTATCTGCACAACGATACGAATAGCGGCAACGATCCCTACGACCGCGTCTGGATGAGCTCATTCAACGCCAGCACCACTGCCTATCAGCTGATCAACAAGCTGGCGACCCTGCGACAGAACAACGACGGGCTCGGCTATGGCGGCTTCCAACAGCGCTGGCTCAACAGCGATGTCTACATCTACGAACGCAAATTCTTCAACGATGTCGTGCTGGTGGCGATCAACAAAAATGATTCGACTGGCTACGCCATCTCGGGCCTCTACACTTCGCTCCCGGCCGGAACTTACAGCGACTACTTGTCCGGACTCCTCGGCGGATCGAGCCTTACCGTGAGTACGGGAAGCGGAAGTAACAATCCTGCCAACAATTTCACACTGCCCGCACATACTGTAGCGGTCTGGCAATCCGTCGGCACGCCCGCGGCTCCCGAAGTAGGATCCATCGGCCCTACCCTGGGTCAGCCGGGAATGAAAGTCACAATCGCGGGCAAAGGATTCGGAACTTCGACCGGCACGGTACTTTTTGGCACAACAGCCGCTTCCATCCAATCGTGGTCCGACACGTCGGCGACCTTCACCGTGCCCAGCGTGACCAATGGCGTCTACCAGGCGCAAGTGAAGAACAGCGTGGGAACCGCCGCCAACACGATCCAGTTCACCGTGCTGACGGCGCAGTTGACCCCGGTAACTTTCACCGTAAATAACGCCACTCCAACCAGTCCCGGCGATTACATTTTTCTCACCGGCAGCACCATTGAACTCGGAAACTGGGGCACCACCTTCGACACAGCCATCGGCCCCATGCTCGATCCCAACTATCCCAACTGGTTCCTGAACGCATCCCTCCCGGTCGGAGCGCAAGTGCAATTCAAGTTCATCAAGATCGCCGCCAACGGCGCTGTGACCTGGGAGAACGGCTCGAACCATCAGTACACGGTCCCCAGCAGCGGCACGGGATCGGTGAATGTGAGTTGGCAATACTGAGCTAACAACAATCGACGGGGCGCGGGTGCCCCCACCCTTGTCGCGTTTTGTGCGACAGGGGTGGGGATTTTGACCTCTTTCGCGAAAGGTGGGGCACCCGCCCCAGAGTCAAAGCCAAAATCAAAAACGGCGGACAGGAGTGTCCGCCCCACATTAACAAACTCACACGCTTACAGGCTGCGCCTTCGTCGCCAGCAACTGCCGCAACACATACTGCAGTATCCCACCATTGGCGTAATACAGTGCTTCCTGCGGCGTATCAATCCGCACCAGCGCGTTGAATTCAACATCCGGATTCCCTTTCGCCGTGGCGCGCACTTTCACTTCGCTGCCCGCGGCGAAGTGTTCGACCAGGTCGCGGATGCCGGTGATCTCGAACACTTCTTCTCCCGTCAACTTGAGGGAGTCCGCGTTCTGGCCGGCGGGGAACTGCAGCGGCAGCACTCCCATGCCCACCAGGTTCGAGCGGTGAATGCGTTCGTAGCTTTCCGCGATCACCGCGCGCACGCCCAGCAGGGCCGGGCCTTTGGCCGCCCAGTCACGCGACGAGCCTGACCCATATTCCTTACCCGCCAGAACGACGAGCGGCGTGCCCGCGGCGCGATACTTCTCCGAAGCATCGAAGATCGACATCTCGGTTCCCGTGGGAAGGTGGCGGGTGAATCCGCCTTCAGTGGCGACCAGCTTGTTACGCAGGCGGACGTTGGCGAACGTGCCGCGCACCATGACTTCATGATTGCCCCGGCGCGATCCGTAGGAGTTGAAATCCGCCGGCTTCACGCCGTGTTCCTGGAGATATTTTCCAGCGGGACCATCTTTCTTGATCGAACCGGCGGGCGAGATGTGGTCGGTAGTGACGCTGTCGCCAAGAACCGCGAGCACGCGCGCTTTCTTGATGTCGTGCACCGGCGCCGGCTTCACCGACATGTCGTCGAAATACGGCGCCTGCCGGATGTAGGTGGAATCTTTGTCCCAGGCGTACGTCTCGCCCTTGGGGACGGAAAGGCTGCGCCAGCGTTCGTCGCCGGCAAAAACGTCCGCGTAGGACTTCGAAAACATTTCCGACGTGATCGACTGCTGCATGGTCTCTTCGATCTCTCGCTGCGACGGCCAGACGTCGGCCATGTATACCGGTTCACCGTCGCGGCCTTTGCCGATGGGGTCCTTGCGCAAGTCGATGTCGATGCGGCCCGCCAGCGCAAACGCCACCACCAGCGGCGGCGACATCAGATAGTTGGCGCGCACTTCGGAGTTGATGCGTCCCTCAAAGTTGCGGTTCCCCGAGAGTACAGACGCGACCACCAGTTCTTTCTCGTCAATCGCCTTCGAGACTTCGTCGGGAAGCGGTCCGGAGTTGCCGATGCAGGTCGTGCATCCATAGCCGACGAGATGAAACTTCAGCTTCTCGAGATATGGCGTCAGGCCGGCCTTCGCCAGATAGTCGGTCACGGTTTTTGATCCCGGGGCCAGGGAGGTCTTGACCCACGGGGGAACCGAGAGTCCCTTCTCGACCGCTTTCTTTGCGAGAAGCCCTGCGCCAATCAGCACCGAGGGATTCGAAGTGTTGGTACACGATGTGATGGCGGCGATGACGACGCTGCCATGCTTCAGTGCGTCCTTCACCGACGCGGGCACGTGCTCATGAACGTTTGGATCTTCGATGCCGATCGCAGCCGGGCTGCCGCCTTCCTGTTCCCATCTCCCATTATTTGGAATTGCAGCGGCGGGAGCCGTAGTCTTCGCGGCAGACTTCGGTTTGATCAGTGAAGGCAGCGCCTTCTGAAATGATTCTCCAGCCTGTGACAATACGACGCGATCCTGCGGACGCTTCGGTCCCGCCAGACTGGGCTCGACGGTAGCAAGATCCAGCGTGAGCAGTTCGGAGTATTCAGCCTCCGCGGTCTTCTCGTCGTGGAACAGGCCCTGCTCGCGGCTGTAAGCTTCGACCAGCGCAATCTGTTCTTCGCTGCGCCCGGTGAGCCGCAGATAACGCAGCGTCTCTTTATCAATCGGAAAAATTCCGCAGGTCGCGCCATACTCCGGAGACATATTCGCAATGGTCGCGCGATCCGCCAGCGACAAGTCGCGTAACCCAGGACCAAAATACTCGACAAACTTTCCAACAACTCCGTGATTTCGCAACATCTCCGTCACGGTGAGAACAAAATCTGTCGCAGTCGCGCCCTCGCGCAAACGTCCAGTCAGCTTCACGCCCACGACCAGGGGAATCAGCATGGAAACAGGCTGCCCGAGCATCGCCGCCTCGGCCTCAATCCCTCCCACGCCCCATCCCAGCACGCCCAGACCATTAATCATTGTCGAATGGCTATCGGTGCCGACCAGGGTGTCGGGGTAGGAGGTTCGTTTGCCGTTAGCCTCGTGGACGAAGACTACGCGGGCGAGATATTCGAGATTCACCTGATGCACGATGCCGGTGTCGGGGGGGACGATGGCGAGGTTGCGGAATCCGGTTTGGCCCCAGCGGAGGAAAGAGTAGCGCTCTTTGTTGCGCTGGAATTCGAGCAGGGCATTCATTTCGAATGCGTTTGAGGTGCCGAACTCGTCTACCTGAACCGAGTGGTCGATGACCAACTCGACCGGCTGCAAGGGATTGATCAGAGCGGGATCGCCGCCCAGGGTCTTCATGGCGTCGCGCATGGCGGCCAGGTCGACTACGCAGGGAACGCCGGTGAAATCCTGCAGGAGGACGCGGCTGGGAGTGAATGCGATTTCTTTTTCCGGCTTCGATTTGCTGTTCCAGTTCGCGAGCGCGCGCACTTCTTCCTGAGTGACATTGCGGCCGTCTTCGGTGCGGAGCTGGTTCTCAAGCAGGATGCGCAGGGAGAAGGGCAGGTGCGTGGTGGAGATTCCCTGCTTGTCGAGGGCGTCGAGGCGGTAGATTTCGTATTCTTTGTCGCCGACTTTGAGGGTGGAGCGGCTGTTGAAACTGTTTACAGACATGATGGCCTTCCTAAGGGAATGATTTCGGGCGCATGCTGCGGAGCTTCGCTCCGCGGACAGCCGAGGGCGGCTGTCCCCACACGTAGAACACAACTTATTAGTGTAATGCGTTTGGGCGGGGAGTGCGTAGCGCGGTCTGGCGGGATACTGCGATCGCCTTATCGCGCCCGCAGTAAAAGGACGGGGACACGAATATTGTGCTGGACGCGGGTAGCAGTGGTGCCGAGGAACACGTCCGCCAGAAAGCGGTGGCCGTGGGTGCTCATTGCGACCAGGTCGCAACCCTTCTGCTCAACCCATTTGACGATTTCGGTGGCCGGGTCGCCATACGCCAATTCGGCCTCGGCGGAAATGCCGACAGATTGAAACTCGGCCCGCACTTTTTGCAAGTAAGTCGTGTCCTCGGCGATCTCGGGACTGACTGCATCGGGGCCATAGGTTCTGGCGGCCCATCCGTCGGCGACGTGGAGGAGAACGAGGCGGCTGCGTGCCAGCTTCGCGAGCTGTTTAACGTGTTCGATGATGGCGCGATCCGTCGAAGTGCCGTCCAGCGTTACGAGAATTGTGTCGTACATGATTCGTTCCAGTGGAGTAGCGTCGAGGATATTCAGCCGGCCCTACGGACGGACTTCAAATAGTTTGACGGCTACCCGGCGCTGAACGCGCCGGGCTATTTTCAAACGCCCCTATGGGGCTTCACGGTCAACGGTCAAAGGAATGGTTTCGACATATCGTCCCAATCTTTTCATCCCGATTCCGATCTAGCGTCATCCGCCGGTGACGACCTGCCATGCAGCTTTCAGGGAGTCGGGCAGGCCGTAGATGTCCATGGCGGTGATCAGAATAGCACTTGCCCAACCTGCAACCAGCAGAAACCAGCCACTCTTCCAATTTCCCATTCGCTTGCCGGAGCTGGTGAAGTGCAGCAAGGGAAACATGGCAAACGGAAGTTGCAGCGCCAGCACGACCTGGCTGAGGGTCAACAGATCGGTAACGCTGCTATTACCTCTGAGGCCGATGATGAAGACGGCGGGCAGGATGGCCAGCGTCCGCGTGATGAGGCGCCGTACCCAGGGCTTAATGCGCCAATGCATGAAACCTTCCATTACGACTTGCCCAGCGAGAGTGCCCGTGATGGTGCTGCTCTGTCCGCTGGCCAGCAGTGCCACGGCAAACAACGTACTGGCGGCGGCTGTCCCCAGCAACGGAGCCAGCGTCAAATAGGCGACTCGAATCCAGTCACTGTCCGAGACAAACCGGACTACCTGGCCTCCCGATGACATCACGCTTTCCTTTCCGAAGAAAACGGTCGCCGCGAGCACCAGAATGGCGGCATTGACGAAGAAGGCGATGGTGAGAGCGACGATGGAATCGATCGTGTTGAAGCGGATGGCGCTGCGGATGGACGGTTCGTCCTTCTGCAGCTTGCGGCTCTGGACCAGGGCCGAGTGCAGGTAGAGGTTGTGGGGCATCACGGTCGCACCGATGATTCCAATGGCGACGTATAACATTCCGGCCTGGCGAAAATGCGGCGTGACCAGTGCCCGTCCCATCTCGAGAAAGCTGGGTTGAGTCTGCGGGAGAACAAAAATTTCGATGAAGTAACAGACGGCGATGGTCGCGATCAGCACCAACACCACGGCTTCGATGGCGCGCATGCCGAAGCTCTGCAGGGCCAGGAGCAGTAACACGTCCAAGCCGGTGATAATAACCGCCCATAGCATGGGAATATGGAACATCAGGTTAAGAGCGACGGCACTGCCCAGCACTTCCGCCAGATCGCAGGCGCCGATCGCCAGCTCGCTCATCAGCCAGTTAGGCCAGCGCGTCCAGGGGGGATACCAGTCGCGGCAGCACTGAGCGAGATCCTTGCCGGTTACGACACCCAATCTGGCGGAAATGACCTGCATGAAAATGGCCATCAGGCTGGCGAGTCCAACGACCCACAACAGGCCGTATTTGAATTGAGCCCCGGCTTGCAGGTCCGTGCCCCAGTTGCCGGGGTCCATGTAGCCAACACTGACGAGAATGGCCGGCCCGACGAAAGCGCGCCATTGCTCCCAGAACCCGGCCTCGTGGTGGGGTACGGCGACGGAGCTGTGGACTCCCTCCAACGACACATGAGTGCCGTCTCCGGAATCCGGTCGACTCAGAGATTTGTTAGTCGGCGTGCCCTTGCGCGGCTTCGATGCTGTTTTCGGTTCATTCATTCAGCTGGCATTGAGCACTTTCGAGCAGGAGCTATTACTAAGTCTGCCTTGGCGGGCTCTCAACTGTATTAGCGCAAGTATATACCAAGAGATGAACTATAGTTAACTATTTTGCGGCGTGGAACTGCTGCCCACTTCTCGCATAAGAAAGCGCGCGAGAAATGGGGCACCCGGCTCGCCAGAGTTGTGCACCCCGGCGATCGGGTCAGCGTTTTGGGCGGGCGATGGGGGCGAGCCAGACTCGTTCCGACGCCGCGGGGCCGAGGGAGACGGTTCCTGACGGGGTGGAGAGGGTCAGAGTTTGGTCGTAGTTGCGTTCGAGCAGGCGAAGCTTGGCTCCGGGACGGACGCCGCGGTGCTCGAGAAATTCGAGGAGGCGGCGGTCGCGTTCGTAGATTCCGCTGACGGTGTAGGTGTTGTCGAGTTCGGCGTCGGCGAGCAGGATCAGGCCGCGGCGGCGGCGGCTGGCGGGGCCTTCGAGCTCACTCAAGTTTCCGTGCGGACAGGCGCTGCCAGAGCCCAACTTCGCCAGGAGTTTGGCTTCGAAGTCGGGGGAGACAGCGTGCTCCAGGCGCTCAGCCTCGTCGTGGACCTTCCACCACTCCATCCCGAAAAGTTCGGAGAGCATGCGTTCGATCAGATGATGGCGGAGAGTCAGCTTGCGGGCGATCTTGCGGCCCGTCGGAGTGAGGCTTACTTCACCGCTGGATTCGACGCGGACCAGGCCGTCCTTTTTCAGGCGGCGCAGAGCCATGGTTACGGCGGGTGGGGAGACCTTCAACAGGTCGGCGAGGCGGGCGGAGATAACCTCTTCGCCTTCGGCTTCCGCTTCGAGGATCGACTTAAGGTAGTCTTCCTTGGAGACGGTGATCATGGAAGTGATTATACGTATCGTGGGTTAATTGTGGTTAATGAGCGGGAGTGGCTCTATAAGGAAACGAGCCAAACGCGCGGTTATTGCGCCGCAAAGAACGCGGCGCATCGCGCGGCTCGCCGAGATCCCTCGCTGCGCAAAGAACGCTTGCTCGGGATGACATAAAGGGAAAAGCAAAAAAAAGGACAGTCCGGAGCCCCGAGACTGTCCCTCAAACCCTCCCGGTTAGAAGGGTAACTTGATGTCCTTAAGGTACTGTTGGCATATTGCAAGGGGATTGCAGAACGATGAATATCTGATGAATTCGGGTTAACGGGCGCTGCTATAGTAGTCGGTTGCGCTGCCCGATTTGCTGACATCTTCTTTTTTGTCTGTCGAGAATATTTGCCGAGAGGATTCGATGCCGTCCACTACAACGCGTAAAACCGAGCAGTCACGGCGCTTGCAGCAGCGTGCGGAGAGCATGATCCCGGGAGGCGTGAACTCTCCGGTACGGGCGTTTCGGGCCGTGGGAGGAGATCCGCCATTTATTGTGCGCGGCAAGGGATCGCATATTTGGGACGCGGACGAGAACGAATACATCGACTACATCGGATCGTGGGGACCGCTGATTCTGGGGCACGCGGAGCCAAATGTGCTGGATGCGATTTTGGGTGCGGCCTGCAACGGCACGAGCTTTGGGGCGTCGACGCCTTCGGAGGCCGATCTGGCGGAACTGGTGCTGGGCGCGGTTCCGAGCATTCAGAAAGTGCGATTCGTCAGTTCCGGGACCGAAGCGACGATGTCGGCGATCCGTCTGGCGCGGGCTTATACGAAACGCAAATACATTGTGAAGTTCGAAGGTTGCTATCACGGGCATGCGGATGCTCTGCTGGTGAAAGCCGGGTCGGGCGTGGCGACGCTGGGGATTCCGGGATCGGCGGGGGTCCCGGAGGAATTCATACAGTTCACGGTGGCGCTGCCTTTCAATAATCTTTCCGTGGTCGAGCATGCGTTCCAAAAATTCAAGCACCAGATTGCCTGCGTGATCGTGGAGCCGGTGGTTGGGAACATGGGATGCGTACCTGCGGCGGATGATTATCTGGTGGGGCTGCGGATGCTGACCGAGCGCGAACGGTCGGTGCTGATTTTCGATGAAGTGATGACCGGATTTCGCGTGGCCTTTGGCGGAGCGCAGGAACTGTACAACATTCGCCCGGACCTGACGACGATGGGGAAAATTATTGGCGGTGGGCTGCCGGTGGGGGCGTATGGCGGGCCGAAAGAGATTATGGATCTGGTCGCGCCGCTTGGGCCGATGTATCAGGCCGGGACACTTTCGGGCAATCCGCTGGCGATGGCGGCGGGCTGCGCGATGTTGAAACAGTTGCGAGACCGCAAGGGCGAGATTTATCCGCGGCTGGAGAAGTTGAGCGCGGATCTGGTCGATGGCGTGGCCGCGGCGGCGAAGGAGGCAGGCGTGGCGCTGTGCTTCAACCGCGTAGGGTCGATGTTTACGTGGTTCTTCAATCCGGGGCCGGTGACGGATTGGGATTCGGCGTCGAAGTCAAATACCGAGGCGTTCGGGAAATTTTTCCGCAGCATGCTGGATAGTGGAGTGTATTTGCCGCCTTCTCAGTATGAGGCCGCGTTTTTGGGGGCGGCGCATACGGAAGAGGACGTGCAGCGGACGGTAGCGACGGCGAAGGCGGCGTTTGCGGCGGCGCGAGGATAAAACGCGTTTAGGACTGGGTGTGTTTGTGTGGGGCCGGGCCCATTGGCCCGGTCGCGGCGCGCAGCGCCGCTGGTTTGTTGCTCGAGAGTCGAGATACCGTACGCAAAAAGCGCGGCCCTTCGGGCCGCGGCCGGGCCAATGGGCCCGGCGCCACACGAACACTAGTCCGCGACATTTGTCTGCACCATCTGTGGGATCGTTGCGAATTCGTAGGCTGCATCTTTGTAGCGCTTGATCAGTTGATCTGTGGCTTGGACTGTTTGGGAGCGGTCGGCTCCCATTTGCTTATGGCTGCCATCGTGTAAGAGGATTACGTCGCCGCCGCGAATTTGTTTTGCGACTTTCTGTTCGATCACGGAGGATGGAGGCGCGTTCCAGTCGAAGCTGGTTACGTTCCACATGATTGCCGTAAGACCGATTTCGCGGGCGATGCGCAGGGCCGCGGGGCGGCGTCCGCCGAACGGGGGGCGGAAGAGATTGGAATGCTGGCCGACGGCGTCTTCGAGGGCGGAGCGGCAGTCGCAAAGTTCCTGGCGAATTTCAGCGGCGCGTTTGAAGATCAGCAGGGGATGAGTGAAGGTGTGGTTGCCGACGATGTGGCCGGCTTTGACGATCGCGCGGGCGATTTCGGGGCGTTGCTGGACGTAGCGTCCAATCAGGAAAAAAGTTGCGTGGACTTCGTGCTTGGCGAGGACTTCCAGCAGGCGCAGCGTGTGCGGATCGTTGGGGCCGTCGTCGTAGGTGAGGGCGAGTTGTTTGGTCCCGCGCGGGAGGCCGGTGAAGGTGCGGCCGAACCACTGTCCGGTGGGCGCCATGGACTGGTAGCCGGCAGCGGTCAGTGCGGCTGTGGCGAATCCGGTCAGAGCGAGGCCTAGCATGCAGGGATTCTAAAGGATTGAAGATTGTAGATTTCAGATTTGCCGCCCGTGTCGGTTGGCTCCGAATCTGCAATCTAAAATCTGCAATCTAGAATCGCTTTTCCGCTGTTAACTCATCCCGCAATTGCCACTCGGCGTTATCCGAGATATCCTGCCAGTTCCGAGTCATCGCAGGAGTCATCGCACGAACTCATGGCCAATCTCTTCGAACTGCCCCGGTACATTGCTGTGGAAGGGCCCATCCGAGTGGGCAAGAGCACGCTGGCACGCATTCTGGCGGAGCGGTTGAATGCGCAGCGGGTGATGGAGCCGGAGGCGAATCCGTTTCTGGATTCCTTCTATGAGGGCGACCGGGGGGCGGCGTTTCAGGCGCAGTTCACATTTCTGGTGCGCCGGTTCGAGCAATTGCAGGGGCTCGATCTGGGGGCGCGATCACAGAAGATTGTCGTCGCGGATTTTATTTTTGAAAAAGATAAGTTGTTCGCCTGCCTCAATCTTAACGACCAGGAACTCGATACCTACAATCGCTGCTACAACCACTTTCGCGACCAGTTGCCTACGCCTGACCTGGTGATTTATTTGCAGGCTACGCCCGACGTGCTGAAGAAGCGACTCAAGAAAAAGAATGCTCCGGGAGAGCGGGCGGTGAGCGATGAATATCTGGAGGAAGTGGTCAAGGCCTACGAACATTTCTTCTTTCACTACACCTCGTCGGATCTGCTGATTGTGAATACGTCGGAGATTGATTTCGTCGACCGCAATGAAGATTTGCAGGAACTGCTGCGAAAGGTCACTGAGCCGATCAAAGGGACGCAGTATTTCTTGCCGCTGGGCGGGCAGGACGCGGTGGGGGCGTAACCGGCCGTTGCTGGGCTGGTGGTTAACCTTCGCGCAGATTCTTTCTCGTTGCCCGAACCGGTTGTACAATGAGGCGCTGCGCGGAGGTCCTACAATGCGCTCGCTGAGAGCAGTTCTTGCCTCGGTTTTGTTTTTCGTTCCTCTAGCGCTCTGCCAGGAAGATCATCATCACGCGCTTACGGAGGAAGAAGTCGGTTCGGTGCACTTCTCCACTTCCTGCCGGACCGAACTCGCCGGCAGTTTCAACGGCGCGGTGGCCCTGTTGCATTCGTTCCAGTATGAACAGGCGCGGCAGGCCTTCGCGGAGATTGCCAGCCATGATCCGCAATGCGCCATGGCGGAATGGGGCATTGCCATGTCTCATTATCACGGAATGTGGGACAACGGAGACCTGGCGGCAGGACGTGCTGCGCTTGAAAAGGCGAAGCAGGTGGAGGCGGGCAACCCGAAGACCACAGATCGAGAGAGGGCCTACGTCGAGGCCCTGGCGGAAATCTACCGTGAGGACGACAAAGGAATCGCGGTGCATGCTCAGGCTTTTGAACAAAAGATGGGCGCGCTGCAGGCCGGTTATCCAGAAGACGACGAGGCTGCCATTTTCCACGCCTTGAGTCTCGCCATCACCGCCCCCAAGACGGACAAAACGTTTGCCAACCAGCGGAAGTGTGGGGAGATCCTCGAACCCATTTTTGCCAAACATCCGCACCACCCGGGCATCGCGCACTACATCATTCACTGTTACGACAATCCTGTGCTGGCGGAAAAAGGCCTGGGAGCGGCCCGCACGTACGCCCGGATCGCACCTGCTTCGGCGCACGCGAATCACATGCCTTCGCATCTGTTCACGCGGGTCGGTTCCTGGGACGAGTCCATCAGATCCAACATCAAGTCGGCGGAACTGGCGGCAGCGGCGGAGGCCACGTCGAAGAACGGCGAGGCGCGCGATCAGCGGCTGCATGCCATGGATTATTTGGAGTACGCCTATCTGCAAAGCGGGCGCGTAGGTAAGGCCAAGGAAGTGATCGAGGAGATGAACTCCTTGCCTGCGATGAAAGGCCTGACGCTCACGGGGGATTACGCCCTGGCCGCGATGCCGGCACGCTATGCCATTGAGCTTGGGAAGTGGGAGCAAGCTAGCCAGCTTCGCCCGCGGGAGGAAGGCGTCGCCTGGGCGGAGGCGATCACGTGGGCGGCGATTGGGATCGGCAGCGCGCGTTCCAAGAATTTGGACCGGGCTGCGCAGGCTGAGTCGAAACTCGGGGCACTGCGGGATGCCATCGCGAAGGAGAATAATTCCTACTGGTCGAATCAGGTGGAAGTAGAGCGGCGCGAAGTGGCGGCTTGGATTGCGGAGAAGAATGGCAAGGCGGCGGATGCATTGCAACTGGCCCGGTCAGCGGCGGAGCTCGAAGAAAGCATGGACAAGTCTGCCGTTACGCCGGGGGCCGTCACTCCGGGGCGCGAAGTGCTCGCGGAATTGTTCCTGCTGGAACATCATCCGAAGGAGTCACTGGCTGAGTATGAGAGCGTGCTGAAGATCGCTCCCAACCGCTTTGCCGCACTGTATGGCGCGGCGACCGCAGCGGAGGAGGTGGGAGATGCGACTGCCGCCGCAAACTACTTGCGGAAGCTCACCCAGGTTGCGGTCGGGGAGGAGAGGCCTGAATTAAAGAGAGCGCGCGAGAAGCTGGTGGCGGAGAAGGCGGCTCGATAGGGCGGCGTGTGAGGAGTTTCCTTTTCTACCCGATAACTGCAGAAGTTCGGAGACGGCTGGGGAATGTTGCTGCGACTAGGATTTGCAGAAATTTCTGCGGTAGGTTACGGGAGGGTAACAAGCAGTGGTCGGTGATCAGTGGAGCAGTGATCAGTGGTCTAGGTTGCTTAGTTTCTTTGACTTGCGAGCGACCAACAATGGATCGACTGGCAACTTGTTTCCAGCTACAATAGTTGGAGCGTTATCTAAAGACGTGAAACTGAAGATGCATACAGGCTCTATCCGCCAGCGGCGGAGGGGCACTGGAGGACATCATGAGTTTGACCCCGATTACCGGGCGTCGTGTTGACGAGTCCCGCCCGAAGGTTACGACCGCATCTCTGCGGGAACAGAAACTCCGCCACGAACCCATCACTTGCCTGACTGCGTATGACTACTCCGCCGCGCGCCTGGTGGACGAGGCCGGCATCGACATGGTGCTGGTGGGCGATTCGCTGGCGCAAACCATGCTCGGCTACGAGAACACGCTCTCGGTCACGATGGAGGAGATGCTCCACCATGTGAAGGCGGTGCGGCGCGGGGTGAAGAGTGCGCTGCTGGTCGCCGACATGCCGTATGGGTCGTATCAGGTTGATGCGAAAGATGCGGTCCGCAACGCTGCCCGTTTTGTGAAGGAGGGCGGCGCCGAGGTGGTGAAGGTCGAGGGTGGGGAGAAGCGCGCCGAGTTGATCCGGCAGATTATTGACGCCGAGATTCCTGTCGCGGGGCACATCGGGCTGACGCCGCAGTCGGTGAACGTGATGGGCGGCTATAAGGTCCAGGGAAAGAGTCTGAGCGGGATTGAACAGCTCATGCGCGACGCCGTGGCGCTCGACCGCGCAGGCGTGGCGTGCCTTTATCTTGAGGGCATTCCGCGCGAAGTGGCGGCGATGATTACGGCCGAGGTCAGCGCTCCGACGATTGGGATTGGCGCAGGTCCCGAATGCGACGGGCAGGTGCTGGTGTTTCATGACATTCTGAATTTGACGTTTGGGACTCCGGCAAAGTTTGTGCGGCGTTACGGCGATGCAGCGGCGCTGATTACGAATGCCGTGCGCGCGTTTCAGGCGGATGTGCGGTCGCACGAGTATCCGGCGGACCAGGAGTCGTATCATTTGCCCAAGGAGACCAAGGCGGGGCTGGATACGGTGCTGGCACGGAAGCGGGCGATGGGGCGGTAGACGCTTACCCTTTTGCCACGGATCTGCGCGGATCTACACGGATAAGGCAATGGAACTCTCGCGTACGATCTTGCGTATGTTCTAGTGGTGGAGCGATTTCTGAAGCGCTACCGGAGGCGGCGCGGCTGCCCGGTGGTGGTAAGCTAAGGAAAGGAAGGGGGTCCATGATTCTCTCGTTTTTCTTCTTCCACTTCTTCTTCGGTTTGCCGTTCGTGATGTATTTTCTGCCGTCGATCATTGCATTGGCGCGGAGCAAACGGGACCTCCTCGCGATCTTCCTGCTCAATTTGTTTCTGGGTTGGAGCGTGATTGGATGGATCGTCGCACTGGTCTGGGCGGCGAAGAACGACGTTCCCGCGATGGTGAGGTAACTTCGGCCCCGTGATTGGCAAGTCTCTTGGCATCCAGACGGCGGCGATTGTGCTGGCGGGAATTTCTCTGGCGGGATGTTCTTCGCAGCAGAATGCGGCCAAACCGCCCGATCCAGAAGTCGTCT
>WNGK01003931.1_pt1 | contig 44038 bp, 42 predicted proteins | sample 5400601 | NCBI WGS metagenome assembly WNGK01 (sample SAMN13153376, study PRJNA577476) | soil metagenome | isolation source: 60 cm soil or saprolite under Garry oak tree replicate 1 | place: USA:California | collected 2016-06-15 | reverse complement strand
AGCATGGCCGCCGGCTGGAAGGCGGCGGTCGCCTGCCGCGCGGCGCGCGACAGTTGCTCGGCCAGTCTCGGCTCCTCGATCACCCGGTTCACAGCGGCCGCGACCGCGGCCGGGTCGCCGGCGGGGACCAGGATGGCGCTCTCCGGCGGGACCACATCCCGGACACCGTCAACCGCCGTGGCGACCACGGGGAGGCCAAGGGACAGCGCCTCGAGAAGGCCGAGCGGGAGCCCCTCCCAGACTGACGTGGACACGACGCAGCTGGCCAACCCGAGCAGCGCGGCCGGGTTCTCCACCACCCCCGCGAAGCGCACCCGCCCCCCGCCAGCGGCCTCCAGCTCCGCCCGCAGCGGGCCGTCGCCGGCGACCACGATGTCGGCGCGCCGAATTTCCATGGCGGCTTCCACGAGGGTCGCCCATGACTTCTGGGCCACCAGCCGGCCGAGCCCGACCACCAGTGGCCGGTCGGTGATTCCCAGCCGGGCGCGCAGCGCGGCCTGCTCGTGGGCGGGGGCCGGCTCGAGGGCGGCGCCGTTGTTGACCACGCTGAGCCGGCGGGCGGGGAAGCCGGCTGCCAGCAGCGAGCGGCCGACGGCGGGTGCGCACGCGATGACCGTTCCGCCGGCCAGCCGCAGCGTACGGGCGGCGGCCAGGTAGTCGCCTGGTGCGACGCCGTGCAAGGTCGTGAGCAGTGCAGGACGGCGATGGAGGGCGTGGCGGGCCAGCGAGGCCGCCGCGGTCGCCCGCACGTTGTGGGCGTGGACGACGTGGGGACGGAAGCCGCGCAGGACACCCACGAGCTGACCCGCCCCGGCGAGTGTGGCCAGGGCCGACCGCGAGCGGAGCGCCACCTGGTGGTGGCGGATCCCGGCCCGATCGAGCTGGCGCGTCAACGGCCCCCCCGCCGATGCCACCGCCACCTGGTCACCCCGCCCGGTGGCGTCCATCGCCAACTGCGCGACGATGCGCTCGGCGCCCCCGTACCCCAGCTCGGCGATGATTAGCAGCAGCCTCACGACCGCCGCCCTCCGAGGAGGCGGAACCACAAGGCGAGGTGCGCGTCGGCGCAGGCGCCGATCGAGAAGCGCCGCTGGGCGGCGGCGGCCGCCGCCCGGCCGAGCGCGGGCGCCAGGGCTGGCTCATCGGCGAGCGCCGCCATCGCGGTGGCCAGGGCGTCCGGGTCGCCCGGCCGGACGAGCAGGCCGGCGTCGCCGCCGAGCAGCTCGGCGACGCCGCCGACGCGAGAGGCCACACAGGCCAGTCCGGCCCCCATCGCCTCGATGAGGGCCAGGGGAAGGTTCTCGTTGACCGAGGGGAGCACGAAGGCGTCGGCGCGGGCGAGCTGGTCGGGCACGTCGACGCGGTAGCCGGTGAACTCCACCAGATGGTCGATGCCGAGCGCGGCCGCCCGGCGAGCGCAGCTATGGCGCTCCTCGCCGTCACCGACGAGCAGCAGCCGCAGCCCGGGCCGGTCCCTTGCGACGGCGGCGAACGCGTCCACCAGGGTGCCGACCGCTTTGGCCGGGGCGAACGTCCCCACCGACACGAAGGTGCGCACCGGCCCCTCCGGTGGCCTCGCCGGCGGCAGCGCCACACCGTTTGCGATGACGTGCAGCTTGGCCGGCGGTACGTGCAAACGCTGGCGCAGGAAGCTGGCCATCGCCCACGAGGGGGTGACCGTGGCCGTCGTCAACCGCGCGACCAGCGCGTCGGCAGTGAGCACGGCGGCAGCTCCCGGCGCCGACCGCCGCCCGGCGAGCGGCCCCTCCCGCACCCAGCAGCCGGCTGCGCCGTCCGGGACGCCGTGGTAGGTGGCGACCGTGACCGCGGCACAGCGGCGCGCTAGGGTGGCACCGACCAGCGCCGCCCGCCGATCCTGGGCGTGCACGAGGTCGGGCCCGATCGCCTCGAGGATGCGGCGCAGCTCGCGGGCGCCTCGCAGGTCGGTCTTGGAGCGCACCTCGACGGGCCGGAGCAGCCCGTCCACCTTGCCGGCGCTCGTCACGGGCCGCGGCCCCGCGACGGCGACCTCCGGGCCCCCTGGCCGGCCAGCCAGTTCCCGGGCCAGCGCGACGGTGAGGTCGACGGGCCCGCCGCGGTCCTGCGTGCAGACGAACGCCACCCGCATCAGCGTCGCAGGCGGTACCTGGCCGCCTCGATGGGGCGGAGCCAGTTGAGCCCGCCGCGGACCGCAGCCGAGAAGGTCGCGGGCCCGAATTCCTCCATGAAGCTGCGGGGCACGCGGTAGGGGTCGACGCCTGCCCGGATCCAACCTCGGATCGTGGTGACCGCCGAGCGGAAGCCGGCCCTGGCGACAGCGGCCCGTACCCGATCGTCCTCCAGCCCGGTCGGATAGGCGAAGCTGGTTACCGGCGTGCCGAGCAGGTCCTCGAGGTCGTCACGGCTGCCCCGCACCTCGCGCTCCAGCTCGGCACTCCCGCACGCCCGCAGATCGGCGTGGGTGCGGGAGTGGGCGCCGACCGTCACACCGGCCGCCACCATCTCCAGGAGCTGGGAGCGTGTCAGGTATCCGGGCCGGCCGAGCAGCCGGCTGGGGACGTACAGGGTCGCCGGGATGGCACGCTGGACGAGCGGCCCGAGGGCGTTGCTGTGATTGTCGGCCCAAGCGTCGTCGAAGGTGACCGCCACGGAGCGCCGCGGCGCCGTCCCGCTGCCCAGCCGGTCGAGCGCCGCGTCCAGGCTGAGCACAGGACGCTGCCGCCGCTGCCCCGCCAGGACGGCCATGTGCACCGCGAACGTGCCGGTTCGGACGGCTAGGGGGTCGCTGACGTCGTCGACCCGGTGGTAGCCGATCACAGTGACGGCCGCTCCCGCTGGGAGCGGCCAGTGGGCACACACCCGGCTGATGCGCTGCAACGACGCCCTCATCGGTCGCTGCGCTCGATAGTTGCGCCGAGGGTTGGCAGCAGCCAGAGCGGCGCATAGAACTGCTCGGTGAGGAACATCGAGCCGACGATGGCGGCCAGGAAACCGGCCGCGAGCGCCGACCGGAGCGCGTCGACGGCGGGATCGCCCGGAGAGCGGCGCCGCAACCGCCGCCACGCCATCAGCAGGTAGGCAAGGAAGAGGGCGAGGCCGGGGCCGCCGAGCTCGGCGAGGACGTTGAGGAAGGCGTTGTGGGTGGTGGCGATCCCCCCATTCCTGGACCCGACGGGCAGGCCGAACTCCGGGTAGCGGCCCTCGTAGTTGCCCGGCCCGACGCCGAGCAGCGGGGCGCTGCGGAACTCGGCCAGCGCGACCTTCCAGGCGGCCAGCCGGGATTCGACGTTCAACTCGCCGACGTGCTGCTTCTGGCGCAGCGCCGTGTCGAGCTTGGCCGGCACGAGCTGGAAGGCCACCAGCACGATGACGGCGGCCGCCACGATGGCCACGGCTGCCCATCGCACCGTCAGGCGCCTGGTTGCCAGCGCCCACGCCGCCGGCACGAGCAGGCCCAGGAGCCCACCTCGCGACAGCGTCGCGAGTATGGCCACCAGCATCACCAACAGCCCGGCGGCACCGAGCACCCGGCGCCAGCGCTCGGTCGCCGACTGGATGCGGTAGATGGCCAGCGGCACCGTGACGGCGAGCAGGAACGCGAAGTCGTTCGGATCGAGGATCGGGCCACTGGCGCGCTGCACGCCGGCGCCCGCAAGGAAGTTGGCCAGCCCGAGCACGGCCGCGACGGCACCGGCCGCCACGGCGATGTCCACCAGCGCGACGGCGCGGCGCAGACTCCCGCTAACGGCTTGGACCACGAGGAAGGCGAGCGTGAAGAACATCAGGTAGCGGCTGGCGACGACGGCCGCGCTGGACAGGTCGTAGGAGGTCGCCGTCGACAGAACGATCCACAACCCCAGCCCGGTGAGCGGCCAGAACAGCCGATCGACCACCAGCTTCCGGCGTCCCACACCCCAGGCCAGGAACCAGGCGCCGACGGCGAGGACACCGATGAGCTTGGCCGGCGTGAGGATCGTGCCGCCCTCGGTCAGATAGGCTTCGACGTAGAAGGACGCCACCAGCACGGCAACGGCCACCGAGAGCCGCAAGGCGGCCAGCCAGATCGTCAGGACGGCGAGCAGGACGACGACCGTCGCGATCGGCCGCCGGGCCACTGCATAGGCGGCGCTGACCGAGACGGCCAGGACGACGGCGGCCGCGCCGAGGCGGGCGAGGTCGGCCCTGCCGGGAGCGAGAGTCCTACCGGCGACCGATGGGACCGTTTGCATTCGTGCCTCCGAGGCAGCTCCCTGGTCGAAGTCCGGCCGTACGCGATATTCTAGCCGCGGCCAGGAGCGCGATCGGCACCATGCTGATGGACACCTCGGAGTTTCTTCGCATCGTATGGCGGCGCAGGCTGATCGCGCTCGCCGTCGCTCTCCTCGTCCTCGCCGCGGGCCTGCTGTTCCTGGCCGGCCAACGTCCGGTTTACGAAGCCAGAGCGTCGATGGCGCTGTTCCCCAACGGCGCCAGGCCGGAGACAGTCGGCGCCTACGACACCGTCGTCGCCCGGCTCCTGCCGCTGTACGCGAGCGTCGTGCGCAGCCGTGCCTTCCTGGACCGGGTGGCCGCCAAGCTGCCCGGCCGGCTCACAGGTGCCGAACTGCACGATCGCCTCTTTGCGGCTCCCGCCTCGGGAGCCGCGGTCCTCGACATCGTGGTGCGGGCGCCCGATCGCGTCTTCGCCGCCGAGGCCGCCCAGGCCGCGATCGAGGAGTTGCAGAGCGAGGCGGCCGATAACGGGGTCGTCACCATTCACATCATCGACCAAGGCCACGCCTCCGACGCGCCCGTGGCCCCCCGTCCGAGGCTGGTGCTCGCGGCGTCGCTGCTGCTGGCCCTCGTGCTCGGGGTCGCCGTCGCCGTCGCGTGGGAGCGGTGGTTCGGCCGGATCCGCGACCTTAGCCAGCTGCAGGCGATCTCGGGCCAGCGCATCCTCGGCGAGTTCCCATACGATCGGTCGCTCCACGACGCCGCCCGGCCGCTGTTCATCGGGGATCCGGCGGCGCGGTCGGTCGAGGAGAGCCTGCGCACCATCCGAACCGTCATGGTCGGCCCGGGCCGGGCCATGCCCACCTTCCGTCGCATGATCGTGACCAGCCTCGGACCGGAGGAAGGCAAGTCGATCGTGACCGCCAATCTCGCAGTCATGATCGCCGAGGTCGGGCGCCGGGTGCTGGTGGTGGACGCGAACGTGCACCGGCCACGGCAGCACCAGATCTTCAACCTATCGAACGGCCAGGGCGTCAGCTCGCTTGTGCTCGGCGACGCCGAGGTTGCCACGGCGACGCAGCCGACCGGCTATCCGAAGGTCGGCGTACTCACCGCCGGGCCGCCGCTGCACAAGCGCAGCGACATGGCCGAGCTCTATGTGCAGGTCATCCCCAAGGTCGGGGAGTTGGACGACTTCGTGCTCATCGACTGCGCGGCACTCTCCGCGGACGCCGACGTGGGCCTGCTGGCGGCGATGACCGATGGGGTCGTGCTGCTCGTCCGATCCGGGTCGACCTCCGCCGAGCGGCTCCGAACCGCCCTGGAGCCCCTGCACGCCACCGGTGTCCCCATCTTCGGCCTCATCCTGACCATGGGGCCCCGGCAACGGGCCCAGCGAGGGTACCGTCGCGAGAAGCGGGCGCCGCAGCCGTGACGCCTTGCGTCCCCGCCAGGGTCCTGCTTGCGTCGGTCCTGCTCGGCGCCGGCCTGGTCGGCTGCACGTCGCCGGCGTCCTCCACCGCCGCCGGTGAGCAGGTGGTCGGCGCGACCCCTGGGCCGAGTGGCGTCATCGCCATCGGCACCGGCGTGGCCGCCAACCTCAGCCACCCGGAGGCCTACGCCTACGTCGTGCTCAACGCCTGGGACCAGCCCACCTGCCGCCGGCTGAAGGCGGCCAACCCGCTGCTCAAGTGCCTGGTCTATAAGGACGCGGCCTCGGCCCGCTCGTACCCGGGCGCCTACGACCGAGCGACGGATGCCGACGGCCGGCTGCTGCCGACCGGCGTGGGCTACGCCGAAGCCCGCCGGCACGACCGGGCCCGACCAGACGACCCATGGTTCCTGCTGGATACCACCGGACACTGGGTGCAATGGGACGGCTACCCCGGCTTCTGGCAGCTCGACATCGGCTCGCCAAGCTATCAGCTTCGCTGGCGCACAGCCGTCGCCAGCGAGCTGGCCGCGACCGGCTGGGACGGTGTGGCCGTCGACAACGTCAGCGCGATCCCCGGCTACCTGGCCGGGCGGGCGCTGGCCAGGTATCCCGACGGCTTGCACTACCAGGCCGCCATGGAGCGTTTCCTGGATGCCACCGCCCCCGCTATCACGGCCACGGGCAAGCTCTACGTCGCCAACATCGCCAACACCGATCCCGAGCTGTTCGCGGCCTGGGCCTCCAAGGGCTCGGGAGGCCTGCTCGAGTACTGGATCGGCCGCGACGCGCCGCTGCCCGCCGGGAGGCTGCGCTGCGGGAGGACCTGGGACTGGCTCTCCTCGTACCAGATCGACACCCAAGCGGCGGGCAAGGTCTTCTTCGGCCATGCCACCCAGCAGCCCGGTGGGCCACCGACGGACCAGGCGCAAATTCGTTACGAGCGGGCCTCGTTCCTGGTCAGCTGGAGCGGCGGAGCGTCCGCCTCCTTCTATTCAACTGGCACCGCCGCCGACCCGTACACGAGCGATGCCACGGTGAATGTCGGGCAACCAATCGAGCCCAAGCAGGCAGTGGACGGGGGTGGCTTCGTGCGTCGCTACACGCGGGGCATTGCCATCGTCAACCGCAGCTGCTCGGGTACCGTCACCTTCGAGCTTGACGGTGCCTACCGGCGGCCCGACGGCGTCCTGGTGAGCTCGGCGGTCCTGTCGGGGCCCTCCGGCATGACCTTGACCCGTCCGTAGAGGTCAGCGGCCGGATCGGCACCCCCAGACGAGCGTGTTCCTGATACGCCAAATAGCGTATAGACGCATGCGAGGCGAGCGGGTTAGCTTACTGGGCTGGAATCCACGGGCCGAACGCCAAAGATTTGCCCTGAAATGGGGCCGGAGACGCAGAAGGGACCTGCGGCAGAGCAAGCCCGGAGGAGATACTGTCACACGGCCTTGCGCTCCCTGGCGGCGGCGTTCTTTCCACATCATCTTGAGCGGTTGAGCTGGAGCCCTTCGTTCGCGAGGGCGAAATGCTCGGCAAGAATCTTTTGGACGCTGGTGGGGGGATGGTCAGTACGGTCAGTGGTCCATTTCGCCGGTCCGGACGCTGACCTTGGTCTCCAAGGTCGCCTCAATTCCGGTCCAGGCAGGGCCGGAGGCCTCCAGCCGGGTACCTCGGGTCGCTCTGGCGCTGCTCGTCCCTGCCGTGGACGGTCTCGCGATGCTCGGTGGGCTGACGCTGGTCGCCCTGCTCGACGGCATCGGCGTCGCCGGCATCGGCGTCGCCGGCATCGGCTTTGCCATCGTCGCCTTCCTGACGCTCGCGGTCACCGGGACCCAGCAGCCAGGGATCAACCCGCGGGTCGGTGACGAGCTTCCCGCGCTGGTCGGGCGCATGGGGATCGCGTTCGCGATCACGGCGGTCCCGGCCACCCTGGCCACCGACTCCGCGCAGGCACTGCGGGGCCTCACTTGGGTTGCGGCAGCCGTCATCGTCCTCATCCCGATCGGGCGAGCATTTTCCTACTCGATGGTCCGGAGCACCCGCACGCATGGGCATGTGCAGGAGCCGACTCTGATCGTCGGGGCGGGCACGGTCGGTGCCCAGATCGCCGCTATCCTCCGCGAACACCCAGACTACGGCATGAGGCCCATCGGATTCCTCGACTCCTACCAAGGCACCGGGCTGTCCATGCCGATCCTCGGCGACGCCCGTGCCCTCGTGTCGACGATCGAGCACAACCACGTCACCAAGGTCGTGGTCGCGTTCGGCGCGATACAGGCGGCGGGGATGGTGCAGATCCTGCGCGACTGCGACCGGTTGCCCGTGGATCTCTACGTCGTCCCGCGGTTCTTCGAGCTCGGGGTCGCCCCGGCGTCCTTCGCCGACGACATCTGGGGCATCCCGCTGATCCGGCTCCGCCGGCCGGCCCTTCGGCCGAGCGGTCGCGTACCGAAACGGGCGTTCGACATCGTAGTGAGCGCGCTGGCACTGGTGCTCGGGGCGCCGGTGCTGCTGGCTGCCGCATTTGCCGTGCGCTGCTCGAGCCCCGGGCCGGTGCTGTTCCGCCAGGAGCGAGTCGGAGTCGGCGGGGAGCTGTTCGAGGTGCTGAAGCTCCGGACGCTCACCCAGAACGACGACTCCGACACGACCTGGTCGGTCGCTGACGACGACCGTAAGACGCGGGTCGGGTCAATCCTGCGGCGGACCAGCATCGATGAGCTGCCGCAGCTCATCAACGTGCTGCGCGGCGAGATGTCCCTCGTCGGCCCCCGACCGGAGCGTGCCTACTTCGCCAAGCGCTTCAGCCTCGAGGTGCCGCACTACGACGACCGGCACCGCATCCTCGGCGGCATCACCGGCTGGGCGCAGGTCCACGGACTCCGGGGGGACACGCCGATCGACGACCGGGCGAAGTTCGACAACCAGTACATCGAGCACTGGTCGCTCTGGCGCGACATTGTCATCCTGGTGCGGACCGTCGGGCTGCTCGCCCGGCTCCGGTGAGCCGTGCCGCTCAGCGCATCGCATCGACGACGTAGTACGCCGCCAGGTTGCGGTAGTCGGCGAGGCGGACCCACTCCTCGTAGACCAGATACCCCGCCTGCAGCGGGCGAGAGAATCCCAGGTAGCCCGCTCCCATCCAGTAGGGCACGATCTCCGCCGCCGTCCAAGGCTCGAGCATCCGCTCAAGAGCGCTGTACCAGCAGTGATGGTAGTGAGCGGGGAAGACCGTCTCAGGATCGCGACGGAGCAGCCGGCGCAGCAGCCACGTCGCCGCCGGCTGAGGAATGAGCTGATTTGCGAGCCCGAACAGCGAGAACGTCCCCGAGAGCTGGGCCACCAACCGGCCGCCGGGCCGCAGGTAGACGCGCAAGTTCTCCATGGCCTGGTCCAGCGGCTTCACGTGCTCCAAGACCTGGAAGCTGAGGACCAAGTCGAAGCCCTCGACGAGCGCGGAAAGCGGCTCGATCACGTCGGCGACCACCAACGCATCGTAGGAGCCGCCGGGCGCCCGCTGGAGCTCGGCCCTGGAGATGTCGAGTCCGACGTAGCGGCAGCCGGCCGGCCGCCGGCCTACCGAGACGGTCGGGAGTCGTCCGGAGCCGACGTCGAGGATCGACAGCCCAGGGGCCAGCGCACGGTGGGCGCGACGGCTGAACTCGTCCCCCCAGTCCGGGCCGTAACGGTCGGGGAGGCGGCCGCGAAGCGCGTCCCACCCTACCCGAGCCGCGGGTCGCAGCGCCCCGACCTCCCTCACCTCGCCGTCTTCCGGCAGACGAACAGCAGGTGGACGCCGAGGTAGCGGAGCGGCCGCACGCGGCCGAGCGAGCGCTCGATCGATGGGATCGCCGCCGTCGGGACCAACCGGTACCCCTTGCCGGTCAGGAAGTTGTAGCCGTGGAGCTCGATCACCTGGAACCCGTGGTCGCGGAGCTCGCGACGCACCTGGAGAAACGAGCGCTGGTTCCACCACGTCTGCCCGAGGACGTGCCTTCGGAACAACACGCTGAGCGACCGTAGGCTCCATGAGTTGGAGTGCAAGTTGAACACGAAGATCCCGTCGTCGGCGAGGGCCCCGTGCAGCACCCTCAGGACCTCGCTCCGCAGGGTCTCGCCGGCGTTGAGGAAGAACCGGAACGCAGTGACCAGATCGTACCGGCCTGGTAGGACCGACGAATCGACGGTTACGTCACCGCAGATCAGCTTCGCTTTCGTCAGTTTCGCCCGCGCCAGCTCGAGCATCTCAGGCGAGGCGTCGATCCCGGTGGCGCTGCTGACCCGCTCCTCCAGGAAGGCGATGATCCTCCCGGTCCCGCAGGCGAAGTCGAGGTAGCGGATCTCGCGCCCGTCGAACCGGCGGTCAACGACGTCGGCGAGCAGGCGCCGTTCGGTCTCGCCCAGCCAACCGGCTTCGGACTCCTCGCGCCGCAGGTCTTCCTCATAGGCGCTCGCCGCCTCGTGACCGCGCCAGCCCGACCGGTAGTCAATGCGCCCCCGCCGCTGTCTGCCTGGCATGGCAATCCTTTCGCCGCACTCGTCCCTGGCCGTCAGTCGCCACGCCGCTCCGCCAACTCCCGCACGACTTCCCGCACCCTGACCCGCAGGGCGGCCTCCCGCAGCTCGCGAAGTCCTCGGCGAGCGGCCGCGAAGCGGACCCGGTCGTACCAGGCGATGATGACCAGCCCGTTCGCCAGCCATCGGGCGCTGGTCGCCGGCCACGGCGGCTCGAGGACGATCGACGAGAGCCGACGCCCCACCTCGTTCCTGAGCCCGCCGCCGAGCAGGCGCAGCCGCGCCCAGGCCAGCGCGGGATCGAATTCAGGGCTGCCGAATCGAAGCTGCGCGAAGTCCAGCAGGCAGACCCGCTCGCCGTCCCACAGCCAGTTACTCGGGACACAGTCGCCGTGCACCAGCACCGGATGCGCGGCCCGTTCGTCGCCGGCGCTGACCGCCGCCTCCAGGAGCCAGGCCGGGAACAGGTCCTCGACCGCTTCCAGGTTGGGGATGAGCCCACCGGGCTCGGAGCGCGACCGCGGCCCCAAGAGATCGGCCGCATGCAGCGCCGCCACCGCGCGACCGGCCGCCATCACCGGCAGCGCGCGGTCCACGTTCCTCCGACTCAGCACCCTCTGCACGCTGACCCCTGGCACGAACCGGGTCACGACGACCCCGCGGCCGGAGGCCAGGACCTCGGGAACCGACCCGGGCGGGACCCGTCCGGACAGGCCCGCCAGCGCCTCGGCCTCCCGCCGGAGCCGAGCGCAATTGCCCTGGTCGTCAAGGTCCTTCAGCATCTTGACGACCCGGATGCCGTCCACCCACTCCACCGCCGTCACCCACGCACTGGGACTGACCCAGGTCCTGAGCTGCCTCCCGACCGGTGCGCTGCATCCCGGGCAGGCGTCGGCCGCGGCGGGAAGCGGAGTCGCGCAGCCGGCGCACGCCGTTGGGTTCATCGAGGATCAGACAAGCGAGCGCGAACCTTCCGAAGGTCGGCTCCGATCCCCGGCAGGAGGAGCATGGTGGCGGCCGAGTACGCGAGCACGAACACCGACCCGAGCAGGAACAGCGTCCCCCATGACGAGTCGGCCGTCCAGATCCCTCCGAGCATTCGCAGTCCGGCCACCGCCAGGGCGGCCACCGCGACCACGACGGCCTGGCGGGCCAGATCGAGCACAAGGCGGCCGGCGGACAGCCCGACCAGCCGGGAGGCAGCGCTGACATATCCTCCCAAGAGCACCGATGCCACGACGGCCTGGAGGACACCTACCGTAACGATGCCACGGCGCCCGACCGTCGCGATCAGGACGCCGAGCAGCACGAACCAGGCGCCGCGCAGGGCGGCGTCGACGCCGGGACGTCCCACGGCGGCGAGCAGGGCGTGGATCAGGTGGGCGGCGGATCGCAGGCACACGTAGACGCCGAGCGCCCGCGCGACCGGCACCGACGGCTCCCAGCGAGCGCCGAGCACCAGCAGCGAGGGTGCCAGCGCGATGACGCCACCGCCGAACAGGCACACGGTCGCCATGGCGACACCGAAGGTCGAGCGAAAGGCGCCGCGGATGCGGTCCAGGTCCGGAGCAAGCCGCGCGAAGTATGGGAAGGTGACCCCGGCGATCACGTACGCGATGGCCAGGAACGGAAGGATGGCGATGCGGAACGCCAGCGAGTAGTAGCCCAGGGCGATGGGTCCAAGCAGCCGGCCAACCAGGACGTAGTCGATGTTCTGGAGCGCGAAGTCGAAGCCTTGGGTGGCTGCAATGTGCTTCCCGTACCGCCAGAGGCCGACCGCCAGGTCGGGATGCCAGTCGGGATGCCATGAGAAGCCGGACCGCGCGGGGAGAACGGCAAAACAGAGCACGAGCGAGAGCACGCTGGCGACGGCGTCCCCGATCACGAGCGACCAGACGCCGACGCCGGCAAGTGCCAGCCCGATGGTTACGACGCCGCCGACGATCCTGGGGAGGGTCTCGGGCACAAAGCGCCGGTTGAACGCCAGCTCGCGGGTCAGCAGGGCGAACGGCACCTGCTTCACGACGTTCAAGGGAACCATCAGGCCATAGGCGCGGATGATCCCGGTGGCCTCCGGCACCCGGAAGAACGCCCCCACCGCCGGCGCCGCAGCCACCAGCAGCCCGCCGATCAGCACGCCCGCAATGGCCGCGAGCGTCAGCGCCGTCCTGGCAGCCTCGCTGACTCGCTCTCGCTGGTAGACGAGCGCATCGGCAAGGCCGAGGCTGCCGAGGATGATCAAGGCGTTCTGGCAGAGGCCGCCCACGCTGAGGATGCCGAGCTCCCGCGGGCCGAGCCGCGTGGCCAGCACGGCGAGCACGGCGACCAGCACGAGTCGGTTGAGCCATGAGCTGAGCGCCACCCACACCGTGCCTCGCGCGGCGCGCCGGTCGAGGCCGGCGCTGTCCTGTTCGTGCCTATATGCCACATCCGTCCCTTACATCGGGCTCGCGAACCATCGTCCGATCCGCGCGCCCTGGTCGATCGGTCCGACCACGCCATTCCTACGTTGTCGGCCGCAGAGCGTCAAGCAGTTTGCGCCGCCCGCCGCAGCAGGCGACCGGCGGACCTCCGCACGCCAGCGGCTCCGACGACCGACAGCAGAGCGAAGCCCGCGACGAACCCCTTCGCCGCCTGCAGCTGCAGGATCTCGCGCGCGTCGGAGGCGAAGTTCTGCTTGTACCATTCGTTGCCACGCAACAGGTCCACCTCACCGAAGCCGCGCCGGCAGGCGTCCTGGATGGTTCTGGTGAGCAGGACCGTGGTGGCGCTGCGCCAGTGGTGCTCGGGGACGCGGCCGCTCTGGTAGAGGCTGATCCGGCCCGCCACCTCGAAGCTGGTGACGGCCGCGACGACCGTCTCTCCCGCCGTCAGCTCGTGGAAGGCGAACTCACCACGGGCCACCCCGAGCCGTCCAGCGGCCGCGAATCGCTCGTAGCAGGCCAGGAAGTTCGAACGGCTGCCCCAGCGTGCCTGGTGGAGGCGCCGCAGCGTCTCCAGGGCCACCTCGACCGAGTCGGCCGGCACGACCCGGTGCTCCATGCCCTGCGCGGCGAGGCGACGGGAGGCCTTGCTGACAGTGGCTCGGAGCCCCCTGGGTCGCTGCCTGAACCAGTCGTCGGGATCCGCTGGCAGCGGCGCCCACGGGGCGACGTCGAGGATCTTGCGGCGCACGCGCCCCGGCAGTGCCGCCGCGATCCGGCTACCTCCGGCGACCCCTTCGAGGTCGAACACCCTGGAGCCTGGCCGAGCCATCCAGGCGGCCAGGGCGGCCACCACGCGGTCTTCCCAGCCTGGGGCGGCCAGGAGGTCGAGATGGTCGGGGCAGAGCGGCCCGGCCCCCATCAGGTGGAACCACGGCACCGGCCACCGCCGCCCCTGCTCCAAGGCCAGGCCGCCGACCAGCCTCCCCCGATTCATCACCAGCAGGAAGCAGCGACGGCGAGCGGCCGTGGCCTCGAGCCACCACGACCGCAGGAACGGTGACGGCAGCGGCAGGCGGTCGACCAGCTCGTCCCAGACCGGGGCGAGCGCGCCGAGGCGGGAACGTTCTACCACCTGCGGCGCGTCGCGATCGTCCACGGTCAGGCCCCTTCGCTGACCCGGTTACGCTGATCAGGACCGGCGCGCTTAGGATAGCTTGTGGCCGATTCGGCGGGAGCCATTGCGAGGCTGTGGGAGCAGCGCCTTGGACGTGGCGGTGATCATCCCGGCGTTCAACGCCGGCCCGTACCTCGACCAGACCCTGGCGTCGGTCGCTGGTCAGACCTACCCTCCGGCCCAGGTGGTGGTCGCCGACGACTGCTCCAGCGATGACACGATGGAACGGGCGCGACGATGGGGGAGCCGCCTGCCGGTCGAGGTCCTGCGGCTCGAACGGAACGCCGGTCCGGGACCAGCGCGCGACAGAGCGATCCAGGTCACGACTACATCGCTGCTGGCGATCCTCGACGCGGACGACCTCCTGCTCCCCGACCACCTCGAGACGATGGTCGCCGCCCACCAGCACGCGCACGGGCTAGTGTCGGCGCGGGAGCTGCCATGGGCACCCGGTCGCGGTCTGGACCTCGCCCGCCGACGCAACCGGCCCACACCGGTCCCCACCGACCCCGCGGAACAACTCGTCGCCCTACTCCAGCGTAACTACGTCAACTTCCCGCTCTTCTCGCGAGTGCTCTACCAGGAGGCCGGCGGCTTCCGGGCGCGGTTCCGTGTCGGTGAAGACTGGGACCTCTGGATCAGGATGCTCCGCGCCGGCGCGAGGATAACCGAGACATCGCACCCGACGGCCCTCCACCGGATCCGTCTGCGCAGCCTGTCGGTTGACCCGAGGTCCACCGTGGAGTCCGGCATCGCCGTGCTCACCGTGGCACTGGCGGAGTCGCGGTCGGCCCCGGAACGCGGCGCCGCGGAGCGAGGGCTTCAGGCATTGCACGCCAGGAAGCGCTACTACGACGCCTCCACGCTCGCCGCCAGCGGCCACCTTTGGCGGGCGCGGGCCGTCGCCGTGCGCGGCTGCCGCGGTGGCGGCTGGAGGGTCATGGCCGGCCTGACCGCCCTGGCTGTGGCCCCTCGCACCTCGATCCGCCTCGAGCGGGCGACCAGGCGGTACCGAACCTTCCGCCCCGAGTGATGGGCACGGCCCCCGGCAGGGCGCCGCCTCAGGCGCTCATCGCCCGATTGCGCCCTCGAAGGTGCCGCCGCAGGCCGTAGGCGCGCATGGCGGTCGCCTTGGCCCGGTCCACGAGCGGCCAGTCCCCCGGGTAGTGGGGGGAGAGGTGCATGCGCCGCATGCGCGCGTTGAACGCCTGGATGAGCGTCTCCCGGTTCGTGTCGGGCGTGAAGAAGGTCAGCGTGACCGAGATCGAGACGGCGTCACCGTTCTTCACCCAGTGGGGGGTAATCGGCGGGATGTAGACGCCGACCCCCGCGGTCAGTTGGTAGGCGGCGAGTTCCGGCGGCAGCGACTCGATCCGTCCGTGGGAGCCGTCCCAGTAGCGCACGACCTCGTGCCGCTCGGCCTGGACGGTCGTGAACTTCCCGAAGGTCAGCCGCTTCTTCCCCTGCATCTGCATGATCAGGCTGTGCTCGATGTCGAAGTGGGCCGGCGTCGTGGAGTTCGGTGACGAGACGAAGACGAAGCCGACCCGGCGCAGCATGTCGCTCCGGCGGCCGGCGATGAACGGCTCGACCTCGTCAAGGCACTGGTTCATGAGCTCCGCGTAGGCCGGAAGCTGCTCGATATTGAGCAGCGTGAGCCAGGACCGGTTCTCGTCGAGGTGACGGATCACGTCGCCGGGCCGCGGCAGCTTGCCGCGCGGTGGCCCGCCCTCCGGCACCAGCAACGCCTGGTCGGCCGTATCGCAGATCACCGACTCCCTGGGCAGCTCGTCGGCAAGCTGGGCGATCGAGTCGAGTGTGAGCAGCGGATGCTCCTGGAGAGCGTGGCCGAACTGGACCGGCTCCCGCCTGCGGAACGCATCCCCGAAGCCGGTCCCGTCGAGTCGCATGAGCCCGTTCGGTGGCATGACCATCCTCCATCCTCGTACCGGCATGCACCGATGACTACTTCGGGCGGTTAGTCTCCGTCAGCGCACCCGAGGATGCAACGCCTTCGACGCTAGCTGCCCGCGGCATGGAGCAGGCGTCCGAGCCTCGGTGCCCTCCACTTGGAGGCCAACGGCTCACACGGGCATTCAGGATCGGCCTCTTTGAGGCGTTCTCGTGGCCCTCGGAGTGGAACCAGCCTCCACTTTGGTACTCGTCGGTGATGCCTTCCGCACAGATGCAACAATCCCCCCTGGCGGATCTGACCTACTCGTTAGAGCAGGCATTTTCCCCACTCGGCTACTGGTCTCGACCCTTCAGGTGTGCAGAGACATGCCGGTGGCCGGGCTGAGTGTGACGCTGGAGCGGCGCAGACCGTCCTCGTCGACGTAGGTGCCGCCGAGCTGGAAGGTCTGGGAGGCGGACGGGTCCGGGTTGACCACCGCGACTCCCCCGCTGTAGTGCCGCATCCAGCCGACGCCCACCGCGCGCCTGGCCTCGACGGGGACGCCCAGGTTGCGGCCGTACTGTCCGGCGGCGCTTGCGGGCAGCCCGCTGTGGTAGCCGAATCCACTCGCGGTTCCGCCGCCCCAGCCGATCCAGAAGGAGGCCTGGCCGTAGCGGATCGAACGGGTGTCGTCCCGCGGGACGAGCGGGTAGCTGTTGGCCAGGAACACGCGGCCGGCGGCCTCGGTGTCGACCTGGGTGCGCAGGGTCGCCGACCAGGTGCCGCCGGTGAAGGGCATGCCGCTGGCACCCCATGCCATCCAGAACTCGCGGAGCACTCCGCTCACGCTCGGCAGCGTCCGTGTGAACGTGGCGTACTGCTCGGGCGTCCAGGGGTCCAGCCCGACGTTGGCGATGGCCAGCAGGCCCTGGTCTCTGATGTACCGCCCGACGGTCGCCATAGCCACACTCACCGCGTCGCCGTAGGCCGTGTCGGTGGGGTACTCGACCGAGTGGCCGGCGTTGGCCGCGTCGAAGCCGTGCCCCGGGTGGGTGTTCACGTCGTCCAGCATGATGCCGTCGTAGCCGTCGGCCTTGATGCCGGCGACGTGTGAGCGGGCCTGCAGCTGCCAGCCGCTGTCGCCGATGTTCGCCGCGGCGAGGTAGGCATAGTCGTCGAAGACGATGCGCCCTCCCGAGCGGTTGTGCAGCCACCAGCTCTCGTGCGCGGCCGCATCGTCCTGCGTGACGAGGCTCGAGGGGCGGTTGTCGCTGTGCGGACCGGCGATCATCGCCCCGAAGTTCTGGTACGCGAGGATCCTGGCCCGGGGATAGCGCGCCCGCCATTGCGTCATGCCGCAGCTGGAGTCACGTGTCATCGACCACTGCACGATCAGGTAGGCGTACACGTCGCCGGGCGTTGAGCCGTCGCAGAGCTGCGCCTTGGCACCCGAGTTGATGAACAGTCCCACGATCCCCACCCGGTTGGGCGTGGGGGTCGCTGCGGTGGTGGTCGTGGCGCCGCTGGTCGTGGTGGTCGCCGACGTCGTCGCGGTCGTGCCAGCGGTCGTCGTGGTGGCTTTCCCTGTGGTGCTGGTGGTCGTGCTCGTCGTGGTCGCCGCCGCGCTGGTGGTCGTGCTGGTCGTGGCCTGCACGATCAGCTGAGGGGCGGTCGCGCCGCTCTCGCGGCTGGCGTACCTCCCCCAGGACGCGCCGGTGGAGGTCAGCGCGAGGCTGATCGTCGCATTGCCGCGCAGCAGCGTCGTGACGTCCACACTTGTCCAGGCGTCGCGGGCGACAGGGCCGGACCTAGCAACGACGGGTCCTGGCGCTGGCGCGTTGGCGTAGGTGATCGTGTCCTCGGTCCAGGAGGTGCTCTCGACTGACCGGATGGTGTAGCCGAGCGCGTCGGCGCGCCAGGCGTACAGGCGCAGCGTGGCGTTGACGACGGTGCCGCTGAGCTGCGTCACCTCGAATCGCAGATAGCTGCGGTTCAGCAGCGGCAAGGCCTCGGTGCGCAGTGTGTCGGCGCCGCCGAAGTTGCGCCGCGGCTGAACGCGGCTCACGTACGCGTCGGCGCTCGGCACCAGGCGCGAGGTCACTGTCGTTGCCGTCGCGCTCGGTAGCCACAACCGCACCCCGGCCAGGGTCATCGCGCAGACGAGGATCAGGGCGGCCCAGGTCGACCAACGGCTCACGCGGGACCGGCGGCGTCTGGGTTGCCGAGCATGCCTGGCGGCAGGATGACGGAGGTGGCGTGCGTGTCGACGCAGGCGAAATCCAGCCATGGGGAGCCCTCCCAACCACCCGGGCAGCGCAGGACATGGGGGGACACCGCCGGGAAGCAGGCTTGGCGTCAGTTCTGGGGGAAACCGACTGTATGACAGTTTCTATCACGGACGCTCAGCCACAGCAAACCGGCCGCTGAGCGCTCGCCGGTGCCAGACCGACCCCGCGCCTGAATCGCCGGAGGCTCCCCGCCTACGGCTCATCCGCCCTTGCGCTTCGCCTGGGCCTCTGGAAGGCCCACTCCCAGGTGCGCGCCAACTCCTCGGCCAGACTGGTGCGCGGCCGCCAGCCGAGGAGACGCGTGGCCAGGCTCGGGTCGAGCGCGGCCCGTGCCAGCTCGCCGGCACGGCCGGCGCGAGCTCGGGCTCCGGCCTGAAGCCGGTCACTCTCTTGAGCGCCGCGTACAGCTCGAGCACGCTGGTCTCCACCGCGGTGCTGATGTTCAACCGCGCACCCACCGCCTCAGCGCGGTCGGCCGTGGCCACGAACGCCTCGACCACGTCGCCGACGTAGACGTAGTCGCGCGGGGACGTTGCATCTGTGCGGAAGGACGAGTACCAAAGTGGAGGCTGGTTCCACTCCGAGGGCCACGAGAACGCCTCAAAGAGGCCGATCCTGAATGCCCGTGTGAGCCGTTGGCCTCCAAGTGGAGGGCACCGAGGGTGCTGATCGCCAGATGCAACAGTGCCGGTCAAGGGACCAAAGACCGAGGCCGGCTACCGCACGGTCATGCTCGGCCCGCCACCCTGACGGCGCTCCGGCGGCTGCACACCGAACAGGCGCTGCGCCGGCTGGCGCTGGGCGTCCGCTACCATGCCGACGCCGAGCGGCACCGCGCCCGCCAGGCGCTCGGCACCGATAGCCCGCAGGACGAGTACCTGGTGATCTGCAAGCCCGACGGCCGTCCCTACCGGCCCGACAGCACCTCCACCCAGTTCCGCAGCTTCGTCGACGCCCACGGCCTGCGCAGGAGCATCCACGTCCACACCCTGCGGCACTCGGCCGCCAGCTTCCCTGGCCGCCGCCGGCGTGCCCGCCTCCGACATCGCCGCGCAACCCGGCCACGCCGACGGTGGCGCGCTGGCGCTCAAGGTCTACATCCACCCCGCGCCGAGGGCCTGACCCGCGCCGGGACCCACCTCGACAACATCATCGGCGGTCAGGCGTGACCCAGCCCGCGATCCGGCGCCATCTCTGCTGGTCCGGGGCCGGCCGGCGGCCTGAGGGTAGAAGAATGGTAGAAGTCCAAGCGCAAACAGCACCCACACGCCCGACAGCGCCTACCGGCCCGGCGCGTTTCCCCAGGTCAATGCGGCAAGGATGCGGCAAGGATGGGATTCGAACCCATGGAAGCCTTGCGACTTCAACGGTTTTCGAGACCGCCCCATTCGTCCGCTCTGGCACCTTGCCGTAGGGGAGTATAGCGAACGCCGCGGGCCGCCTGCCGGGTCAGCGCTGGCCTCGCCGCTGGCGGAAGAAGGTACGCAGCAGCTCCGCGCACTCGTCGGCGAGGACGCCACGATGGACCTCGACCCGATGGGGGAGGCGGGGGTCGCGCACGAGGTCCCAGAGGGAGACGACGGCGCCGGCCTTGGGGTCGTCGGCTCCGTAGACGAGCCGGGCGACCCGCGCCTGGGCGAGCGCGCCGGCGCACATCGCGCACGGCTCCAGGGTCACCACGACGGTGCACCCGTCCAGCCGCCAGCGTCCGAGCTTGGCGGCGGCGGCGCGCATGGCGACGAGCTCGGCGTGGGCCGTGGGGTCCGCGGATTCCTCCCTGCGATTGCGCCCGCGGCCCAGCACGGTTCCGTCCTCGTCGAGGACCACGCATCCGACCGGGACGTCCTGGTGGCCGAGCGCGGCTCTGGCCTCCTCCAACGCGAGCCGCATCGAGGCCTCGTCGGCGCCTGGGCCGGCTGTCGCGGCGCTCAACGGCCGGCGTCGTGGTCAGCGGTCATCGAGACCTGGCTCGTTGCCATCCCGGCACGAGCCTAGCTCACGACGCCGCCGCGTGCCCTCAGGAGTCGTCGGGCTCGTCCCGCTTCCGCGCCTGGCGCATTTCCTCCGGAGCGTTGTCCGGCTTGACCAGGGCGTACAGAACGGGCACGAGCCTGCCGAGCGCGATCTGCAGGCGCCACAGGTCGAACGCCAGGGCGCGCCGGTACCAGAGTGCACCGAGGTCGGCCTCCAGCCGGTCCTGGTCGCGAGTCAGCCGGGCGATCTCCAGGAGATCCTTGGTGAGGTAGACGGGATCCCGCTCGAGCCGGTGCTCGGTCCATTCGGTGCCGATGCGCTCACGCCGAGCGATCTCGAACCCCGCGGCTGCGATCGCCGACTCCACCGTGGCCTGGTGCATGCTGGCGGCCGAGTTCCCCAGCGCATCGACCACCCCAGCGCGACCCGCTCGGCCGTCCCCTCGCTGGCGTCGAAGGCCCCGCCCTTGGGCAGCCCGCTCAGGACGAGGTCGACCCCGACCACCCGGCAGCCGTAGCGCTGCGAGAGCGCGATCGCGTAGCGGCCGTCGCGGCAGCCGGCGTCGAGGACGAGCTGACCGGCCCCGAGCCCGAGCCAGCCCGGCGCGTCCAGCAGCATGTCGGGTGAGCGCGGCCGCAGGCTGCGCCCCAGCAGCTCGTCGCCGTCGGCGGGCCAGCTCTGGCCCGCGTACAGGTCGGCCATGGCCTGGCGGGAGGTCGGATCGGTCATGCCGCAGAGGTTGGCAGAGCGGCCATCGGGGGTCGAGCGAGGGTTTTCGAGCGCGCGCCGGCTGCCCCGAGCGCGGCCGGCCGGATCAAGGGTTCAATGGAATCATCATGAAGGGCGTCTCGACCACCGTGATCACGCTCGTCGGCGAGCGCGCCCCGGCGTGCCTGGAGGCGCTCGCGCGAGCGGCGAACGTCCGGGTGTCGCGGCCGGACCCTGAGCAACCGTTGTTCGAGCGGGCGGCGGCGGCCTACCGGGTGGCGAAGGGCACGCATGCCCCGTACCTGGTCCACGACGCGGACGCGTTGGGTGTGGTCGCCGAGGCGTGGATACGACGGTTCGACGAGCAGGGCCCGGTTGGCGAGCTGGAGGTGGCGGTCAGCGAGACGCTGGCGCGCTGGCGGGCGGACACCATCGATCTGCCCGACTACTATCTGGTGCTCGACTCGGATTCCTGGGACGCGACGCGGCGGCACTGGTATCTGGGCGTGCTGCACCGCTCCGCCCCCAGCCGGGTGGTGCCGTCCAGCGGCGAGCCCGCCGCGGTCGAGGCACGGCTCGCCCAGCTCTCCAGCGGCCGCTGGTGGCCACCCCTGGACCAGCTCCTCGACGGCGTCGACCGCCTGGTCCCGGACCAGGTCTGACCGAAGGACCCGAGGGGCCGGGCCCGGCGCCGCCACCCGGGGCCGGCCTGATCCGGGCCTCAATACCACCCGTGGCTCTGCCAGAAGGCCTGGGCTGCCTCGGCGGTGCCGTAGCGCTCGCGGACGTAGGTCCTGAACGCCGCGAGCTGCTTGCCGCAGTCGGTGGTGGCGTAGTCCTTGCCCAGGTAGAGGATGCGGTTGCCGAGCAGGAGCTGGCCCAGCCCGAAGGCGGTCGAGGTCGGGTTGTCGGCGGTCGGGTAACCGCTCGACTCGTGCATGATGATCCACTGCTCGGCCGCCGACGTCCCGGAGAGGTCGCAGCGGCCATCGCGCAGCGGCACCGACGGCGCGGGACCCGAAGGCGCCGGCGGGGCCGGGGCGGCCGGGGCGGCCGGGGCGGTCGCCGCGCTGGCCCGGCGCGCGGCGGCCTCGCGAGCTCGCGCTGCCTCTTCCTGCTGGATGAGCTTGCGCAGCTCGGTGGAGCGCGTCCGCAGGCTGGCGGCCTGACCGGCCAGCCGCGAGATCTTGGCGTCCAGGGCCTGCTTGGCCTGGCGGCGCACCGACTGCACCTTGCGCAGGTCGGTGACCTGGCTGCTGACGGCCTCGGTCGCCACCGCCCGCTCCTGCTCGACCTGGACCATCTGGTGGCGCAGCATGTCGGCGCGCCGACGTCCAAGGTCGAGCTGGCTCAGCGTGTCGGCGCCGTCGGCGGCCACGTAATTCAAGGTGATCGCCCGGTCGGCCAGGACGGCGAGGTCCTGGGAGTCGACCAGCGCGGCCAGGTCGGCCATGCCGCCGGTCATGTAGGCGTCGCGTGCCTGCTGGGCGAGCCGGCCCTGGGTCCGCTTGATGTCGGTCTGGACCTCCGCCAGCGACACTTCGGCCTGACGGCGGTGCAGCCGGGCCGAGGCCTCGCGGGCGCGGGCCTGCTCGAGACGCGCCTCGGCCAGCGTGACCTCCTCGTCGGCGTGGGTCACCGCCGTGGCCAGGGCGCTGGCGTCGGCGCGAGCGTCCCGGAGCACGCTCTCGATGCTGCTGAGCTGGTCCTGGGTGCGGGACAGCTCGTCGTGCTGGTCAGCGGCGACGGCGTGCAGCGGGACCAGCGAGGTCGCCGCCACCAGGGTCGCGAGCACGGCGAGCAGGATGCGGGCGCGCAGAGACAAAGGAGCCTCCCTGGGGGGTGGGAGCCAATTGCTGTCGATTCGCGCACGAGCGTCGAGCGGTCATGGGGGACCATGACCCTCCCACATGCCTCCGGCGGAATCAACAGCACACAATCTGGGCGTCTCGGAAAGGCGGCGCCCACCGGTCCAGGGTTGGACCTCCGAGCGCGCCGGCAGCGGTGGCGTCCGCCCCGGATCTCGACAGCGACTCCTGAGCGTGGGCATCTGACCACGTGAAGCGGTCAAGGCGCCGCGGCGCCTGGCCGACTCCATGGTGGTGGACACCACCCGGGAGCCGTCGGAGTTCTTCGTGCTCGCCTACGACACCGCGACCATGGACGTGCGTTCGTTCATGGGCCACGGCCACGACGTCGTGGGCGCCGTGCTCGCGCTCACGGCCAGGATCAACCAGTTCCGCGCGGAGCCCCGCGTGGTCGTCCGCATCTACGAGGCCAACTCGTTCGGAGAGCTACCCGACCGCTACCCCAGCCCCTTCCGCGAGCTCCACTTCCCCACCACCTCGTAGCCGGCCCCCGGGATCACCTTCGGGTGGACGAGCCGCGGGGGACGATGGCGTCAAGAGCGGCGAGGTCGTCGGGGGTGGGATGCCAGTCGGCGGCCTTGACGTTGGCGAGGACCTGCTCGGGGCGGGTGGCGCCGGCGATGACGGAGGCGACCGCCGGCTGGGCGGCGAGCCCGCCGACGGCAACGTCGAGCAGGCCGAGGTCGCGCTCGGCCGCGTACTTCTCCAGGGCCTCCACCCTGTCGAAGGCCTCGGCGGTCAGCCAGTCGGCTCGGCCGACCAGGCGGCTGCCCTGGGGCGCCGCTTCGTCGCGCTTGTACTTGCCGGTGAGCAGCCCGCTGGCGAGCGGGAAGAACGGCAGCATGCCGACGCCGTGCTCGAGGCAGGCGGGGATGACCTCGTGCTCGACGCCGCGCTCCAGCAGGCTGTAGTGGTTCTGCGCCGAGATCATGCGGCTGCGGCGCTCGACCTGGGCGATCCAGTCGGCGTCGGCGATCCGGAAGCCGGCGTAGTTGGAGGAGCCCGCGTAACGGACCTTGCCCTCGACGACCAGCTCGTCCAGGGCGGCGACCGTCTCCTCCAGCGGGGTCCTGGGATCGGGGCGATGGTGCTGGTAGAGGTCGATGTAGTCGGTCTGGAGCCGGCGCAGGCTGGCCTCGACCGCGTGCCGGATGTAACGGCGGGAGCCGCGAGCCTCCTCCTCGAGGCCGCCGACGCGTGAGCCGAACTTGGTGGCGAGCACGACCTGGTCGCGGCGGCCGCCGAGGATCTGTCCGAGGAAGGTCTCGGAGTCGCCGCCGCCGTAGGTGTCGGCCGTGTCGAGCAGCGTGATGCCCTGCTCCAGGGCCGCCTCGACCACCGCGCGGGTCCGCTCCAGGTCACAGCGGTGGCCGAAATTGTTGCAGCCGAGGCCGACCACCGAGACGGTCAGACCGGACTTGCCGAGCTGGCGGTAGCGCATGCTGACGTCCCTTCCGCGGAGAGGTGTCGCCAGCATCAGTAGCAGTCCCGGGCCGCTTCTGGCCACCCGGACTTGACCTTCGGGGCGGACCGCGCCTTCATGGGACGCGGGTCCCGGACAGGAGGAAAGGTCATGCGGGTCGCGATCGCGCAGTTCACCGCCAACCTCGACCCCGGCGTGAACCGTGAAGAGATCCGCAAGCTCAGCGCGGACGCGGCCAGCGGACGCGCCGAGCTGGTGGTCTTCCCGGAGGCGGCCGCGCGCGACTTCGGCGCGCCGGGCGAGCCGCTCGCGCCGTTCGCCGAGCCATTGGACGGGCCCTTCGCGAGTACGCTCGCCCAGCTCGGGCGCAAGCACCGCATGGCGATCGTCGCCGGCATGCTGGAGTCCATCGAAGGCAGCTCGACCCACGTCTACAACACCGTTATCGCGGTCGGGCCCGACGGCGACCTGCTCGGCGCCTACCGTAAACTGCACCTGTTCGATGCCTTCGGGCGCCGTGAGTCCTCCACGATCCGGCCTGGCGACGGCCGGACGCTGGTGTTCCCGCACGGCGGTTTCACCTTCGGCGTGCTCACCTGCTACGACCTGCGGTTCCCGGAGCTCGCGCGAGCGCTGGTCGAGCAGGGCGCCGCGGTCCTGGTCGTGCCGGCCGCCTGGGTCCAGGGCCCGCTCAAGGAGGACCACTGGGTCACGCTGGCGCGCGCGAGGGCGATCGAGAACACCTCCTATCTCGTGGGCTCCGGCCAGGTCGGCAACGTCTACTGCGGTCGCAGCCTGGTCGTCGACCCCCTCGGGGTGGTGGTCGCCGCTCTCGGCGACCGCCCGGGCGTGGCCGTCGCTGAGATCGACCCCGAGCGCATCGCCGAGGTCCGCGCCAGGGTCCCGTCTCTCCAGCACCGCCGCTTCACCGTCCACCTCGACCAACCGCCGGGAGAGCCGCCGGTCTGACGGCTCGGGCCGTCACGGCCGGGGGAGCAGGGTGGTGACGGTGCCGTCGTCGTTGCCGAGGAGGGCTTCGTTGGCGGCGCCGAGGAAGAGGCCGTGATCGACCACGCCGAGGGTGGCTTTGAGGGCCGCGGCCAGCGCCGCGAGGTCGCCGGCGGGGATGGGGCAGTCGAGCAGGTAGTGGCCCTCGTCGGTGACGACCGGCTCGCCCCCTGGCTGGCGGCGGAGGGTGGCGTCGGGGACCAGGTCCAGCAGCCGGAGCCGGGTGGTGACCCAGCCGAAGCGCACGACCTCGACCGGCAGCGGGTGCAGCGTCCCGAGCCGCTCCACGTACTTGCGCCGCTCCGCCACGATCAGCACGCGGTCGGCGCAGGCCATCACCAGCTTCTCGCGCAGGAGCGCGGCACCGCCGCCCTTCAGCAGGTTGAGCTGTGGATCGAGCTCGTCGGCTCCGTCGATGGACAGGTCGAGCCGCACGACGTCGTCGAGCCCGATGACCTCCAGGCCGGCCGCCCGCGCCCTGGCCTTGGTGACCTGCGATGCCACCACCACCCGCACGGGAGGCTTGCCGGCCCCGGCGTCGGCGAGCGCGTCCGCCAGGGCGAACACCGCCCGGCCGGAGCCGAGCCCGATGGTCATCCCTGGCTCGACGTGGTGGCGCGCCGCGGCCACCGCCGCGGCTCTGGCCTGGATGTCCTCGGTCACCGACTGACCTGGTTCCAGTGGAGCACCGCCCGCCAGTCGTGCTCCGAGCCGAGCAGCGACAGGCTGGCGGTGTCCAGGACGAGGTGCCGAGCGTTCGCCGGCTCGAGGCCGAGGTAGGTGGTCGCCAGGATCCGCAGGCCGTGGCCGTGCCCGAACAGGACCACGGTCTGGTCCCCCCTGCCGATCTCAGCCAGCAGCGGCCGCACGCGCTCCGCCACGTCGGCGACGGTCTCGCCGCCGGGGCAGCCGTCGCGGAACAGGTCCCAGCCGGGCCGGTGCTCGCGGATCTCCCTGGTCGTGAGGCCCTCGTACTCGCCGTAGTCGAGCTCCCGGAGCGCGTCGACCAGCTCGACCCGGTCGCCGAAGCCGGCCAGCCGCGCGGTGTCGAGCGCCCGCGCCATCGGGCTCGACAGGACGCGGTCGACCTGGACGCCGGCCAGCAGCCACCCGAGCGCGCGGGCCTGCTCCTCACCCTTTGGGGTCAGCGCCACGTCCGTGCGGCCCGTGTGGCGGCGCGTCACCGTCCATTCCGTCTCACCGTGCCTGGCGAGGTACAGCAGCGGTGACGAGCTCAACGCGGCCCTCCCTGTGGTGTGAGCGGGTAGTCGTACGCCAGGAGCCGGCCGGCCAGGCTGCGCTCCAGCAGTGCGAGGTTAGCCTGGTCGAGGTCCCGCCGGAAGGCGACGCGTGGTCGAGCCAAGGGTGCAGGCGCGCCGACCGGCGCCAGACCAGCCGGGGGCGGCAGGCTTCCCGAAACCTCGTCGCGCCTCGTAGCATCGGCGTGAACCGTCGGTAACGGCGCGGCAGCGCTTGGCATGGGAGGCCCTCGCGATGATGGACTACCCGCTCACCATCCGGAACATCTACGAGCGCGCCAGGCTGCTGTTCGGGGACCGGCAGCTCGCCACCCGCCGCGCCGACGGGGCGGTGGCGCGGACGACCTACGCGGACTGGGCGGAGCGGGTGGCGCGGCTGGCCACCGCCCTGCGTGAGCTGGGCGTCCGCCAGGGCGACCGGGTGGCCACCTTCTGCTGGAACCACGACCGGCACATGGAGGCCTACTTCGCCAGCGCGCTGATGGGCGCCAGCTACCACACGCTCAACATCCGCCTCAGCCCTGACCAGCTCACCTATATCGTCAACCACGCGCACGACAAGGTCCTGGTGGTCGACGCGGACCTGGCGCCGGCGCTCGCCAAGGTGCTGCCGCAGGCCCCGGGCGTGGAGCACGTGCTGGTGATCGGGGAGGGCGCTCCCGCCCTGGACCACCGCTCGGTGCGGGACTACGAGGCGCTGGTGGCCGGGGCGGCTCCGCTGTCCGAGTGGCCGGAGCTGGACGAGCAGCAGACCGCTGGCATCTGCTACACCTCGGCGACCACCGGCAACCCCAAGGGCGTCAGCTACTCGCACCGGGCGCTGTTCATCCACTCGATGGCCACGGGCCTGGTGGACACCCTGGGCCTGTCCGAGCGGGACGTGGTGCTGCCGATCGTGCCGATGTTCCACGTCAACGCCTGGGGACTGCCGTTCGGGTCGGCCTGGTTCGGCGCCGGTCTGGTGTTCGGCGGCCCACACCCCACGCCCGCCGACTACCTGCGCCTGATCCGCGAGGAGGGCGTGACCATGGCCGCCGGCGTGCCGACCGTCTGGCTCGGCGTGGCGCAGCTTCTGGAGCGGGACGGCGGCGACCTCGGCTCGCTGCAGCGGATCGTGTGCGGCGGGTCGGCGGCGCCGGTGTCGATGATCCGCTCCTACGAGCAGCGCTACGGGGTCGAGTTCATCCACGCCTACGGCATGACCGAGGCGACACCGCTGACCCACCTCTCGCGGCTGAAGTCCAGCCTGGCGCATCTGCCGGACGCCGAGCGCTACAGCTTCAAGGCCAAGCAGGGCCTGCTGGCGCCCGGCCTTGAGCAGCGGCTGGTCGACGAGCAGGGCAGGCCGGTGCCCTCGGACGGCAAGGCCATGGGCGAGGTGCTGCTGCGCGGTCCCTGGATCGCGGACCAGTACCTCGACGACCCGCGCTCGGCCGCCACCTTCGTCGACGGCTGGTACCACAGCGGCGACGTGGCCACCCTGGACCCCGAGGGCTACCTCCACCTGGTCGACCGCACCAAGGACCTGGTGAAGTCCGGCGGCGAGTGGATCTCATCGGTCGAGCTGGAGAACGCGCTGATGGGCCATCCGGCGGTGGCGGAGGCCGCGGTGATCGCGATCCCCGACGCCAAGTGGGGCGAGCGCCCGCTGGCGGTGGTGGTCCGCAAGCCGGGCGCGGACGCCGGCTCTGAGGAGCTGATCGCATCGATCGGCGACCAGTTCCCCAAGTGGTGGCTGCCCGACCGGGTCGAGTTCATCGACGAGATCCCCAAGACCGCCACGGGCAAGTTCTCCAAGCGCACCCTGCGCGAGCGCTTCGTCGGCGCTTCTGGCGCCACCGACAGCGACGAACGCTAGGGGAGGGGCCGCGCGGGCGGCCGGCTACGTCCTGGCCTCGGCCAGCCAGTCGTCGAGGGGGCGGCCGGACAGGCGCTCGTAGGCCTCGCGGTAGCGGGCTGCTGTCCCATGGACTACGTCGGCGGGCAGGCTCGGCGCCGGAGGGGTCTTGTCCCAGTCGGTGGTCTCGAGCCAGTCCCGCACGAACTGCTTGTCGAACGAGGGCGGCGACGACCCCGGCTGCCACGAGCCGGCCGGCCAGAACCTGGAGGAGTCGGGGGTCAGCACCTCGTCGGCGAGCACCACCTCGCCGTCGGAGAGCCCGAACTCGAACTTGGTGTCGGCCACCAGGATGCCCCTGGCCGCCGCGTACTCGGCGCCCCGCCGGTAGACCCCGACCGTCAGGTCGTGGAGCCGGCCGGCCAGCTCGGCACCGAGCCGCTGCGCCACGACCTGCTCGGAGACATTCTCGTCGTGGCCGCTGAGCGCCTTGGTCGAGGGCGTGAACAGCGGCTCAGGCAGCTTGTCGGCCTCGCGCAGCCCCTCTGGCAGGGGGATCCCGCAGACGGTGCCGCCGGAGCGGTACTCTTTCCAGCCGGAGCCGACCAGGTAGCCGCGGGCGATGCACTCGAAGGGGATCATCTCGAGCCGGCGCACCAGCATGGCCCTGCCGGCCAGGTGCCTGGCCCCGGACGGCAGCTCGGACGCGCGCCAGCCCACCAGGTGGTTGGGCACCAGGTCGGCGGTGCGCTCCAGCCAGAACTGGGTCAGGGCGGTCAGCACCGTCCCCCTGCCGGGGATCGGCTCCCGCAGGACCACGTCGAAGGCCGAGATCCGGTCGGTGGCGACCAGGAGCAGGTGGGCTTCGTCCACCTCGTAGATGTCACGGACCTTGCCAGAGGCTTGGTGGCGCAGGCCCTCCAGGACGGGTGCGGTGGTCATCGCGGGATCTCCAGACGTTCGAGACGCTCGTAGATCGGGCCGGCGTTGGCGACGAAGCGTGCGGGGTCGATGGCGGCGTCGAGCCCGGCGGGGCCGCCGACCGCCTCGGCGACGCCCGGGGAAGCCAGCAGCAGGTCGCGGAAGCCGCCCTTGCCCTCCCAGGCTGCCATGGCGGCGCGCTGCACGGCGGCGTAGGCGTCGTCCCGGCTCCAGCCGCCGTCGACCAGGGCCAGCAGCGCGGACGACGACCCGGCCAGGCCGCCGGAGGCCTCCAGGTTGGCTCGCATCCGCTCCGGGAAGACCCGCAGACCGGCGACCAGCCAGGCCGCGCGCTCCAGCCCGTAGTCCAGCACGCAGCAGGCGTCCGGCAGGATGACCCGCTCCGCTGAGGAATGGGAGATGTCCCGTTCGTGCCAGAGTGCCACGTCCTCCAGCGCGGGCACCGCGTAGCCGCGCAGCAACCTCGCGATACCGGTGAGCCGCTCGGCCACGATCGGGTTGCGCTTGTGCGGCATGGCCGACGAGCCCTTCTGCCCAGGCGCGAACGGCTCCTCGGCCTCCCGAACCTCGGTGCGCTGGAGGTGGCGGACCTCCACCGCGAGCCGTTCGAGGTTGGCGCCCACCACGGCCAGCGTCGCCAGGAACTGGGCGTGCCGGTCGCGCGCCACCACCTGCGTGGCCGCGTCCTCTGGCGCCAGGTCCAGCTCGGCGAGCACCTCGGCCTCCACGTCGGCGGGCAGGTTGGAGTAGGTCCCGACCGCACCGGACAGCTTGCCGACGGCGACGGCCTCGCGCGCCGCGGCGAGCCGCCGCCGGTCGCGGTCGAAGGCGAAGGCGTGGCCGGCCAGCTTGAGCCCGAAGGTGGTCGGCTCGGCCGCGACCCCGTGGGTGCGGCCGAGGCAGAGCGTGTCCCGGTGCTCCAGGGCACGGTCGCGCAGCGCCCCCATCAGCCGGTCGAGCCTCGCCGACAGCAGGTCAGCGGCGCGTGCGAGCTGGAGCGCCAGGGCGGTGTCCAGCAGGTCGGACGAGGTCATGCCGTAGTGGACGTGCCGCGCCGCGGGTCCGATGCCCTCGCCGTAGGCGGTGAGGAACGCGATCACGTCGTGGTGGAGCTGGGCGTCCAGCTCGTGGACGCGCTCGGGCGGCGGGGGAAGGGCCGCCTCGATCGCCGCCAGGTCCTCTGGCGGGACCAGGCCGCGGCGGGCCCTGGCGCGGACCACCGCGACCTCGACCTGCGCGAACAGTTCGAAGCGGCGCCGCTCGCTCCAGACGGCGCCCATCTCGGGCAGGGTGTACCTGGGGATCATGGCAGCTCAGAGCCGCAGACCCTCGTCGAGCTGCTGCTTGAACTCGCGAAGCTGCTTGCGGAGCTGGGCGTCGGCGATCGCGAGGATCTGCACGGCCAGGATGCCGGCGTTGGCCGCGGCGTCCAGCCCCACGGTGGCCACCGGGACCCCGGCGGGCATCTGCACGACCGAGTAGAGCGCGTCCTGGCCCCCGAGCTGCGGTGTGAAGATCGGCAGGCCGATCACCGGCAGCACCGTGTGGGCGGCCAGCACGCCGGGCAGCGCCGCCGCCTTGCCCGCCGCCGCGATCAGCACCTGGAGCCCGCGGTCCTCGGCGCTGGCCGCGTAGGCGGCCACGCGGCGCGGGCTGCGGTGGGCGCTCAGCACCTCCAGCTCGTGGTCCACGCCGAACTTCTCGAGGATCACCGCAGCCGCTTTGGCCCGCTCCTCGTCGGAGCTGGAGCCAAGGACGATCCCAACCCGTGGCTGCTGCATGCGTTGTTCCTCGTTCCTCTCGGCGGTCCGGTGGCCCAGCGGCTCGGCGGCTGGGCGGTCCAGCGGCTCGGCGGCATTCTATTCGCGCCGGACGGCCGCGCCCACTGCGCCGCTGTCGCCTCCACACCCACCGCCGAGGCCGCGGGCGGCGCCCGGACCGCGGCCACCGCGCCGGGCCCGCGGGTACCGCGCCCGACCCGCGGCTACCGGAGGCCGAGGCGCCTCAGGGCCGCGACGATGAAGTCATGCTTGGCCTGGGTGAACTCGCTCGCGTTGGTGAGGCCGCGCGCGACGATGGAGCGCTTCAGCTCCTCGTAATCGCGGCGCAGCGACCCGTCGGAGCGCAGGGCGTCGCGGAAACCGCGGAGCTCCCGGACCTCAGGGCTGGCATCCGGGACGATGTGCACGTGGACCCGGTACGGCCGCTGGCGGTGGCGGACGACCCCTTGGAGCATCGGGCGCGTCTCCGGAAACGTCCGCGGGACGCTCTGCGGCTGGAACCCCATCCCCTGCAGCGTCCCGGCCACCTCGAAGACGCGCTCGGCCGGCGTCGGCAGCAGCAGGTCGATGGTCCCCTTGCCGGCCAGGTCCGGGACGGCGGAGCTGCCGATGTGCTCGGCCCAGAGCCCCGGCAGCGCGCTGGAGATCATCTCGGCCAGGGACGCCGCCACTGCCGGTGAATGCGGGTCCGGGTCGCGCACCTTGACAGGCACCCGGTGATACGGCTCGATCACCACCCTCGCGAGCCAGTGACGGCGCCCACTCCCAGCGGCGCCTCCCAGGCCCACTCCCACTCCCGCAGCACTCATCTCACCCGAACTATGACAAAGTATGTCCTCTTCGTCCAGTACCCTCCAGATGAGGGCCGCTCCGGGTCGCGCCGCGGCCGCGCGCGGGACGGGGCCGCCTCCCTTGGCTCGGCGGGGCAGCGGTCAGGGGCCGGCCGCCAACCCCGCGCTCGGCGGGGTGGTGGTTACAGGGCGGCGATGTCGCGGCGGTAGTGGGCGGCGTCGAAGTGGATGAGGTCGGCGGCGGCATAGGTTCGGGCGCGGGCCTCGGGAAGGTCGTCGCCGAGGGCGGTGACGGCCAGCACGCGGCCGCCGGCTGTTCGGACCACGCCGGCGGCGTCGCGGGTGGTGCCGGCATGGTAGACGTACACGTCGGGCTCGGCCTCCGCGTCCTCGAGGCCGGTGATCGGCAAGTCACGCCGGTACGACCCTGGGTAGCCACCCGAGGCCAGCACCACGGTCACACAGGCGCGCGGGTCCCAGGCGACCTTCTCACCCGCGAGCACTCCCTCGGCGGTGGCCCACAGTAGCCCGGTGAGGTCCGTGGCCAGCCGCGGCACGACCACCTGCGCCTCCGGGTCGCCGAAGCGGCAGTTGAACTCGATCACCTTGGGCCCGGCGGCGGTCAGCGCCAGGCCGGCGTAGAGCAGGCCCTGGTAGCGGATGCCGCGGGCGCCCAGCTCCGCCACGGTGGGTTCGAGGATGGTGCGGCGCACCTCCTCGACCAGGGACTCCGGGAAGTCCGGCAGCGGCGAGAACGCACCCATCCCGCCGGTGTTGGGCCCCTGGTCGCCGTCGGCAACCCGCTTGTAGTCCCGGGCGGGCGCCAGCGGCACCACCGTCCGCCCGTCGCTCAGAGCGAACAGGCTCGCCTCCGGGCCGTCCAGGTACTCCTCGAGCAGGATGCGACCACCGGAGTCGCCGTGGACCCTGCGGATCAGCGCCGCCTCGATGGCGGCCTTGGCGGCGACCAGGTCGGAGGTCACCGCCACGCCCTTTCCAGCGGCGAGCCCGTCAGCCTTGATCACCCACGGCGGCCCGAACCGGTCCAGCGCGCGGACGGCCGCGGCCGCGTCCTCGAACACCTCGGCGCGAGCGGTCGGCACGCCGGCGGCGGCCATCACCTCTTTGGCGAACGCCTTGGAGCCCTCGATACGCGCGGCGGCCGCGGTCGGCCCGAACACCGCCAGCCCCCGGTCCAGGAAATAGTCGGCCACGCCGGCGACCAGCGGCAGCTCCGGCCCGATCACCGTCAGGTCGACCTGCTCCGACTCGACGAAGGCGGCCAGTGCGGCGGCGTCGGTGACCCCGATCCCGTGGACATTGGTGGCGCGTGCGGCGGTGCCAGCGTTGCCGGGCACCGCGTACAGACGCTCCGCGTCGGGGTTCAACGCCAGCGCCTCGATCAGCGCGTGCTCGCGCGCGCCACTGCCGATCACCGCGATGCGCATGGCTACCCCTTCCCGCTCTTGCCGACGGCCGTGGCGCCGCCAGCGGCCGCCGCGCCGCCGACGGCCGTGCCCCGGCCGTCGCCCGCCGGCTCCCGGAGCAGCGTCTGCTCCCGCCCGGGGCCGACGAACACCGCCGTCACCGGCACCCCGCTGAGCTTCTCGACCGCCTCGACATAGGTGCGCGCCGCTCGCGGGAGGTCCTCGAAGCGGGTGACGCCGGTGATGTCGTCTCGCCAGCCGTCGAAGTACTCGTAGACCGGCTCGGCGTGGTGGACCTCTGTCTGGGTCATCGGCCAGTCCTCGGTCACCTCGCCGTCGATCCGGTATGCGGTCGCCACCGGGATGCGGTCGAAGCTGGAGAGCACGTCCAGCTTGGACAGGAACAGCTCGGTGAGGCCGTTGAGCCGGGCCGCGTAGCGCAGCACCACGGTGTCGAGCCAGCCGCAGCGGCGCGGCCGCCCGGTGGTGGTGCCGAACTCGGCGCCCTGGCGGCCGAGGATCGCGGCCTCGGGACCGGCTGCCTCGGTGGGCAGCGGTCCGGAGCCGACCCTTGTGGTATAGGCCTTGGCGAGGCCGATGACCCCCTGGATCTCGCCAGGCCCGACGCCCGCGCCGGCCAGCGCGCCGCCGGAGACCGGCGAGGACGAGGTCACGAACGGGTACGTGCCGTGGTCGACGTCCAGCATGGTCGCCTGGGCGCCCTCGAACAGCACCTGCCTGCCGTCGCGCAGCGCCTTCCACAGGTAGAGCGAGGTGTCGGCGATGCGCGGCCGCAGCGCCTCGGCGTAGGTCATGTACTCCTCGACCACCGCCTCGGCGTCGAACGGCAGGCGGTTGTAGACCTTGGCGAGCATCGGGTTGCGCTCGCGCAGGACCACCTCGACCTTCTGGCCCAGGATCTTGGGATCGAGCAGGTCCTGCACGCGGATGCCGAGCCTGGCGACCTTGTCGCCGTAGGCCGGCCCGATGCCGCGCCCGGTGGTGCCGATCTTGTTGCTGCCGAGGTAGCGCTCGGCGAGCTTGTCGCGCTCCTTGTGCCACGGCATGATCAGGTGCGCGTTGGCCGAGGGTTGGCGGTGGAGATTCCCTGCGCCTCCAGGGCGGCCAGCTCGACCAGGAGCACGCCAGGGTCGACCACCACGCCGTCGCCGATCAGCGTGGTGATGTGCGGGTGGAGGATGCCGCTGGGCACCAGGTGGAGCCGGAACGTGCGGCCGCCCACCACCACCGTGTGGCCCGCGTTGTTGCCGCCCTGGTAGCGGACGACCACGTCCATCCTGTCGGCGAGCAGGTCGGTGGCCTTGCCCTTGCCCTCGTCACCCCACTGGGCGCCGATGAGGATCGTTCCCGGCATCGTGGCTCGCTTTCTTGCTTGGATGAAGGTGCCCGGGAGGGCCAAGTCTACCGCTCGTCAAGGCCCTCTTTCGGGTTGTCCACAGGGCGATTCGCGGTGCCGCGGACCCCGAGCCAGACGCCCGCCAGGACCAGCACGGCGCCGGGCCAGAACCAGCGCGTCGGCAGCTCCTGGAAGACCAGCCAGGCCAGCAAGGTGGCGCCGACGGGCTCGGTCAGGCCGATCACCGCCACGGCGTCGGCGGTCAGCGTCGCCAGCAGCGCGTTGAAGACCGTGTGGCCGAGGAGCTGCGGGCCGGCCACCACCCCGCCGATCGCCAGCCACGAGCGGCCGGTGTAGCCGGCCAGGGATGCCCCGCTGAGCAGGCTCGCGGGCAGCAGCACCGCCGCGGCGACCCCGTAGACCGAGGCCGCGTAGGTGCTCGCGGGCAGGCGCCGGCGCAGCGAGCGGCCGACGAGAAAGTACGCGCCGATCGCGGCAGCGCCGCCGAAGGCCATGGCGTCGCCGATCAGGGCGCCCGCACCGAGGTCGACCGCCTCCGCGTCGCCCAGCGCGATCAGCGCCGCGCCCGAGATGGTCAGGCCGATGCCCGCCCAGCCAAGGCGCGAGGGCGGCTCGCCGAGCAGCGGACCGGCCAGCACGCCGACGAACAGCGGCGAGCACGCGACCAGCACGGTCGACGAGGCGATCGTGGTGCGGGCCAGCGAGGCGTTCCACAGTGAGAAGTGCAGCGCCAGGCACGCCCCCGCCAGCGCCAGCAGGCCGAGGTCCCGGGCCGTGGGCCGGACCCGCGTGCCGCGGCGCAGCGCGAAGGGGGCCAGCAGCAGCGCACCGGCCAGGCAGCGCCAGAAGGCCAGCGCAAGCGCTGGGACGTGGGCTTCCCGGACCAGGATGGGCGAGGTGGAGATGGCCAGGATGCCGACGGCGATGCCGGCCGGAACCAGCGGCCCTCGGGGGCGCCCCCAGGCGTGAGAGGGGGCCACACCGCCCGCCGCGACGGCGTGGCCCCGTGGTCTCATCGGCCTATGACGGGTATTTCTCAAGCAGTTCCCGCAAGCGGGCGACGAAACGTAGGGATTCGTCGTGTTCGCGTTGCCAGATGTTGCGACCGAAGATCAGTCCCAGGGCGCCGGCCTCCATCGCCATCCGCGCCTTGTCCAGAACCTCCTCGTCGCCGCCGCGCTCGCCGCCGCTCAGCAGCACCGGTGTGCGGACGGCGGAGCGCACGACCGCGTTGACGCCCTCCTGCTCGGTGATCTGCCGGGCGTAGGCCTTGGGCACTCCCTCGGTCGCGCTCGGGTTGGGGAAGTTGACCTTGACCACGTCGGCGCCCAGCTCCGCCGCGGTGCGCGAGGCGTAGTCGACCTGGTAGAGCGAGTCCTTGCCGCCCTTGCTGTCGACCGCGGAGCCGCGCGGGTACGACCAGACGACCAGCGGCAGGCCGAAACGATGGGCGGCCTGGCGCACGCCCGAGAACGCCTCGAAGTCCTCATCCTGCCGCCCGCTGCCGACGTACAAGGTGTAGCCGACCGCGTCTGCGCCCAGCCGGACCGCGTCCTCGACGCTGCCGTTCAGCGGCGACCGCGGCGCGTCGGGCGGCGGGATCTCGGTCTTGCCGTTCAGCTTGAGGATCAGCGGCACCTCGCCGGCGTAGTCCCAGAAGAACTTCTCGGCGGTGCCGATCTGGACCGCGACCCCGTTGAAGCCGCCCTCGATCGCCAGCTTCAGGATGTACCTGGGGTCGCCGGAGGCGGGGTTGTCGAGGAAGTCGCGCGGACCGTGCTCGAGCCCCTGGTCGTAGGGCAGGAACATGGCGGTGCCGTTCTTCAGGCCGAACTGGTAGATGATCCGCTGTAGCCGAGCCTTCTTCCCGGTCGGCAGGCCGAGCTCGCCGATCGGGGTGCGGCGGACCGGTCCGTTTGCCATGAGCATTCCCTCCTGATGGTGTGGTCCCGCTCGGGCCGGATGCCGGTGCCGGTGCCGGGCTGGCTGGCCCTGCCCATTGTCGTGGCCCTTCCCGCCGACCGGCAAGATTTCCAGCCGCCGCCCACAGGCCGTCTGACCAGCTCCGCTTGCTCTTTGCGGTAGGATCTACCGCCCGAGATGGGGACGAACGAGCTTCTTCGGGGGGTTGTTGCATGCGCGCGCGTACCTGGTCAACCGAGTTCAAACAGTTCCTTCTCAGAGGCAACGTCATCGACCTGGCGGTCGGCATCGTCATCGGCGTCGCCTTCGGGGCCGTGGTCCAGGCCCTGGTGAAGGACCTGCTCACTCCGCTGGTCGCGGCGATCTTCGGCAGTCCCGACTTCAGTCGCCTGTCGTTCCGGGTCCACAATTCCGTGTTCCTCTACGGGGACTTCCTGAACGCCCTGGTGGCGTTCGTGACCGTCGCGTTCGCGCTGTTCTTCTTCGTGGTCAAGCCGGCCAACGTGCTGACCTCGCGCATGCGGCTTCGCCAGTCGCCCGACCCCAGCACGCGCAAGTGCCCGGAGTGCCTGAGCGAGATCCCGGTCGCGGCGCGCCGTTGCGCTTTCTGCACCGTCGAGGTCCCACCTGGCAATGAGGCCGAGACGGGCACGGCGGCATAGATCGGGAAGCATGGGTCGGTTGCGTGCCATACTGTCCAGGCACGGGGGACTTGGTGTGAAGGAGCGGGATCGCTTGATGGAGCAGGGGTACAGCCTTCCGGCGGAATTCGATCGGCTGCAGGCGCCGTCCAGCGCCTACGCCCCCAGGCAGGTGGTCACCTACCTGTGCACGCGGGAGCACCTGGTCACGGTTCCGTTCGCCGTCGAGGTCGAGGTCCCCGAGGTATGGGAGTGCCGCTGCGGCCAGCCGGCCACGCGGGTGGTACCCGACGAGGCTAGCTCCGCAGCAGCAGAATGAGCGCCTGCAGCGCCACCGCGTAGGCGATCATCGCCTGCGCCTGGAACAGGCGCAGCTGCGCCTTGAGCGCGCCGCGGAACGACTTCCACGCCTTCCACGCCAGCAGGACGACGGCCGCCTCCAGCAGCAGGCGCACCCACAGCGGCACGTGCAGGGGCAGCCGGTAGCCGAGCCGGTACACGAAGAAACCGGCGAGCCCGCTGATGAACACGGGGAGCACGCCCGGGTAGATCGGCCGGGCCGCGCGACGGTGACTTCGCGGCGGTGCCATGGGCCCGAGTGTAGACGGGCGCCCGGGGTGTGGATACCCCGGGCGGCCGGGTCACCACGGCACCCAGGTCAGCACGGCACCGCTAGCGACGTCAGGCCACCGCCGCTGGCGCCTCGCGGGTGAAGCGCAGGCCATCGGGACCGGCGTCCGCCAGGATGGCGTCGCCGTCGCCGATCTCGCCCGCCAGCAGCAGCTTGGCCAGCTCGTCCCCGATCGACCTGGAGACCTGGCGCCGCAGCAGCCGGGCCCCATAGGCCGGGTCGTCGCTGCGGTCCACCAGCCACTGCTTGGCCGCGAGGGTCAGCCGCAGGCTCAGCCGCCGGGAGGCGAGCCGCTTGGCGAGCAGCCCGACCTGGAGCTCGACGATCCTGGTGAGGTCGTCGCGCGACAGCCGGTGGAAGATCAGGATGTCGTCCAGCCGGTTCAGGAACTCGGGCTTGAACGCCTCCCTGACGACGGCCATGACCCGCTGCCAGACCACCTCTTCGGATTCGAGCATGTCGATCATGAGCTGCGAGCCGAGGTTGGACGTCATGATCAGGACCACGTTGGCGAAGTCGACCGTGCGGCCCTGGCCGTCGGTCATGCGTCCGTCGTCCATCAGCTGCAGCAGCACGTCGAACACGTCCGGGTGGGCCTTCTCGATCTCGTCGAGCAGCACCACGGAGTAGGGACGGCGCCGGACCGCCTCGGTGAGCTGGCCGCCCTCCTCGTAGCCGACGTAGCCGGGAGGCGCGCCGATCAGGCGGGCGACCGAGTGCTTCTCGCCGTACTCGCTCATGTCGATGCGGACCATCGCCCGCTCGTCGTCGAACAGGAACTCGGCGAGCGCCCTGGCCAGCTCGGTCTTGCCGACGCCGGTGGGGCCGAGGAACAGGAAGTTGCCGATCGGGCGGCCGGGCTCCGACAGCCCGGCGCGGGAGCGGCGGATCGCGTGGGCCACCGCCTCGACGGCCTCGTCCTGGCCGACCACCCGCCTGTGCAGCTCATCCTCGAGCCGCAGCAGCTTGGCCATCTCACCCTGCATGAGGCGGGTGACCGGGATACCGGTCCATGCGGAGACCACCTCGGCGACGTCCTCCTCGTCGACCTCCTCCTTGAGCATCTTGCGGTCGGACTGGAGCGCCGCCAGCCTGCTGTTGGCCTCGGTCAGCTCGCGCTCCAGGCCGGGCAGCACGCCGTAGCGCAACTCGGCGGCGCGGCTGAGGTCGCCGTCGCGCTCCGCCCGCTCGGCGAGCCCGCGCGTCTCCTCGATGCGCGCCTTGGTGCCGCGGATCGACGAGATGCCCTCCTTCTCGGCCTCCCAGTGCGCCTTCTTGGCGCTGCGCTCCTCCTGGAGGCCCGCCAGCTCCTCCTCGATCTTGGCGAGCCGCTCGCGGGAGACCTGGTCGGTCTCCTTGCGCAGCGCGGCGCGCTCGATCTCGAGCTGCTTGGCGCGCCGCTCCAGCACGTCGACCTCGGTCGGCATCGAGTCGATCTCGATCCGCAGCCTGGAGGCGGCCTCGTCGACCAGGTCGATCGCCTTGTCGGGAAGGAAGCGGCCGGTGACGTAGCGGTCGGAGAGCATCGACGCCGCCACCAGCGCGGAGTCCTGGATCCGCACGCCGTGGTGCACCTCGTAGCGCTCCTTGAGGCCGCGCAGGATGGCCACGGTGTCCTGGACGCTCGGCTCGCCGGCGAACACCGGCTGGAAACGGCGCTCCAGAGCGGCGTCCTTCTCGATGTGCTTGCGGTACTCGTCCAGCGTGGTCGCGCCGATCATGTGCAGCTCGCCGCGCGCCAGCATCGGCTTGAGCATGTTGCCGGCGTCCATCGCGCCCTCCGCCGCGCCCGCGCCGACCACCGTGTGGAGCTCATCGATGAAGGTGACGATCTCGCCCTGCGACTCGCGGATCTCGTCGAGCACCGCCTTGAGGCGCTCCTCGAACTCGCCGCGGTACTTGGAGCCGGCGATCATCGAGCCGAGGTCGAGCGCGACGATTCGCTTGTCACGCAGGGACTCGGGCACGTCGCCGGCGACGATGCGGCCGGCCAGGCCCTCGACGATGGCCGTCTTGCCGACACCCGGGTCGCCGATCAGCACCGGGTTGTTCTTGGTGCGCCGCGACAGCACCTGCACGACCCGGCGGATCTCGTCGTCGCGGCCGATCACCGGGTCGAGCTTGCCGCCGCGGGCCAGCTCGACCAGGTCGCGGCCGAAGCGTTCCAGCGCCTGGTACTTGGACTCCGGGTCCTGGTCGGTGACCCGCTTGGCGCCGCGCACCTGCTCCAGCGCCTCCAGGATCGCCTCGCGGGTGACGCCGGCCTCGGTCAGCAGCGTGGCCGCGTGGTCGGAGCCCTCGGAGAGGGCGAGCAGCAGGTGCTCGGTGGAGACGTACTGGTCGCCGAGGGCCGAGGCCTCGCGGCGCGCCCGCTCGATCAGGCGGGCGGTCTGCGGCGAAAGCACGACTTCCTGCTCGGGGCCGAAAACCTTGGGGATACGGGTGAGCGCCTCGCCGGCCCGCGCCTTCAGCGCGCCCGGGTCCGCGCCCGCCCGCCGGACCAGCGGGAAGACGATCCCCTCCGGGTCGGACATGAGGGCGGCGAGCAGGTGCTCGGGCTCGACGCGCTGATGGTCGCCGCCGAGCGCCAGCCGCTGCGCTCCGGCGAGCGCCTCCTGCGCCTTGTGAGTGAACGCGTTGACATCCATCGCTTCGATCAGACCTTCATTCGTTGAGCTGCTTGCTGGTGTCAGGTGGGCCGGCCGGGCCGGCGCGGGCCGGGATCCTGCTCGTAGAGCACGATCGCAGACGAGTAGGGGACCAGGTCGCGGCGGCCGGCGCGGCGCTCGCGCTCCAGTTCCTGCCGGTGGCGGCGGCCCTGCGCCCGCACCTCCGACTCGAGCTCGGCGACGCGCTCCTGGAGCCGCACCACCTGCTCGGCCAGCTCGATGACGCGCCGCACCCCGGCCAGGTTCACGCCCTTGCCGGTCAGCTCCTGGATCTCGCGCAGCCGCTGGATGTCGCGCTCCGAGTAGCGCCGCGAGTTGGAGGTCGTGCGCTTCGGCCGCACCAGCCCCTTGCGCTCGTAGATGCGCAGCGTCTGGGGGTGCACTCCGGCCAGCTCGGCCGCCACGGAGATGACGAAGACCGCCCGGTCGTCCGCCGGTCCGGTGGTGGGTCGCTCGGCCATCACGCCGTCCCGCTACTGGTCCATGCCGAGGTGCGACCTCGGCGAGACGTCGGACAGGGAGGCGAACTCGCGCAGCAGGTCACGCTCCTTGCGCGAGAGCTTCTCCGGCACGGCGACCTGCACGGTGACCAGCAGGTCCCCGCCCGGCTTGGCGCGGCCGTTGCTGGCGACGCCCCGGCCCTTGACCCGGAAGGTGCGCCCGTTCTGGGTCCCGGCGGGGATTTTCAGCGTCACCTGGCCGTCGAGGGTGGGCACGGTCAGCTCGGTGCCGAGCGCCGCCTCCGCGAAGGTCACCGGCACCGTCATGGTCAGGTCCTGGCCGCGCCGGCCGAACAGCGGGTGCGGGGTGACGTGGACCTTCACGATCAGGTCGCCGGCGGGCGCGGCGGCGGCGCCGGGCTCGCCCTGGCCCTTCAGCCTGACGACGGCGCCGTCGCTGACCCCGGTGGGGATGCGGACCCGCAGCTCCCGGGTGCGGACCTCGGTGCCGCTGCCGTTGCAGGTCTTGCAGGGGTGGTCGATCACGGTGCCGCGGCCCTGGCAGGTCGGGCACGGGCTGGAGAGGCCGAACAGGCCCTGGTCGCGGGTGACGGTGCCGCGGCCGTTGCAGGTGGGGCACATCCTCGGCAGCGTCCCGGGCTCCGCGCCGGTGCCCTTGCAGGTGTGACACGCGGCCGGGCCGCGGAGCTGCAGCGGGATGGTCGCGCCCCTGACGGCCTCCTCGAAGCCGAGGGTGACCTCGCTCTCGACGTCGCGGCCGCGCCGGGCGGCGCGCTGGTTGCGGCCACCGCCGAAGAGGTTCCCGAAGAGGCCGCCGAGGCCTCCCAGGTCACCCAGGTCACCGAAATCCTCGACCCGGACCCGCTGGTTGCCGAATCCGCCGCCACCCGGGAAGCCGCCGAAGCCACCGAACGAACCCGACCTGACCAGCCGGCGCGCCTCGTCGTACTCGGCACGCTTCTTGAGGTCGGACAGCACGCCGTAGGCCCGCCCGACCTCCTTGAAACGCTCCTCGGCGGACTTGTCGCCGGGGTTGGCGTCCGGGTGGAGCTGCTGGGCGAGCTTCCGATAGGCCTTCTTGACGTCCTGCGCGGAAGCGTCCTCGGACACTCCCAGGATCGCGTAGAAGTCCTTCTCGAGATACTCCGGGTTGTTCACGCTCTACCTGGCTACCTTCACCAACGCAGGGCGCAGGACCCTGCCGTTGAACTCGTATCCCTTGCGGACCACGTCCATGACCGTGCCCGCCTCGACGCCGTCCTCCTCGGCCGCCACCACCGCCTCGTGGCGCTCGGGGTCGAACGGCTTGCCGCTCGCCTCGATGGCGACCAGGCCCTCGCCGACGAGCACTTCGTTCAGCTCGCCGAAGACCATCTCGACGCCCTTGAGCATGCGGTCGAAGTCGCGAGACTGCTCCGCGTGGGAGACCGCCAGCTCGAAGTTGTCGAGCACGGGCAGCAGCCGCGACACCAGCGCCTGGGAGGCGGAGGCGATCCGCGCGCTCTGTTCGCGCATGGTCCGCTTGCGGTAGTTGTCGAACTCGGCCTGCAGCCGGCGGAGGTCGTCGAGGTAGCCCTCGGCCTCGGCACGCGCCGAGACCAGCTCGGCGAGGACCGCCTCGGTCGGCTCCTCCTCGACGACGGCCGCGGGCTGCTCGGCGCCGTCGGGCTCGTCGGCTGCCTCGGCGGCGGGCTCGGCGGGCCCGTCGGCCTCGGCCTCGGCGGCCTCGGCGGCCGTCTCAGGCTCGGCGCCGTCAGCGCCGGCCGGGGCCGGCTCGGCCTTGACCTCGCCCTGGTCCGCGAGCTGGTCGGCCGGGGTGGTCGCCGCGTTCCCGGCGGCGGCGTCGGCCGGGGTCGCAGGCTGGCCGTTGTCGTCGGCCGTCTCGGCGGCGGGCCGCTTGGGACCCGCGTCCGGCTCGGCGTCCGTGGCCTCGGCAGCCTCTTCGGCCGTCTCGGCGGAGCCGCCGGCGTCCTCGCCCGTCGCCGGGGCCCCATCGCTGTCGGGGGCCCCCCGCTCGCCCTTCTCGGGCGCGCGCGCCTCGGCGCGAGCCTTGCCGTCGGCGTCCGCCTCGGTGCCGGCGGGCGCCTCGGTCTTGGTAGCGCCAGGCTTCGGGTCGACCTCTGCCTGGGCTCCGGTCAGGTTGTCCGGCTCAGGAGCACGGCTGGTGTCGTTGTTCACTTGATCGTCGTCCACCTGTCGCTTGGGTCGCTTCGGTTGCACGTTGTCAGTCTCTGCTGGGTCGGTCTCCGCGGCGTCCTCCTCCAGGCCGCCGCTCGGCTCCGCCTGGAGCTCCGACTCGCCGGAACGGGTTCGGGCGCGCTTTGCGAGCGCCCTGGCGACGTAGGCTCTCACCGCGCTGTCTCTCCTCCACGTCCTGATCCTTCGCGGCGCGTGACTCCACGTCGTCCCGGCCCGGCGGGCCGGGGCTCCCGGTCGACCCGGAAGCCCCGACGCACGCTCAGGCTCCCTTCTGCTGCTGCTCCCCATCGTCGATGATCTCGGCGTCGACCACGTCGCCGTCGCCCTGGCCCTGGCCGGTCGCGGTGCCGGTCTGGGCCCCGGCCGCGGCGTCGCCGCCCGCCTGGGCCTGACCGGTCTGCGAAGCCTGCGCGTAGACCGCCTCGGCCAGCTTGTAGCTCGCCTGCTGCAGGGTCTCCGTGGCCGAGCGGATGGCCACCGTGTCCTCGGTGGTCAGCTTCTCCTTCAGGGCGGAGAGCGCCTGCTCCACGTTGGACCGGTCGGACTCCGAGATCTTGTCGCCGTAGTCCTTCAGGCTCTTCTCGGTCTGGTAGACGAGCTGCTCCGCGCGGTTCTTGGCCTCGACGGCCTCGAGCCGGCGGCGGTCCTCCTCGGCGTACTGCTCCGCCTCCTGGACCATGCGGCTGATGTCATCCTTGGGCAGCGCGGTGCCGCCCGTGATGGTCATCGACTGCTCCTTGCTGGTGGCGCGGTCCCTGGCCGAGACGTTGACGATGCCGTTGGCGTCGATGTCGAAGGTGACCTCGATCTGCGGCACGCCACGGGGCGCCGGCGGGATGCCCACGAGCTGGAAGTTGCCGAGCAGCTTGTTCCCGTAGGTCAGCTCGCGCTCGCCCTGGAAGACCTTGACGTCGACCTCGGTCTGGCCGTCCTCGGCGGTGGTGAACACCTCCGAGCGGCGCGTCGGGATGGTGGTGTTGCGCTCGATGAGCTTGGTCATCACGCCGCCCTTGGTCTCGATGCCGAGCGACAGCGGGGTGACGTCTAGCAGCAGGATGTCCTTGACCTCGCCCTTGAGCACACCGGCCTGCAGGCAGGCGCCGACCGACACGACCTCGTCGGGGTTGACGCCCTTGTGCGGGTCCTTGCCGCCGGTGATGTTCTTGACGAACTCGACCAC
>WNGK01001396.1_pt1 | contig 44125 bp, 35 predicted proteins | sample 5400601 | NCBI WGS metagenome assembly WNGK01 (sample SAMN13153376, study PRJNA577476) | soil metagenome | isolation source: 60 cm soil or saprolite under Garry oak tree replicate 1 | place: USA:California | collected 2016-06-15 | reverse complement strand
AGCGGGTCCGCGGGATGCCGGAGGCGCCTTGAGCCGGGACTCCACCCCGGCCCGGGCCCCGGCCCCGGATCCGCCCGGCGGGCCGTCCCGGCGCTCCACGCCGCCCGGCGCTCATTCTCCCCCGGCCTCGCGGCGGGAGGTCCGGCCCGTGGAGTGGCTGGGCGACCCGCTGCGGGTCCTCGACCAGACGGCCCTGCCGCTCGAGGAGCGGCGGCTCGACCTCCTCGACGTGGACGAGGTGGCGGGCGCGATCAGGCGGCTGGCCGTCCGGGGCGCCCCGCTGCTGGGGGTCACGGCGGCATTCGGCGTGGCCCTCGCCGCGGTGCGGTCCACCGAGGGGTCGGCCAGGGGCCTGTGCCGGGATCTCCGTCGGGCGGGTAAGCGGCTGGTGGCGAGCCGCCCCACCGCGGTGAACGTGGCCTGGGCGGTCGAACGGGTGCTGGGGGCGGCCGAGGCGGCCGCGGGCGGGGGCCGGGAGGCCGTGGCGGCCTCGGCCGTCTCGGAGGCCCGGGCCATCGATCGTGCCTGGCGATCGGGCGGTTCGGCGCGGCGCTGGTCCCCGAGGACGCCAACGTGCTGACCCACTGCAACACGGGAGCGCTGGCCACCGGCGGGATCGGGACGGCCCTGGGGGTGATCCGAACCGCACACGAGGACGGCCGGCGCCTCCACGTGCTGGTCGGCGAGACCCGGCCGATCCTGCAGGGAGCTCGCCTGACCGCCTGGGAGCTCCGAGGGTTGGGGATCCCCATGACGCTGATCGCCGACTCGGCGGCGGGGTCGCTCATGGCCCGCGGAGGCGTGGACCTGGTGATCGTGGGTGCAGACCGCATCGCGGCGAACGGCGACGTGGCGAACAAGGTGGGGACCTATGCGCTGGCCGTGCTGGCCCGCCACCACGGCATCCCGTTCCACGTGGCGGCACCGTTCTCCACGATCGACTTCGGCACGCCCACCGGGGAGGGCATCGCGATCGAACGCCGAAACCCCCGGGAGGTGACGGAGCCACTGGGCGTCCGGATCGCTCCCGAGGGAACGTGGGCCCTCAACCCCGCGTTCGACGTCACGCCGGCCAGCCTGGTGACGACCATCGTCACGGACCGGGGAGTGGCCCGGAGGCCGTTCGGATCGGCCCTCCGCAAGCTGGCCCCGCCGGGGAGGCCGGGATGACCGACCGCGACGCCGGCCTGCCCGTCGACCTGGCCACCCGGTTCGACCAGTTCCCGGCCACGGTGAAGGGCGCCTTCGTCATGCGCGGGGCCGACGGCAATCCGCATGCGGTGGAGATGACGTCGTGCAGCCTGGACCGGATCCCCGCCGGGCCGTCCAAGCCGATCCCGCTTGGGGAGGTCCGGGTCAACGTGGCCCCGGGCCGAGACCTGTACGTCCCCTTCGAGGCCGGGGTGGCCGACCTGGACCCCGGCTGGTACGCCATCCGGTCGGTGATCCGGGTCGACGCCGGCCCGAGCCTGAGCTTCTCCAGCCGGGGCTTCTCCGTGCAGTGGCCACGCGAGCTGGTTCGCCGGGGGACGCTTCGAGCCGGCCGCAAGGTGCGGGTGGGGAAACTGGAGGCAGAGCTCGACACCGTCGAGATGCGGGCGGACTGCGCCGTGGTGGCGTGGTCGATCTCGCCCGGCAAGGGCGGCCCCGGCGAGGCGGCGCCGGTCGGGGTGGAGCTGTTCGCCGACGGCCGGGAGCTCGAACGGATCCCCCCCGGCGCCCGTCCCCTGGGGCCTCGGGCCGAAGCGCGGGGAGGGCCCCGGGCCGTGTTCTACCCGGTCCCCCGGGAGGCGGAGGCCCTGAGGGTGGTCTTCCGGGCCGGGACGGCATCCTCCGAACCGGTGGAGCTTCCGCTGCCCTGAAGGCGGGCTCGGCCGCAGGGACGGCGTGTCGGTGGGTGGACCTACCGTGTTCGCATGCTTCGAGCGGTCCTGGACGTCCTGTTCCCCCGGCGCTGCGTGGCCTGCTCCGGACCGGGGTGGCCGCTGTGTCCCTCGTGCCTGGCGCAAGTGGCGTGGCTGGAGCCGCCGGGCTGCGTCCGGTGCGGGCGGCCCTTCGACGTGGCGGTCTCGCTGTGCCGAGACTGCCCCCCGGCCGGGATCGGCTGGTGCCGGGCGCCGTTCCTGTACGAGGGCCCGATCCGCCGGGCCCTGATGCGCATGAAGTTCGGCGGGCAGCGCTCCGTCGCGGAGGGCCTGGCCGCATCCATGGCCGGAGTCCTTCAGCGGGCCCCGCCCGCCGGGGGTCCGGCCGGTGAGCCAGAGGTCGGGAAGCCGGTCCTGACCTGGGTCCCCCTGGGTCGGCGGCGCCGGCGGTCTCGGGGGTTCGACCAGGCCGAGGCCCTGGCCAGGGCGGTGGGCCGGGTCACGGGGCTGCCGGTCCGGCGGCTCCTTGAGCGCGCGGTCGAAACGTCGCCCCAGGCCCGGCGGGGAGGCGCGGACCGCCGCCTCGCCCTGGCGGGGGCGTTCCGGGCGGTGGAGGCGGTCCCCTCCGGCGTGATCCTCGTCGACGACGTCCTGACGAGCGGTGCCACCGCGGCTGAGTGCGCAGGGACGCTCCTGGGAGCCGGGGCCGTCCGGGTGGGGTTGCTCACGGCGGCCCGTTCGCTTGGCGGCCCCCTGCCCGCCCGCTGCTATAGACTGCCTGACGGGCTCCGGCCTGGGTCTGTGGTTGCCCGGGAGAGGTTCTCCCGGTAGTCGATGCCAGTCGCAGGCGAAACGACCCACGTAAGGCGACTGTTGGTCGCTGAGCATGGTGCGGTTTAGATGTAAGCCCTGCCCCGGCGGGCAAGCACTCCCGGCCGGGAGAAGGCGCTAAGCGGCCACTTGGGCCGTGAACCCCTCCGCAGGCGAGTGTGGGGCCAAAGACCAGGTCAGCCAGGCGGGAGCCCGTTCGTTCTCCGGCCGAGCGACGAGGAGGCGCGATGGATCTGGTCCTGAAGGGTCGAGGCGTTCGCATCACCGATCCGGTCCGGCGGACCGCCGAGCACAAGCTCTCGAAGATCGAGCGGTTCGAACCTCGCGTGGTTCGCCTCGAGGTCGAGCTGATCGAGGAGCGCAACCCCAGGATCGACGGCAGCCACAGGGTCGAGGTCACCTGCGAGACGGCCCGGCAGACTTTTCGGGCCCAGGGGTCCGGGCCGGACGTCGAATCGGCGCTCGACCAGGTGATCCAGCGGCTGGAGCGGCAGATCTCCACCCGCCGGGGGAAGCTCCGGGACCGCTGGACTCGGAGGGGCAATCGACTACAATCTCCCCGAACTAGTCCCGAGGAAGCAGGTAGTTCTGAGTAGGTCGGCCGACCCGCGATCGGAGGACCATGCCACCCACGAAGACCGACAAGGGGGCCGACGAGCGTCTCCGGGTCCTCATCGTCGACGACCACGCGCTGTTCCGCCGGGGGCTCCAGATGGTCCTCCGCCAGGAGGAGGACATCGACGTGGTGGGGGAGGCCGGGGACGGCCACGAGGCCGTGGACAAGGCCCAGGAGCTCATGCCCGACGTGGTCCTCATGGACGTCCGGATGCCCGGCCAGTCCGGGATCAAGGCCACGGAGCAGATCAAGGACGCGATCCCTCACGCCAAGATCCTCATGCTGACCATCTCCGACGAGGAGGCCGACCTCTACGACGCGATCAAGGCTGGCGCCTCCGGCTACCTGCTGAAGGAGATCTCCATCGACGAGGTGGCCGACGCCGTCCGGAGCGTCTGGGCGGGACAGTCGAGGATCTCCCCGTCGATGGCGTCGAAGCTCCTGTCCGAGTTCGCCGCCATGTCGAAGCGGGCGGACGAACGCCAGCAGCTCCCCGCGCCGAGGCTGACCGATCGCGAGATGGAGGTCCTCAAGCTGGTGGCCCAGGGGATGAACAACCGCGACATCGCCAAGGAGCTGTTCATCTCCGAGAACACGGTGAAGAACCACATCAGGAACATCCTGGAGAAGCTGCACCTGCACTCCCGGATGGAGGCGGTGGTCTACGCCGTGCGCGAGAAGCTGCTCGAGATCAAGTAGTCCCGGCCCGTCGTCAGCCCGGTCCTTCGCCTGTCGTTCGGCGCGCGCAGGCCCCCCGGGATAGCCGAACAGCCACCCTATAATCGGCTTCGGAGGCCGGACACCCCCGTTTGGCAGGTCAGGAGACGTCGTTGGGCGCCATCGAGAGGCTCGGGTCCCTCGGAGAGGGCAGGAAGCGCAGGAAGCTGCAGGAATACGCGCAGCTGGTCAACTCGTACGAGGCGGAGCTCGAGGAGCTGGCCGACTCCGAGCTGCCCGGCAAGATGGCCGAGCTCCGGGCCCGTGTGGAGGGGGAAGACGAGGACGCGCTGGAGGACGTCATCCCCGAGGCGTTCGCCCTCACCCGGGAGGCGGCCAAGCGAACGATCGGACAGCGCCACTTCGACGTCCAGATCATGGGTGGGGTCGTTCTGCACCAGGGCGACATCGCCGAGATGCGAACCGGTGAAGGCAAGACGCTGGTATCCACCCTTCCGGCCGCGCTCAACGCGCTCAGCGGCCAAGGCGTGCACGTGGTCACGGTCAACGACTACCTGGCCAAGCGCGACTCGGAGTGGATGGGCCCGATCTTCCGGATGCTCGGCCTGTCGGTCGGGCTGATCCAGGGGCACTACTCGCCGGAGCAGCGCCGCCCGGCCTACGCCGCCGACATCACCTACGGGACGAACAACGAGTTCGGGTTCGATTACCTCCGCGACAACATGGCCATGCAGGCCGAGGACATGGTCCAGCGCGGCCACCACTTCGCCATCGTGGACGAGGTCGACTCGATCCTGATCGACGAGGCTCGGACCCCCCTGATCATCAGCGGCATGGTGGCGGACAGCGCCAAGTGGTACCAGACGTTCGCCCGCCTCGTCCCCGGCCTGCGCAAGGACACGGACTACGAGGTGGACGAACAGAAGCGAACGGTGGCCGTGATGGAGGCGGGCGTCGACCGGGTGGAGTCGCAGCTGGGGATCGAGAACCTCTACGAGCACGTCAACACGCCGCTGGTGCACCACCTCCAGAACGCCCTGCGGGCCAAGGAGCTCTACAAGCGCGACGTGGACTACATCGTCACCCAGGGCGAGGTGAAGATCGTCGACGAGTTCACCGGCCGGGTGCTGGAGGGCCGGCGGTACTCCGAGGGCCTGCACCAGGCCATCGAGGCCAAGGAGGGCGTGAAGATCAAGGAGGAGAACCAGACCCTGGCCACGGTCTCGATCCAGAACTACTTCCGCCTCTACGAGAAGCTGGCCGGCATGACCGGCACCGCCCGCACCCAGGCCCGAGAGTTCGAGGAGGTCTACAAGCTCTCGGTCATCGAAATCCCGACGAACCGCCCGATGGTGCGGGAGGACGAACAGGACCTCGTGTACAAGACCGAGGATGCCAAGTGGAAGGCGGTCACCCAGGACCTGGTGGAGCGCAACGAGAAGGGCCAACCCTGCCTGGTTGGCACGGTCTCGATCGAGAAGTCCGAACGCCTGAGCGGCTATCTCAACCGGCGGGGCATCCCCCACCACGTGCTGAACGCCAAGCAGCACGAACGGGAGGCCTACATCGTGGCCCAGGCCGGCCGGGTGGGCGCCGTCACGGTGGCCACGAACATGGCCGGCCGCGGCGTCGACATCCTGCTGGGCGGCAACCCCGAGTACCTGGCCCGCCAGGAGATGGCCGCCCGGGATTTCGACAACGACCGCTACCTGATGTTCGAGATGGAGCCGCAGGATCGCGAGGAGTACGAGGCCGAGTACCGGCCGATCCTCGAGAAGTTCAAGAAGCAGACCGATGCCGAGCACGACGAGGTGGTCGAGCTGGGCGGGCTGTACGTCCTGGGCACCGAACGCCACGAGTCGCGGCGCATCGACAACCAGCTTCGGGGCCGTTCGGGCCGGCAGGGGGACCCCGGCGAGTCCCGGTTCTACCTCTCGCTGGGGGACGACCTGATGCGGCTGTTCGCCTCCGACCGCATCGGGCGGATCATGGACCGCCTGAAGTGGCCGGAGGACGAACCGATCCAGGCCAGGATGGTCACCCGGGCCATCGAGACGGCCCAGAAGAACGTCGAGGAGCAGAACTTCGAGATCAGGAAGAACCTGCTCAAGTACGACGACGTGATGAACACCCAGCGCAAGGTGATCTACGAGGAGCGGCAGAAGATCCTGGAGGGGCGCGACCTCAAGGACGAGGCCCTGGCGATGGTGGTGGCGGTGGTGGCCGGCGTCGTGGGCAAGTTCGTGACGAAGGACATCTACCCCGAGGAGTGGGACCTCGACGGACTGGTCACGCAGCTCTCGGCGATCTACCCGGTGTCGGTGTCGAAGGCGGACCTGTCGGGGGAGACCGTGGCGGAGGAGGTCCAGCAGCTGTTCGTCGACGATGCCCTGCGGGCCTACGAGGCCAAGGAGGAGGAGGTCGGCCCCGACCCGTCGGGCCAGCCGATCCTGCGGGACCTCGAACGGATGGTGCTGCTGTCGATCATCGACAACAAGTGGCGGGAGCACCTGTACGAGATGGACTACCTCCAGGAGGGGATCCACCTGCGATCCTACGGGCAGCGCGACCCTCTGGTGGAGTACCAGCGCGACGCGTTCGACATGTTCAACGAGATGAAGGACTCGATCCAGGACGAGTTCGTCCGCTACATCTACCGGGTGCAGCTGATCCGCCAGGACGAACCGGCCCGGCCGCGTCCCCAGCGGGTGCGGGTGAGCCACGGCGACGACTCGGAGACCGGCGCCGGCTCAGGGGCGTCGCAGTCGATCGGCGACAAGATCCCTCGGAACGCTCCGTGCCCCTGCGGCAGTGGCAAGAAGTACAAGAAGTGCCACGGTCTGAGCGCTTAAGCGAACATCGAGCCCTCCTGACAGGTTGGTTCCTTTCAGATGGCGCCGTAAGCCACGGTTGCGTAATCGTTGTAACTGGTCGATCCGGCAGAGCTGCCCGCGACGAACACTGTCGATCCGTCCGGGCTTACGGCAAGAGCGGAAGATTCGTCGTTGCCGTTTGCTGCGCCGTTGAAGCGGGCTGCCCACAGCACCCGGCCGGTCGATGCCTGATAAGCGACCGTGCCAGAGTCTACGTGGCTCCTGAGTCCGGCGACCAGTCCCGTGACATACACCGCCGACCCATCTGGACTCACTCCCAAGGCGAAGGGGACGTCCGCTCCGTTGCGGGCGCCGTTGTAGCGGGCGACCCAGAGACTCGACCCGCTCCTGAAGTCATAGGCCACGGTGGCGTAGTCGGCGCGTGTGCCCAGCCCAGGGCTTTCCCCCGTCACGAACACCGCCGACATGTCCGGACTGACAGCAATGGCCGTGGGGTGGTCGTTGCCTTTCTTCGGCCCGTTGTAGCGGGATTTCCACAATTGTGTTCCGGTCGACGTCTCGTAGGCGACGGTGAGGTAGTCGTAATTCCCCGCCCGATTAGTCCCCATTCCGGTGACGAACAGGGCCGACCCATCAAGGCTGACTGCAATTCGACTTGCAAAGTTGAATTGGCCAACCCCGCTATAGATCGCCTCCCACAATTGCGTCCCGGTCGTAGCCGAATAGGCAACCGTGGCGTAGGTCTGACCGTTCAAACTCGTCTCTCCGGTAACGAACACCTTGGACCCATCCGGGCTCACGCTCAGGTCAGCGGCCGTGCTGTCGAGTCCCGGTCCGGAGTAGCGGGCTATCCAGAGCTCGCGGCCGGTGGCCGCGGCATAGGCCACCGTCCCGTACTCCCACCCCCCGGTCGACCCGATGCTGCTTCCCGTCACGAAGACCGTCGACCCATCGGTGCTGACACCCAACGAGTAGGCTGCATCGGTCCAGTTACCGGGCCCGTTGTACCGTGCCACCCACAACTTCGCTCCAGAGTTGGCGTCGTAGGCCAGGGTGGCATAGTCGAAACTGCTGCCCGAGCCGGCGCTCTCTCCGGTGACAAAAACCCTGGAACCGTCCGGACTCACTCCCAGAGACGCTGGAGCATCGTCGTCCTTTATCGATCCATCGTAAGGCGCCGCCCAGAGCTGCGCCCCAGTGGAGGTGTCATAGGCCACCGTGGCGTAATTCCTGTGAGGGAACCACCACCCCGTGGATCCGGTCACGAAGACCTTGGAGCCGTCCGGGCTGACTCCGACATCCGAAACGCCATCCCAGCCGTTCTCCGGGCCGTTGTACCGCGATATCCAGATTGGCGTTCCCGGTGCCGCCGACGCTGCGCGGGCCTGTCGGGTCAGGAGCGCGGAAATCGCCATGACGAAAGCGAGAGTTCGTCGTCCTCGCGACCGACGGAAGGATGGTCCGAGCATCCGGTCGATGCTGGCCTGGTTGCGGTCAGGGTTCATGCGAACTTCAGCCCCCCTCTGAGCACATGAAATGGCGACCCCGTGGCGCTCTTCGCGTGACTCGATCGCTGCGGCAGGCGCCATGGTAGGCCTGATCGTCAACGGCGTCTAGCCCTGTCCGGCGGCTCCCCTTCGGTATCTTGGCGGGGGTCCTTCTCCGAACACGGCTCAAGAGAGGACGGGCAAGCCCACCTCGAGCCGTGTGGCCGGACCGGTAGCATGAGTTCGATCATGAGCGAGTACAGCGAACGGCTGGGCGAGATCGCCCGCAGGATCGACGGCGCGAAGGAGTACCTTTGACGTCGCGGGCAAGCGCGCCCAGGTCGCTGAGCTGGAGCGGGAGAGCGCCAAGCCCGACATCTGGCAGGACCCCGAGCGCGCCAAGGACCTGACCACCCGGCTCTCCCGGCTCAATGAAGGGCTCAATCGGTACGACCGCCTGGTCTCCCAGCTCGGCGACCTCAACGTCATGGACGAGCTCCTTTCGTCCGAGGACGACACCGAGCTGGCCCAGGAGCTCACCGAGAAGCTCGACGCGCTGGAGGCCGAGCTGGACCGGCTCGAGCTGGCCAATCTCCTCTCGGGCGAGTACGACCCCTCCGACGCCATCGCCACCATCCACGCCGGCGCCGGCGGCATCGACGCGCAGGACTGGGCCGAGATGCTCCTCCGGATGTACCTGCGGTGGGCCGAACGCGAGGGCCTCCAGACCGAGGTCGACGAGATCCTCCCGGGCGAGGAGGCCGGGTTCAAGACGGCCACCTTCACCATCAAGGGCTCGAACGCCTACGGACTGCTGTCGGCCGAACGCGGCGTGCACCGGCTGGTTCGGCTGTCGCCGTTCGACCAGGCCCACCGGCGGCACACGTCCTTCGCCTCGCTGGACGTCATCCCGCTGATCCCGGAGACAGAGGAGGAGGACCTCGACATCGACCCCAAGGACCTCCGGATCGACGTGTACCGATCCTCCAGCGCGGGCGGACAGTCGGTGAACACCACCGACTCGGCCGTGCGGATCACGCACCTCCCGACCGGTATCACCGCTGCTTGCCAGAACGAACGTTCGCAATTGCAAAACCGTGCAGTAGCGATGCGGATCCTGAAGTCGCGCCTGGCCGACAAGATGCGCCGCGAACGCGCCGAGAAGCTGGAGAACCTCCGGGGCGAACGCATGGACATCGAGTTCGGGTCCCAGATCCGCTCGTACGTGCTCCAGCCCTACCGGCTGGTCAAGGACCACCGCACCAACGTGGAGGTGGGCAACATCGACGCCGTCCTGACCGGCGAGATCGACGCGTTCATCGAAGCCGAACTCCGCCGCCGTGCCTCGGCCGGTGCCAGCGCAGATACCTAGACTGGCTAAAGCCTAGGCTGACCAAGTATCACCCGGGTCCCAGCTCTTCAGGGCTTGTCCTGCTCCTTGGGGGGGTGGTGGCCGGAACGGTTCTCCGGCGGGACCTTGCCCGAGCGGCCCCGGTCCTCCGGCCGGGTCCAGACCTCCTGTTTGGCCTTGAGGGCGTCTTGGTCGGTGGCGCCCTTGCCGCTGCGGTCGAGCTCCTGTTGCTGGGGTTTCGTCATCCTGGAACCTCCCATTCCGAGGGGTCCCTCAGGACTTACCCCCATCAGCGGCCGGGATCACCGGGAGGATCAGCTCCGAGGGGTGTTCGGCGTCGTGCCACACCCGGTTCTCGGCCATCTCCATGCGCGTGGACGTGGCCAGGGGCTCGCCGGTCTGGAGGTTCCGGTCGAACTTGGGGAAGGCGCTGGAGGCGACCTCCAGGCGGATCCGGTGGCCCGCCTTGAACACCTGCGAGGTGTCCCACATCGTGACCTCGAAGCGTTCGACCCTGCCGGGGTCCAGGTACCCCTCGCAGTCCAGGCCCTCCCGGTAGCGGGCCCGGACGATCCCATCGCACAGGCGCTGGCAGAACCCGCCCGGATGCACGTCCACGAGCTTGGCCGTGAAGTCGGTGTCCATGGCCGAGGAGGAGGCGAACAGCACCAGCCGCACCGGGCCGGTCACCTCGAGGTCGGCCTCCAGCGGGGGCGTCGAGTAGCACAGCACGTCCCCCCGAAGCTCCACCGCGCCGTAGTCGTCGGGCCCGCCGATCTGGTTCGAGATCTCGTCGGTCAGGAACGGCACGGGATGCGAGGGATCGGACTGGTAGACGTCCGGAGGTTCGTCGCCCGCCGGCGCGTCCAGCGTCAGGGACCCGTCGCCGTGGCGGCTGTTCGCCGCACCCGCGCTCTGCAGATACAGCGAACGCCACTCCGTTCGAGCCAGCGGATATTCGCGTTCGTCCCGCCACTCGTTCGACCCCATGACGAACATCCGCACGGGCGGCTCGACCGCCACGCCGTTGTCGATCCCCTTCACCCAGTGGTCGAGCCACCGGAGTTGGTAGGCCTCGAGGTCAACCACCGAGTCCGCGCCGAAGTCCACGTCGCCGAGCTGGCGCTCGTGCCGGTAGACCGTGTGCGGCCATGGCCCCACCAGCAGGCGCTGCTTGCCGCGGGCCGGCGCGTCCGGCGCGGTCATCGCGGCGAAGTTCGACGGCGTGACCAGCTCGTCGTCGTACCAGCCGGTGATGTGCAGGACGGGCAGGTTGATCTCGGCCAGCCGCGCCTGGTACCGCAGCGGCTCCCAGTAGTCGTCCAGGACCGGGTGCATGAGCTGTTCGCGCCAGCTCTGGCTGTGGAAGCCGGCCCGTTCGTCCATGGTCAGCAGCGGGAGGTGTTCGTAGACGTGCATCCAGTCCAGGCCGTCCACGTGCTGGAGGACCCGGCCGTCCACCATGCGCTCCCAGCACACGTGCATCGGGGTCGGCGTGCCCGTGGGCGAGGAGACGAACGGATCCGACGGCGTGACCGCCACGATCATGGCCTTCAGGTGGGGCGGCCGGAGCAGCGCGGCCAGCCACTGGTTCATCCCGGTGTAGGACCCGCCGAACGAGACCACGTCGCCGGTGCACCATGGCTGCGCGGCCAGCCACTCGATGGCGTCGTACCCGTCCCGGCCGTCGTTGCGGTAGGGCACCCACTCCCCGCCGGAGTCGCCCCGGCCCCGGACGTCGATCCAGGCGAACGCGTAGCCGTTCTCGGCGAACCCGGTGCCGGCCTTGTGGGCGCGTTCGCTGTTCTTGTTGTAGGGGGTTCGGCACACCACGATCGGATGGGGCTCGTCGCCTGCGGGGTGCCAGATGTCGGCGGACAGCTCGACCCCATCTCGCATGGGGACCCGCACGTTGAACTCGCGTCGAACGCTCACGCTCGCCCTCCCATGTCGCGACGACGCCGGTGGCGTACGGCCACGGCCCAGGCCCCGAGCAGGAGCGCCCAGGCGACCGCGGACACCACCAGCCCCTCGCCGATGGCGGAGTCACGATACGCGAGCTCGACCACGTGCCGCCCGGCCGGGACCGGCACGCCCTGCATCAGGTAGTCGGCGGGGATCACCCGGGCCGGGTGCCCGTCGACGGTGGCGTGCCAGTTGCGATCGAAGGCGTTTCGGATCACCACCACGCCGGGCATCGCGGTGAACACCCGGACCACCACGTCCTCGGGCCGCCGCTCCGAGTACGAGGCGGTGGGGGCCGGCTGGACCAGATCGGGCGGATGGTTCAGGGGCAGCCCCGGCGAGCGGTCGAGCAGCACCCTTGAGCTGGGGGAGAACCCCTTCGCGAACAGAACCGTTCGAAGCGAGACGTCGGGCGGTTCGACCTGCCAGAACCAGACCACCGACGCTCGCGGGTCGGGGTCAGGCAGGCGGTACAGCGTCCAGGCGCCCTCCACCGCCGCCGGCGAGGCGCCTGCGGGTGGCGCCAGGCGGGTTCGCTGGATGATCCATTCGGCCCCGAACAGCCGCAGCACAGCGGCGTCGAGTGACTGGAACGTGGCCGAGTTGTAGTAGATCGGCGCTTTCGTATCGGCCGCTCGGACCAGTCGCCAGTACCGGTCCTCCTGCACCGGCGAGTAGCCCTGGACCTCGTCCAGGCCGAACACGATGGAGCGGCCGTTCTCGTAGGCGGGCCAGTGCGCGGGATCCTGGTGGAACAGGAACCCTCGTGGGTCGCGCGAGGCGATCTTCGGGTCGAACGACAGGTAGCGGCCGGGGCCGGGGCCCTGCGCCGCGATCAGCGCCCGCCCGATCGGCCCGGGCGTGAGGTAGTCGGCCGGAGAGATGAAGGGGGCATGGAACTTCGGGAACGAATGCTCCAGGCCCGAGCCGGCCACCTCCTCCAGCCGGTCGGGGACGTTCCGGGGCACCGGGCCGAGCTGCGCCACGAGCCCCACCACCGTGAGCTCCACCGCCAAGAGCGCCGGCAGGACCACCAGGGGCCACCGTTCGCCTCGTGCCGCTAGCAGCAGCAGCGGGACGGCGTAGGCCAGCCCAAACGCCAACGGAACGTAGTCGGCGATCCTGGCCCCCGCCACGAGCGGCGCCACGCCGAACACCACCACGGGGCCCGCCAGCCAGAGGCTTCGGCGCAGGAGGGCCCTTCGATCCGAGGCCCGGGCCATGTCCAGCCACGCCTGGAAGCCGTAGCCGGCCAGGGCGGCGAACGCGATCACCAGCAGGTACCGGAACCGATAGGGCGACCGCAGCCACAGCTCACCCACCCGGTGGGCCAGGGTGAAGTCCCGGATCCGTCGCGAGGAGATCAGGACGTTCAGGTTCAGCACCCACCCCACGAAGCCGAGCACCGCGAACCCCGCCGCCGGCCACCGCCATCGACGGGAGGCCAGGGCCGCCGGGATCAGCAGGATCGCCAGGGCACCCACGTAGCCGCCGGGGCCGCGGGCGAACGACGTGCCCCACCACGGCCCCACGCCGCTCAGGTAGATCGGCGGGCGGCCGTTCGTCCCGGAGAGCTGGTTGGCCAGCCGCCCCAGCTCGAGGTAGCCGTGGCCGATGGAGGTTCGGGGCAGCAGCGCCAGCCGCGGCACCAGCACCCCGGCGGAGAGCAGCGGGAACGCCGCGAACACCCCCACGCCGAGCCCGATTGCGGCGCGGGCCGACAGCCCGCCTGTTCGAACCTGCACCGGGAGGCGGGCTACCAGGTACAGCGCCACCACCGCCAGGCCGATGAGCAGGCCATCGGTGAGGTGGGCCGCGGCGATCTGGGACAGCGCCAGCTCGGTCAGGGCGAACCACCCCAGCCGGGGGCCGGCCCTCGACGCGTGGACCAGGCCCGACGCCCCGGCCAGAGACATCGCCGTCCAAGCCAGCGTGCCGGCGAACGGCAGCGCCAGCGCCACCACCGAGCCGCACATGGCCAGGGCCACGGTCAGCCCGCCCACGGTGGAGGCCGGCCGGCCCAGCCCCTCGTTCCGGAAGAACCAGTACAGGCCCAGCCCGGCCAGCACGGGCTGCAGCACGATGAACAGGCCGAACGCCCGGGCGCACGACATCGCCGGGAACAGCGCCATCACCGGCAGGTAGAGCCAGCCAGACTGGGGGTCCGAGGCGAACGGCACCCCGCCGAACTGGTTCGGCAGCCACGTGGGGACGTGGCCTGCGGCCACGGCCTTCCCGATGGCGCAGAACCGCGGGAACCAGAACGCCAGGAGGTCCACCTGCTGGTTGGTCAGCTTCGGCGAGAGCCAGAAGCCGTGCATGACCACGAGCACCGCGGCCAGGATGCCCACCGGGCCCGCCACCGCCGCCACACGCCGGTGGCCTCCGCGAGTGGCTTCCGAGGAGGGTGCGAGAGCGAGGTTCGACCGGGGTTCGCCCACGCCCGCCACGCCGCGAGGTGCGGCTAGCGCCCCGCGATGCGCAGCCGGGGCCGGGCCGCCGCGGGCTCCGCGGGCTCGGCGGGCTTGGCCGCCCGGAAGATCATCTCCGAGCCGAACACGTACTGGACGTCCAGCACCACCAGGCCCAGGCGTTCGAGCTCTCGGCGGAGCTCCTGCCGCGTGTAGGGGTTGATGTGCTCGGTGGCATATCCCTGCGGGAAGACCTTCTTGTACACGTTCTCCAGGGTTCGCCAGCTCCACCGCCCGTAGTCGGGCGTGCCCAGCACCAGCGTCCCCTCGGGAGCCAGGACCCGGACCATGTCGGTCAGGTCGATGTCCTCCCGGGCGATGTGTTCGATCACCTCGGAGCAGATCACCGCGTCGAACGCCCCGTCGGCGAAGGGCAGCGCGGTGAGCGAGCCCTGGAGAAGGAGTCGGCCCGGCGACCGGAGCCACCGGAGCTTTCGGAGCTGCATGTCGAGGCCCACGGCCTGGGGGAGGCTCTGCAGGATCCGGCTGGAGCCGCACCCGATGTCGAGGATCTTCGTGGCGCCATCCACCATCCCCCGGATGATGTGGAACCGCTGGCGCTGCCAGGAGCGCTGCAGGGGGATCCAGGAGTCGAACGCCCGGCTGTCGTAGTCGGCGGCCTTCACGGAGTTCCGCAGGGCCAGGAGGCGGCCGATCGTCTCGAGGTAGCCCCGGCCGAGCTCGGCCATCCGGCCGGGGGTCCACGTTCGAGGCTGCGGGTAGTACAGGGGAACCTCGGCGATCGTCCACCCCTGGCTGAACGCCTTGACCACGATCTCCTGGAGCGAGTCGAGGCCGGACGCCTCGACCGGGCCGATGTCCTCGAACACACGCCGGCTGTACATGCGGAAGCCGCTGGAGAGGTCCCGGTAGGGCAGGGCCAGGACGGCCCGGTAGAATCGGTTGAGGGCTCGGCTGAGGACCCGCCGGGATAGCGGCATGGACGCGACGGCGCCGGCCACGTAGCGCGACCCGATCAGGACCTCCCCCGCCTCGCGGCGGAGCCACAGGGTTCGGATGAACTCGGGGTGATGGGAGAAGTCCGCGTCCATGGTCACCACCCACCGGCCCCGGGCCGCGGCCAGCCCGGCGTTCAGGGCCCGCCCGTACCCCTCGCCCCGGAAGGTGACCACCCGCCCTCCGGAGCGCTCGACCAGGCCCCCGGCCGGGTCGTGGGGCGGCAGCGCCACCAGGACCTCGGCCCGCCCGCCGATGGCGTCGTCCAGGACCCTGAGCAGGCGGGGCAGGAGCCGCCCCAGGTCGTGCTCGCCGTTCCACACGGGGAGCAGCACGGTGAGGTCGATGGGGCGGGATTCCGTGTCGGTCATCGCTGGGGTTCCATTCGTCTCGTCGAGCCGGCGCCGGAGGTGCCAGAGGATTCTAGCGAAGCGACCGGTGGTTCCCTTCGCCCATACCCTTTGTTACCATCGGAGCCCGACAGTCCCCCTGATTCCCCGGATTCGGAGCGTTTCCGCATGATCACGACGACGAACGTCACCAAGGTCTATAAGGACTCGGTCGTAGCGCTGGGGGACGTGAACCTCGAGATCGGCAAGGGCGAGTTCGTGTTCGTGGTGGGCCCTTCCGGCTCTGGGAAGTCCACGCTGATCCGGCTGCTGCTGAAGGAGGAGGAGCCCACGAAGGGCGAGATCTTCGTGGCCGGCAAGAACATCGGGAAGCTCTCGATGTGGAAGGTGCCGTTCCTCCGGCGGAACATCGGGACGGTGTTCCAGGACTTCAAGCTCCTGGCGGACAAGACCGTGGCCGAGAACGTGGCCTTCGCCCTGGAGGTCATCGGGAAGCCCCGGCACGTCATCGAGTCGCGCGTACCCGAGATCCTCAAGCTGGTGGGGCTGGGGGACAAGCTTCGAAACTACCCGCACGAGCTCTCCGGCGGGGAGCAGCAGCGGGTGTCGATCGCCCGGGCCTTCGTGAACCGGCCGCTCATCCTGCTGGCCGACGAGCCCACGGGGAACCTCGACCCGGCGACCTCGGTGGAGATCATGAAGCTGCTGGACCGGATCAACCGCATCGGGACCACCGTGATGATGGCCACCCACGACAACGCCATCGTCGACGCCATGCGGCGCCGGGTCATCGAGCTGGAGAGCGGGCGCGTGGTGCGGGACCAGGAACGGGGGGTGTACGGCTATGGCGCCTAGCTACTTCTTCCGGGAGACGTTCGCCGGCCTCCGCCGGAACGGCCTGGTGACGTTCGCCGCCATCTCCACCGCGTTCATCGCGCTGTTCCTGCTGGGGATGGCCCTGCTGGTGCGGAGCCAGGCGAACCTGCTGATCCGCTACACCGAGGCGGATGTGCAGGTTTCGATCTTCCTCAAGGACAACGTCAGCCAGAGCGAGCTGACCCACCTGTCCGACGAGCTGAACACCATGCCCGAGGTGAAGAGCCTCCACTACGAGTCGAAGCAGGAGGCCTATCAGCGGTTCAAGCAGATCTTCAAGGACCAGCCGGACCTCATCAACAACGTGACGCTCGACGCCATCCCGGCGTCGTTCCGGGTGAACCTGAAGAACCCTCAGCAGTTCGGGGTGATCAGCGCGCGGCTGAGCGCTGAGCCGGGGATCGACAAGATCGTGGACCACCGGGACTTCCTGAAGAAGCTGTTCGCGGTGACCGACGTGTTCCGGGTGGGGGTGCTGGTGGTGGCGGCCATCATGCTGCTGTGTTCGGCCTTTCTCATCGGCAACACGGTGCGCATGGCCGTGTTCTCGCGGCGCAAGGAGATCGGGATCATGCGGCTGGTGGGCGCGACGAACTGGTTCATCCGGGTGCCGTTCCTCATCGAGGGCGTCGCCGAGGGCCTGGTGGGGGCGGGGGCCGCCGTGGCCGTGTTGTTCATCATGAAGGTGGCCTACCTGGACAAGCTTCGAACCCAGATCCAGTTCCTCCCGTGGATCGGGTCGCACCAGGTGATGAGCACGCTGCCGTGGCTGTTCGGGGCGGGCGCGCTGGTGGCCAGCGTGGCCGGCCTGATCGCGATGAGCCGGTACCTCGAGGTCTGAGTTGTCTCCTTCGGCGCCGTCCGGCGACCGGACGGTGGCGACGAACCGGCGGGCCAGGCACGACTTCGACATCGAGGAGACGTTCGAGGCCGGCATCGCCCTGTCGGGGCCGGAGGTGAAGTCCCTGCGGCTGGGCCGGGCGTCGATGGCCGACTCGTACGCCAGGGTCAGGGACGGCGAGGTGTGGCTGGAGGGATTGCACATCCCGCCCTACGAGATGGCGAACCAGGGCTCGGGATACTTTCCGACCCGGCCCAGGAAGCTGCTGCTGCACCGGGCCGAGATCGAGCGACTGACCGGGAAGACCGCCGAGCGAGGGCTGACGATGGTGCCGCTCAGGATCTACTTCACCCGGGGGCTGGCCAAGGTGCAACTGGGCTTGGGGCGGGGGAAGCGGAAGTTCGAGAAGCGCCAGGACATCGCGGAGCGGGAGCACCGCAGGGAGATAGAACGCGCCGTGGAGGCGCGGAGGCGGGGACGCGCCTGACTCCGGATCGGAGGCGCGGCCGGCGCGTTGGCGAGCGCGGCCGGGCCCGTATACTCGGAGAAGCAACTTCATATGGGGGCGAAATGGCTTCGACTCGGGTGGTTACCATCTGGGGGAAGCGGGCCGAGGTTCCGGATGCCTCGTTAAAAGCCGGACAGATACAAACGCCAACTCTGAACTGGCGCTCGCTGCCTAACTAACCGTAGGTAGCCGTCCCCCGTGGATCGGCCTGTGTCCGCGGGAGGGCGTCGTGAGCAGGCTCACGACGGTGGCTCCGCCCGGGGGCCGCCGCCGGACATCTCACCTGGGCTGGTCTCGAGGCCCACCGCCGGCGGGAAGCCTCGAGGCGAGATCGAATCGCCGGATACGCCCGTAGAAGACCCAGGCGGTCGCCCGAGCACGCGGGTTCGATTCCCGCCGCCTCCACCAAGGGGTGTTCCCGAAAGGGGGCACCTGGTGTTCTCGAAACTGGCTCCACCTGCCTCTTTGAGCCCTCTTCGCGGGCGGTGGCTCTTCACTTTGGCCAGCAAGACCCTCCAAGGCTCTCGTCTTGGCGGATGGAGCCCCGTGTGGACGAGATCAGGCCGTGTCTGGAGGGGGATTCGGGAAGCTGCCGGTCCGGAGAGTCAGCCCGGCGGAGCCGGGCCGGCCTTGGTCGGCTGAGCGGAGAGGAGCTCGGTCCAGGTGCCGGTACGCCGCTTCCGCCTCGTCCTCCCCATACCAGCCGCTGGGTCTCGGCCCCCATGCTTGGCGAGGAAGGATCGCACTCGGTCCAGGTTGAACGAGGCGATCGTGAACGAGAGCAGGATCGTGAGCTTCGCCAGGCCGAACACCCGGAAGAACTTCCGGCCGATGTCGACGAACCCTCCCTTGAGGGCGGCGTTGGCCGACTCGGCGACCTGGCGCCTTCCCATGGACACTCGCCACGCGCTGGTCCCGAAGGGAAGCCGCTGCCACAGCGGGAGCTGGGCGGCAGTGGCCGAGAGGATGCCCGAGCAGCATTCGCCGGTTCCCTCGTGGCCGGGAACGAGGGGGACCCGCCTGGACCGCCGCATGGTTCGGGGGAACGCCCGTGAGCGAAGCAGGCCACTGCAGAAGGGGCACCGCCACCTTGTGGTTCCGTCCGGCTCCGGCCCGGCGTGACGCACGTACCGGTACCTGGCCCGCCGATTGAACGCATGCTCGTAGTCGAGCTTCTCTTGCAGGTTCGCCCCTCGGGGCGGTATCGGCAGGTTCACCAGTTCGCTTGGCAGGAGCGGGCTGAACAGATGGCCGTCGATCAGCAGGGCGTCGGAGGCGAAGGGTCGGCCTCCTCGCTGATGGGTGGCCGGTTGGAAGGTGGCGTGGACCGCGGCCTTCTGGAGCGGGTAGTAGGCCGTCTCGGCTTGACAGAGGCTGTAGCCGGGATCCCACGCCACGTCGTCGAGCTCCTGCCCCCGCTCCTTCGCGGACAGGAGCTCCGGGACGATGGCCCGGGCCCGGTGGGATCCAGCCGGCACCAGGCTGAGGTTGGTGACGACGTTCGGGACCTCGGGTCCCAGGGTGGTCCGGTCGATGCCGTTCGACCACTTGACGTCGCGGGTCTGCACAGCCAGGTGAAGCTCGTAGCCCACGTATGTTCCCGCCGACCGGCTGTTCGTCGCTGATCTGTGCCCGGCGCGAGCATCCGGATCCGGGGTGTAGACCTTGCGGCCGTCCGGCCCAATGCCGAGGATCCGGGCCCGCTGCCGGGCCGCGCTGGGGCGTCCTCGCCCACCTCCCTGGCGGCCGTTGGATTGCTGATCTGCGGGGCCACTCGCTTCCGGCGAGTCGCCATCGGGCTCGACCGTGGACCCGTAGCCCCGAAGCGCTCCCCATGTCTCGATGTCGGTGCCGTCCACGGCGAGGCTCCGGCTCCTCGGAGCATCATCACCGACGGCTGCCCGGGCGATCCTGTTCGCGAACCACTGGCTGTCGATTCGCTCTTGGCGCCCGTCGACCATGGCCTCCCATCCGACGTCCAGGGCGCGGCAGAGCTTCACGAACAGGTAGTCCACCCGGTCGTACGCCTGCTCAGGGTTCCATCGACCGATGCCGAGCACCGAACGCTGGTCGTGGCTCAATGCATTCAGGGTTCGGGCGATCTGGGTCAGATGCGCTGCATGGTGCCGCGCGAATGCGTTCAGCTGTGCGGCGACCAGGAACCCCAGGAGGGACAGCGCCCTGGGACGGCCAACAGGCGAGTCAAGTCGTAGCCGAAGTACCTCGATGACGCCCGAGCGACTGATCAAATCGATCGCCTGACGAAGCTCGCCATCAGTCGGCCGCCTCCCGCCGGACGTGTCGATGGGGGGTCTTCCAGACCCCCTGGACTGCCGTCCGGCCTCTGCGGTCAGCATCGGGCGGTCTGGCCCCGGAGCAGCCGATCAGCTTCTTCCTGCGGGAGTGGGGGCACGAACTCAAGCAGGTCGCTCAGCACGGTCACCCCGACCAGCCCCGCCGCCGCGGCCAGCTCGGGGAGCCGGGTACCAATGGTCAGATGGTGGACCAGCCAGGTCGATCGGAGCCTGCTCAAGGAGAGGCGGGGACACCCAGGGGCGGCGTCCAGGCGAGCAACGAGGTCGCTGGCCCGCTTCCTCTCGTGGTGGGCGCCGCCTACGACGACTTCGTCATCGGGCCCCAGCGACAACTCCTCGAGGTCCTCCTCGAACGCGCGGAGGACCGGAACCACCCGCGGGTTCGGAGGCCCGACAAGCACCAGCAATCCTTTAGGGGTTCGTCGCAGGTCCTCCGGCTTGATGTGGGCGCACCATCGCCCGTCGAGACCTGCTCCCGCCCCGAGCGCAATCAGCGCCGCCGCGCGGTTCTTTCGCTCCGACGTGGACTGATGGGCCGCAAACCGGCGGAGATCGGCCAGGTCCTGAGAGGAGTACGGTGCCGCAACGGCGCGCCGACTGAGGGCTTCGGGGAGGGGCTCCCACGGCGCTAGCTTGGTCAGCCTCCGGCCAATGCGCCTGAGATCAGCCCGATACGTCGAGGTCGACCGGTTCTTAGGGAGAGTCGATATGAAGCGCTCGATCGTGTCGGGGTCGAGGACCACCTCGAGGTCGAGGGGGAGTCCCGCAGACAGGCACCAGTCAGCGAGATGGGCGAGCCCCCGCGCATAACGTCCGGCAACGGGTGGACCAGCAGGGGTTAGTGCCAGGACCGATGAGATGACGAACGATCGAAGCGATTCCCATCGGATGAGGTCGAGGGATCGAGGGCTGTACTGAACGAGCCACTCCTCAACGGAGGCGCCCGAGCCTTTGCCCGCATGCGTCTCGCTGAGTCCCGAATTGCCAGGCTCGGGCTCGCTCCCCTCACCCCGACTAAGCTTCGTCATGTCGGGACCCTCCTAGGGGTCTCGGCCGGGCCCCGGAGCGTTCCAGCGCTGCCGGGGCCATCTATTGTCGAACGGAATTACTTATAGTCTATTTGGCTCCGGCCGTCAACAGAATCCGCTAGTCTGGATCCTCGTGACGCACCACCTCGTCGGCGTGGCCGAGATCGCCCGGTTGCTGGGAGTCACTAGGCAACGTGTAAACCGGATCGTGCAAACCCACCCGGACTTCCCTCGTCCTGAGGCCGAGTTGTCGGCCGGGCGGATATGGGCGAGAAATGCAATCGAAGCCTGGATCACGACCAGTGGCGCCCGACGTCCGGGAAGGCCGCCGCGAACTCAGTAACGGGTCCTGGTTCGATTCCTCTTTGGTGGACCAAACAGGACACCAATCGAACCTACCAATCGGTAGGTTACGATCTCTGTTGATGCTCGACGTCAAGCTGAAGGACCTGATCGCGGCGCTCCACAGCCACGTATTCGGCCGTCGCGGCAGATCCAGGTAGAGGATAGCCAGCGCCTCGAAACAAAGGCGATCGAGGTGATCGCGCCCTCGTGATCCAGTTACGGGCCCCGGCTGGTCGGTACCCTGTCTGGGACCCGGTCAGCGGCCCAAAGTGGAGTCACGGTGAGCCCACAGACCTTGAACGCCGAAGAGGTCTTCGAAGACCACTACACGAACGCGTTCAAGGAGCGGTTCACGGGGAGAGCCGTCCTCGTCAAGTATGAACGGGATCGAGCAGCAAGAGACGTGGGAGCCCACTTCACCGCGCCGGGGTCGCTCGAGCTGTCGAACGTCCGGGTCTGGTTCCAGCTGAAGGGGGTCCATCGGGAGACTCTCGATGCGGCGGGACTGCGTGAGATGGATTCCGTTCCGGTAAAGCTCGATGTCGCCGACGTGAAGAAGTGGTACGCGGCGCCGGAGGCCGTGTACATCGTCGTCTACCTGGAGGCCCTCGAGGAGTTCGTCGGCGAGGACATCAGGGACCTCGTCGATGCGCGTTTCGCCGACCACAGGGGGAGCTTCGCTTCCAAAATGGAGGGACTCACGCAGGACACGATCACTCTGCGAGTCCCCACCGACTCCGTCATCGACCAGGACCGAATCACGTCGATGCTTCGGCACAAGTCCATGCGGATCGATGGCCCGTCCTGGCGCGGTCGGCCGCTTGGTCATCGGTTCGATCCCCTACGGTGCGAGCTCGGGTATCTCGAGTCCGACGACTTCGTCGCCTTGGTCGAGGCGCTGCTCACCGCCCACGACTTCCGGATCGACCGGCGTCTCGATGCGGCCTCGCTCCTCGACGGCGTCCGCAATGGGACCGACCAGGCGTGTCTCCTCGTGGGCACCATGTACTCGACCTACGAGTGGTCCTTCACGATGAGTGTGGAATTCGGCGTCTCGCCCGGCACTGATTTCCGCGAGGACGGACAGACCTTCAGCATCCAGGGGCGAACGGCAATCGTGGTGCATTCCCTCTTCGGCACCCACGCCACGCCCGCACCAAGTGCGGAGGAGGTTCTGGCCTCGATTCGCGGTGTGGGCGTCGAGCAGGTGTTGGTCATCGGCAATGCGCCCGAGGCGCTGCTGATGGCCTCGTACCGGAACGTCCTCCGTGACATGTATCGGATTCCCCAAGGGACCGGGGGCGTCGCGTACTCAGTGTTGACAGCGCCATTGGTCTTCGCCGAGTTCCAGGATCGGTTGCGGTGGAAGTACGTGAACTACCTGTGGGACGAGCCGGATCGTCCGCCGGTCCGGCTGTCATGAAAGCCGTACGGCGAACTCGATCGAGGTGGTCGCACCCTCGTGGACCCGTCGGACGCGACCCCTGTCTGGGACCTGTGCGCCGAGCGCGTCCGTCGGAATTGGTGACCCGTCCCCCGCGTGGTCGGACTGCGCGAGGCCGGGACCGGCAGCGAGCACCTTGCCGCAACCAGCGAGATTCGCCCGGTCGCGATCGCATGTTCTCAGTTGGCGACCGCCCATGCGTCGGCCGACTACCGCGGTGGGGGTCCGGCTCCGCGTCAGGCCGGAGCGTCAACCACAGCCAAGTTCGGACTGGCCAAGCAAGAGGCGGCCGAGGGGAGATGCCCCCCGGCCGCCTCAAGTCACTCCTGGGTTCAGCCCTAGTCCTGCTGGACGACCTTCAGGCTCACCCCCCGCGGAACGAAGACGGTCACCGTGAGCCGTCCGTTGGCTGCCTGCTTCATCTCCAGCCCGATAGACGAGTTGCCTGCCGCGGCGTCCACCTGGTTCTTCAGTTTGCGGATCTCATCCGGGAGGTCGCTTACGGGGTCGAGGCCGTTGTGGTCAGCCCACAGCTCCCAGGCCTGCAGGACGCCATACGTGTTGAACCAGACTTTGGCGTTCTTCTGGCGCTGCCGAGCTCCCTCGATCCGACCCTGGCGGAACCAGCTGCGGGTCGTCTTTGCCGCCCCGCCCTGGCCGTTGGTCAACATCCTCGAGACCTGGACGGTGTCGTACTTGTGCCGCTCCAGCTCGCTCGCTACCATCGCTGCACCACCTTTCAGCCCGGAGCGCCCATTCTAGTCGCCCTCTGTGGCACAAGGGTAGCACACATGTGGTTTAGGCGGTCCACATCTGAACCGCAAGGCTACCTTTCGACGCGGAAACACCGTCAGAGGGCGTTCGGCCACCTCCGCCTATCCAGCTCTGGGAGTCGGGCGGATCAACCGGACGGGCGGCATGCGAGATCGCGAATGGATACGAGGCCCCGAAGGAAGCAACAAGCGGATTCAGGTTGAGCCGCCAACCGCTAGAGAGAGAAGGCGCTCCGGCTACGGTAACAGGGGACTCGGCGCGACGCCTGACGCGAGGATAGTGATCGACAGCCGAGCGCGGCTCAGCGCCACGTAGAGCAATCGCCTCGCCTCCGGGGACTCGGGGAACGGCGACGCACTGCAGTGGGCGACGATGACGTGGTCGAACTCTTGCCCCTTCGCCTTGTGGATCGTGCTCGCGCACCGACCCGGGACCGCGCCGGCATCGTGGCGCTGGCGGACGGCGACATCGAGTGCCTCCCGTGGCGTGTGTTCGTGGATGGGCCGGAGCCGGGCGAGGAGGCGGAGACTCGCAGGCAGATCGATCTTCAGCCAGTCCGGGGGTGCGCGAAGGATCCGGCCGATCGCCAGGCACCAGGTGGCCACGTCCGGTGTCTGGTAGATGGGTTCAAGCGCGTCGAGCAAGGATGCGATCCGCTGTCGGTGGCCCCGATCGAGGCGGTCTGCCTGGAGAGAGGTCTTCAGCTGCCTGCGAATCCCCGCATCCAGCCCCCGGCAGGTCGCGCCAAGCAGATCGATCACCGACCTCGACAGTCCCTGCGGGTTTCCGACCGACCCTTCCGCGACAGCGAGGGCCTCGTCCGCCAGGTGGAAGTCCACGCCCTCCTGCACGACGAGCGACCCCCGAACCGCTGAGAACAGGCCGCGCACGTGGGCGTTGTTGCGGCCCAGGACGGCGACCGACCCCCGAAGGTCTCGGAGCCTGATTCTGAGCGGATCCATGATGGCCGCCGGGACCCGGTCGGAGTTGGGGTTTGGGACGTCGTCGAGGCCCGGGATCCGGACCAGCCGAACGGAGTCCGGCGCGTCCACGAGAGGCAGACGGTCGCCGTTTCGGAGCGCGTGCCGCGCCCGAAGGATCCATGAGCCGAGATCAGGAGCTTCGCTCCAGCGCTGCGGGTCGTCCAGCTCGACCTTGACCTCGGCGTCCCTTGCGAGACCCTCCCATTCGACGAGGGCCTCCCCACCAAATCCGTAGATCGCTTGCATGGGGTCGCCGAAGATGCGCGTCCTACTCGCTGACGCGCGCCCGAGCTCCAATGCGAGCTCGTGCTGGTCCTGCCTGGTGTCCTGGTGTTCGTCGAGGAGGACGACAGGGTAATGGCGGCGAGTGACGGCGGCGAGTGACGGGGCGCGTCGGAGCAACTCGAGCGCCTTCGGGGCGAGGAGGTGGAAGGGGGTTTCTCCAGGCCCATCGCCGGGCACGAGCGGAGAGCTCAGGGCTAGCGCGCCTGCGTACGGCGCGACGAGGCCGAGCGCGAACCCATCGAGGGTAGTCGCATGCACGCGAGCACCAGCCGCTCGCGCACGCCGACGAAACTCTCCGACGGCAACGTTGGTGTGCGCAAGGAGGAGCACCTCTTGGCCTTCTCGGAGATCGGCGGCCAGGTCGACTGCGCACCCGATGGCCTCATACGTCTTCCCGCATCCGGCTGGCGCTTCGACCACAACAAGCGGTGCCGCCGAGCGCAGCGCTGCTCGGACGTCGTTCAGTCCCACCCGGCCTCCTGGCGAACTCGCTGCCAGAAGGCCCGCATGACCTCGTCGATCTGGGGCGGGAGCCCGAGTTCGAGCAGGAGCTTGCCGAGGGCCTCGCCGCCCTCCTGGGTCTTGAACCACGGGTTGTGCTTGGCCTGCATCGCGCACGCCAGGGCCTCTCGGAGCTTGGCCTCCCCGAAGGTGGCCTCCAGGGCATCAAGCGAATCGGAGCCGGGCTTGCCGATACACTCCCCGACCTGCTGGAGGAGGTCCTCGACCGGTCGATCTCGGAGCTGGGCCGCGAGCTCAAGGAGCTGCTGCAGCTGGTTTCGGGGCAGCCAGGCCGCAACGGCCTCCTCGATGTTGCGGACCCCAGCCCACGATCCGAAGGCGCATCGCGGATGCGCTTGCAGGGCGGCGCCCCGGCCGGCGAAGTCGTTCTCGTTGTCGACGAAGACTCCGCACTGGATCCCAGCCGCGAGCAGCTCGTCTGCCTCGTCGAGGATGGTGGGGTGTCCGGTGCGGGGAATGAGCCGGATCCCGAGGCCGTCGATGTCCGAGAGGCCGTCCTCCGCCGCCAAGTGGTTGAGCACAGGTAGGAGGAACCCGGCCTCCGTCGGACCCTCGCTCAAAACCGGCAGCCGGGACAGCAGGGAGTCGGCCGCCTGCTTTTGGACCCTGGCGATGTGCCGTCCCGTGAGGCCGACCGGGTTCGATCCGATCGGGAGCCGGGAGATCTCCTCGATGTCGAGGGCCTCGAGCACCGCCGGGGCGTGGGTCGTGAGGAAGGCCTGGCCGTGGTCGCCGATGGTCCTTCGGATCTCAGCCACGAGCCGTCGCTGACGGTATGGCTCCAGTCCGAGCTCGGGTTCGTCGAGGAGAACGACGGGGGCGCCCTCCATGAGTGCCGCGGCAAGACGGAAGAGCGCGAGCTGGCGGGTGCCGGCGCCAGCGAGCGCAAGGGGCACCGCCTCGGCCGGTTCGTGGCCCTCGAGCAGACCGACCAGGCTGAGTAGCGACCATCCCTGCGGAGTGATGATCGAGAGCTGGAGCTCGTCGGGCAGGCCAGCCTCGGAGAACAGCGTCCGCAGGCGCTGGAGCGCCTGATCGGCCTCGAGCGGCAGCTCCAACCCGGCAGACGCGTCGGAGACCGCGCCGCGGAGTGCAGCCCGAAGCGATGCTCCGCTGGCGTGCCGATCGAGGAGAGTCCCCCGGCCGAGCCGGAACTCAGTGCTCGCCCGGGCCCCTGGGCCCCGCCCTCGTCGGGGAGGGGTCGGAGGTCTCCCTCGAGCCAGCCGTGGAGAGGTGGCGTGCGCATCGCCGAGACGGCGTCCTCGTCCAGGTCGCCGAGTACGGCTGTGATCTGGTACCCGAGTTCGACCTTCCGCCGGTGGTAGTCGTACTCGGATGCGGCGGGGGTCGGCCGCGGGTCGAGGAGCAGCTCGATCGCCGAGAGGATGGTGGTCTTGCCCGCGTCGCCCGGACCGATGAGACAGTTGATCCGGGCGGTTGGCTTCCAGTCGAGATGCTCGATCCGCCGGTATCGCTCTATGGTCAGGGACCGGATGAACACACCCACACCTTTCGGTCGTCACCACGGTACCGCTCAGCGCCGCCCGTTGTTGGAACGAAGGCTTCGTCGGTGCACTAGACGGATGGCATCGAGCCTACCGACGGGTCAGGTTACGAGCCTGTCTACATCGTCACCGCCCAAGGAACTAATCGCCAGGCTCAAAAACCTTGCCTTCGAGCAGCGGAAGTCAGGGGATTTCCAGCTTGAATTGCAATTCTCGGCCCATTTGTTACCCGCGGGCGCGACGAGCCCGGACCTGCTCGATGGCGGCCGCCCTGGTCTGACAGGTGCATCCGGGTAGGCGGTCCATCTGATCGATGATGAGCCGCTGTGGGCCGACCAGAGCATCGTACTGAACTAGGTTGCTGGTCGTCGGGATCGCCAGGGCGTGGGCGACCAGCCGAGCCATCGCCAGGCAGCCGGCTTCCAGCGATACGAACGGGATCGAGGGCTGGTAAGCGCGGGCGTCGAGGGCAGTCAGGCCCAGCGCCGCCCCAAGCCCGCACACAGGTTCCCCGAGGTGGCGCTCGAGTCGCGCCCGCTCCTTCGGAGTCAATTCCTGGAGGTCCGCCTTGGTCAGGGGGTCGTCCCCGCGCATGGCCCTGGCCACCGAGAGGCCAGTCGCCTCGGCCAGACGTTCGGCCGCTGACGGCCCAGTTCGCTCCGGCGGGAAGACGCAGAACATGCAGCGCCCACCATGTTCGTAAGCGTGGATCCCGAGCACCGTGTCGCCAGTGGCGGCGTCGATAAGCCGGTCCGGCCACTGCCGTTGTGCGTCCCGTCGTGCCTCCGGGGTATCTAGCGCCGTGAGCACCGTCCGAAACCAAGGGACCCGGCCTGCGTCGATCGCCTCGGGGAGCTCCCCGACCGCCCCGCAGAACCGCACTACGTCGAATCGGCCACGTCCGCGGCCGTGCCGATGGAGTAGGTGCCGAGGTTCTCCGCTGCGAACCGTTGCCGATCCACCAGCAGGATTCGCCCAGTTCCGTCCATCGCTTGGAGGACGAGGACGATTCCGGTCCCGATGGCTCCGACCCCCATCAAGGCGAGGTCGAATACCAGGTCAACTGGAAGTTCGGGAGCCCGATCCAGGTCTGGGGTGAGTGTGAGCGGACAGAACCGAAGATGCCGGTGCAGCACCCGACGGGCCGGCAAGACGGCGGCCGTCAACTTGAATGCCTCAGCCGCACCGAGCGCGGCGGTGAACACGGCCCCGATGGCGTTCCCCGGCCGCCTCGGCCTGATCACGGCAGAGCGCTGGCCCGCGACGTGCGCCCCGAAGCCCTCCGGTACCAGTCGAACACCTCGATCGCAGTCCGGCCCGACGTGGAGCCGGACGGTGACGTCACCGTGAACGCGGCGTACCACCGACAGGGGCCGCTCCAGGTCCACCGCGTGAACCGCCTCCTCGATCGCGTCGAGTTCGCTGGTAGCCAGATCGCCACGCTCCAAGACGAGCCTGCCAGGACCTCGCCGCATCGTTGTCAGCAGGACGCGAAGGGTGAGCACCCCCCTAGGCATCCTGGAGTCCGCGCTCACCACCACTCGGCTCGCCTCGAGGGCTGCCTCAAGCTCGCTCTCCGCGCGTCCGGTGGCCTTTGCACCGAGGCGTAGACCGCGGGAGTACTCAACGGGCACGAACGCCCCCGCGATCGAATTCGACGATCTCGACCCCGCCAGGTCCGGTCGTTGCGGCTCCGATTCGGACCCACTGGTCCCGATCGAACCGCCACCAACCCCACTTCGCGGGGTCACACGGCGGCATCCGGTACTCAGGGACCACGGCGGAGATGAACTCTTCCACACGGAGCCCGTGCTCCCGGTCGGTGGGAGAGAGTTCGTCCCTCAACATGTGTGAGTGAAACTGCGCCGGGATCGATAGCCCACGATCGTCGGCGAACCCGAACAACCGGTCGAGCGCCAGCTCGTGGACCTGGAAGAGCCCCCAGCTTCGGAGAATCCCTATTTGGCCGGCGAACGCAAGGACCGTGATCTCCTGGGACCCCTTGGGGCCGAGCAGGAACCCGCCCGTCTCGAGGATCTCCTCCCCGTACCGCCTGACCTCGTCGGCGATGGCCGCGGCCGCGGTCGACGGCATCAAGAACGGCGCAGACGAGCTCACGTCGCTCGTCCCCCGTACATGTTGTCCAAGTCGTACTGCAACAGCTGCACCACCCAAAGGAATGGGTTCCCCTCGGTGGGCCAGGCGTCCGGCCCCGTCGCCCATTCCGGGTGCGTGGCGTAGCCCTCGGCGCACATCGGCTTGCAGATGTCGAGGCTCTGCGCGCGATACCCGGGGATCACCGGCCAGGCAGATACAACGGCGAGCGAGCCGCCCACGCCGTCGGCGAACCTGATCGACGCCGGCGCATGCGGGTAGACCGTCCACCCGAGCCGGGGGTAATACCGCTCCTCAGGCGCCGACAGCGGGCGCATCGTCAGCCAGTAGATCGAGGGATCCTGCTCGTCGCGGTCGAGCCGGCCGCCGTTCTCGGCGAGGAACGCCGCGGCGGCCGACTCATCCTGCTGCAAGTTGAGCAGGCTCTCCGCGTCGGCCATCAGGAGCCCTGGGTGAGCTTCTTGACCAGCTTGAACTCAAGCGCCCTCGCGGGCCCGGCGATCTCGCCTATGGTCTTTTCGTTCGACACGTCCTGGCCGCCGTGCGTGAGCACGTAGACGAACTGTGCCCCGTCCGACACCTCGAACCACGACATCGCCGCGGTCCGCGTCGACCCCACTGTGGTGTCCGGGGGATCCTCGGCCCGGTACGGGCCCTTCTTCGAGACGGGGAACGTAACCTGGACCTTGATGAGGCCGGTCTTCGCTCCCTCACTCGCCTCAGTAGCGCGGGTCGCCATGGCGCCTCCTTTCCGTGATGGCCTCGACTTCCGAGGCCGATGCTCAGGATCTTAGCACGCTTGCTCAGGAACTGAGCGAGGGCATAGGATTTCACTATGTCCAGTGCACAGGAGGTGATGATGCCGACGGCCCTCGGGCAGATCTTGGCCAAGGCCCGCGACGACAAGAAGTGGACTCTCCGCGAGGTAGAACGTCGAACCGGAATCCCAAATGCTCACCTCTCGCAGATCGAGACCGGCGCGATCGAGCGCCCAGCCCCACATCTCCTCTGGACCTTGGCCAAGGTCTACGGACTCGAGTACCACGAGCTCCTACGCCGGGCCGGACACGTCCAGGTCAAGGAGAAGGCCACGCCGGGCGCCGTAGTCGGTCAGGCGCTGAGAACCATGGGAGAGTTGACCCCAGAGCAGCAGCGCCAAGTCCTAGCGTTCATCAGGAAGATCCGCACGGAAGGCACCGACACTGAGCGACCACGCCGCTGATGAGTTCGCGCGCCGCCAGATCCTGGCGGTGACCGAGGCCACCCTGGCGAAGGCTGGGGTCACCGGCGTGCTCCCAACCCCGCTCGACGTGGTCGCGGCGGCCGCCCAGATCACCCAGATCATCGACATCAGCCAGCTACCCGAGGATCTGGCGCGACAGAAGCCGCCCGCGCTGCGCCGGATCCTCGGTGCGCTGCTTCACCGCGAGCGCGTCGCCTTCGTGGACTTCGGGGAGAACCAGCCGAGGGCTCGGCTCACCCAAGCGCACGAGATCGGCCACAAGATCATCCCGTGGCACGAGGCACCCCTGCAGCTGGACGACATCGAGCGCCTGCTGGGTCAGACCTACGAGCAGCTGGAGGTCGAGGCGTACCTTGCGGGTGGACACCTCCTGTTCCAGGGGCCCCGTTTCCACCGCCAGGCGATGGACTACCGTGTTTCGATCGAGACTCCCATGGTTCTCGCCGACGACTTCGGCGCCTCCCGCCACGCGACCATCCGATACTACGTGACCCATCACCCCGACGCCGTGGCCTTGCTCGTGGCAGGCGTGTACCCGAAGCGCGATGGCACCATTCCCGTGTGGCGGACCGTCGAGTCGCCCGCCTTCCTTAGGCGCTTCGGCTGCCTTGCCGAGCGCATGGGTGGCAGCATCGCCATCGAGCGCGGCGATGCCCGGCCGCTTGGCGACATCGTGCATAGGGCCATGACCGCGTCGGAGGTCGCCGCGAAGGAGCTGTGGATCCCCGATCTCCGAGGCGAACGAAAGGATTTTGTTGCCGAGGCCTTCTGCAACACCCGCAACGTGCTGGTCATGGTGTCCGAATCGAAGGCTCGACGCAGGATCGCCCGCGCCGTCCGGGTCGCTGCCAGTTGACTGCCCTGATGTGTCGTTAGTTAGCGAGCGAAAAAGCAGTCAGACGCACTGGCCGAGGCCCTTTGTCCCCCAGCGCTCTCCGCTACTCGATAGCGCTTGAGATAGCCTCGACAACCGGATCCCAGACCTCGCGCTTGTCCTCGTAAGACGGCATCCCCTCGCGGCCCTTGCCATCGTAACGATTGCGGTCCCATTCCTCCTCGATGAACAGCATCTCATCGCTCTCGCTAATCACACCCAACTGCACGAGCGCCGCGATCGCCTTGTGGAAGTCCTCCGCGCCCAGGCCCTGTCGGCCTTCGAGCTTCTTGACGAACACCGCGCGCAGACCTCCGTGTCCATGTCGCCGAGCTAGACTCATCAGCTTGTTCAGCAGGCGTCGCGCTCGGTCGTCCGCACCTGCCCCACTATCGTCGTCCGGATCAGTCCGGAACTGCACCCACGGGTAGACGAGCCTGTGAGACCGCGGTACGACGATCGACAAGTCACTGGCCGTAACGCTTCCAGTGAGAGAAGCATGGGTAACGAAGGACTCGCTCGCCTCAAGCTCAACCGTCGGCCCGGCAACCTCACCGGCCGAGGCGTCCTTGCTCACCTGGAGAGACGCGCCGACGAGCTCGATCGATCTTCCTCGCAAGGACACCTCTGGACCCAGATCGATAGATGTAGTCCTCGAACTCACCACGATGGAGGCTGGAAAGTCGACATCGATGTTTGCCAGCGGACTCACCAGCTGAAGCCTACCCGGCTGATCGAGGACGACCGAAGCATCGAGCATCGTGCTGCTGCCGTCCGGCTGCAGGAGCACAAGTTCCGCGGTCGCCGAGTCGAGCGAAGACTCGGCCCGCGCCGGCTCTGACCGAACGCTCACGACGGAGGTCGAGCTGAGCCATTGGCCCGCCATCAAAGACGCATGCATCGCGGAGAAATGACCTTCATCGATGACCAGGGCCTCGCCGGCAGCCTCGGCGACGGCAAACTCGAAGAACAGGCCGCTCAAGCCAGCGATGGCGAGGAGAGCTTCAGGCTCTGCGTCGCCGATCCTCATGACGCCGGAGTAACTGGAGAAGACAGGGCTCGCCCAGCCGTCACCCTCACGGAACGGGTGGTCGAGGAGAAACGGCGCCAGCAGGTCGACGTACTCGGAACGCTTCGAGTATGGGCACCAGTCGAGCCCCGGCACCGAACCTCCAAGTAGCTCCGAAGCGAGCCAGTCGAGTTGCTCGCTCGGCGAGTACGCCAGACTAGAATCGACACCGAGTTGCCCCGCGAGTGTGGCCACCTTGCCCTGCTCGCGGCCGAGGAGTGCCTCCAGGATGCGGCGAAGGATCTTCAGGCGGGTCCCAGCAGCACCGGAACTCTGAAAGTCGTTGAGGATAGCCTGGTAGTTCGCAGGTGGCTTCAGGAGCGCTGCGACGGCGTCGAGGACGGGGGCATAGCCGGCGAATGCCTCATCGAGCGCTGCGTTGTTCGCCCCATTCAACTCCGCAAGGACAGCGTCCCTCGCATCCACGTAGGCCGTCGTGCGGGCCGACGCCACGCCGCGCAAGGCATGCAAGTCCACATAGTCGCCCTGCTGGTCTTCATTGAAGTGAGAGATCTCGTACCAGCTGACGGAGATTTCGGCATCCGCCAGCGAGAACCACACGTCTTCGACAGTCCTCTTGCGGCCGAGGATCACGAGGTGTACGCCTGCCCGGGCGTATTGCACGAGAGACGCCATGAACTCGTCCCAGGAGAGGCCTGTCACACGTAGGCGCGCCTCGTCCATTGCATCGATGATTAGGAGGGGCACGTGGCCGGACTTCGCCTCACTAAGCGGGTCGACTGCATCCAAGTATGCCGACAGACGCGCAGTCAGCGCATCACCGCTGACCGCCTTGTCCTCTGCGAGCGACCACAGCGGAGCACTGAGGCGACGGGAGAGTTGGGCGGCCATCGCTGACTTGCCGCTGGCGCCCCGAGCCGAGATGAAGGTCATCTGAGTTGCTGCGGTCACCTCGTATTGGGTCATCAACGGTTCAACGAATGGCTCATCCGTCTCGACCACCCGGAAGGCATCGAGGGCATTGCCGGGCGGCGCTGCTGTCCGAGGTAACGATGAGACCACGTCGTCGAAGGTCGCGTATTCAGCCATCGCGGTCAGTATGACCCCCTCGAAGGCTGACGCCCGCCGCTTGCGGCTTGCCGGAGCAGCCTCCGGGAATCCTTAGCAATGCATGCCGGCGGACACCTGCAGGATCCGCCCAGCTATGCTTGGGCTGTGCGAGCTCAGCAGTTCGACCCCTAGCTTTGCCGCGAGCCATGTCCGGCTACTCCTCCTCGAAACCGAAGGACTGGAACTTCAGCACCTTGGCGTTCTCGTTCACCGTCCGGACGATGTTTGTCGGGAGTGTCCGGCCCCCCCTCATTCGGTCCAGATCAAGTGTGGTTCCCTGTCGATCTGAGAGGCCGAATGGAGGTGGACGGTGCCAGCGAAGCGGTTCAGCGTGGAGCAGATCGTCGCCAAGCTGAGGGGAGGCCGAGAAGCTCCAGGGCCAGGGCATGACGATCCCGCAGTCGTGCAAGCGCCTGGGGATCTCCGATCAGACCTTCTACCGATGACGCCTGAAGTACGGGGCGCTGAAGGGAGGATTAGGCCCAGCGCCTGAAGGCCCTGGAGCAGGAGAACGCCCAGTCGCCTACCTGATGCGCCGCCCCCGGTCTCGGAGCGCCGGGCCTGCCGGCTCGTCGGCCAGCACCGCTCGACCCAGCGATACGAGCGGGTGGCCCCCGAGTACGAGCTGAAGCTCGTCGATCGGATGAACGTCCTCGCCGCGGCCCATCCCCGCTACGGCTACCGGCGGGTCTGCGCGCTCCTTCGGACCGCTTACTGGAGCAGGAAGGGCTCCGAGGAAGATGCCACATTCAGAGATCCGAGTGGGGGAACATCAGAGCCTCCGATGAACCCGGCACGGTTCAGGGATCCCCGTTGGGGTGATCGGCCAGGTAGGTCTGTTTCAGCCTAGCAACTCGTTCACCGATCTGGGACGACACCTCGTCGGCGGAGGGGAAGCGACCGCGAAGATCGGCGATGGAGTCGAACGTCTTGTACAGGCGACTGGCCTCCCCGCAAAGCCACTCGTGTCCGCACGACATTGCAGAGCAGGTGCCGACGTCCATCCTCCGAGACTTCCACCAAATCGATCTCGTCGGACGCACAGCTTGGGCATTCGACAGCCACGTAAACGTCCCCTCGCATACGGCGGCCCGAACTGTAGCGTGTTGGCATGGAGCCTTCCGCCCTGAGGCGATCTCACTGTTGGCGGCACTGGCGGGCGATGGATTTCCTACTGGAGGCGCGTCCCCGGGGAAAGCCTCCCTGACGCACGCAGACCGCATACCGCCCCCGACCGCAGCCCCAGTGTTCCCGCGAATGGACCCTCCGGAAGTACCCCGGAAGAGAGGGGTAGGAGCCCAATCACGACCTGACAGCCAGCCCAGACGCCGGACCGAACGATGGCCAGCGAGACCTCGGACCGGAGCGGGCGGGCGCCGCCTCGGATGAGCCCCGTCCGGAGCATTTCGACCGAGTTACATCGGGCACATCGACCGGGTAGGCTGCGCGGCATGGAAGGCTGCCTGGGAGCAGGCGTCACATCCTCTCGGCTGTCCTCGGAAGTTGGGCCGCCCTCGGCACTGGTCGTGCCCACTGGGTCGCACGCGAGCTCCCGAGAGTATCGAGGAGACGATCCGTGACGACGTGTGGGTGCCGGGAGCAATCCGGGCGATCCCTGCCGTTCGACCCGGCCGTGTCACACGGCTTGGGTCTGGCCGTCCTCGAGATCGAGCTCGAGGAACTGCAGCGCGCCCAGGGCGCGATCCGGGTCTCGGTGACCGGTTCGTCCGTAGCGTTCAACGAGACGATGCACCTCTACGACTTCGAGGTGATCCGGTTCGCCCAGAGCCTCGGCAGTCCGTTCCTGAACAGCCACGGCCTCCGCCTGATGAAGCTGGCCGTGGACGTGGTCAGCCAGTCCGGAGTGGACTCGGCGGCGAGCCAGGAGACCGCCGGCACGTTTCGCACCGAGGCGCGGCGATTGACCGACCGAACGCAGTACGGGCTGTCGTGCCTCGACCTGCTGGAGTCGGCCGCCGAGCTCGAGGCGCACCGGGGCTACATGAATCAGTTCTCGGTCGTGGGCCGGCCAACTCCGGTCACCGTCTACCGGGATCTCCAGGAACGGATCCACCCCGACCCGGAGGCCTCTCGGCGCAAGGGCTTCGATTGGGTGGCCGATCGACTCGGGCCCGACGAGGCCTTCGAGCTCATGGCACCGCTGACCTTCCTGGCCTTCCTGGCAGACGATCCGGTCGGCAGGTTCATGGCCCTCGCCTTCGACGCGACCGGAACGACCGGAACGCTCATGGAGGCGACGGGTGAGCAGCTCCTAGCATGGGCCGGCGCCGACTATGTGAGCGAATACCTGGCTCCGATCGCTCGGGGCGAACCCATCGGGACCCAGTTCGTCGCCGAGCCTCTCCGAGCGGCTCTGGAGATCTGGGGAGCGTCGGCGCTCATCGAGGCGTTCTGCCGGCCGTCGATCCATCTGCCGAGACTGCCGGGTGATCCCGCCACCTTCGGGCACGTGCTTCCACCCGTGCTCGTCTTTTCATCGTCCCGCTCACACGAGCCGATTTTCCTGAGGAAGGGGATCGCTGGGAGGGACCCGAGTTTCGCCTACGACATCATCCGGCATGCCGCCATCCTGGCCTCGGCTCAACGACTGGTGACTTCGAACGGCCAGGATGTCGAAGCGGTCTGCTGGCACCGCCAGTGTCCGGTCTTCCCAACCGGCCTCTGCTTCCGATGGTTCAAGATACCGAGCAGGGAGGAGGGGCACGACACGTGCTTCTTCCCGGTCGAATTCGGTCGAGTGGCGGGCCTCACGCCGGTCGAAGCCTGGTCCCGGCGAGTGGTGGGCGCGTGACGGGAGGTCATCGGGCGCGCGACCCCCGGGATCGAGTTCCCGCGGTCCTGGTCGACGCGTAGACTGGCCCACACCAGTCGCTCCGGGGGGCCTTCATGCCGGATTCCTTTGCGACCGAGATTCGTCGGGACGAGCCGCTCGACGGGATCGGGTCGTGGCTCGACGCCCTCGATCCCTCCGTGTCCGACCAGGACGCGGTGACGAGACTCGAGGCCGAATCGCGGGGAGCCGGGATCGTCCTACCAAGCGAGCGGGGCTTCTCCGACGTGCTGTCCAGGACGGTGGCCCGGCTCCGGGGCCGCGAGCAGCTGGACGACCTGGGAGAAGCGCCCTCCTCGTTCGATCTCCTCGCCCTCCACGTACCGCCGGGCGGCCGGGCGGCGCTGCAGATCGAGCGACAGCGCGCTTCGGAGCAGACCGTGAGCGTTCAGGCGCTCGGGTTCGGATACGGGAGCGGACGGAAGCTGACCGTGGCCCTGAAGGACGACATCGCGGAGCGCGACACCTGCATGCGAGTCCTTCAGCACGTGATCGTCCGAGTCCGTCGGTTCAAGCCGTCGTCGGGGAGCTCCGAGCCGGTCGTGACGACGGACGTGGTGGGATGGGGCCAGCGAGAGCTCGCCGCGTGGCCTGACTGTCCCCTCTGCGGCCTTGCCGGAGAGCCCGATCCCTTCCGGTTCGACATCGATCTCGAACACGCCATCGACCTGCGGCGGTACGACGAGGAGTTCCGTCGTGACGTGACGTATCTCCTCTCAGGCGAGCGCAAGACGGACATCGGGATGTCCGTGAGCGCACCCGGTGGGATCGCATTGAACGCCGGGTTCCATCTCAAACAGGAGACCAGCGTCTCCTGCGGGGTCTCGTACTCGTTTGCGCCGAAGCGGTTCTACCAGCCCTACCGGCCCCGCGGTGACGAGGGCACCCTGCCCGCGTGGCTCACCTCGTGATGGAGGACTTCGTCGAGGTCCTGGAACCGCCGGACCCACCCCGTTGGCACGACCTCGATGCCCGGGACCGATGGGGCGAGGCGGTTCGAGGTCGAGTGGCCCAGATCGCCGGGCAGCAAGGAGATGTCCCTCGGCGCATGTGGCTCCTGTGGCGGGAGGCCGAATGGTGCAGGCGGGTCGGGATGTTCGCCCTGGCGACGACCATCCTCGACCAGGCCGAAGGGATCGTCACCGAAGCCGAGTGGACCCCGGTCTGGGCCGCCGAATACGCGACATCGCGGCTGAGCCTGCTCCAGGACAACGGGGAGCAGGAGCAGGCCTTCTCATGGATCCAGCGGGCGTGCGGAGCGTGGCTGTACATCGGGGACGTCCTCTTCGGCGAATCGAGCGACGACGCCCGCCCCATATTCCGCGGCGCCGAGGAGATGTACCTGGCCCTGGTCGGTCCGGAGCGGCTGGAGCACGTCTGGGAGAGGGTCGACGCGGCCGTCGAGCACGTCATTCTCTGGACCTGGCTGTCGGGGCGGTGGGCGCCGGCCATCGACGAGGTCGTCGGTCGGACCGGCAGCCTCATGGCCCTGAGCTCCTACGAGCAGGCCCGCCGCTTCCTCGGCGGCTTCCTCGGCCAGGTGCGGCGGTGGGCCGTCCCCGAGCTCCTCGACATCGAGATGCTCGAAGCGGCACTGCAGCTCCAGCTCTCCGCCCACTCCGAGCTGCACGAGGAAGCAGTGGCCCGAGCCGAATCAGGCCTAAGGCTGGTGGCAAAGGCGCGGCCGGGCCCGAAGCAACGGCGGCGGGAGGCCGAGCTCAGAACGAACAGGGCCAACGGGCTTGTTCGTCTCGGTCGGTTGGAGGCCGCACGCGAGGAGTTCGCGAAGGCCCAGGTCGTCTTCGAGGAGCTGGGGGCGGTCACCGCCGCCCTGCGGTGCCGGCAGGGTGCCCTGGCCGCGAGATTCATGGCGGGGGGGCAGGTCGATGCTCCGGCGCTCAGGGCGTTCATCTCGGAGTTCGAAGGCGCCGTCAACCAGCTGACCCGATCCGATGGCGGAGCCATGGCGGACCTGGAGCAAGCGAGGCGTCTGTACCTGAGCTTGCTGGCGCGACCGGGCTCCGGGGCCACGCTGGAGGAGGTGGTTTCGGTCCTCGAGGCCGTCAGGGACGACATCCCGATCTTCCGCGAGGCGGCGAACTGGGACGACCTGACGATGGATCGGCTCTTTCGACCGTTCGGGGTGGCGGGGTCTCGCCTTTCCACCTTGCGGGACTCCATCCTCGTGGTGCACGAGCCGGGCATGGATGGACCCCTGTTCGTGATCCTCGAAAGCGGTGCCGCCGGTCAGGTGATCGAGTGGCATATCCTCAGCGGCGGGGAGGGAACCAGCCAGGCGCTGTCGGAGCTGGCCATGGCTGCCGAGGACGAGCGAGCCCGCCTCATCGCAGGGGAGGTCCCACTTCGAAGCCCGCCGTCCGGCAGGCTGCTCGACGCGGGTGACCGGGCGTGGCTGAGCCTCCCGATCGAACTTCGCCAGGCCATCGGCCGGGCGCGAGTGGTCTTCTACATGCCGAGCGCGCTGGCGGGGATCGATGCCAGCCCGATCGAGCTGTTGCGCTGGGACGGCACGTGGATCGGCACGACGCACGTCGTCGTGCGTTGCCCATCGTTCCAGTACTTCGACCGCCTACTCGCCCCGAACCGGGTCTCGAGCGCCCGTGATCCATCCGCCGCCGTGGTCCAGGCGACTCCCTCGGAAGCATTCGGCCCACTCGAGGAGGCCGAGGCGGACACAGCCACCGCGCTTCGTGCCGCCCAGGTACTGGGACTCGAGGCGGAGCGGCGGGAGGTCTCGTCCCGGGACGACATGGTCGCCATCCTCAGGACCGCCGGGCTCCTGCACTACGTCGGCCACGGATACGCAAGCGCCATCGGTGAGGTCCTCCCGTTGTCTCCCTCCGTCGCGTTGCGTCCGTCCGCACTCTCCGGGACGGACGAAGGATCCTTTCCGTTCGTCTACTTCAGCGCGTGCCAGCTGGCGAGGACCCGGCACGTTTCGGGCGGCCGGCAGATGGGGTGGGCCCTCGCCCTGTTGGAATACGGAGCGCCCGCGGTGGTGGGCGCGCTCTTCGCCGTGCCCGACGAGGCCTGTCCGGTGATGACCGAAGCGTTCTACCGGGGCGCCTGGAGGTCCTCGGTCGGCGAGGGGATGCGTGGGGCGAGGGCGCAGTTGGACCGAGAGGGTGTCAACCCGGCGATTTGGGGGGCCTTCGTCCTGCTGGGTGACCCGAACTTCGTGCTCTCGACAGGTGTCCCCCCGACGGCGCGGAGCACGAGCGACCTGACGAGGCGCTGGCCTGCGTTGGTGACGCGCCACCTCGCCACCAAGCTTCCCGATTTCCTGGAGGAGGCGCAGCGAGACGTCGAGGCGGATCCTCTCCTGGCTCGAAGCCCCGCGGCGCTCGCCTCCCTCCGATGGTGGCTGCACCGGCCCGACCCCGAGCGGCTCGAGTTGTCCGAGGAGGGACTCCTCCGGGCCATCGAGGAGCTCCTGGCGTTCGACCTCGAGGGTGCCGCCATCTTGCGCATCCTCCTCGCCCTGGGGCGTGCCGAATCATCTCGCCCCGAGGACTGGGCCGGGCCCGTCCGGGACGAGTTCGGCACGGCATGGGTGGCCGCGGACCTCCTCGAGGACAACTACGCGATCCCGCTGATCGCCCACTCGTTCTTGCGGCACTGGGACTCTGGACGGCCCCCTCGCGAACGGGATCTCGTAATCCAGGGGGCAGCGCATTGCCTTCGACTGCTTCCCCGAGACTCCGAATCACTCGCCTGGTTGACCGAGAGCCTGCTGATTCATCAGGGAGCGTGATGCTCGCCGGCTCAGAGCACCGCCCGGATGTCCGAGGCGGTGGTCCGCAGGAGGGTCAAGCCAACTCGATCGGGGAGGTCTGCACAGGCGTCGACGAGCTCGTTCAGCTCCATCCCGTACTCCCTCATCACCTCCGCCACCTCGTCTCGATCCGTGGTGAACGAGTTGACGAGTCCCAGCCTGGCGATCCCGGCCAGAAGGTGAGGGGCGAGCACGCCGGCCAGGCCATCGTTGGAGTCCGGCGGGTCGCGTAGGGAGCCGCTGCCCCAGTGGTTCGCCAGCGCCCGGCGGATCGAATCGCAGAGCGGCCTCGTGACGGCCGCGGCGCGCTCGGCCGCGGCCGCTGACGACACGAGGCCGTTCACCCCCGCATCGACGCCCTGCTCGAACGACAGGGCCAAGGATCCCTCCAGCTGGATCGCGCCTCCCACTTCCTGCCCGATCCGGAGGGCTTCGTCGCTCACGTCCTCGAAGGACTCACCGAGCACCCATCCGGCGGTCATCCGGCCGTCGCAGAACAGGAGGCAGTAGACATGGGACGGGCAACCGGTTGTCATGAGCACCGAGACCAGGCGGCCCGAAACAGGCCCCTGGTACGGAAACGGACCCGGATAGGGGAACGTTCGATGCTCCGTACCATCCGCCGACGTTCGGAACACCAGATCGGCGCCCACCGACTGCACCTCCACCTGAAGATCGACCAGGACACACATCTTTCGCTTTCCGTCCAACACCTCCAGGACGAGGTCGAGCGGCCGGACGGGAACATCGGGGGGTGTTCCGGTCCGGTCCCGAAACGCACTCGCGTGCGGCTCGTCTCCCAGGGGCGACAGAAGGACTTCATTGGCGGGGTGAGCGGAGACCGATGTGCCGGCAGGTGTCGGCTCGACGAGTGTGAAGGGCCCGATCTCCTTCCGGTGGAACGAGACGAGGGCCTCGAGGGCCTCCCTCACCTCGTCGCGGGTGAGATCGAGGCCGGCAAGCGGCCCATGCTGGGACTCCTCCGGCCCTCGCGCGAGCATGCCCCGATCCAGGCGCTGCCTGCGGTCCCGGGCGTACCGGGAGACCCTCTCGGGGAGGTCTACGGAGAACAACGTCGCGATTCGAGCCGTGATCCGATCCGCGACCCGCTGGAGGTCGACGGGGCCGGGACTCACGAGGATCGCGGCGAGGGTCCAGTCCTCGAAGAAGTAGTAGAAGAGGAACTCGAAGAAGTCGGCGGCACGCATGTCGCCATCCGGGCTCCCCACGTACCGATCCCACAGCGTCTTCACCAAGGCGTAGCCGACGAGGTGGGTATCGCCCGGATCGGCAGGAAGCCATGGATGAGAGAGGACGTCGACCTTGCGCCGGACGGCTTCCGGTCCAAGCTGCTCGCTTCGGGCTCTCTCGAATGCGGAGCGATCTCCCGCGCCCCACTCGACGAGCCCGAGCAAGCGGATCGTCACGCAGTCCGTCACGGTGAGCCCGTCGTGGGAGTCAGGCCGCGGAAGACAGCAGTCGAATTCGGCGAAATGGGCCAACCCTTGGGCGATCGTGTTCAGGAGCGCCTCGGCCGCCACGTTGCGCTCCGCGGTCCACCGCGTCTGCAGCTCACCGGACTGCGTTCCGTCGGCGAACGTGATCGCCCGCCGAATGAGCTGGAGCCACCGGTACTGCATGGAAATGCCCACGGCGGAATTCGCGCAGATATGGTCGGCAACATCGTGGAGTATGGGCGCGACGGCGAAGCCGGGAGGGAGGCGGCCCAGTGCCGTCTCCAGCTGGGTGAGCGGCGGCATGGATCTCAGGCGCGCCACGCCGATTCGGGTCAGGAATGCATCCATCGGGGACCACATCGCGGCACATACTGGCGGTTCTCCAGCCGGAAAGTCCATCGATGCAGCTAGCCGCGAAAGGGCAAGAGCCGAGGTGCATCGGCCCGCTGATCGCCTCGGGCCATTGATCTCCGTGAGGAGCAGTCAGTGGACCCGAACGATGGTCTGATGACTGCAACCTCGTCGGCGGCGGCGCCCCCAGATAGACGCTGAGGGCTGTCCCAGCGACTGAGCCTCAGACGTCACAGTCTGTCGAGCTCGCCCCTCCCAGGTCGGCCCCACGTTCATGTCCGAACGCCCCCCCGGGTGGCGTAGTGCAGGGACTGATGGAGCCTCTCATCCTGACCAGCGTCTACCGGAAGCGCTTCGGTTCCTCCGTCGCCGCCCTCCGGGCGACGCTCCGCCGCAGGCTGGGCCTACCGCCTGCCTCCGAGGACGGCGACGAGGACGTGCCCAACTCCGAGACCGAGGCGGCGAGGTCCAGCGTGTGAGGCCGACGCGTGGGGGATCGTTGGTGGCGCCGATGGGGCCTGGGAGCGCCCCCATCAGGCCGTCGACCGGAGCCGACGATCGTGTCCGGACCGGGCTGGGCGTACCCGGTGGGCGTACCGGGCGCGCGGTGACGCTGCGGTGACACGGCCTGTGGCAAGGTGCGAAGGTCCGGAGGCGATCGACCGCGAGCATCGCCGGGACGGTTTGGGTCGGCCCCACCGGAGGACCGAGAAGGGAGCAGGCGATGACGGCGCCTTCCCCGCAGCGAACCGATCTGGCGATCGACGTCCTCGGCCGCTACGTCTGCAATGGCCTGGACGAGGCCCTGCACAGCCAGGATCCGTTGGCGTTTCGCCCGGACGGCTCCGGCCAGGAGGACGCCAGGGCCTTCGACGTCATCGTCGTGGGCGGCGGATCCTTCGGCGGCGTCGTCGCCCAGCACGTCTTCAACCAGGACAGGAGCCACGCCCACCGGATCCTGGTGCTGGAGGCGGGCCCCTTCTCCCTGGCCGAGCACGTGCAGAACCTCCCACTGATCGGCGGGGTGGGCGAGGTGTGGGGCCTGCCGTGGCGGGCCGACCCGGCCCTGGGCTTCCCCGGCCTGGCCTACACCGTGGGCGGCCGCTCCATCTTCTACGGCGGGTGGGCCCCCGAGCTGCTCCCGGCGGAGACGACCACCTGGCCCCAGTCGGTGCTCGACGACCTGCGGGCCGCGGCCCTGCCCGACGGCCAGCCCGGCTACTTCGGGCAGGCCGCGGAGCAGATCGGGGTGCGGCAGGCGAACGACTTCATCTTCGGCGGGCTGCACCAGGCCCTGCGCCAGCGGCTGTTCGACGGGATCGGCGCCATCATCGACGCCGTCCCGCTGGCGGAGCTCCCCCTGCACCTGGACCCGGCCACCCTGGGCGGGGAGGACCCGGAGCTGGCCAAGCTCGAGGCGCCGCTGGCCGTCCAGGGCAGCCCGCCCCGGTCCGGGTTCTTCCCCATGGGCAAGTACAGCGCGGTCCCCCTGATCATCGAGGGAGCGCGGGCCGCCGGCACCGAATCGGGGCTGGACGACGTGAAGAAGCGCCTCATGGTCGTGCCGAACTGCCACGTCCTGCGCCTGGAGACCGAGCCCGCCGCCAGCGGGATCCGGGTGAGCAACGTGCTCACCAATCAGGGGGCCGTGCCGGTGCACCCCGGGGCGGTGGTGGTGATCGCCCTGGGGACCATCGAGAGCACCCGCCTGGCCCTCATCTCCTTCCCGGACCTGCCCACGGCGGGCCTGATGGGCACGAACCTCATGGCCCACCTGCGGTCCAACCTCACCATCCGGATCCCGGTGAGCGCGCTGCCCCCGGGCCTGCCCGGCGAGCTGCAGGCCTCGGCCCTGTTCCTCAAGGGCCGTCACGACTTCGGCGACGGCACCGCGGGGCACTTCCACCTGCAGATCACCGCCGCCGGGCTGGCCAAGCCGGGGGCGGACTCGGAGGCGGAGCTGTTCAAGAAGAACCCCGACGTGGACCTGTTCGAGCGGTTCCTGCACACCACCGACTCCACCGTGGTCATCACCCTGCGCAGCATCGGGGAGATGCAGCCCCAGAACCCGGCCAGCCGGGTCTCCCTGGCCTGGGAGACCGACGAGTTCGGCTATCCCCGGGCCTGGGTCACCCTGGTGCCAGGGGCCAAGGACGGCCAGCTGTGGGACGCCATGGACGCCGCCGCCGACGAGGGGGCCACGGTCTTCGCCGGGGGGAAGGCCTACGAGGTCCTCGGTCCGTGCGGGTTCGTCCCGGTCCCGGCCGGCCAGGCCCCGTCCTCGGTGCTGGCCTCCCATTCCCACCGGGACAGGCTGGGGACCACCCATCACGAGGCGGGCACCCTGTGGATGGGAGAGGACCCGTCCTCCTCGGTCACCGACCCCGCCGGGCGGTTCCACGGCGTGCGGAACGCCTACGCCATCGGGCCGGCCCTGCATCCCAGCGTGGGCTCGCCCAACCCCATG
>WNGK01000860.1_pt1 | contig 44298 bp, 38 predicted proteins | sample 5400601 | NCBI WGS metagenome assembly WNGK01 (sample SAMN13153376, study PRJNA577476) | soil metagenome | isolation source: 60 cm soil or saprolite under Garry oak tree replicate 1 | place: USA:California | collected 2016-06-15 | reverse complement strand
GCTTTCACGGTCGCGATGCCGCGCATCATGATCATGATCTGACTTTCACGATCACGATGCCCCACATCAGTCGATGGCTTCCGCCGAACGCGCTTGGCTTTGCCGGGCCAGATCGGGCGTTTTGTATTCCCTATAGATCAGGACGGTAGATAATCAGGTACGACGACACAGGCCAGAATCGCAGAGGTTCGGACGCGAGATCGGTGCGCAAATGCCCAAGTTCCGGACGTTTTGCCAGAAAACGGCATGCGGTTCGAATCCGAGCGAGAACCTTGCGAACTGCGGGTCTGTTGTCGTTTGCAATGAAGTTCCCAATGTCAATCAGATCCTGGCGGGCCAGGGGTGAAATCTGATACCGGCTCATCGCCGGCTCTTTTTTCCTCGGGGAGACAGACCTGCCTCAAGTTCTCGAAAGGCGTCTTCCCCATCAAGTCCTTCGCCACGGTTCAAAGAGGCTAGTCCGTCAGCGATCTTAATCTTCACTTCGCGAAGGCGTTCAGCACGAATCCGTTCCGCTGCTTCCAGCAACCGAAGCGCTTCCTGTACGACTTCGCTAGCGGATGTGTACTTACCCGACTTCGTTTGCTCCTGGATGAACCCTGCAAGATCCGAAGTCAAATTTACGCTGATCTTTAAGTTCTGTTGGGTCAAATTTGATTTCTCCAATGCGCGTCACATTCTACTCCAACGCAGCGAAGGGAAGCCCGCGCATGTCTTCCGGTGAACGCGTTAACCGTAAAACCGCAGGTGTGGCAGAGCCCGATTGTTTCGGGGGAGCCCCGGTGTGATTACTCTCCATAAAGGCCGCAGTGGCGACCAATTAGGCATCCGAATTACGCGATGACAGTTACAGGTGGGTCCTGACTGGCGCGTTCCCGGCAAGACACCATTCATTTTCAAACCCTTTGCGTTAGAGCCGAACGCTGTGGTCTTTTTCGCGTATTATTTACGTAACTCGGCAACCGAAAAATGGGTGTCTGGGAAGTCCCAGGGCCTTCGAGAGAAGGATTGTGAGGATAAAGATACTGCCATGAGAAAAACGTTTCAGACGATTGCGATCCTGTCGGTGGGGATTGTCGCCGTGATTGCAGGCGGCCAGAGAGGGTTAGAGGAAACAGCATCAGGGCAGGCTGGCGCCGCTGTGGCGCAAATTCCGAAGTTCCGCGCCGAAGGGTCCTGGCCCAAGCTTCCCAGCAAGTGGATCATGGCCATCGTGTCCAGCACCTGGATTGATGAGCACGATCATCTATGGGTGCTGCAGCGGCCGAACACGTTGAGCGCGGAAGAGAAGTCAAAAGCCGCGCCTCCGGTGCTGGAATTCGATGCGGAAGGGAAATTCATCCAGGCTTGGGGCGGCCCGGGGGCAGGTTACGACTGGCCGGAGACGGAGCATGGAATTTATATCGATCCGAAAGGCTTTGTCTGGATCGGGGGCAACGGCAACGATGACCAAATCTTGAAGTTCACCAAGGCTGGCAAGTTCGTCATGCAGATCGGTAAGGGCGGTCAGAAGAAGACCAACGCGGACACGAAGAACCTCTGGGAGCCAGCGGACGTATTCGTCTACGCCAAGACGAACGAACTGTTCGTGGCGGATGGATACGGCAACAAGCGAATTATCGTGTTCGACGCCGACACCGGCGCCTTCAAGCGGATGTGGGGCGCGTTCGGCGTCGTGCCGATGGACGATCCTCCCGCGCCCGGGGGCGCGCGGGGACAAGGCAGGGGCACCGACGCGGGACCACCGCCGCAGCCAATGGGCCCCGATGGTGCTCCGCAGTTCGTGCCACCGGTGCACGCCGTCAAGGTCTCCACCGACGGCCTCGTGTACGTCGCGGATCGTGGCGGCCGACGCGTTCAGGTATTCACGATCGCCGGTAAATTCGTCAATCAAGTGTTCATTGGACGTGAATGCCACGCACCGGATTGCGGCAACGGGCAAACCGCCGCCGGCCTCGCGTTCTCACCGGACCCGGAGCAGCGCTATCTATACGTGGCGAATCGAAGCCAGGCGCAGATCATGATCTTCAACCGCAAGACGCTCGAGTTCCTCGATGGATTTGGATCGTGGGGCTCAGGAACGGGACAATTCGGTACGCTGCACCACTTGTCCGTCGATTCGAAAGGCAATCTGTACACGGCGGAAGTGACCCCGCTGAAGCCCGATAATAGACGGGTCCAGAAGTTCACCTTCACGGGTTTTGTACCAATGCCGATGGTGATCAAGAACAAGTAGCGATCTGGAAGGTTTGCGGAGAATGATGTGAAATTCCGCATTCCGTTGCGGCTACCTTAATGCTAGTGGAGGACAGAAAATAATAGAAACGGAGGAACCAGATGAAGTCACTTGGAGTCATCATCGGCGCGGCCGCGGTCTTTGCTGCAGGTATCGGGGTCGCATCGGCTCAAGCCCTTCCCACCACGGTCGACGGTCGCGTCGGGGCGGCCAAGAGTGCGGCTGGTCTAGAGTGGCCGGGCACTTTTCTTCGCCTCTGCATTCCGCCTCCGCCTACGGTTTCTGACCCCACCGCGGCTACAGCTGCACGGGGAGGCGCGCGCGGAACGCCTCCCCGACCGCCCGCCAGGGAAACATGGTATGCAGAACCGGCCAAGGTCGCCGACAATCTCTATTTCCTTGGCACTAAGATCCACAACGCTTGGGCGATCGTCGGCAGCGAGGGCACCATCATCCTCGAGGCGCTGTACGACTATGCGGCGCAGGACGAAATCTTGGGCGGCATGAGAAAGGTTGGCCTGGACACCAGTAAGGTCAAATACGTCATCCTCTCGCATGCTCACGCCGACCATGACGGCGGCGCCAGGTTGCTTCAGGATGAAATCCCGCGCGTGCATCTCGTCTACGGCGCTGCAGATTGGGACGCGGTGGACAAATCGACCAACCACGCGGGCGGCAAGCCCAAACACGACATGGTTGGCACCGACGGCATGAACATCTCCGTGGGCGATGCCTCGGTCCAAATCGTCACGATGCCCGGTCACACTCCGGGAACGCTCTCGTTCTTCTTTGAAGTTCGAGATAATGGCAAGCCCTTGCGTATCGCTTACGTTGGCGGCACGGCGATACCGTTTGATGGCAATGCCGCATATTACGACGGCTACATCGCATCAACAAAGAAGATGGCGAAGGCTGCTGCTGACTACGGTGCAACGGCGCTGATGTCAAACCACTCCGAGTTCGACAATGCCTTTTTCAAGGCCCACGCCGCCGCAAATCGCAAGGCCGGCGAAGCGAATCCGTTCGACGTTGGCAAGGCTGCGGTCGCCCGCTACTTCACAATGGTCCAGGATTGCGCCACCGCAGCGAGGATCCGGGCGACGGGTAAGTAGAAAGGTCACGACAAGACCGGTGCAGAGGGGTGACATTGCCGGTTCATGGGAACGTAACGCTTTCTTTCCAACCAGCGTAAACGATGAAACGTACGGCCGGCTTTCTGACGCTCCTGCGCTCCAATCACTTTGGACATTCAGCGAACGCCAACTTGAATTTCTTAGCGCGGCCGAGGCCGCAACCAATATTGAAGATTCGGCTGCCGCGCGCTGTCAGCTACCAGCTGTCAGCACTCAGCTTAGCGTTCAGCGTTCAGCTTCGAAAATCTCTCGAAACTTCTTCGCAAAATGCAAAGAAGTCACGGAGGAAAAACTTAAATTCATACACGTGCTAATTGGACGGGACAATTCACCTGCGAGCGGCACTCGTGGGTGTGGCTCGTGGGCTCGTGGTGCTCGTGGGCTCGTGGGTGTAGCCCTTGAACTTGGCGCTCCACAGTGATAGCCTCTGCCGCCAATAAGGGGTGCCCCCATGAAAACACTACTTGTCGTCACGGCTTTCGTGGCCTTGTCTGCCTGCTGTTTGTATGCTCAGACGTTCGGTGAAGTTACAGGACGTGTGACCGATCCTTCGGGTGCGGTGATACCTGGAGCGTCCGTTACCCTGACCAATGTCAATACCAACGCAGTCCGCAATGTGCTAACCACGGAGGCGGGCGCCTACACCTTTCCGTCTATCGCTCCGGGCTTTTACCGGCTGAGAACGGAACTGCCGGGTTTCAAGGCGGCAGCCCGCGAACCATTCGAGGTCCAGGTACAACAAGTAGTGCGCCTGGACATCACTCTCGAACTGGGCCAGCTTAGCGAGACGGTCGAAGTTGCCGCTACCGCTGACCTGCTGCAATCCGAAACTGCAAGCATCGGCGCGGTGGTCGAAAACAAGATCATCACCGAGCTGCCGCTGAACGGCCGCTCATACCTGGGCCTGGTCGGGCTCGCGCCCAACACGAACACCCTCTCTCCGTTCGCGGGGCAGGCCAATACCCGGCAAGGTGGCGACCGCGCCACCCAGTCCATATCCACGGGCGGGCAGCGCATCATGTTCGACTACTACACCCTCGACGGCGTCAATAACACCGACCCGAATTTCAATAGCTATATCGTCCTTCCTTCCATTGACGCCATTCAGGAGTTCAAAGTTCAGATCGGTGTTTACCCCGCGGAGTTCGGGCATCAAAGCACGCAGATCAACGTGCTCACCAAGTCCGGCGGCAACGCATATCACGGCTCTTTTTTCGAATTCCTCCGCAATGATGCCCTGGATGCGCAGCCGTACGCATTCACCAGCGTCCATCCCCCGAAGTCCCCCTTCAAGTGGAATGATTACGGCTTCGAGCTGGACGGGCCGGTGCGCGTGCCCAAGCTCTACGACGGGCACGATAAGTTGTTCTTCATGGCCAACTACGAGGCGCTCCGCCGCCGGCAGAACTTCTTGAACACCTATAACGTGCCGACTCCTGCGATGTTCACCGGCGACTTCAGCGAACTGAGCACGCCCATATACGACCCGATCACGAAGCAACCTTTTCCGGGCAACAAGATTCCCAGAGAGCGGCTGGACCCGCTCTCGTTGAAGCTTTTGAAATACTACAATTCCGCGACTCTGCCCGGACTCACGAACAATTACGTGCAGTTCAACTCCTCGCCGCTGAACCGGGACGGGTTTGTTCTGAGGTTGGATTACAACGAGTCGTCCAGGTCGCAGTGGATGGGCCGCTATAGTTGGGGCGACGAAAACCAGACGACGCAAACGCTGAACCTCGCGGGGACGAAGGTGATCACCAACTACGAACAGTACACGGCGTCCAACACCCGGACCTTCACACCCAACCTCGTGAACGAAGCCCGTTTCGGCTACTCCCGGTTCTATAACTTCATCGGCACCCTCCTGGCTTTTGACACCGATGTCGTTTCTGCCGTGGGCATACCGGGCCAGAAGAGCGTGGCGCCGGTCACTTGGGGAATTCCGGCTGTAACGTTTAGCGGAACCGGATTCCAGCCACTGGGCGACGGCACGGAGGGTCCGTACGGCAGCGACAATAACACCTTGCAACTGGTTGATAAGTTGTCTTGGATCCACGGCAAACACACCTTCCGGTTTGGGTTCGAGTACAACCGGCAAAATTACAACGAGGTGGGCAACCAGTTTACGCGCGGGCAGTTCTCATTCCAGCCGAACACCACGCAGAGCCCCTCGCGAACCGGCGGTTACGCCTTCGCGGAATTCCTGCTGGGGAACCTCTACCAATCCACCCTCGCGGTCGCCATCGCCAATGGGAGGTTCCAGCGCAACGTCGAGCATGCGTTCGTGGACGACACGTGGAAGGTGACTCCCAAACTGACCCTGTCGCTAGGTCTGCGGTACGAGTTGACGCCGCCGTTCACGGATACGCTGGGCGATCTATTCACGGTGGGCGGGCTGAAGGTCGGGTTTACGGCCAAGGCTCCGCAGTCCGATTGGCCCTACTTCGTCAGACAGGGCAACTGCACCGACCCGTATGCCGGACTCAACATCCATTGGACCGACACGAAAGCGGTATGCGGCGGCGGTCTGAATTACAACCTCATGGAAACCAAGTACAAGAACTTCGCTCCGCGGATCGGCATTTCTTACGCGCTCGGTGACAAGACCGTGATCCGTAGTGGGTGGGGTGTTTTCTACACACAGGACGTCGCTAACTCCATGTACTTCGACCTGACACGCAATAGAGGGACTCGCGTGACGCTCACATCGGATATTGGAAATCCGAGCCTGGTTTGGAGCAATGCCATCCCCGGCGGAAGCGGGGCCATTGCCCAGATACCGCCGCCGTACTCCTACGTTGCCGCTTACGACCACGCGACCTCGTATACCATGCAATACCTGCTGAACATTCAAAGGCAGTTCGGGTCGAACTGGGCGTTGGAGACCGGCTACCTCGGGTCGGAGAGCCATCACCTCTACGGTTTTCTGAACGCCAACCAGGCCGTTCCCGGCACCACCGGCAATGTGAGCTCGCGCCTGCCGTATCCCAACATCGGCGTGATCCAGTTAGTCGCCGACGGTTTCAACGCCGTCTACAACTCCGGCAGCGTGAAGGTCACGCGGCGCTTCAGCCAGGGCTTGAGCATGACCGGTTCCTACACGTTCTCCAAGTCCATCGACAACAGCAGCGGCATCCGCGTGCAGGGCTTCGACACGCTGTTTCCGCAAGACAGCAGGTGTGCGCGGTGTGAGCAGGCGCTGTCAGCGTTCGACACACGCCATCGGTTCGTGCTCGGCGGTAGTTATGACCTTCCGGTAGGTAAAGGCAAGCTCTTGAACATCAACAATTCGCTCGCCAACTTCCTGGCCGGTGGCTGGCAGACGAGCGCGGGTGTGGCGATTCAGAGCGGCGTTCCGGAGAACATCATCATCGGCGTCGACAACGCCAGTACGGGCACCAACGCCGGCTACGATCGCCCGATTGCCACGCTGGCTAGCCGCGGATACGCTGCGAACCCCACTCCTTCCCGATGGTACGACCCTGCCGCGTTCGTCGAAGCCCCCGCAGGAACCTTCGGCAATGTCGGGCGGAACGCCCTCATCACACCGCACTTCCAGTCGATCGATTTGGCGCTGCATAAGCAATTCCACATGCCTCAGAACGAACAGCACGTCGTACAGTTCCGGCTGGAAGCATTCAACGTGCTGAACCACCCTGTTTGGGATAGACCGCAGGCGAACATTCTCGCGGGTGCGCCATTTCCGGGAGCCCCGGCCAATGCCGCGCATCAAGGCTTCGGGGTGATCAACAACACGGCCATCCCCATGCGCCAGGTTCAACTGGCATTGAAGTACTCGTTCTGACGTGCCTGCGCGGGCATTACGATCCTCAGGTAACTGAGTTATACTGCGGGCAATTTGTCAAAAAACCGGAGGAATCCATGGAAAAGCTTATCTCGCGCCTCATGGTCGGGGTGTTCCTTGTCTCTTTTGCGGTCGCTGCGACGGTGGCCCAGGTACCGAAGGCAAAGCGGATTAATCGAGCGATCGAATTGCTCTCGCAAGGACAACCTATTTATTACACCGGCTCGCATTCCGGCACGGAGGGCAGTTTCGAGCAGGGAAAGAAAGACGCTCAAATCTACGCCGACTACATCAGCTACGACATGGAACATGCGCCGTACGACATCAAAGGTCTTGCCGAGTACATGCAGGGACTGGCGGCCGGTGGTCCGGCCAAAAGCGGGCATCGCACGCCTGCAGTCATTGTCAATGTACCTGTTAACGGCATCGATGAAGCGGCAGTGCATGCAAATGCGTGGATGTTCGAGCAGGTGCTCGCTACCGGGGTGCATGGCGTGCTTCTGACTCACGCGGATACGCCAGGCGCCGTGCGCGCGTTCGTGGAAGCGATTCGGTTTCCCATTCATAAACAAGGCGTCGGTAACGGAATCAGCGAAGGACGCCGCGGTGTTCATGGCGCCGATACGGCCTCCAAGATATGGGGAGTTTCGCGCGACGAATACCTGCAAAAAGCGGATGCCTGGCCGCTCAATCCGGACGGCGAGCTGTTGCTCGGCTTGAAACTGGAGGACAAATATGCGCTCGAGAATGCCGAACAGAATTTAAAAGTTCCGGGAATCGCCTTTGCCGAATGGGGTCCCGGCGACATGAGTCTGTCGCTCGGCGTCCTGGGTCCCAATGCAGAACGCGACCCCCGAATGCAGGCCGCGCGCGCGCGTATTTTTGCGGCGTGCAAAGCGAATAAGATCTTCTTCCTGAATTCGATGAACCCCATGAATGTCGTAGACATGATCAAGGAAGGAGTGATGATTGGTCCCGCCAGCCAACAAACCGCCGAAATCGGGAGGAAATACACGAACCGGCAAATGCCCTGGTAGGCAGTAACTGTAACGGTGGTCTATTACCGCCGGTGAACTCACAAGTTGCTGAATTATCGGCGGCCGCCTTTCTGGGTCTTCAAACAACAAGGAGGACAAATGCCGGGGAGTATTTCTCTCAAAGCCTTTCGGACTTTGCTCGCCATCGGCGTTGTGAGTGGGCTTGTGCGGTATGCGAATGCGGAGACGATGGTCGAATACAGTGCCGAGGAGGGCACCTGGCATTGACCACCGCGCTGACTCTTGCGTCTGCCGGTTTGGATCGCCAGTGTCCGGGAACCGAGGCATTGAAAGTGGCAGCCGTCGTCAACTGGTATGGCATCACGGATGTTGCTGACCTGTTGGAAGGCCCGCACATGAAAGACTACGCGGTTCAGTGGATGGGCAGCATGCCGAATCGCGTGGAAATCGCAAAGAGAGTGTCGCCGTTGACGTACGTTCGGGCCGGCGCTCCGCCGGTTATCACAATTCACGGCGATGCCGACCCCACTGTTCCGTACAGTCAAGCCACTCGACTACAAGAGGCACTCCGAAAGGCCGGCGTCGGGGAACAGTTGGTAACAATACCCGGCGGCAAACACGGCGGATTCAGCCGCGCAGAAAACGAGCGCGCTTACCGCGAGATTCGGGCGTTTCTGGCAAAGCAAGGCCTGATCACCAAACAGTCGAGTAGTCAGGAATAAGACTGGCGTCGAACGCGGGCGGCATCGATCTTCTTGAGCTTTGTCATCCGCTGAATTCCTGATAAGCCCGCTCAGTGATTCGATGCGTGTGGCGTAACGGTTCGTCCTCACATGATCGATGAAAACAGATGTGTCGATGATGATAACGCTACTTGCCATGCGCCTCGAACGCTAGCTTGCCGCCAATGTTCAGTGTAGAAGCTGAAGCTCAGGTATATCTTTAAAATCCGCGAAGTTCAGAGTCCAGAGCAGCGCGCCATGACTGAGAGCGCAAGCGGCAATGGCCAGATCCGCCTCCCTCCCACGAGGGCGTTTGACTTTCTTGTAGAGTTCAGCAGCACGTTCGGCTTCGACACTTCCGAAAGGGACGGCGTTGACTTTCGGAAACAACGTTTCCTGTGCCTGGATCTCTTCTGTCAATCGCGGCCCGCGCAGCCATTCGAAAAGAACGATACTGCTGATGGCGAGCGGCTCCGGCCCAGCCATGAGCTCGCGCAGCCGTGGCGCCGACCGTTTCGGCCCAGTCAGCGCATCGGTCAACGCGGAAGTGTCCAGGTGAATCATCCGCGGCGCGCGGTTTTTCTCTGCCAACCCTGACGCCGTGAACTGCGAATTTCACGGAGTTCCGCATCGACTTCCGTGGCCGGCCGCTTAGGAATTCGAGCAATCACTCGATCGAACAGTTCCACACGTCTCTTGCGCTCCTCGGTACTCAGTTGGCCGGCATGCGGCTCATAATGGCGAATGGCTTCGCGCAGTACCTGACTCTGCGGCCTCTGCACGCGCGTTGAGATCCGCCGCAGGATCTCGGCTGTGTCTTCGTCAATTGTGAAAGTCATCTTGACCATACTCAGCCATACTACCATACCGATGGCAACGGTCGTATTCAAAGCTCTAGCATCTGGATCTATGATCTCGAAAGAGACAACCCGCTTGTGGATTGGCTCGGACTTGTGATTTGTGTAACCGACACAACTTTTCCAAATTTCCAAACGATTCCGAGTTTATTGCTCGGCAAGGTGATAAAGATACATTGAGGGGGCCCGAATGAAACGAAGATTGATTGCTGTTTCCCTTGTACTGGCAATTTGTTCAGCGGCCGTTCTGGCGCAGGTTCCCGCGCCGGGCACGAACCCGATCCTTGGGATGTGGAAGCTGAATCTGGAGAGGTCGAAATTTACTTCCGGCCCTCCGCCGAAAAGTCAAACGCGGCAGTACACGGAGCGTGAAGGCGGTTTCATTGTGGCGAGCATCTGGAGGATCAATGCCCAAGGCAATCCGACGTTCACGCAAACTGTCTCCAAGTACGACGGCAAAGAGTACGACCAATACAACCAAACCACACTGGCCACGTTTCAAGCGTCGGGAACAAAAACGGGCAATACACAATCCTTCAAAGTCATCGATGCCTACACCGTAGACATCACGAACAAGCAAGATGGAAGAATTGCCTCGACGGTCACTCGAACAGTGTCGCCCGACGGCAAAACCATGACTACCGTGGTGAAAGGAACGAACGCCCAAGGCAAATCGTATACGGACACATTGGTATTCGACAGGCAATGAGGCCTCAAAGTCCGTCTCGACCTGATAGATGATCCTGTGATGTGAGACGGGGAGTGACCAGAGAGCCGCAATTTCTTGTCTTTTGTTGTTGCCGGCGCCTGTCGACGCATTTAGATTAGGAACCGGATGAAATTACTCAGGATCTCATTACCAACAGTGACGCTGCTCGCGGGAGTTCTCATGCAGACGCCAGCACCGCGGCAGCCGATCGATGTATCGAAGCTCGGGCCGCAGGTTGGCGAGCGGGTACCGGACTTCAGCCTGAAAGATCAGAACGGCAAAACCTGGACACTCCAATCGATCATGGGGCCGAAGGGCGCAATGCTTGTGTTTTACCGTTCAGCGGACTGGTGACCATACTGCAAGACGCAGCTCGTGGAGCTGCAAAGCCGGGTGAACGACCTTCGCGAGAAGGGACTGGGGCTGGCGGCGATCAGTTACGACCCAACGGAAATCCTTGCCGCTTTCAGCAAGCAGCGCGGGATCACGTTCCCACTGTTATCGGACGCCGGTTCAGCAACCATTAAAAGGTACGGCATTCTCAATCCCGTTCCGGAATGGGCTACTGGACCAGACAAAGACGATCCAGCGGTCCAGGCCGAGGTACAGAAGTACGTGTCCGTCGTCCGGGCGAACCCCAGCATGGCCGGCATTGCGTTCCCAGGCACATTCATCCTCGACCGGCAGGGACGCGTGACATCGCGGTTTTTCGAAAACTTTTATATCGAGCGGAACACCGTCGCGAGTCTGATGATGCGGCTCGGCAACGGAAGAACGCCTATTGCCGGCACGAAGATCTCCACTGGACAACTGGACATCATCACATATCCGAGCGATCCGGCGATCGCACCGGGAAACCGCTTCTCGCTGGCTCTCGATGTGACACCGCACTCCGGCATTCATGTCTACGCTCCGGGCGCATCGAACTATCGCGTGATTGCCTTGAAAATTGAACCGCAGCCGTTCCTGCGCGTACTTCCTATGAAGTATCCGGCCTCGGAAATTTACTTTTTCAAACCGCTGAATGAGCGCGTGGCCGTGTATGAAAAGCCCTTCACCATGGTGCAGGAGGTCGTCCTCGAAGGGACGCCGCAAGCACAGGCCGCGTTTCGTGGGAAAGAGTCGGTGATGCTCACGGGCGCGCTCGAGTATCAAGCCTGTGATGACAAAATCTGTTTCAATCCCGCATCCGTCCCGCTTTCGTGGACGCTCTCTCTGCGGCCGCTTGTTGTGGAACGCCCAACTCGCCCGCAGTAGCGAGATTTCAAGATCAGCGCGTGTAGCCTAGAACGTGTAATTCAGCATCACGAAGGGATACGTGTAACCCTTGCCGGGAGTAGTTTTCTTCAAAAACTCGCCGGGAAAGATGTGGCCGATACCGGCTCCAATCTGCATTTGCATAGAGAGCGCGAAACTGCTCTGGAAATCGATTTCCTGGCCGACGTGGGTTCCTGCAGAGCCATCCGCCTGGCGCACGAGTACGACTCCGGGGGCCGCGTACAGCGCATCGCGCGCAGAGGCCAGCCACCAGGTGTGGTAGTTCGTCGCGACAGAGAGCTTGCTTCGAGGCTTGGCGTCCCAACCCAAACGGATGTTGTGAATATTGCGCCAACCGACCTGGTCGCTCAGCCCATATTTGTCGTGCGGTGTCGGATAGAGACAATCAAACGTTCCACGCAGGTGGTCGTGCGGATCCTTGTCTCCACTGGCGTAGTTATATTCCGCGCTGAAGCGTGGCCTCCAGGTGATGCCTGAAAATGCATAGCCAACTGTCCAGTGGCCAGCCCATGCGCGCACCTTGTCGGGTCCGAGCGACCCCGCTTGACGGGCCATTTCCGCTCCATAATCGAGTGCGCCGCGAGCGTTTCCGGCCCAGCGCACGCCAAACGTTTTGAAATCGAGGTTGGCTCGAACGCCGTCTTCCGATACCTGCCTCGGGGCCAGGCGCCACAGAACGTAAGGCTCGATGACCGCGCCGGGGACCAGCTTCTCGACCCTGCCGAACAATCCATGCAGGTTGTTCCCCGCCTGCCGCCGGTCAAACTTCCCGCTTGCCGGGTTCACGACTGAGGAAGCGAATAGATCCAGCCGATACTGGTTGTGGCGCAGCGTGGCGCGAACAGCGTCGAAGCTTCGACCCACGTTGATCCAATTGAAGGCGCCGACCAGGCGCCCCTCGCCGAATTCCAGTTCTTGGCGGCCAACGCGCAAGCCGGCCGGTTTTGAATCAATATCGCCGAGTTCCAGATAGCCGACACGCAGGTCCATCGGGTTCGCATGCGGCGGAGCGGTAGGTACGCTCCGGTTGAAATAAATCCTCGCATCCTGACCTTCAAAGGCAAATTTCATCCAGGACGTGGGTTGCGCCTTCAAGCCGATTCGTAGGCGATTGAGAATGTGATCGTCACTCTGACCCGCTGCGAAGTTACGGTTAAGAAAACCCTCGAATCGCACCCGGTACAATCCGTTAAACCGTAGCCACGCCGGCAATTCCTTATTGGCTTCATCCGCGACAGAGTGCGCAAAAACGGATCCCCCCAATACAGCGACGGCGAAAAGGAGGGCCGCACTCATAGATCGGCAATAGAGCTTTTGCCATTCCATGCTCAACAAAGTATGCGCCCGGAATTTATGCATACTGGCCTAAAGTTTTTTCAGCATCGCTGCCGATACGGAAGAGGCGCCCAGTAAAAAGGATGCGGATAATCGGCTCTAACGGCTTCCCGCCCCGCCCGCATTGCCTGGTGCTTGTTGTTACCCGCAATCCATTCCGAGTAGAACTCATCAAAGAAAAGCTGTGCAGGCTCTGGCACGCTTAGAGCCCAAAATCATTTCATTTCCGGCATCCGGCCGGTTCTCATTAATTAGCGTCAGAAGCTTGATTTCGTTAAAGTTCGGGGGAGTTTTTCGCCGAACACTTGTAGAGATTGTCCCTGTGCTAGAATCGCGCGGGTGCTTATGAAAACACTTGAAATATCAGCTCAGGACAAGATCTCCACACTGCGGGACGCAATCGGCAGGACGATCAAAGGAAAGCAGGAGACGATCGAGCTTGCGATTGTGGCCCTGCTCGCCGAAGGACATCTGCTCATCGAAGACGTCCCCGGAGTCGGTAAGACCACGCTAGGTCACGCTCTGGCGCGATCGCTCGATTGCAGCTTCCACCGGATCCAATTCACAAGCGATCTGTTGCCGTCCGACGTACTGGGGGTTTCTGTCTACAATCCGAGAATGAGCGAGTTTGAGTTCAAGCGTGGTCCAATTTTCGCAAATATTGTCTTGGCGGATGAGATCAATCGAACCACGCCAAAGACTCAGAGCGCGCTTTTGGAGGCGATGAACGAAAGCCAGGTGACGATTGAGAATGTCACCCACCCTCTTCCTCGCCCGTTCATGGTCCTGGCGACGCAAAATCCGGTCGAACACCACGGAACGTATCCCTTGCCGGAATCGCAGCTGGATCGCTTTCTCATGCGCATCGAGATGGGTTATCCCGATGCTGCGGCCGAGAAGGAAATCCTCAAACGGTTTTCCAATGGAAACAACCATTATGCGACGCCTTCGGCGTTGCAGCCTGCCGAGGTTCTGTTCCTTCAAAACGAGAGCCGGAAAGTCCACATCGACGAATCGATCGTGGATTACATGATTCACATCGTCAATCGATCCCGCGAACACCCTGAAATCCAACTCGGCATCAGCCCACGGGGAACCGCGGCGCTGTTCCGTGCGACGCAGGCGCTGGCCTTGCTCTGCGGCCGGGGCTTTGTCATCCCCGATGACATCAAGAGGCTCATCTATCCGGTTTTCGAACACCGGCTCGTCATGCTCCGTTCCGGAGTGCGCACGCGCACGGACACACGAACCGTCCTCGAGGAAATCATCGAGCAGACACCGGTCCCAGCCTGAGACCGCAAAAATGTGGAAAAACTTCGGCGCGTGCATTGGACTGCTGACGATCGCGATGATCGCCGCGCTTTACTCCTCAAGCGCCGGGCGCGAGGGCCGGGGCATCCCCGCGAGTATTTCCGCAATCATTGCGTTGATCATTGCCGTATGGGTAGGCGTTCGTCTCCTGCCCAGGTTGGCCTCGAGCGTGGACTGGGACTGGCTTCCCTTCTTGTCTCGCTACCACATCACCCGTGACGGCTGGATGTGTTTTGGTGCCGTGGCGGTCGTGGTTTTCGCCGCCGTCAACACGAGCAACAACCTTTTATATATGGTCCTGTCGGCGCTGCTGGCGGTGCTGGTCCTATCCGGTTTTCTCTCCAGTCTCAATTTCCGGCACTTGCGGATCGACATTCGCGTGCCCTCGCATTGCTTCGCCGCGGAACCATTTTCGGCCTCTGTGCTGGTCCATAACGAAAAGAAGGTCTTCCCCAGTTTGTCTATCCAGTTCGAAACGCAGGAGCACAACGCTTTTCGATTTTCGAACTTCTACATCCCGCTGATCCGCGCCGAGCGGCATGTGTCTCAAATTGGGCAAGCCAGGTTCACAAAGCGGGGCCGCTATGTGATGCGCGAAATGAGGGCGTCGTCTCGCTATCCATTCGGATTTTTTTTGAAATACAGAAAGTACGCGGTGGCAGCCGAATGCATCTGTTATCCCGAAATCATTCCGGTGGAGCGGATGAACCGCTCCGCTTTGGACATCCAGGGTTCGAACGCACGATTCGAACGCGGGCCCGGATTTGACCTCTACACGATCCGGGATTACCTGCCTGTCGACAGCGCGCGCCATGTTCATTGGAAGGCATCGGCGAAAACGGCCGTGCTGAAGACCCGCGAGTATGCAGCCGAGGAGAGCCGCCGGATTATTCTAGCTTTCGATCGCTTTGGCCAGTCCGGCGATGCCGAGAAATTCGAGCAACTGGTATCTTACACCGCATCCATCGCGTACCACTTGATTCAAGACGAAATTGAAGTGGCGCTCGTGTCCGACGACTGGAAGACCGGGTATGGAAATTCCGAAATGCTGCTCGTATCGATACTGGAGTACCTGGCTCTGGTGAATATGTCTGCTTCGGCAAGCCGGCCGGCTGTGGAGCCCGGAGATGGAGTGCATGTGCTGTCGTTGAGAGGGTGAGTTAATGTAGTCGCGGGCTTTAGCCCGCGTTCGACAAGAAGCTATGCAGAGATATTTTCAAATCTCGTGTCACGGATTGATCGTTAGCGCGTTCGTCGCTCTCGCTCTGACGGGGCGTCTGGATAGCCCGTCAATTCTCGTCGTCTCGATCGGCCTCGCACTCAGTACGTATCGGACACTAAAAGGAATGCCGGCACTGCTTACGGCGAGAGGCGCTTTTTTACTGTGCTGCGCATACATCTCGGTCTTCCTATTCGACAGCGTTGTTCTCTCCCGTTCATTTATCCCTGCGACCATTCACCTGGTGTTGTTCCTGGAACTGGCGAAACTTTTCCAGGAAAAGACAGACAAAGATTACATGTATCTGATTGTTCTCTCGTTCCTCCAAGTTCTGGCGGCCGCCTCGCTGACGATCGACATGTCCTTTGTAGCAACGCTCTTCTTTTTTATGGTTGCGTTCGTGTCGACACTGATGAGCTTTGATATGTGCCGGTCCGCACGAAAGCTCGCCCCAGAAGCGCAGCACATTGCACTGCCGCTGGGAGGTATGAGTCTGTGGGCGACAATCTGGATCATCTTTACGGGCATTTTCTTCTTTTTAATCATTCCAAGAGTCGGGACCGAGTACTTCAGCCGGGCCGCCACGACATCGTTGCTTCTCTCGGGTTTCACTGAAACCGTACAGCTTGGCGAGATCGGTCAGGTGAAGCTCAGCTCTGGCGTAGTCATGCATGCGAGACAAATGAGCGGACCTCCTTTCGCTGTCTTGAAGTGGCGCGGCATTTCGCTCGATAAGTTCGATGGTCACAATTGGTCGAAGACGGATCGCAGGCGCGCCGGCGTCCGGCCGTCGCCGGATCAGCAGTCCTGGCTGCATCCACTTGGACAATCCGGCGATCACGTGCGCTACCAGATTCTGCTGGAACCACTGGCGACAACCACGTTGTTTGGCCCTCACCAGGTTCTCGCCATTTCCGGAGGGGTGCAAGGCATCGAAATCGACGGAGATGATTCGATCTACATGCGGATTCAAACGTTGCGCCGGGTCCAGTATGAGGTGCTATCGGAGATTCCCAGTCGAACTCGCCGCCTCCCTGTCTCTTCGCAGGAAGAGCAAATTCCTTCGAAGATTGCGGCGAAGTACCTTCAGGTCCCGAGCGACCTCGACCCGCGAATCCCGCAACTCGCGCGCGAAATAACCGCGAAGGGAGCCTCCGCGACAGAAAAAGCATCGCTCGTCGAGGGATACCTCAAGCGCAATTATGCCTACACGCTGAACCTGACGTGGCCACCCGGCCCGCAGCCGATAAGCACCTTCCTGTTTAAGGCAAAGGCCGGTCACTGCGAATATTTCGCCACCTCAATGGCAATCCTGCTCCGCTCCGCAGGAATTCCGACTCGGCTCGTCAATGGATTCCTCATGGGCGAGTACAACCCGGTCGGTGGCGATTACATTATCCGTGAGTCTGATGCGCATAGCTGGATCGAGGTCTACGTCCCAGGCCGTGGGTGGATCGAGTTTGATCCGACACCGCCAGACCCGAATCATCGGGACTTGGATCTGGCGGGGCAAATATCGCAATACATCGATGCGACGGAACTCTTCTGGAATTCGTACATTCTCACTTACGATTCCGGTTCGCAACTGCAGCTTTTTCGGGGCGCCCAGGACCGCGTGCAATCAATTCAGGCAAATGTCCGCCAAAAGTCGGACCAGTGGTTTCTGCTAGGCCGGATGCTGTCGGACCGTTTCTCCGAGCGGATCCGTCAACTGGTCGAAAGTCCGCGCTTCTGGAGCGTACTCGAGGCGCTCGTCATCGCAGGACTGGTCTACAAACACCGGAAGAGTTTAAGAATCAAATTTCAGATCTGGCGCCTCCGCCATGGTCGCGGTCCGGTAAGCGAAGATGTCGTCGAGCAGTTGTTCTATCGGGCAGCTCGCCTGGCCGAACGGCGGCATAAGAAACGCCGGCCCGCCGAGACGTGGCGCGAATGGATCTTCAGGTTGCCCGATCTGGACCGCCGTTCTATCCTCAAAAGAGCTCTCGACGTCTTTGAGAAATCAAAATACGGGCGAATGCCCGTCTCGAGTGCGGAATTTACGCTGCTCGAGGAAACCATACGAGAGCTTAGAACGAGCTGAAAGGAATGGAGACCGGGGACCCTCACCCGGCGCTTCGCGCCACCCTCTCCCCAGGGGAGAGGAATGGGTTGAGGACTATCCCTCTCCCACCGGGAGCGGGTGGCGCGAAGCGCCGGGTGAGGGTCTCAAGCCTCCATCCCCGTTTCCCATGATCCTCCGAATCTTGGTCGTATGGTATCGTCTTGCACCGTTTCTCCTCGCCTTCCTGCGGGATCGCCGCCGGTGGATTTTCGCTGGTCCGCCCCGATTTCTATCCGATGAAGCCCACCGCGAGCGGGCGCGCAAATTGACTGCGCGAATCGCGTCGCTCGGACCGAGTTTCATCAAACTGGCTCAGGTCTTCGGCATTCGCGCGGACATTGTTCCCCACATCTACCTCGAAGAGTTGTCCAAGTTGCACGATCGGGTCCCGCCGTTCCCAACCATTGAGCTTCGCAAGCGCATCCATAGTGAGTTGAAACGGCCGCTCGAATCCGTTTTCGAGGAGTTTCATGAGGAGCCGCTCGCGGCGGCTTCGCTTGGACAAGTGCATCGGGCGCGATTCCGAGGCGAGGATGTGATCGTCAAGGTCCTGCGTCCTGGAGTTGAAGAGCTGGTCGCTACCGATGTTCGCATCGTTCAAAACCTGCTGTTCGTGATCGAGCAGTTCATCGATCACCACACGATTCGAGCAGCCCGTGCGATCATCGACGAATTCTCCAGGGTGATTGCCGAAGAGATGGATTTTCAGCATGAGGCGGAAAACATCGAGCGCTTTGGCGACCTTTTTCGCGAGAGCGAGTTCGTCATCATTCCGAAGGTGTACCGCGAGGCCACGACAACTCGCGTCCTGGTGATGCAGTTCTTTGAAGGCTTCCGTGTGACCGAAGTTGACGAGATTGTCCGGCACAACATCGACGTGCAGAAGATGATCCAGAATCTCATCGAGTTCTACGGCGATCAACTTTTGATCCACGGCTTTTTCCACGCAGACCCGCACCCTGGCAATATCCTGATCCGTCCCGACGCACGCATTGTGCTGGTCGATTACGGGATGGTCCTCGAGATTTCACCCGACTTCCGGCAAGACCTGTTGCGAATCGCGATCGCCGCAGTCCGGCGCGACGTGGACGAATTGATCAACCTCTTCTACAAGCTCGACCTGTTAGAGCCCGATGTCAGCCCGGCAATCGTCAAAGAGGCAGCGCATGCGATCATGTCGATTCACTACGACAAGCAACTCACCCAGCGTCAGATTCAAGAAATCACCAACCAGATTCTGAATACCTTCTACCGCTTTCCTTTACGACTGCCGTCGAGCCTGGTTTACATGCTTCGAACCGGCGTGCTGGTTGAAGGCATCGGGCTCTCTTACGACCCGCACTTCGATGGGATCCGAGCCGCTACGCCCATTGCCAAAAAGATTGTAGACCGCACGCTCGGTCCATCCGGATGGCCGACGATCAGGGACCGTGTTGTGAGGGAAGGCTCGGCCATTTACGTGCTGCTGAAAGACATGGAGTCGGTCTTTGCCCGGGCCGGCCGGGATCAACTGCGCGTGCGTGTCCATCCAGCCGATATCGATGGCATGGAAAAGTTCATCTCGCATCTGTTTCGGCGTGTCGTGATGACGATCTCGGGCGTAGGACTCGCCATCGTCACCAGCATTATCTACGTCCGCGTGGGAAGTCTGGTACTGCTGGCCGTTGGCCTTTTTTTTAGCTTCTGGCTGATCGCAATCGTGTTCCTGCTCCCCAACCCCCAGCGGTATCCATTTCGGGTTCGGCGGGCCAGGAGGGCGGGTAAAATGCCGTAGGGAAGGGGTCAGGGGTAGTGGACTACTTTGGAAGGCGGGGGTATTCCCCTCCTTGGCAAACTTTGCCAAGGAGGGGAATATGCCCACCCAACTCCAAAGTAGCCCACTACCCTGCCCCCCATAGTGGTGCATTAAATTGTTGCTCTGCTCTTCAATGTCAAATGTTGGGATGTCCCATGAACGATGTCATATGCACTTGTCAAACGACCTAATTACCCAAGGACCCAATAAACCCAATTGCACTATCTGGTCATTTGGTAGTTGAGTCATTTGACAGGTACATATGACATCGTTCATGGGACATCCCAACATTTGACATTTTGCGATCCAGCAACACGCCAATGCACCACTACCCCTGCCCCCTGACCTCTTTCCCCTGATCCCTGTTACAATGGAGGCGAAGGAGTGCATATGGTCGAACAAGCAAGAGAACAGGAGAGCCGGTTCACCGATCAGATATGGGATTGGCGAAATACGGTGACGGATAAATTCCTTGGACTTTTTCCGCGAAGGACGGCTGAGCACCTGGTCAACGCACAGAAGGAAGGGCTTCTTGCGGTGCGCTCAATGCTCGATCGCGGGATCGACGCCTTAGAAGGCGACCTGAAACGAGTCCAGGACAGACCTCCCCGACAGTAATCACAACAAAATGACCGATAGAAAAACGCCGAAGGTAGGGTTTGTCAGCCTGGGCTGTCCGAAAAACCTGGTCGACAGCGAAGTGATGCTTGGCATGCTTGCACGGCAAGGCTATTCGATCACGCCCCATAAAGAAGATGCGGACGTGATTGTGGTTAATACCTGCGGGTTCATCGACAGCGCAAAGAAAGAATCCATCGACACGATCCTGGAGATGGCCGCACTGAAGACGGAGGGCAATTGCAAGAAGCTGGTCGTAGCCGGTTGTCTGGCGGAGCGCTACCGCAGCGAGATCCAGAAAGAAATTCCGGAAATCGATTTCATCTTCGGCCCGGATGAACTCGGACGCGTTCTCGAAGCGGTGCAATTGGATTCGTCCACCGTGGTACCGGAGGTCGGTATCGACGCGCTCTACACTTCAAAAGAAGTGCCCACGATCCCCCGCATCCTCACGACGCCGTCATACATGGCCTACCTCAAGATTTCCGAGGGCTGCGATCACGTTTGCTCGTTCTGTGCGATTCCCGGATTCCGAGGCCGCTTCCGCAGCCGCAGCCTCGCGGACCTTGCCTCTGAGGCCAGGCGGCTAGCTGGCCAGGGCGTACGGGAGCTCGTCATCGTTTCTCAGGACACGATGGCTTACGGCAAAGACATTGGACTTCCCAACGGAATCACAACGCTTCTCAGCGCACTGGCGAAGACCGAAGGTCTCGACTGGGTCCGGTTCCTCTACTGTTATCCGAACATGGTTTCCGAGGAACTTGTCCGGCTGGTTGCCGATGAAGAACGATTGTGCAAGTACTTCGATATTCCGTACCAGCATGCCAGCCGGCCCGTTCTCGATCGCATGCGGCGTGGCGGCAACCGTGGACTGTACGAACGGCAAGTCGAAGGAATCCGCAAACTGGTACCCAATGCCGGCTTTCGCACATCCTTCATCGCCGGCTTCCCGGGCGAGACGGAGAACGATTTCAACGAAGTCCTCACGTTCATCAAAAACGTTCAGTTCGACAGCGTAGGCGTATTTCTCTATTCGGACGAAGAAGGAACCGGAGCGTGCGATCTCGATGGCAAAGTTCCGCGGCGTATGGCCGTGCGGCGGCGGAATCAATTGATGAAGGAGCAAGCGAAGATTTCAACCTCGAAACTGAGCAGTATGATTGGAAAGACCGTGGAAACCCTGCTCGAAGGCCGGTCGGAAGAATCCGATCTCCTGCTTCAGGGGCGCATGGAAACACAGGCGCCCGAGATTGACGGGCACGTTTTGATCAACGATGTTGGTGGCGTTGAGCCGAGAACTGGCGAATTCTACAACGTGGAGATCACGAACAGCCTGGAGTACGACTTGATTGGAAGGATCGTCTGACATTTCATGAACTGCCCGACATGCAAAAAGGAAACCGAATACACAGACAACCCCTACCGTCCGTTTTGTAGCGAGCGCTGCAAATGGATTGACCTTGGCAAGTGGGCCGGCGGACAATACCGGATACCCACAAGCGAAAAACCGCCCGAAGAGATCCACAAGTCTAATGGAGATCTTGAAGACCAGGACTGAGCCACTGACGTCGGCCGACCGGCTGGCGATCGGCATTGCGACAGCGGGAGGAGTGGGCTTCGTGCCGAAAGCGCCCGGCACGGCCGGGTCACTGGTGGGCGTTCTGTTCTACCTTTTCATTGAAGGACTGCAGGCAGGCGCTTATTATCCGCATGTTATAATTTTCGTCCTCATCGCCGGCATATGGGCTTCCTCGCGCGTCGAGCATCTGTACGGGCACGATTCTCAGCGCATCGTGATCGATGAGGTTGTCGGACAGATGATCACGTTTGCGTTGGCTGCCGGCAGATTTCATCTTCCGGCACTCTATATCGCCGCTGGATTCGGGCTCTTTCGCTTATTCGATATTGTGAAGCCCTTTCCGGTTCGTCACCTAGAAGGACTCCCAGGGGGCCTGGGCGTGGTTGCCGACGACGTGGGCGCCGGGTTCTATGCGATGCTTGCGCTGGCGTTGATTCGATACGGGTTCCGAGCGTGAAGGACATTACGATCAAAAATGTCGTACCCCGGGCCGCGCTTCCTGGTGGCGAAGTGGTTATCGAGTATTCGGGTCTCGAGCTTGCCGGAACATCACAGCCTGAGGTTCGCTTCGGCGATTTCAGCGCGCAGGTGACGATGGCATCCAACGATCACATCATTGCCAAAGTCCCGGAACCTTCTTCCGAAACCGGCACATCGGAATTGATCGTCGCCACCAACGGTCATACCAGCAGGCCATTTCCGTACGAGGTCGGCAAGAAACTCGCCTCCAATTTGCATCCTGTCGCCAATCCCGCAATCGACAGCGAAGGCAATACCTACGCGACGTACAGCGGACGCCGCGGGCAGAAAACCCCAGTCTCCATCTACAAGATTACGCCCAAGGCGGCAGTTACGCCGTTTGTGACCGACATCATGAATGCCACAGGTCTGGCCTTCAGCTTGACGGGCGACCTGTTCGTTTCGAGCCGGTTTGAAGGCAACGTGTACCGGGTGAATCCAGCGGGCCACACGGAGACATTCATTGAGGGGATGGGCATAGCCACCGGCATCGCATTCGATCGCGACGGCAATCTATATGTCGGTGACCGCAGCGGCAGTATTTTCAAGATCAATGCCGGCAAAGAAATCTTCGTCTTCGCCACACTGGAGCCGAGTATTGCAGCCTATCATCTTGCACTCGGGTTCGACGACTATCTTTACGTCACCGGTCCTACCACATCGAGCTTCGATTCGATCTATCGGATTTCGCCCAGTGGCGAGGTTGATCGGTTTTTCACCGGTCTGGGCCGTCCTCAGGGTCTCGCATTCGATATCGAGGGCACTCTTTACGCCGTTGCTTCCTACCGGGGACGCCGGGGAATTTTCCGGTTCCGTGATCCGAGAAAGCCGGAACTGGTTGTCGCAGGCCTCAGCCTCGTAGGTCTGGCATTCCATCTCAATGAGAACCTGATGATAGTGGACTCCGGATCGCTTTATCGCGTTCGGCTGGGCATCATGGGAAAGCCGTTGCCATAATCATGCTCTCCGCGGAAATTATTGCGATCGGTTCTGAATTGCTGACGCCGCGTTTCATCGACACAAACTCTGTCTACCTGACCGAACAGCTAAATGCCGTAGGCATTCCCGTGATGATGAAGACAATCGTCGGGGATCAGGAGAACTATCTGGAGCATGCCGTTCGGGGATCGCTAGAACGAACACCGATCCTGATTACGATCGGAGGGCTCGGTCCAACCGAAGATGACATCACGCGAAAAGTTGTGGCTCACGTTTTGGAGCGGCAGCTTATCCTCAACGACGAGATCCTGGCCAGGATTCAACAGCGCTTTAAAGCGCGTGGTGTGGAAATGCCGGCCAACAATGCCCGGCAAGCGCTTGTTCTGACCGGCTCGGAAATCCTGGAGAACAAGAATGGAACGGCGCCCGGATTGTGGATCGCCGGGGAGAGAAATCAAGTGATCCTGCTCCCGGGCCCCCCGTCGGAACTGAAGCCCATGTTCGAAAATTCGTGCGTGCCGCGGCTTCATGAAATGGCGGGAGGAGTAGCCATTGCCCGCTGCGTTTTTCGCACGGCATGTCTGCCCGAGTCGACACTTGATGCGCGAATCGCGCCCATTTATTCTAAATACAAGAACCCCGAAACAACGCTTCTTGCAAAACCCGGCCAGGTCGACATCCGTCTTACGGCGCGCGGCAAGAATCGGGAGGAAGCGGAGCGGCTTTTACGCGAACTGGGTGAGGAGATCGAGCGCGAGTTGGATGAATACATTTTCGCGCGGTCGGAGCAGTCGCTGGAGGAAGTTGTGGGCCTCTATCTGATGAAGAAGAATGCGACCATCTCCGTTGCCGAATCATGCACTGGTGGTATGCTCGCCGAGCGTCTGACGAGTGTGCCGGGGAGCTCGCGTTATTTCATGTCCGGAGTTGTTTGCTACAGCAACGAATCTAAAATGGAACTGGCTGGGATTCCGCCGCTATTGATCGAAATGCAGGGCGCGGTCAGCGAAGAAGTGGCGCGCGGACTGGCTGAAGGCATCCGGGGGCGATCAGGTACAACGATTGGTGTCGGTGTGACCGGCATCGCCGGTCCGGGGGGTGGTTCTGCTGAAAAGCCCGTTGGCACAATTCACATCGCGGTCGCTTCGCCGGCTGAAACCCAACACCGACAGTTTTTTTTCCCTGGCGATCGTGAGAAGATCCGCTGGCAAACTTCTCAAACAGCGCTCGATATGGTACGGCGCGAATTGATATAAGAAAGTAATGCGACTCTTTATCGCCGTCGACCTTCCCGATGAGATTCTAAAGGGGCTCAAAGAAGTCCAGCGCGATCTCCGCTCCTTAACAGAGACGGCTCGATGGGTTGCTCCCGAGTCGATTCACGTGACGCTTAAATTCCTCGGCGAAGTGCCCACCAAGCGCGTCGACAGTATTCATGAGGCACTCAACGGACTGAGTTGGAAACCTTTCACTATAAAAGTGCAAGGCATCGGATTCTTTCCTGGCACGCGCTCGCCGCGGGTCATCTGGGCGGGAATGGAAGCGCCGACCATGTCCGGACTGGCCATAGAGCTTGACGCACGCATGGAACGGCTTGGGTTTGAGAAGGAAAGGCGCGAGTTTCGCCCACACATCACGCTTGCGCGAGCCCGCGATAACCGCATGGACTCTTCACTGGTTAAGGCGGCAGCCAAATATGCGGAACACCCGTTCGGCTCTTTCAAGGTGGATCGTGTTTCCCTCTTCCAAAGCACGCTAAAGCCCCCGGGTCCCGTATACAACAAGCTTAAGGAATATCTGCTGAAGCCACGATCATCCGCACGATAATGAGTTTCCCTATCGCAATCATCGGCGCCGGTGGCTGGGGCACCGCTCTCGCTATCACCATGGCTCGCGCGGAACGGGAAGTTCGGCTCTGGGTTTATGAGCCCTATCTGGTCGAGACAATCATTGCGACGCGGGAAAATCCGATCTATCTGCCTTCGGCGCGCGTGCCCGAGTCGGTGCGGGTGAGCAACTCGATGAGAGATGTTCTCTCAGGCGCGCCAATCGTGATCATTGCCGTACCGTCGCATGTGTACAGGTCCGTTCTTTCGGAGATACGACCGTTGCTGAATCCCGAAATGTCCTTCGTCAGTGCGGCGAAAGGGATCGAAAACGGCACGCTAATGCGTATGTCGGAAGTCGTCGTGGATGTTCTCAAACCCGCGTTCATGCCAAAGGTTGCTGCGATTTCCGGACCGACGTTTGCGCCTGAAGTCGCACGCGGCGAGCCGACTGCACTCGTCGTTGCGTCGCCGGATGAAAGACTACGGCTCTTTCTGCAAAGGGAATTATCCGCTCCTCGATTCCGGCTGTATACGAATTCGGATCTGATCGGCGTCGAGGTGGGCGCCGCCGTGAAGAACATTATCGCGATTGCCGCCGGCGTGGTGGATGGTCTTGGCCTTGGCTCGAACACGACCGCGGCGCTCATTACACGCGGTCTCGCCGAAATCATGCGGCTCGTCGATGCGTGTGGCGGACGCCGCGAGACACTTGCGGGACTTGCCGGCCTCGGGGATCTAGTTCTCACATCGTATGGGAGCCTCAGCCGGAACCGGCGGGTCGGAGTGGCGCTCGGCCAAGGGAGACACATCGATGAAGTCATTTCCAACATGAGGATGGTTGCGGAAGGCGTGAAGACCGCCAAATCCACGGTCGCACTGGCCCGCAAGCTAAATGTGGAAATGCCGATCGCGGAGAAAATGTATTCGGTCCTATATGAAGGGTTGCAACCTCAAGATGCGATCAGCGATCTGCTGGAAAGAAGGCTGAAGGAGGAATAATTGAACGCGGGCTTTAGCCCGGGGAAGTATACGCATTTGATTGTTGCCGAAGTTGTGGGCATGAAGCGAATTCCCCTCCTTGGTAAAGGAGGGGTGGCTGCGCCCATTAAGAAAATATCGCGAAGCCACCTTAACGGGCGCAGACGGGGTGGTTCGTTCAAGAGATATTGCTTTGGAGTTTTGAACGAACCACCCCGTCCGCGCCTTTCAAGGAACGGGGATATTTCTTGATGGCGCGTCCACCCCTCCTTTGCCAAGGAGGGGAGTTTAGATACCCGACGCAATCAAATGCGTATACTTCCCCGGGCTAAAGCCCGCGTTCCAGGCTGGAATCATGGAATTCATCTCACTGTTTGGGACGCCCAAGAAAGAACCGACGGTCTTCGAGAAGATCAAGCAAGCCGTCACACAGACGAAGGAAAATTTTACCGAACGTATTCAGGACCTTGTAGAGGGCCAGAAAGTAATCGATCCGGCGATGCTCGACGAGCTCGAGGCCATCATGATCGGTGCCGACATCGGCGTCGCGACGACGAATGAGGTTCTCAAATCGATCCGGGACCAGGTCTCGCGCCAAACGCTACGGGATCCAAACGAACTCCGGAACGCCATCAAAGAGGAACTTCGCAAGATACTCCAGGTCAATTACACGCCGCCGGCGCAGATTCCGGAGGGCAACCCGTTCGTGATTCTGACCGTGGGGGTGAACGGCGTCGGGAAAACCACCACGATCGGTAAGCTCGCGCATCGGTTCAAGACCGCTGGAAAGAAAGTGATGTTGTGTGCATCCGACACGTTCCGTGCCGCCGCCGTCGAGCAACTTGAAATCTGGGCCTCGCGCGCGGATGTCCCCTTGATCAAGCAAAAGGCCGGCGCCGATCCTTCAGCCGTGCTGTTCGACGCTCTGCGATCCGCGAAAGTCCGCAAGATCGATTACGTCATCGTCGATACGGCGGGCAGGCTCCACACCAAACACAACCTGATGGCCGAACTTGAAAAGATGACGAGGATCGCGAAAAGAGAAGTCCCGGGCGCACCTCATGAAGTGCTGCTGGTGCTGGACGCAACCACCGGTCAGAACGGTCTGACGCAGGCACGCGAATTCACCAAGAGCGCGGGCGTGACCGGCCTGGTCCTGACGAAACTCGACGGCACCGCCAAAGGTGGCGTCGTGACGGCTATCGCTAAAGAGCTGAAGATTCCAATTCGCTTCGTCGGAGTCGGCGAGAAGATCGATGACTTCATTGAGTTCTCCGCCGATGACTTTGTGGAATCGCTGTTCGCCGCCTAGAATTGTGACTTTAATGAGGCCGCGGCCGAACTGCTTCTGATATGGACGACATAACCTGGATGGGCCGCGCCCTTGAGCTTGCCGAGATGGGAGCGGGCCTCACCAGTCCGGGCGCGATGGTAGGCGCTGTTATTGTTAAAGACGATCGGGTCATCGCAGAAGCCTTCTATACTTATGACGGTCTCTACCACGCGGAGGTGATCGCCTTAGGTGAAGCCGGCGATGCGGTCCGAGGCGCGACTGTCTACACGTCTCTTGAGCCATGCTCGCATCACGGGCGAACGCCGCCATGCGCGAAGGCCTTGATCGAAGCCGGAGTTCAACGCGTCGTCGCCGCGATCGAAGATCCTAACCCTGCAGTGAACGGCGGTGGGCTTGCGATGCTGCGGAATGCCGGCATCCAGGTCCAATGCGGAATCCTTGAAGACGAAGCCCGCCGCCTCAACGAAGCATTCATCGCGTATAAGACCGAAGAGCGCCCGTTTGGGATTCTCAAGATAGCCATGACATTGGACGGAAAGATTGCAACACGCACCGGGGAGTCCCGCTGGATCACATCCGAAGAGTCCCGCGCTCAGGTTCACCGCCTCCGCCACCGGTGCGACGCTCTCATCACCGGAAGCGGAACCGTCCTCGCCGATAATCCCCGGCTGACAGACCGCAGCGGACTTCCCCGCCGCCGGCCGCTCGTCCGGGTGATCCTCGACCGCCGCGGACGCGTCACCAACTTTCCGGATGCGCTTTTGTTTCGCGACAGTCTGGAGGCGCTTGCTGCTGAGCTCTACAAACGGGAAATCCAAAGCTTTCTTCTGGAATGCGGGCCAGATCTGGCTTTCAACGCACTACTCGCCGGAATCATTGATAAAATAATCGTCTTCGTGGCGCCCCGGGTTCTCGGTGGGCGGGAGATTCCCGCGATCGGCGGGGAAGGCATTGGCGTCTTATCCGAGGCGATCGCGCTGAGAGACTGGACCGTCACGACCGCTGGTCCGGATATTGTCTTAACAGCCTATGTTCACAGGGATAATCGAAGAGGTCGGTGAAATCATCGCGGTCAGCGGCGCCGGTGATTTCCGCACCATTCGCGTGCAGGGCCGCACGGTAATGGATGATCTCCGTGTGGGGTCCAGCATCGCCGTTAACGGCGTATGTCTCACAGCCCGGTCCGTTAACGAGACGAGCTTCTCCGCCGAGATGTCGCGGGAGACTCTCGATCGAACCAGTCTGGGAAGGCTGAGCAAGGGCGCGATTGTGAATCTCGAGCGCCCGATGCGCGGCGATTCCCGGTTCGGCGGGCACATCGTGCAGGGCCACGTCGATGGCCTCGGCCGTATCCGCGGCTTTGACCGGACGGGTGACGCGTGGGATCTTCGAGTCGAATATCCCGAACGCGGATCGCACTATATCGTTGAGAAGGGCTCCATTGCGGTGGACGGGATCAGCCTGACGGTCGCGTCCCTTCAGGGTCCCAACGTTTTTTCAGTCGCAATAATCCCGCAGACGTTCGAGAATACGAACCTGAAGACCGCCAAGCCCGGCGACCTAGTGAACATCGAGTTTGATGTCCTGGCAAAGTATGTGGAGAAAATGATCGAGCCCTATGCCATTCGCACAGATTGAAGAAGCCATCAGCGAAATTCAGGAAGGCCGGATGGTCATCATCGTCGATGATGAGGACCGCGAAAACGAAGGCGACTTGATGGTCGCCGCCGAGAAGGTCACACCGGAGGCCATCAATTTCATGGCGACGTATGGCCGCGGTTTGATTTGCCTGGCAATGACGGGCCAGCGGCTGGACGAGTTACACATTCCGCTGATGGTCTCCGATCACAGCAATACGTCTCCATACGGGACAGCCTTCTGCGTGTCGATCGAAGCCCGCAGCAATGTCTCCACCGGAATATCCGCGTTCGATCGGGCACAAACGATCCTGACCGCCATCGATCCGAAAACCAAATCCAACGATCTGGCCCGGCCGGGTCACGTTTTTCCGCTTCGCGCATGCGACGGAGGCGTGCTGGTGCGCGCCGGGCAGACCGAAGCCTCCGTGGATCTCGCGGGGATCGCCGAGCTCACGCCGGCCGGCGTCATATGCGAAATCATGAAAGAAGACGGCACCATGGCACGCGTGCCGGATCTCGTCGAATTCGCTGAGCAGCACAATTTGAAGATGATCACCGTGGCCGATCTCATCCGATACCGGCTTCGCACGGAGCGTTTTGTTCACAAGGTTGGAGAGACAACGTTACCGACGCCCCATGGCAATTTTCGCATGATCGTGTTTGAAAGTATTCTGGACCAGCAAAGCCACATCGCCCTGGTTCGAGGCAGTATCGAAAACGGCGAAGACGTCCTGGTCCGCGTTCAGACGCATTGCCTGACCGGACATGTCTTCGACTCGCTTGCTTGCCACTGCCACGAACAGATGGATTGCGCCATGGAAATGATTGCCGCCGAAGGCCGCGGCGTTCTTCTGTATCTCCATGAAATGGTACGTTTGCGGCCTTCCACCGCTCTGTTGGAATATCACGGCAAACACGGATTTGACCCGAACGAGACAATCGGACTCCGCGGCGAACAGCGCGAATATGGTATCGGCGCGCAGATACTCGCAGCCCTGAACATCCACTCCATGCGCATTCTCACCAACCACCCCCGCAAACTTGTTGCGCTCGAAGCCTATGGTTTGAAGATCCTGGCCCAGGTCCCTCTTACCACAGTCCGGAGCTCCAGCGAACGCTGATCCAGCAGTATCTGCATTTGCTTTGCGACTTCTCGCGACTCGTTGTATAAAGACCGCAACTTGATCGGTGGTCGGTTTGACGGAACGCGGGCTAAAGCCCGCGACTACAGACTTGCCGACACGTTGGGAGCGGTTTGTAGTCGCGGGCTTTAGCCCGCGTTGATAAACATGACGGGGAAAAACTCCATGCAAGATGATCAGCACGACAAGATGCCGCCGGAAAAGAACGCGATCGTCCTCACGCGGCGTGAAATGTTGCAGTGTGCGGGCGCGGTCCTGGCGTCCGCGGCATTTCCGACTAGAGCGGAAAGCGTGACGCCGCCCACCAGCGAGATCATGACGACGCTCAGTACTTATATGAGCGAGGCGGCCAGCCGCAAACTTCCGCAAGAGGCCGTCGAGAAGACCAAGCATGTAATCCTCGACACTGTGGCGGCGATGCTTTCGGGTTCCGAACTTCCGCCTGGACGTTTCGCGATCCAGTTCGCGCGCATCTACAAGGGCGAGAAGGTTGCGACAGTGGTTGGCTCGAATGTGGTGTGTGGTCCCATCGAGGCTGCGCTTGCGAACGGAATGCTTGCTCACTCCGACGAGACCGATGACACGCATCCGTTCTCCCAATCGCATCCGGGGTGCTCGGTTGTGCCGGCCGCGCTGGCCACCGGAGAGCATTTCGGCACCGACGGTATGCGTTTCCTGCGCGCCGTGGCGCTCGGCTACGACATTGGGCCGCGCGTGACGATCACCTTGGGCAGGTTGCCTTACATGGTCGCGACCCACAGGAGCACTCACGCAATCTCCGGGATATTCGGCTCCGCGGCCGCTGCAGGCTGCTCGGCGAACCTCAACGCCCAGCAGATGCGCTGGCTCCTTTCGTTTACGGCACAGCAGGCTTCGGGTCTGGCTTCGTGGCAGCGGGACACAGACCATATCGAGAAGGCTTTCGATTTCGGCGGCATGCCGGCCCGCGGTGGTGTAACGGCTGCGTTGTTGGTTCAGGCGGGCGCTACCGGAGTCGATGACGTCCTGTCGGGAGCCGACAACTTCTTTCAAGCTTTCGGACCCATGAACAAACCTGAGCTACTCGTTGAAAAGCTCGGCGAGCGGTACGAAGTCACACGGACCAGTTTCAAGAAATGGACGGTCGGCGCGCCCATCCAGGCCGTGCTTGATGCATTGGAGAACCTGCTGAAGCGGAACCGCTTCGAGCCGGAACAGGTCCAGCAGGTGATCGTGCGGGTCGCAACGAACGAGGCTGGCATTGTGAACAATCGGGAAATACCGGATATCAGCCTCCAGCATCTGGTGGCGGTGATGCTCGTCGATAAGACCGTCTCTTTCCGTTCCGCACATGAAACGGCGCGTATGCAAGACCCGGCAATCCTCCGCCAGCGCGCAAAGGTTCAACTCATTCCCGACGAGGAACTCGAGCGCCGCCTGCCCCGGCGCGAGGGAATCGTAGAAATTGTACTCGCGGACGGTCAGCGTCTTACCGAGCACGTTGAGGCTGTGCGAGGCACTGCCGACAATCCGATGACCCGCGAGGAAATCATCACGAAATCCCGCGATCTGATGACGCCGGTTATCGGCGCCGCCACCTGCGCGAAGCTTATCGAAAGAGTCTTCGACCTGGAGAACGTGAAGAACGTTCGCGATCTCCGCCCCTTGCTTCCAGAAGCAGGATTGATGCGGGTTTCATGGGATTCTCTATTTGGAAACCTGTTTCGGGCATGTCCCTCTCCCTTTGGGAGAGGGTGGCGCGAAGCGCCGGGTGAGGGCAGGAAATGCACCCTCATCCGGCCCTTCGGGCCGTCCTTCTCCCAGAGGGAGAAGGACACGAGCCCCCATTTCGGCTAAATTTGGACACTAGTGCTCCCAGAGGGAGAGGGACGCGCCCTCGGCATAGTCGCCCGGTTTCTTTACGTCTGACCCGATACAACCCGTAGGTGAGTGAAGGACTTGTATTGCGGTGACACCGAATTCCACCTTTGCTTACCGCGCCTACCTAGGGTATGGTAGGCGTACCGGATTTCAATGCCAGGAAAGAGCCGTTCATTTAATGTCGGATAGAGAGATCATCATTGCGTGGCTGAAGCGAGTCGAGCGGCGAATTCGGACGAATCGATTATTCCGGGAACTCACCTTTGGCTCAACCCTGTTTTTCATCTTTCCCCTTGGTTTGAAGGCCTGGGATTTGTTCTCTCCATTTCGAGCGAGAACTCTGACCATCCTCTTCACTCTTTGGACCGTTGGTTTCGGTGCTTACCTGGTGTGGCGTCTTTTGCAGAAGGGAACCATCGGTCAGGCTGCCGCTTCGGTCGACACAAAAGCGGAGCTCCATGACGAAATCAAGACCGCTCTTTGGTTCATCAATAATCCACGATCGTCGGAATGGGTGGATACGCAGATCCGGCGCGCGGCGAGGGATGCGCAAGCGATAAATCTCGATCGGCTTTATCCTCGGAACGTCCCAAGAACATCGTATCTCGCCGTCGCGATGATCCTGGTGTTCGTGGCTTTGAATTTTGTCCCGCTCTCCTGGAACCATAACTGGCTGACGCTCCAGGCTGCGCCGGCATTCAATCTCACCGATAAAGAGCAGGCGATCCTCGAACTGACCAAAGAGCTGCTGATGAGAGCCGAAAAGCTACAGCAATCCGAGTTGGCAAAGCGTCTCGAGGACATCATCCAGAAATTGGTGGAAGGCAAGATCGACCCCTCGCAGGCGGCCGAGCTGCTCGAGGACATCCAGAACCAACTCGGTGAAGGCAATCTCGATCTGGGAAGCATTAACGACGGCCTGGAGGAAATCGCCAAGGATCTCCAGCAATCCGAAAAAACAAGGCCTACAGCTAACGCCCTCATGGAAAAAAAGCTCCAGATTGCTGCCGATGAACTGAGGAAGCTCGCTGAGCAGTTGCAAAAGAATGAGTCATCGAAGGAGCTTGAACAAAGCCTGCAGCAAGCCTCCGAAAATTCACGCCCGGGACTTGAGGATTTGACAAAAGACCTACAAGAAGCCGCCGAAAATCTTAAAAACCGCGATCAGCAAGATGCTCAGGATGCTCTTCAGCAGGCTGCGCAAGAGCTGGAAAAGCTTGAGCAGAAGATGCAAGCCCAGCAGTTGAAGAACCTGGCCAGCCAGCAGCTTCAAAGCCTTGAACAATCGCTCCGCCAGCGCCAGCAAAATGGACAGCAGTCGCGAAAAGACCAGCAACAAGGACAGCCCCAAAGCGCGCAAGGGGAGAAAGGTCAAGCAGAACAAGGAGACTCCGAGGGTTCAAGCCAGCAATCTTCTTTGGGAGAGGAAGGGCAGGCCGACCAGCTCTCTCGACAGCCCGGCGAAGGGGGCGCCGCCCAGCCCGGAAGCAACGAAGGTAGCGGTCTGATGCCGTCGGGACAACGCGGGGGCAATGCACCGCGGGAAGGCGCGCCGACCGAGCTTGACGTGAAGCTTCAAGCCGAAAAGTTGGCGGGCATGAAGGATCAAGGAACGAAACCGGAAGACATCGAGGAAGCGAGCAAGCAGGAGCGCTCACGGCTGGATTATCGCAACGTGAAGTCCGAATTAAGCCCTGCTCAGAAAGATCTATTGAATCAGGATCGCATTCCCTGGGAATATCGTCCGCTGATCAAAAATTATTTTCAGGCGATACGGCCAACCGAGGGCGGCGGGGGACCGGCCGGTCACCCACAGAATTCCTCTGGTAGCCGGCCGGTGGGCCCGACGCCAACGGACAAGAAGTGAGAGCTTAATGAGCACGGCAATCGATCAACAGGTAGAAACCTTTCAGGAGCAGTTCAAGCGTGTCCGGGAAGAGGTCTCAAAGGTCATCGTAGGTTATGGGGAAATCATCGACGGCGTCATCATGAGCATGCTTGCCGGCGGCCATGTCCTGCTGGAAGGCGTGCCCGGATTGGGAAAGACGAAGCTGGTTTCAACCTTGAGCGACGTGATGCGGCTGAAGTTTTCCCGAATCCAATTCACACCCGACCTGATGCCTGCCGACATCACGGGTACCAACGTCGTTCAGGAAGACGCCATGGGCGAAAAGTTCCTGGAGTTCCAACCCGGCCCGATCTTTTCCAATATCGTGCTTGCTGACGAAGTGAACCGGGCAACCCCGAAGACTCAGTCCGCGCTGCTGGAAGCGATGGAAGAGAGAAGCGTCACGGTTGGCAAACGGACTCACAAATTGGACTCACCGTTCTTCGTGCTGGCCACACAGAATCCACTCGAAATGGAAGGCACATACCCACTGCCTGAAGCGCAGCTCGACAGGTTCTTCTTGAAGCTGAAGGTGGATTACCCCACCAAGGACAGCCTTCACACCATTTTGAATCGAACAACCAAGAACAAAGAACCTGAAGTCAATCGCGTTCTCGGCCAGGGCGAAGTCCTCGAGATGCGGAAAACCGTGCGCGCGGTTCCGATCGCCCGGCCGGTACAGGACTATGCGATCCGGATCACATTAGCGACACACCCCCGGCCTCCCTATGCCCTTCCAATGACGTATAAATACGTGAGGTATGGATCCAGCCCGCGCGGTGCCCAAGCACTGGTGATCGGCGGGAAAATACGCGCCCTGCTCAAGAATCGCGTGCATGTCTCGTGCGACGATGTCCGGGCGGTGGCGTACGGGGCCCTTCGTCACCGAATACTTCTCAACTTTGAAGGCGAGGCCGAACGGGTGGATACCGACACCATCATCAAGGGAATCCTGGAGAGTACGCCGGAACCAAGTTAGGGATTTCGGATTGCGGATTGCGGATTTCGGATTTGGGGAACCGCACAAGCAAGCAGGTTCTCCAAATCCGAAATCCGCAATCCGAAATCCCAATTAATTCTTATGTCCACCACCACGGCCAATGTCACGCTTTTCGACGACGAGTTCCTCAAGAAGCTCGAGTACCTCAATATCATCTCAAAGCGCCTGTTTGCCGGACAGTTGAGGGCTGAGCGCCGGACGCGGAAGCGTGGCACCGGACTGGAGTTTGCGGACTACCGTGCGTATGTGGCGGGTGACGACTTTCGACATCTCGACTGGAAGGCGTACCTTCGGCTGAACCGGCTGATCTTGAAGCTGTTTGAAGAGGAAGAAGATCTGCCGATATATTTCTTCGTCGACAGCAGCCAGTCGATGAATTACGGCAACCCCACAAAGTTGGACTATACGCGGCGGGTGGCCGCAGCCCTGTGCTACATCGGGCTGGCGAATCTGGACCGGGTCAATGTGATTTCCTTTGCGGATGGCGTCAAGGGGGAGCTTCCGCCCCAGCGCGGTAAAGGCCGGATCTTTAAGATTTTTCGGTTCCTCACCGATATCGTTGCCAGCGGCGAGACGAACGCCAAAGAGTCATTCAAGACCTATTGCACCGAGAAGCGCCGGCGTGGGCTTGCTGTCGTGATTTCCGATTACTTCGATCAGCACGGATTCGAAAGCGCGTTGGACATTCTGCGGCATTTTCGGCACGACATCTTCGTCATCCACATTGCAAGTCATGAGGAAATTGATCCGCCATTGAAAGGAGAACTCGTGCTCGTAGACTCCGAGAGCCAGGTCAGCCGCGAAATCACGATCACTCCGTCGTTGCTCTCGGCTTATCGCGCCGAGTTCTTGCGGTATTGTGAAGCTATCGAGAGTTATTGTGGCAAGTATCAGCTCGGGTATGTAAGAACTGCGACGGACTTTCCATTCGAAGAGCTGGTCTTGAAAGTTTTCCGGCAAGGCAGGTTCTTGAAATGACGTTCCTTGCACTGAGTCCTTTACAAACCGCATTGCTGGCCGCCTTGACGGCCGCAACGATAATCGCGCTGTATTTCCTTAAGCTGCGTCATCGCCGTGTGTTGGTTTCTTCGTCCATATTGTGGCGGCGCGTATTGGATGAGCGACAATCACATTCGCTCTGGGAGAAATTGCGGAAGGTCATTTCGATCCTTGTCGCGATTACGATCGCACTGCTGATTGCGGTGTCTCTGGCCCGCCCGGAGATTGAGTCGCTCACGGGCAAGAACGAGCGGGTTGTGATCGTTTTGGATACGTCGCCTACGATGAACACTCACACCGCTGACGGCCGAACGCGATGGCAACACGCCGGCGATAGAGCCCGAGCCCTGCTCAACACGGGCGGCCCGACCACGGAGTTTCGCGTCGTCGACACATCCGGCGAAACAGCATCGGCATTCACCACCGACCGCGGCGAAGCGCGCAGGCTGATCGAGCAGATGTCGCCGCGAAGTGCGGCACCGCAGTTTCCTAAAGTGGACGGTGGCGATTCTCAGGTCTTTTTTGTCTCGGATGGAGTGGCGTTTCACGACCTCCCACGCTTCGTCAGACGCGTTTCGGTTTTCGAGCAGGCCGAAAACGTGGGAATCACCGCGTTCGAAATCCGGTCGATGCCATCAACTCCATTGGGATATGAGGCGTATCTCGAGGTTCAGAATTTCGGAAAGCCGGCCGAGGTCGGAATCACCATCAGCGGAACGGGCGGACAGCGGATCACCAGAACCGTTCGACTGCCAAGAAACGAAGTATTCAAAGAGGCGTTCGATCTGTCGAGCTTCGGGGGCGGCGGCGTCCGGGCCTCGATTCAGTCGAAAGACGACGCGCTTTCCATTGATGACTTGGCTTTCGCTTACCTTCCCACAAAACGAAGGACCCGCACGCTTCTCGTGACCCGTGGAAACAATTATCTCGAGACCTTGTTGAAACTGGACAACTACGTCGAGTTGCTAAAAACAGACCCCGCCAATTATCGAGAGTCGCCAAACATCGACGCCTACATTTTCGACCGCTTCGCTCCGTCCACGCCGCCCCTGCGGCCCGCCCTGATCATTGGGGCGCCGGCGGCTTCCTGGTTGAGACCCGCCACTGGCGAGGTCCGAAAGCCGGAAATCACGACGTGGTCGGAAAACCACCCCGTCATGCAGTACGTTTCCGTCCACGATGTTTCCATTGAACGTGCTACCCGCATCGACCCTGCAAACTTGACCGTAATCGCCGCCTCGAAGCAGACACCTTTGATCGTGGCTTCGGAAAAACCAAAGTGGGTGATGCTCACGTTTGATTTGGACCAATCGGATTTCCCATTCCACGTTGGATTTCCTGTTTTCGTCGAAAACGTCCTGGCGTGGTTCAACCGCGAACAACTCGCATTGCGCGGGTCGCCTGGAAACGTGGAAGTTCCGCTCGCCGACGCACAGATTCGAACGATTGACGGAAAGACCATTCCATCCGAACAACAACTCGGCAAAACCGTCTTCGAAGCAAACGAGCCAGGACTCTACGCAGCTACACAGGGCGATGCTCGCGTTCATGTCGCGGTGAATCTCGCGAATCGAGCATTTTCGGACGTGAATCGATCCGTATTCAAAGACGATAAACTCGCGGCCGGTCCGCGCTATTGGTTGAGCCGTGAATTGTGGTTCTACATGCTGCTGGCGGCCGTAGTGCTCATCAGTGTGGAGTGGTTTACATATCACCGGAGAATTACGTTGTGAGAGAATGGGGCAAACCCCGAAACCCTCACCCGCCGCTTCGCGGCTCCCTCTCCCAAGGGGAGAGGGATAGATCCGGCCAGGTGTCCCTCTCCCTTTGGGAGAGGGTGCCGCGAAGCGGCGGGTGAGGGTCTCCAGCCTCCGTCTTTTGTTCCAAATTGAATATGCGACTGACGTTCGACACCTATTGGCCGCTGCTGCTCCTGCTGGCCATTCCCTACCTCTGGTGGGTCCAGCGGAAGACGCTCGCGGATCTGACCGCAAAGCACCTCCAACTGTCGGCAACGGTGCGCTCGTCGATAGTGACACTGCTGGCTCTCGCGCTGATGCAGCCGGTCATCTACCGCTCCGGCGTATGGCTGTCGGTCGCATATTTGCTCGATGTTTCTCAAAGCGTTTCTCCTCCGGGCATCCAAGCCGCAATGGAGTGGATTCAGCGAACCAACGATGCCGGCCGGCCGCAGCAAGCGCGGTTTATTCCGTTTGCAGCAAATTCGACGGTTTTCGAGAGCCTGGATCAGCTTAAGAAAGTCAATGTGACGCTCACCCAGCCGCAGGCCGCCCTGGCCCAGGGCGAAAGGGCTCCCATCGACCAGAGTGCTACCGATATCGAAGGTGCGATCGATACGGCGATCCGCAGTTTTGCACCGCATCATTTGAAACGTCTTGTGCTCATCAGTGATGGAAATGAAAATTCCGGGCACATGATGGACCTACTTTCACGGCTGAAGCTGGAAGGCGTGCACGTTTACGCGGTGCCCACTGAAGCCCGAACGAATCGTGACGTCTGGGTTGAAGCCATCATGGCTCCCTCCGAAATAACAGCCGAGGAACTGTTTCCGCTCGAAGCTCATGTGTACAGCCAGGTGGATACCTCGGCCGAAGTCGAGGTCAAGTATGGTGATAAGACGCTTGGCTCTCGAAAGGTCCAATTGATTCGCGGCCTCAATCGCGTGGCCTTCGAGGGAAGCATCAAGGACGAAGCTGGTCCGGTCACCCTCGAAGCCGAAGTGAAGGCCGCGCGGGATCCATTTCCCGACAACAACAAGTTCCGTACATCGATCGTCGTACAGGGCCGTCCGAAAATACTCTATGTAGAAGGGCATCCCCAGAGTGCGCGATACCTGGAAGCAGCGCTGAAAGCGGAAGGGTTCTCGGTAACTACAGTCCCCTCGAACGCCATTCCCCTGAACATAGAAGTGCTGGATGCATACGATGCGGTCGTGCTCAGTGACGTGGCTAGAAACACCCTCAACGATCAGCAAATGCGCACGATGGCCACGTATGTTCGCGACCTTGGTGGTGGGTTCATCCTTGCGGGCGGCGAGAACAACTACGGTGAAGGCGGATATTCCAAGACGATAATTGAAGAAGTCCTCCCCGTGACATTTGAGGCAAAGAAAGAGAAGCCCGAGTCGGTGGCGATGATTGTCGTCCTCGACAAATCCGGAAGTATGGGCGGGCAGAAGATCGAGCTGGCGAAGGAAGCCACGAAAGCTCCACTTCTGCTCTTGAAGGATGAGGATCGCTTTGGCGTTGTCGCATTCGACTATAACTTCTATTGGCCTGTGCGCCTTCAGAGCGTGTCAAACAGAACCCAAATCATTCAAGCGATAAGCACGATCATTGCGGGTGGCGAGACCAACATTTATCCGGCCCTGCGCGAGGCATTCATCCAGCTCACCGGATCGTCGACGGAGGTTAAACACGTGATCCTTCTCTCGGACGGCCGTTCGCTGCCGGATGATTTCCAAGGTCTGACTCAGAAGATGGCCGAAGCCAAAATCACGGTTTCCACGGTTGCCGTCGGCAACGGCGCCGATCGCGAACTGCTTGCTAACATCGCGACCTGGGGTAAGGGACGAACGTATTACCTGGAAGAACCGACGAACGTTCCTCAGATCTTTACGGAAGAGACCGAGCTTGCTACCGGAAAGACGCTTCGCGAGGAATCGTTCAAGCCTGTGGTGAAGAAGAACGTCGAAGCATTCAAAGGCATCGACTTCAATGCGGCCCCGCCTTTGCTAGGTTATGTGGCGACGAAGTCGAAAGACACATCCGAGGTATTGCTCGAATCGAAGCGTAAGGATCCGATCCTCGCGCGGTGGCAATATGGCCTGGGCAAGACTGTGGCCTTCACGTCCGACTTGAAAGACCGCTGGGCCGTGGATTGGCTCCGATGGAAAGGCTATCCGAAATTCTGGTCGCAGCTTATACGCGAAACGATGCGCCGGCGTGACGACAATGAGTTCGACTTCCGTGTCGTGCGTGACGGAAACGAAGCGAAGGTTACGATTAACGCCATTCGAAAGGATGGCCAGTTCAGGAACAAGCTTGAATCGCAGGTCCGGGTTATCAGCCCGGACCAGTCGGTGTCTGAGGTGTTGGTTCGCCAGGTCGGACCCGGATCCTACGAAGCGAAGTTCCCACTGACGAAAAAGGGTTCGTATCTATTCCGCGCCGTCGGCGAAGACAGCGGCGGAGCTTCGAGGGTTCTTGCGTATTCATATCCCGATGAGTATCACTTCTACCCACCGAATACCGACCTGCTGCGAGCCATCAGCGCGGAGACGAAGGGCCGTTTTCAACCTAGAGCAGAAGATATCTTCGATCCAAACGGCGAAACCACTGCCCTTCCCACGCCGCTCTGGCCTTACCTGACGGCGGCGGCGCTGTTGCTGTACCTGACGGATGTATGGCTGCGGCGTATCCGGCTGTTTGAGCTGTAGTATTCCCCTCCTTGCAAGGCTGAGCATTACCCCACAGGTCGTCGGCTGGACACGGGCGTCTGGGACAACCGGCGGGAAAGGCGAAGTCCCCTCCTTGGCCAAGGAGGGGACTTCGGCTTTCTCTTCAGTTGTTGTTTTCAGTGCCCCCGTGTCCAGCACCGAACTTGTGGGACATGCTCCGCATTTCCAAGGAGGGGCATAAGTTCCTCGCGCCGATTTGGTACAATACCTGCCTTAACGCTTATGACGTTCCGTCTCTCCCTTCGAAAGAAGCTGGTTTATACCTTTCTCGCGGGCTCGTTGCTGACAGTTTTGCTCTTCAGCCTGGTTATCAAGGGCATCATGAACGACTATTTCCGGCGGCTGGGGGAAGTGCGATTACAGTTCGTTTCCGAGCAAGGCCAGCGCGAAACCCGGACGAACGTTGCCATTTTCAAGAATGAGTTTCAGAACATTTTCTCCGGCATTACCTCGACGATCAGTGCGCTATCGCAATCCGGCGTCATCGGAGACCGGTTGCCACAAACCGATGAGGAACGGCATCGGCTGGCGGAAATGCTCCGCGGGGTGCAACGGGATGCGAAGCTCTCGATGATCACAATTGTCGATATTCAGGGACGGACCCTGCTCCGGGCCAACAATCCCGACGCTTTCGGCGACGACATGCTGATCCGCGAGTACAACGATCCGCAAAAACCCGTCTCTTCGATCCATCGCTTGATTCTGAACGCGCTCACGGCCCATACGATCCAGTCCTTTGAGACCTTCCCACCGCAGATTTTGGCCAAAGAGAATCTGGATAAGCAGGCGACCGTACTCCTCAAGTCATCTGCAAGTATTCCTGTTCCCGCGAATACGTACGAGGACCGCGGCTTGCTGATGACCGTAGCGATGCCCCTCCGCACTTCTTCAGGAAAGATCGTCGGCGCCATCCTCGCCGGGCGGCTCTTGAACAAAGATCTTTCCATTGTCCAGGACGTCCCGAAACTGCTTGGCGATGCGGCTTCGATCTTCCTGGACGACGTCCGGATTGCCACCACCGTCACGCTCAGCCGGGGCGAGAACAAAGGGCAGAATGCCACCGGAACGTTGATCGATGCGGAAACGGACCGAGTCCTCAGCCGGGGCGAGTACCTTCAAAGAACCGTCCGCATCAATGGCGAACGAAGGATGGGCTTCTTTGAACCTTTGCGCAACTACGAAAACCAGGTCATTGGCGCCATCTGGGTGGGCCGGCCTCTCTCGTTCATCGACTCGATCGACAGTTCCCAACAAGCGATTGAAGCCGAAGCCGGCGGCCGTACCAATATATACATCATCATTTCGGCGATTATCTCCTTGTTCGTTGCGATTGCCATCGCATCGTTTTTCTCCAAGCGCGTCACAGCCCGCATCGACCAGCTTCGCAAAGGGGCCGAGGTGATTGAGAAAGGTCAACTCGACAATCGGCTGCGCATTGACTCGGGTGATGAAATCGAGCTCCTCAGCAAACAGTTCAACTCGATGGCTTCAAAACTGGAAGAGTCGTACCAGACCCTGGAGAAGAAGGTTGAAGAGAGAACGCGTGAATTGAAAGAATCCCAAGAGACGATGGTCCAGCAGGAAAAGATGGTGGGTGTTGGCCAACTCGCCGCGGGGATTGCTCACGAGCTGAATACGCCTCTTGGCACGATCATCGGCTACGCACAGATGCTTCGAGAGGATCTCTCCCAGCAGCCCGGAACTTCAGCCAATCTTGCGGACGTCGACGAAATCATTGAACAGGGAGGACGCTGCCGCGATCTGGTCAAGAACCTCCTGAACTTCTCGCGGCGTCCAACCATTGCGAAGAGCAACGCGGATATTAACGATATCATTCGCAAAGTCCTGTCTCTGGTTCAGCACGATTTTGAAATGAAGAACGTCCGGGTTCATATGGATTTGGACTCCAGGCTGCCCCGGACAAAAGTGAACGAAAACGAGATTGCGCAAGTTGTTCTCAACCTCGCCAACAACGCCGCCGACAGCATGCCCGAGGGCGGTGATGTCTACGTCTCCACGAGCTACAACGAAGAGTTCGATCGCATCCGCATTGACGTACACGATACCGGCTGCGGGATCAAAGAATCCGACCGAAACCGCGTCTTCGAGCCGTTCTTTACGACCAAAGAAGTCGGCAAAGGTACAGGCCTCGGGCTTTCGATTTCTTACAAAATTGTCGAAAACCACATGGGCTCGATCGAATTCGATACGGTGACGGGAAAGGGAACGACGTTCCGCGTCTATTTACCCGTCAAGGCGGAGGTCCCGGTTGGTTGATTCCGCTCGAATCCTCGTCGTCGAGGATGACGCCAAGCACGGCGCCATGTGCGCGCGCCTACTCGAACGCCGCGGCTATCAAGCGCGCTCCATAACCTCCGCGCGTGAAGCGCTTTCGCTGCTTGCACAGAATGGCGACATCGACCTTGTGCTTGCCGACCTTCAAATGCCGGAGATGGATGGCATCCAACTGCTGAGCGCCGTCAAGGGCAAATACCCGCACATCGAGTTCATCGTCATGACGGGCTACGGCACCGTCAAAAGTGCCGTCGAGGCGATGCAGCTTGGCGCGGCTCACTACATTCAGAAGCCATTCGATCATGACGAATTGAATCTCCTGATCCAGCGCGCTCTCGAGAAGAAGCAGCTCGAAGAAAAAGTCGATCGCCTTCGCGCCGAACTTCAAGGCAAATACAGTTTCGAGAACGTTATTGGAAAGAGCCAGCTGATGCAGGCCGTGCTCGAAAAAATGACCGCGGCTTGCGGCAATCGCGCGACAGTGCTCATCACCGGCGAAAGCGGCACCGGCAAGGAACTGGTCGCACGCGGCATTCACTACAATACATTCAGCGTGGCGGGACCGGCCGGCCCTCAAGACATTTCCTCCAGTGGCCGGACGGTGGGCCCGACGCTAAACGAATCCGATGCTCCCTTCGTCGCTGTCAATTGTGGCGCGCTGCCGAAAGATCTGATTGAAAGCGAATTGTTTGGTTATAAGAAAGGCGCTTTCACCGGCGCGGTCAGCGACTCGGAAGGTTTGTTTCGCGCAGCCAACGGGGGCACGATCTTTCTGGATGAAGTCATGGAAATGTCCCCCGACCTTCAAGTGAAATTGATGCGTGTCCTTCAAGAGCGCCGCATTCGCCATCTCGGGGATACGCGAGAGTTTCCGGTCGATGTGCGCGTCATCGCCGCGACGAATAAGCCGGTCGAGGAGTCGCTCGAGTCGGGAGCCATCCGGAAGGACCTGTATTACCGGCTGAGCGTGATCACCATCCATTTGCCTGCTCTTCGAGACCGTGCGGATGACATCCCGCTGCTCGTCGAACATTTCCTAAAGAAGCATCAAAAAAGCTACGGGAGCACCGTTGCCGGGGTCGATCCACAGGCCATGGATACCCTGATGAAGTATGTGTGGCCTGGCAATGTTCGCGAATTGGAAAACCTCATTGAGATGTTACTCGCCTATGGAAAGTCGCCCATTATCCGGATGACGGATCTGCCCGAGCGTATCGTGGAGTCTGTCCAGCCGCAGAGAAAAGCCTCGATGCTGGGAGACGAAGTCTTCACTCTGAAAGAGGCCGAGCGAAAACTGATCATCAACGCCCTAGCCAAGAGCAAAGGCAATAAGAGCCTGGCAGCCCAAATGTTGGGAATCTCGCGCAAGAGCCTCTATAAGAAGATCGAGGATTACGGCATCCCGGAGAGCTAAATCTGGATGAACGAAGTGTACTGTCGTGCGGGCGTGTGTGAGCGACCCCCTGCCGCCTTCGGCGGCTCTCCCATTTGCAAGGGCTTGCCATGTCCCACATCTTTTGCTGGACCGGGGGCATTGAAAACAACTGAAGAGAAAGCCGAAGTCCCCTCCTTGGACAAGGAGGGGTGGCTGCGTCCATTAAGAAAATGCCGCGAAGCCTCCTTAGCGGGCGCAGACGGGGTGGTTGGTTCAAGCCACCGATTATCGGAAGTTGAACGAACCACCCCGTTCTTGATGTTTCGCCCTACCGGGCTCACGCTTCGCGCCGCGCCTC
>WNGK01000393.1_pt1 | contig 44302 bp, 38 predicted proteins | sample 5400601 | NCBI WGS metagenome assembly WNGK01 (sample SAMN13153376, study PRJNA577476) | soil metagenome | isolation source: 60 cm soil or saprolite under Garry oak tree replicate 1 | place: USA:California | collected 2016-06-15 | reverse complement strand
GCGATAAATCGCGTCCCTACATACCCTCGTAATTTTTGAAGGTTCATAATCGCGCCCTCGTCGTCGGTTTATTGCATTCAACAGGGCGTGATAAATCGCGTCCCTACATAGATTTCATCAGTACCCATAATCGACGGGGGCGGCGTAGTGGTGTTCTTTGACGGCCAGGCTGCGCAGGCGCTCTTCGCCCAGTTTGTGTAGGTAGGCAGAGCGGTCGGGCAGGTTCAAGACCCATTCGTCGAGCCAGCTCTGGAAGCCGTCGAGGGTGCGAGTGCGCACGTGGTAATCGTGGTAAAACTGGTGGTCGCGATTGGAGTAGCCCTGCACGGTGGAGGGATGCGCGCCCCAGGGTTCGTGTACGACCGCGCGCACTTTGAACGATGGACCCAACACGCGGTTGGGATCGCTCACAATTACCTTCCGCGGCACGATTTCTTCGGCGACCAGGATTACGTCGCGCGCTGCCAGCATGGCCTCTTCACTTATACCCACATTGCCCCAGATGTGCGCGTTGCCATCTTCGTCGCTGCGCTGTACGTGGATGATGGTTACGTCGGGATGGATGGCGGGGACAAGCAGCAGTGGGGTGCCGTCGAGTGGTGATGGCTCTATACGTAACGTGGGGTTCTGGCGCGGGATATCGCTGCCGAGTAAAGAGCGCGTTGGAATAAAAGGTGATCCCAGGCTGGCGGCCAGCAAGGCTAAGCCGATGGTGAAGTTGCTGTGTTCTTCGGTGGTGATGGAGCGTGGAATGGAGTGTTCGGTGGCGCGGCGGTAGCAATGCGCCAGGCCTTCGCTGACATTGCCCACCCAGGCTGCGACGACTTTTTCGACGCAGCCTGCTCCGATCAACTGGTCAAAGAGGATGTCGGAGATAGGGCCGATCAAGGTGAGGTTTTGCCGCCGCTGCCGGATGATCTCATGACCTGCCGCGAAAGGAATGAGAGGTTCCAGGGCTAAGCCGATAGCGATGGATGAGCCGTCTGGCACGTAGCGAGCTATGGCCTCGGACATGGATGTGCGTTTGCTCATGCGGGTATCAACTCCACAATTGTATTGGCGAAATCGTCGGACACGTATATGTTATCATTTTTATCGACGACCAGTCCCTGTGGTTCGATAAATCCTTTGCTTAAGAGTGTCTCATGTTTCCCTGTGGTTAGACGCACGCGAATAAGCGCGTGAATGGAGGGTAGAAGATCGATGACGAGCATGTTTCCATGCTGATCGAACGCGACATCGTCAGGTTTGGCAAAACCGGTAATGCGTGTTATCTTGCCACCGGGCATAATGCGCACAACGGCACCACCGCATTCGTCAGCCACATAAATTGCGCCCTGATTATCGATAGCAGCGCCTACGGGCCGGACAATGCCGGAGGCCAGCACTGTCAGTTTTTTTCCATCCAGACTCATACGATAGACGTTGCCTATCGGGCTATCAGGTATGATGAGTGTATTACTGGTGGGGTCTAAGGCAATGTTATCGACGCCATCTTTGCAAGGAGGCCCTCCTGGAAAACCGGGGAGGGTGCGCAGCACCGTCAGCGATGATTCGCCGGGGGCCAGTTCCAGGATACGGTTGGTGCGTTGTTCCGCGATAATCAAGGTGCCATCTGATAGGTAGACCATGCCCTCTGGCCCGGCGATACCTTTGAGCATTACCGTGACAGAACCATCTGTATTGATGCGGCTGATCGTGCCATTATAGAAGTCGCTGAATAACAGGCGACCCTGCGGATCGAAAACCAGGTCGTCGGGTCGTCCTCTACCGGATAAGATGGTACGTGTCATGAAATGAACAGGGGTGAGGTCGGGCGTAGCAGTACCGGTAATGGTAGGTGAAGGGGTAGGCGAAGCGACTCTGCTGGTAGGAGTAGCAACTTTAAGATTGGATGGCTGACTACAGGATGTAAGCAGGACAAGATACGCGATTGAAAAAGAACATATAATGCAGATACGTTTAGCGAACATATAGCATCCTTCCTTATCGTCTCAACATATTATTTGAGGTTTCACAGAGATTTTGCATAGTCGGGCGCAATGAATTGGGCCCCTACGAACAAATAACGGCCAATGGAGGTGCGACACATGGCAACCCTGGAACACGAGAGTGCGGGATCATTAGCTGCGCCTAGCCCCGCAATTCAGCGTCCCAGGTTGCGTTGGACGCGCATCCTGTCTATCAGCATTTTCTGGCTCGCGTTGAGTTTCCACTGGGCCGCTTTAGGTATTATCATTCTTCCCAGCCAGGTTTTCAAGATTGCGGGCAATGCCGACAAGGGTGTGGCTTTAGCGTTCGTGCTGGTGCCAGGCGCGTTTGTATCACTGTTTGCCAATCCGCTTTTTGGTATGTTGAGCGATAGAACGCATGGGCGTTTAGCTGCCTGGGGGCGCCGTCGTCCATATATTCTGATAGGCACGCTGGTCAATATAGCCGCGCTCGTCTGGATGGCGGCAGCGCGCGATATTCTTTCATTGGCAATTGCCTATGTGCTGGTGCAATTCTCTAGCAACGCGGCCCAGGCTCCATTCCACGCCTTGCTCCCAGATATTGTGCCTGAAGAGCAGCGTGGACTGGTTTCTGGCGTGATGGGCCTGCTCGCCATCACCGGAACCATTGCAGGCGTGATTGTGGCCGGTCTGTTCATCGCTGCATCTCAACCACTGCCAGCATACATCCAGGGTCTCTGGTTGACCTATGCTATTATCATTGCCGTCCTGCTCGCCTTGATGCTGATTACCATTGTTTCCGTGCGTGAAAAAAAGTATCCGGCAGCACAAGGGGAAGCACAAGATGCTGCGCCGTTTGCGCAGAATCCCTGGTTCAAACGTATACGGCCATACCAATTACGTAACGTTTTTGGCACGTTGATGGTTGCGGGAGCAGCATGGGGTATCGTGCAGTTGTGGAATGGGCAGCTTCCAGGTTTACATATCAGCGCTGATGTGCAACAGGTGATGCTCGAACTGATTGCAACCGTTGGCCTTTTACGCCTGTTCGACTTCAATCCTCGCCGCGACCCTGATTTTGCCTGGGTGCTGCTGACACGCCTGGTAATGATGCTGGGCATCTATACGATTCAGGCGTATTTCCAGTATTATATGCGTGACGCGGTTGGTGTGCCCGATCCCGAACGGCAGACCACGAATTTTGTGATCATTATCTCGCTGACCAGCCTGGTGAGCGCGCTGGCCGTCGGCTGGCTCTCGGACCGTTTCGGACGCAAACGCATGGTCTACTTCTCCGGTGGTTTTATGGCGCTGGTTGGCCTGACCTTCATCGTGACGCATTCGCTGGTAATCGTGCTGGCGGCCGGCGCAATCTTCGGGCTGGGCTATGGAGCGTACCAGAGCGTCGATTGGGCCTTAGTCGCGGATGTGCTGCCGTCTGAGAAGCATTTTGCGCGCGATATGGGCATCTGGAATATTTCCCTCTCACTGCCCCAGGTTATCGCGCCGGTGATCGGCGGCCCAATCATCGATCACTTCACGCATGCGGGTAATCCCCTGGCAGGCTACCAGGTGATTTTTGCGATGTCGATCATTTATTGCTTGATTGGAACCGTGACGGTGCGGTTTATTAAGGGGGTGAAACGTTAAAAAAGGAAAGGAGGTTACCATCAGATGCAAGAGGAAATGAAGAGATTGAGCCAGGAAGTGCAAGCTATGCTGGAAACGGTTGAAATCTTGCAAGATGCCGAGTTGATAGAAGCCATACGCGAAGGCATGAAAGCTTTGGAGAATGGCAATACTGTCTCACTCGAGGAAGTAAAGCGAGTACTCGGAATGGAATGAAGTGGCAAGTTGAAATTTCAACACCTGCATTGAAGCAGCTTGAGAAAGTTACTGAGTTCAGGGCTGATAGATTCCTAAACAGGTATCACTTCGTCCAGGAAGTGATGCATGGTCTTGAGGGGTACACCTGTCGCACTTTTGCGCAGCATGAGCATTTCGGCGGCGATGCTCAAGGCGATTTCGTCGGGCGTCTCGGCTCCGAGGTCAAGGCCGATGGGCGAGTGGACCTGGGCGAGTTGTTCACGTGTGATGCCATCTTCGAGCAGGTCACGGAATATCTTTTTGATTTTGCCGGGGCTGCCGATCATGCCTACATAGCGGGCATGGGTTTCCAAAGCGGCGCGCAGGGCGTCCTTGTCGAGATGATGCCCGCGCGTGACGATGACTATCCAGCTGGCCTCGTCAGGCTCGAGTTCGCGTATAGTTTGCGGGATATCGCCAAAGGCCAGTTGTATCTTCTCGCCAAAGACCTGCGGGTCCGCCAGGTCACGGCGATCATCTACGACGACGATACGAAAATCAAGGGATGTTGCCAGACGAGCCAGCGCCTGGGCGACGTAGCCCGCGCCAGCAATAATGAGGCGAGGCTCTGGATAGAGGACTTCAATGAACAGTTCGAGGGTCGCGCCGCAGCTACCGACGGCCTGGTCAGCATCCAGGTGGATGTGAACAAGGTGGGAGTGGCCCTCGCGAAGCGCCTGCATGGCTTCCTGCGCGGCCTGGGCATCGACCTTTGCGCCGGAGAGACTTCCACTGGTGGAGCCGTCGGCGTGCACTAATAATTTGGTGCCGACTCCGCAAGGAGCCGCGCCAATGGCCTTCACTACGGTGGCTACCGCTATGCGTTCGCCGCGTTTTAAGGATGCCTGGATTTCGTTATAGATGTTCGATGCGCTCATTGGTTCTTACCTGCCTGTACGCCTGAGTATACTCAATCATTGAATAGTAATACTATAACACATATTACATCCAGATGCGCCATCGATCGGGGGAATCGACGCCGGAATCGTCGGAGAGTTCGGCGTAGTTTGACCACAGGGTGGCACCGGGTTCGAGGGCTTTATAGGCAATGGCGATGGCCCCGGCCCAGGTTTCGTCAACGGTCAGGGCCTGCATCTCTTCACGGCTGAAGAAACGCGCGTCGTCGATCTCGTTGGGATCGGGGCGCAGATCGCTGATGGGTGAGAGCAGTTTCGCGCGAAACATGAAGAAGTAGTTATGTTCTCCGTCGTCCATGACCCAGAGACGCACTCCCATTAAGCCTTCGATCTCAACCCGCAGCCCTGTTTCCTCAAAGGTTTCGCGAGCGGCGGCCTGATCAGGCAATTCGTCAGGGTTGACGCGCCCGGCTGGCAGCAGGTAGCGACCTTTGGTAACGCCACGAATGTTGCGCACAAGCAGGACGCGATGATCGTGAATGACGAGTGCGCCCGCGCCGATACTGAGCGGGCGTTTGGGACGAGGACGTTCGGGGGTTACGTCTGCCTGCGACATAGGGGGATTACTCCTGAAAGAACTGGACAGGTTTAGATAATTGTTAGCCACACCTAGTATACATCAGCAATGCCCGCGAGCAGAAGCTGATCTATCTCTGATAGGTCACCCAGCAGTCTCTGATCCTTCACTCCCCAATTTTTACAGGTTGCTTCAATTCCTCAAGCGCATTGAGCAAGGTATCTATATCTTCAAGTGTATTGTAGAAATGGGGTGAGATACGGGCAACGGTGCCGCGCGCAGCGATATGGATGTTGCGCATGGCCAGTTCATCGACGATCTGCTGCGAGGTCACATCCTGGCGCACAGGATGAGGTTGGAAGCAGACAATGCCCGAACGTTCTCCCGTTCCCTGTGGGGAGATAACTGGATAGCCTAGCCGTTCAAGACCTGCAATGGCATAGCCTGTCAGGCCTAAAATACGCGCCTCTACCGCCTCCATGCCGCCATCGATGCTCTCAAAGAGACCAAGCGAGGCATCGAGGCCAACTATTGGCATACGGTTGGGCGTGCTATGTTCAAAACGCGCCGCCCCTGATTTCATGGACTGGTGATAGTTGAAGAATTCGAACGGCGTTTCTACGCTCAGCCAGCCCCGGCGCGGGATATGTAACTGAGCGAGCAGGTTATCGGAGACATAAAGGATACCGGTCGTCTGCGGACTCAAGAGCCACTTATGCGCGGCAGCCGCCAGGTAATCGACAGCGAGTTGCTGTACGTCGATGGATAATGCGCCGAGGGCCTGTATCGCGTCGATGCCACAGAGGATATCGCGCTCGTGGCAATAGCGGGCAATGGCGGCAATGTCGTTGCGATAGCCTGTGGAGAATTCGACAAGGCCCAGGGTGACCAGGCGCGTGCGGTCGGTGATTTGTGCAAAAACATCCTCAAGGCGAATGCGATGCTCGTGCATCTTCACGAAGTGAACCTGCACATCCTGGAGATTGAGCCAGGGATAGACGTTGCTGGGAAATTCGCCTTCGGCGGTGAGGATGGTATCGCCTGCTCGCCAGGGCAGCCCATTGGCGATATGCATCAGGCCGTCACCTGTGCTGGCGGTCATAGCCACCTGGTCATGCCGGGCGTTTAGCATACTTGCTAAGCGGCGGTGCGCACCCTGCTCATAGATGGTCCAGCGATCATACATTACGTTGCCGAAATTACTGGTATCGTCGATATAGGTATGCATGGTGCGAGCCGTTGGTCGAGGCAGCGGCCCGTTGGCGGCGTGATCCAAATAGATACAATTGCGTGTCACAGGGAAGAAGAGGTGTCGAAGTTCCTGCATACCCTCTTCGCTCGTAAATTCATGTTCTCCCTCTTCGATGAGTAGGAGCGATTGGAGCATGTCATCTAACGAGGGGAGGAATGATGTCGGGTTGGTGTCTGCCATTGTTGCGAGTACTCCTCAAATGTGAGAATTGTGATGTAAGGTTGTTCATTACTATAGCATACCTGGGGTATGGTCTCATCATGAAGAGCCAATAGTATTTTCGGCTCTCGTCCAATGATCTTATTTTCTCTGGGGATTCTGCTGGTTGTGCTATACCTGGGCAGATTGATTATTCTGGAGGCGAAGAATCCGCTGATTGTGGTGGTTGCGCTGTTGAGCGGGTTTATTGTGAATCCGCTGTGGTACTCGTGGTTGGGTGGGGTGTTGTGGCAAGGGGTGGAAAGGGAAGTAGGGTAAATGTTGTAGTTGATAGATAGAGATGCGGATCTAGAAATAGGTCTGCACCTTTGTTTGCAGCATTAATATGGTTTACCAGCAACATTTACGAATTTGAAAATGAGGTCTGATAATGATCTCACGATGAAATTCGATTTCTGGTTGCAGCACGTGAGCCTTATCGCTTAGCTCAATAACTATTGTCCCCGCACACGGACAACCTTTCTTTGAAAGAAATAACTGATGCCTATTTTTACTAGCCTCGGCTTTGAATTGATGGATAGCAGAAGTTCGTTTACTTTGAACTAGTTGCTGGCATTGATCCGTGGCCTGGGTGCATAGTACACGAATATGAGGGCGCCTAGCAAGGGCTGTGAATACATCAGGGTGCGGGTGAGTATACTTTTTAAATCCATCCGAACCTACAGAGATCACAACAATAGACGGATCAACTCTGTCGAGCAAATCATCAACAATGTTGCCCTTCCAGGCCCCACCATGGTGAGGGAATTTCAAGACATCGCTGTGCAGGTCGGGATGATGAGAACACAGATAGATCCAACCTTCTGGTTCAAGGTCGCCAGTAAGTAAAGCACTTGCTTTGGAATCGCCAATACGCAAAACTGCGGAAGCGTTATTCAGTCCTTCTGTTCTAAGATCAAAGTAGTCAGCAAAATAGGGATGCAATAATTTAAGACTACCCTCTAATGCGCCTTTGATCGGTAGAGGTCTCTGCTCAACTTTGAGATTTGCGCATTGCATTGGATGCTGCTTACACCATCTAACCAGGTTTAACAGTGAGACTGGAACAAGCTTTTTCCCTCCCACCGGAGGCTGTTCATAACTAGAAGAGTGTCCATCTTTATCCGGAGTTAATTGCTTGAGATTTTTCTGGTTAAAGTCTTCATTAAATGCGACAACCTCGCACTCTTGCATACCAGGAACCTCACGATAGTTATCTAATAAATTGGCAACTCCACTATAGTGATCGGCATGTAGGTGAGTGATGAAAACTCCACGCAGATACTTTACCTGTTCACTTGCCAGGTAGGTGAGTACTGCGTTAGCATCAACACAGTCTACAATAATAGCCTCTTGTGTATCGGTACTGGAAATCACGATAGTATCTGCCTGACCTACATCAAGAAAGGCTATTTTTACGCTCACTGGTTTATCACCCAATTCTGTTTCTATCATCTTCTTGCAGAATGTGGGAGAGTTCTGCAAATAGTTCTTCTTCAGTCATATAGGCATGTGGTTGAGGTCGGAAGATACCCCAGTCGATAGTATCTGAACGAATAAGCCCATCATTAACATAATCTCGAGGAATTTTTGTGCGGAAAGCAGCACCAGGACGCAACATCCATCCGGGCATCGATGATGCTATCTGCACCGCTTGCAGTTCCTCGAACCCTTCCATCCAGAATGTTATGATACCCTGCTCTGCATTGATGCTATCTACGATCCCGCTGAGTATCCAGTTTGTTTTATCTATGTCAGGTATTGGATCGAGCGTATCCAAGGGTTTCTCATCCCACTCACTAATTTTACGCAGACGTTCAAATATTGCATCATCGAGGTGATAGGCTGCTTTAAGGATGGTGTCAATTATTTGAGTAGCTTCCAATGGCGCTGCTTCGTCAGCCTTCGCTGCGGCTTCCAATTTCAGCACCGCCTCTTTGAGAGCTTCACAATCATCTTGACTTAAATTTTTAGGGAAAGGGATAGTGTTCATAGCGTACTCAGGAATACCAAGACTTGTCATGCGTTCGATCAACCATGCATTACTCACGTCCCAACTGAGTATAGCAGCAAGTACTTCGTTCGTAACGAATACCTTTTCAGCATCAGGCAATGGAGATACTATCCAAAAACTGCCTGAAACGTAGTAACCCTTTCGTTCAATAGCGACTTTTGCCCGTTTCCCCCATGAAGGATCTGGGGAATGAACAACCAAAACTTTACTATCTTCAAAAATGTGCTTTTTATTTAGGCGAGGCTCTTCGAAATCATTTGGATACAATTTTATTTGAGGAGGATATTCATAATCTATACTAAATGGACGCCTTAGCACCTTCCTTGCATTTGTAAGCCAACGTATCTGCTTGGGATCGCTAGTTGTAGCATATCGTCTTCTGCTACCAACAATTGCACCTCGGAAAATATCTGCACATTCGTTCAATTTTATACATTGTTCGTTGATTTTTTGCCAGATCGAGTTCGATAAGGCTAAATTATACTCCATAATATGCGTATTCTCAGATCCTTCAGACTTATAAAGTATCTCATTCCATGTTGATTGATCCGTAGTAATCTGTGACGCAGTAAATATCCCTACTTCTTGAAAATCTTTTCGGGTAGCCTTTTGGATTGTGCGCACCCTTACCGGCGAATGTGAAATATTTCTTTCTAACTTTTTTTGAGCAAAAATAACTATTGCTTGTGGATTAACATTAGTAAATACTTTAGGGAGTTGCCATAATTCTAAGACATCACAATATTGTAATAATTCTCGTCGAATCTCGTATGATGCTTCTGCTGCGGTAAAGGACCTGGGCATTACCATAGCTAAGTAGCCCCCAGGAGCTAAGCATCTAATAGCATGTAGTAGAAAAGCGTCTGCTTTCTGGTGACGTTTTGCTTTTTGTGGCGCAGCACTTGAGGAACTTGTTATCCCTCGATAACCCTCAAATGGAGGATTGCCAACAATGATATTAGGTTGGTGGTCGGCTAGCCACTTCCATTCTAGAGCATTTTCATGATCTATATTCCAGCTATCTTCAGAGGTAGAAAGCAGTAATCCCAATCCTGCAAATCGTGATGTATCAAAATTGATATCATTCCCTCGTAGATACTCTCGTAGGGATGCTTGTGTATCATTAAGATTTGTAAGTCGTTCATGTCCAGCAATCAGAAAACTACCCCATCCGCAAGTCATATCTGCCACATAACGTTGTTCAGGTGGAAGATATTCCACAGGGATATTTTCCCAAATACGGCGAGTGAGATAGAGAGGCGTATCAAAGCTACCAAATTGCTTACGTTGTTCTTCACTATGAGCAGCCATCATGAGCTGTGTTAGCATATCGGGAGTAAAATTGGAATAACGTATTTCTCTTAGTAGCTCATACGCTTTTACTGCTGAATCCCAATACTTCACAAATAACTCTGTTTGGAAATAACGATAAAATTTTGATTGCGCTTCCGTAATCAGCTCATTGAGCGAAATAATATCGGTACGTAGATTATCACCTAATACCCCTGTATCTGCTAGAATTATCGCTCCTAGTAATTGAACTGCCAGGTCAACAATAACATCATCTACCTTTTCCGGCATATACATGTTCAAAGAATTTCCAATACCGTTACGTAATGTGTCAACGGCATCTCCGAAATACTTAACGAGCAAAGGACGAGTAACTTCCATCGCCCAAAATGACAATTGGCGAGGACGCAATTCACGAAATTTTGGGTGTGTGAATGTATCGCGACCTTGTTTCGTGTTGATGATTCTTAGTGGTACTAGATCATCGGAATAGTTGCGAAGCACAGTTTCGAGCTGCTCATAGGAAATTCTAGATTCTATATGAACCGGTTTTAGTAAGTTATTTTCAATTGTACTAGCCCAAAAAGCAAACTGGCCATCGCGATGGATGAGATGAAACGGTGCTGATGATTCTGCCAGTATAGGTACAATTTTATCATCACTCAATCCGTCTACTGCATTATACAGGGTAAAACTGGCATATTCGGCAGGATTTCGGTGGATAGGATGAGCGAAAGTCAATGCATTGGTTTTGATAGTATGATCTTTGCTGCGAGCCGAAAAACTGTAATCCTTTAAGATAGCGTTTTCAGGAAAGTTGAGCTTCAAAAGACTTGCGCGTGCAGCATCATACGCAGCCACTTCCATTGGCCGGTAAGGTAGATTGCCAATTTGAAATAAATCAGAGTTCAACATTTCACTATCTTTTTGAGACGATACCAAGTAATCAGGCTACTACTTCTCTGAAACCGCCGAAAGTACTTCCTCACTAGAGTATGTCACAACACGCCTCGCCTGTTCAATCAGCACTTCTAGAGCAATTCTCATCACTAGCTGTCCCCCAGTGCTGAGAATATCGAGTAAGACTCGCTCACCCTCCTTCGTCTTGCATAGAGCGAAGATCGTCCCTTTCCCATCAACAAGTATAGCACTCCTCAATGGATTAGGGTCGTCCATTACATCTCGCAGCCTAGTAATAGCTTCACGAATCTTCTGTGTAGACCAGCCGTGACTCTTGAGTTGACGAATTAAGTTCAATTGAACTAGATCATCAATAGTGTAGAGCCGACGACTTCCTGGTCCATTTGGTTGCTGAGCGCCTGGCCTTACTATCCCTTGCTGGTCCCAATACCCAAGTTGTCGTTCAGTGAAGCCTGTGATGCGAACAATATCCATCGTTGTAAACACTTCCTGTGCCATAGTATGAGCATAACATATGCAACCTACAAAATCAATCAATTTTTGTAGGTTATCTCCGCCAGGTTGCCTGATATGATGTCTTTTTAGCCGTTTTATATGATGTCTGAGAAGGACAGAGAAATAAGGAGAGAGCAGTATAATTCATCATGCCATCAGGTGGGTTCTATGTTATAATGCCTGAAAATGAATCCTTGAAAGCCATCCGGCCAACGCGGGCGCGATAAATCGGGCCCCTACGCTGGATGCAAGGTAGTAGCCTTGTTCTCATTGGGGAGGGGTACGCGATGTACATCGGGAAGATCGTCAAGTCCGACTCGCATATCAACTACGTCTGTCAGATTTATGGTCCGCGCGAGGTTGAGATGGAGCCGAGCCCGGCGGACTATGCTTTTGGTCGCTTTGTGCGTATCGCGGTGCGCGCGGAGCAGGACGATACCCATGACGCGAAAGTTATCTATGCGCTTGGCAAAAGTACTGAACCGCAGACGTATGCTGTCGGCGTCATCTATGATACGATTCTGCTCAATCCGGCCTTTGGGTCACTGGGGCCGAGGCTCTCGAATGAAACCCAGGTAGAACTCTTCTCGCCCGATTATATTTCTGAGAAGGCGGTCTTGATCTATGTGATGGTGCTGGGTATGTTGGAACAGCGCCTGGTGCCAGCAAGTCAGCCTGAAATGCTCTCCGTGATGCATGGTGTGCCGCTGCTGTCACTGGAACTTGGCAGCGAAATTGAGACCATGACCGACGAGGAGGTACGGGCATTTCACTATTTCCGGGATCAGCGTGAGACGGAGACAACGCAGCTCTACCTGCATATGGGCTACCTTCCACATATCATTGCGCAGCGGAACAGCTTGCTGCCGATGGTCACGCTGCGTATTATTGACCAGTTGGAACGGTTGTTTCCAGAAAATCTCTCGCTACTCTCGATTGTCAAACGCAACTTTGCCTGGCGGCTCAAAGTGGAAACTACGGGTTAAGGAGGAACCTCTTCAATGCTTGATCCAACGATGGCGCGCCCACGTTTCAAACCTGTCGGGATTACTAAAGGGCCAGGCGAAAGCACACACGAATATACCTTTGTCTCACGTGACGACGCGCAAGAACTGAAAAATGGCGAATATGTGTATTATGAACTGGCCGACCCCGACGGTGCTTTGACGCAGCCCCGGCGCGTGCTGGGCCGCGTTATGAAGCGCGTTCCATTGAAGCTCTACCCGGATTCGTTCCTGGCCGAGCCGGAAATTGCGCCCTCGCAGGTCGCGGCGATGGTCGGCTACGATTCACGCGCCAACGAACTGTTTGAACTGCACGTTGCCATCATGGGTTACTACGACGCACCTTCCGCCTCATTTATCAACCCCTGGATTCCCCCGCAATCTGGCAAACAGATTTTTCTGGCTGACGATGAGATGCTGGCGAACATCCTCAGTCGCAAACGTACGGGAGAGCCGGGTTCGGCAACCATTGGTTCCTTGCTGACGCGCAAGCTGGATGCAGTGCCGATTGTGCTTTCGGTCAAAGACGTGGTCAGCACGCACATGGCGATTATTGCCAGCACAGGCGCGGGGAAAAGCTATCTTGCCAGCGTTCTCATCGAAGAGTTGATGCAGCCCCATAATAAAGCGTGCGTGCTAATTATCGATCCGCATGGCGAATATGGCACGCTTGATCAAATTGCGAACTTCCCGCAGTTCTGCGCCGAGGCTGAAGGTAAACGGCCCGCGTACTCGGCGCAGGTGCGGGTGTATAAACCCGAACAGGTCAAGGTGCGTATCTCGTCGCTGGATATGGGGGACATGCGCCATTTGCTGCCGGAGATGACGGAGAAGCAGCAGCACCTGCTAAGCCGGGCGCTGCGCAAAGTGCGGGAGCTCAAGCGCAGCACGCCCTGGGGCGCAGAAGACCTGAAAGCCGCGATTCGGGCTGTCTCGAAGCAGAAAGGCGACGAGGACAGCGAGGGCGCGGACGATTCCAGCACAGTGCATGCCCTGACATGGCGTATCGAACAGCGTTTCGTGGATAACTTCACCTTCGATGATATTCAACATCTTGATCTACCGGAGATATTTCAGCCTGGACAATGCACCGTCTTACCGTTGAACGAGATTGACGAGCGCGATCAACAGGTAGTGGTTGCTACGCTGCTGCGCCGTTTGAATAGGGCGCGTATGGATACAGAACGCGGAAAAGTGCACTCTGGGGAATCGTACCTGCCTTATCCCGTCTTCGTGCTGATCGAGGAGGCACATCACTTCGCCCCTGGAGGAGCCGAGGTGGTATCAACGTCTATTCTCAAGCAAGTGCTGGCGGAGGGACGCAAATTTGGCATTGGCGTGGGTTTAATCAGTCAACGCCCAGGAAAGCTGGATGCTGATGTATTGAGCCAGTGCCAGACGCAGTGTATCATGCGTATCGTGAATGAAATTGACCAGAAGAGCGTAGCGGCAGCCATTGAAGGTGTCGGGCGCGATCTACTGGACAACCTGCCCGCGCTCTCCAAAGGCCAGGTGATTATCGCAGGAGCGGCGGTGAATACACCGGTAATCTGTCGAGTGCGGCAGCGGATCACGAAACATGGTGGAGAGAGCAAGGATGCGCCGGATATGTGGCTGCAACACTTTCGCCCGGAAGCTCAGGAAAGCCGTCGCCGACACGAGGCTCCCCTGAATGGCAATCGAGATTTTAACTTATTACGATGAGTACAAACTACACGCCAAGACGCCGCATTACCAATCGCAGCGCGATCTACATCCTGGTCCTGCTGGCGTTGCTAGCGTGGTGCGCGTTGTTGTTGTTCACGCGCTTTGTGTCGCCCACCAGTATAGCAGCGTATGTGACATTTTTTGTACTACTGGCTGTTGCGTTGACCAGCACCCTTTCGCCTTTAGCTTATGTGATCGGTCTGCGCTTCATCTCCTCGCGCCTCTATCGGGCCACGATGCGGCATTCGCTGCGCCAGGGCGCGTTATTGTCGCTGTGGATTGTGTTTAACCTGCTGCTGCGCGCCCTGCACAGCTGGAGTATTTTTACGGCGATTGTGAGCCTGGGGATTGTGATGGTGATTGAGGTGTTGGCACTGGCTCGGAAGTAGGGAGCCAGGCATGTCAATCTACTCTGCTTTCCTCCAAAATGCGGCGTGCCTCTGTCTGGTTAGAAACTGTAGAGAGTTGTATATTGAGTCGCTGTAAATCTTCGAATTTTTGAATATGAACGACGCGCTGTTGAACGGCCTCTGCTAGAGCCGGGAAGCGGATCTTCGTGATTTCTATGATTGTGTCGCGGTACGCTTGCAAGAATTCGCTTAACGCCTTGCTTCTTTGAAGCGCTCCCTCAAGCGCAACCTTTTGCTGAATATAGGGGTCCGAATCCAGTAAGCTGTCATATGTTTGCATATACTCCTCCACAAGTTGTTTGTCTTGTTGAGACAAAGTTCTTGACCGATGTAAGATTGTTCTAAACCGTACGAGATGATGGCCTAACTGGGGTAACCTATATCGCTGTTCCATCTCTTTGATGGCCTGCATGAGCAATTGCGCATTGACACCTTGCATAGCAGGCAACAACGGATATAGAGCTACCACATGGTCTCGCACAAACTCTTGTGCATTGAGCTTCCACAAAGGTAGTACTTTGTAATGGAGCAGTAGGATGACTTCCGCTCCGCTTGTCTCCTTAAAAGGCGACTCCGGTATGCTGGTCTCAAATGGGTACATAACCATTGAGATGACCGGTTTTCGGTGCTTGTCGTACAGACCCACGTGATACTTGAGCATACGAAGAGGCATATCCTCGTCCGCGTCGGTTTGCAACTCCATATTCAGGATATGCAACGCGCCTCTATACCGAATATTGTACACCAAATCGGCTCTCAATGTCGTTCTGTCGATTTCGATGTTTTGCTCTCCAATGAATTCGGCTCCGGGTAAGAGATTAGGCAGTATTTCTGCCACTTCGTCTCCCAATAATGATTTTAAGGCGCTATCATAGGGTTGCTGTTCTGGCATATTATACTTGCGTCCCTTTCAAGATTATTGTCTAGCCCATCTGCTTTGATATACTTATGCGTGGGGAAATGGAAAAGTAGGAAAAAAATACGATGAACATTCTGGTTATTCGTCCTGGCGCGATTGGAGATACACTTCTCACGTTTCCGGTCTTGCAGTCTCTGCGGACGAGATATAGCAGGCCATATATTACTTTTGTGAGTAATGCCAGTGTTTTGCCCCTGGCACAGGCATCTGGCGTGGTAGATGAGGTATCTGATTACGAGGATATGTTATGGAGTGAACTTTTCTCGGCAAAGGGGATTCTTACTCCCGTGTTGAAGAGCGGATTGCAGGGGGTGGATATGGCTATTTGCTGGCTGCGTGATGCTGAGGGTATTGTTGAACACAATTTACGCGCGGTGGGGATCGGGCAAATTGTGATTGCTCCTGGTAGGCCGCTCGAAGGCGAACGTGTTCATATTGTTGATTACCTGGCTAAGACGGTGGGGGTCGGGGTGGATACATATGTGTATCCTGATTTATGGGGAAAGCCAGGGACGGCGGGCGACCACAAGGGTCATCCCCACACCTCCGCGCCTCCCTCGCCCCTACGGGATTGGGGGAAGCAGATTGATGAATGTGTTGCTATTCATCCTGGTAGTGGAGGGGCGCAAAAATGTTGGCCTATTGAGTCGTTTGCTTGTGTTATTGAACGGTTGTGGGAGCGTTCGAGTTCTGTCTTGCTGCTAGCGGGGCCAGCAGAGGCGAAACGCCTGGCATATTTACGACAACGCCTTGCCGCACCGCCGGTGGCAGGTATGTTCAGGGTATTGTTCAATGCGCCATTGCTTGAGGTTGCGCGCCATTTACAGCAGTGCAGGGGGTATCTTGGGAACGATTCTGGTATTACGCATTTAGCGGCGATGCTTGGAGTACCAACGGTGGCTATTTTTGGGCCGAGTGACCCGGTTATTTGGCGGCCAGTGGGTGATCGGGTGCGTGTGATACACGCGCCTGAGCTGGAAGCTTTGTCTGTGGATGTGGTAATGGAAGCGTTGAAAGCCATCCTGCCAACACGGGCGCGATAAATCGAGCCCCCATAGGCGTCAAGTTAGGATCAAGGACAATTGTTGGGTTTGTCGTAGGGACAAGGAGTGGTAGAGCGGATGGGTGGGGGAAGCGAGCAGGCACGCAGGACAAGCACAAGGCCCCCGCATCCGCCCCACACCACCCCTTGTCCCTGCACAGGTAGCGAGCCTCATGCGTTAACTTGACGCTTATGGGGCACGATAAATCATGCCTTTCCGACTGCATGAGCCGTAGGCTAGGACGCAGTCCGTTTGTAGTCGGAATAAGGACACAGAGCCCCTACGCAAGATGCAAGGTAGTACTCGTTTTAGTAAGATAGAGGTGAATTCTTATCCTTATGCCACCCCCACAAGTACCTATGGAATTGAATAGCTCATAGACAATTATGTATAATAGAGGCCATGAAGAATTTATGGTGTAATCGTAGTCAAGGCATTGTAGGGGCTTTTTTCATAATGCCCGCCAAAGGAGGAACATATCGATGCTGAATCATCCAGATACGGAGCAAAATGTTCCCTCCTCCAGGAAGCTGGTTTTGCCCGCGCTTCCTGACGAGGAATTGCGCGCTTCGAGCGGTCAGCACAGGGTGCAGATTTATCCTGGACAGCTTATTCGCCAGAAGGCAACGCCAGCGCCGACGGGGTTATTGCCGAAGCTCGCCTTTTACTGGCGCAAAGACCCTGCCTACAAGGTGTTCATGATTGCGGTGGTGGTCGTGGTACTGGCAAGCGTGGTGTTTGTATCGCTTGCCAGCAGCGCATTTGGTGGGAAATCCTTGTTTAGCAATAACTTTCCCCAGAATCCCCCTACAGTTGTTGCGCCCACTGGTACTGTCGATCTGCGTCCAACTTTTCCACCGCCAATCGGTGGTAATGGAAGCGGCCAGACCAGTCAGCCGCCAGCTCAGAGTACGCCGTCGCTTCGGCCTACGCCAACCGATAGCCCAACCGCGCAGCCCAGTCCTACTTCGACCCCAGGCGGAACATTGACGGTGCAGATTACGAACTACCCGCCGTTTGTGTTCAATAATACTCGCCAGAATATCGGTATTTCGACCAGCCAACCGGGGATCACGGTATGGCTGCTCATACACTACAGTGCCCTGAGCTCTCGAGATATGGTGGGTCCACAAACGACTGATGCGAATGGTAATGCTACGCTATCCTGGCCGGTATCTTCCCCTGGCTTCGGGCATAAGGGGTCTTCGGCAATGCTGACAGCCGTTGCAGTAGATTCAAACGGGCAGCGCGTCTTCTCCTCGCCCGTGATGGTTCAGATTGTCGGGTAGAGGAATTTCGGGAAACCATAGGTCATGGAATATTCACCAGGGCGGGGCTTGTCCCTGCCCTGGTTACGTGCGTATAATGCAATAGCGAATGTCTCTACTCATGCCCATTCAGAAACGCTGCTTAAGGATATCCCATGACGCAAACCGATGAAATCCGTCAGCTTCAGGAAGCGGCTCGCGCTGTTCGCCAGAATGCCAGCCTGGTGATTGTGGGCAAAGAAGAAGTCATTGACCTGCTGATGGTGGCCCTGCTCTGCGAGGGACATGTCCTCTTTGAAGATGTACCGGGTATTGGTAAAACCACATTAGCGAAATCGCTGGCAAAATCACTTGGGTGTTCGTTTCAGCGTATTCAATTTACGCCCGACCTACTACCTTCGGATATTACGGGCATTACTTTTTATAACCAGAAAATGGGCGAATTTGAATTTCGTCCTGGGCCGCTACTGGCTCAGTTTGTGCTTGCAGATGAGATCAACCGCGCTACGCCGCGCACTCAATCCGCGCTTTTAGAGGCGATGGAGGAGCGGCAGATTACGGTCGAGAGGGAAACCCTGGCGTTACCGCGCCCGTTTATTGTGATCGCCACGCAAAATCCTGTCGAACTGGAAGGGACGTTTCCACTGCCTGAGGCGCAGCTTGATCGTTTTCTGATGCGCCTGCGGATCGACTATCCGAGTCAATCAGAGGAACGACTGATCTTGCAGCGTTTTCGAGAACACCAACCGCTCACGGAGTTGCAGCCAGTGCTGGCGGCGGAACGCTTACAATTGCTGCAAGGGATGATCCGCCGGGTGCGCATGGAGCCTGCGCTGGAAAGCTATATTGTTGAACTGGTGCGAGCTACGCGCCATCATAATGGCATTGAGCTGGGGGTGAGTCCGCGAGGGACGCTGGCATTGTATCGCGCTTCCCAGGCATACGCAGCTATCCATGGGCGCGCGTATGTCATTCCAGATGATATTAAGCGAGTAGCCCGCCCGGTTCTTTCCCATCGTATGATTGCGACCAGCCAGATGCGCCTGCATGGACGTATGATCGAGCAAATTATTGAGGAAGTCCTGCATAGTGTGGCGGTTCCGGTTGAGTTATGAACAGACGATGGTATTACGCGGGTATCGCGATTATATTGGTGAGTTTGCTTATTCACCAGCCATTACTGTTTCTTCTAGGGTTGTTGGTGCTGCTTATCCTGGCGACAGCAGATATCTGGGCGAAATTCTGCATGCACGATTTGCGTTACTCGCGCGAGTTTAGTGAAAATCGTGTGTTGTTTGGTGAGGAGATTACGCTTTCGGTTTCGCTTGAGAATGCGAAGCTTTTGCCGCTGCCGTGGTTGGAAATCGAGGAGACGGTACCTCGCTCGCTCACTTTCACCGGGCGTTCACTGCGTATGAGCTTGAGCAGTAACGCGGTCATCCTGGAGAGCCTGTTCAGTTTACGCTGGTATGAGCGGGTGACGCGCCGCTATACGGTTTATTGCAATGCGCGGGGTGTGCATGCTTTTGGGCCAACGACGCTGCGCAGCGGGGATGTGTATGGGTTTCAAAGTTGCCAGGAGTCGTTTGCCAACCGTCAATACTTGCTGGTTTATCCAATGGTTGTGCCGATCACGCGCTTTGGGCTGCCGGCGCGCCATCCCTTTGGAGACTACAAGACGCCGCGGCGCCTGTTGGAAGATCCCTCGCGAGTGATCGGGGTGCGAGAGTATATGTATGGTGATGATCTGCGGCGCGTGCACTGGAAGGCGACGGCGCGCATGATGCAGTTGCAGAGCAAGGTGTACCAGCCAACGACGACGTATACGCTGGTGATCTTCCTGAACGCGGTTTCGCAACTGGATGTATGGTATGGTATTCATCCTGAACTGCAAGAACTGGCGATCTGCGCGGCGGCTTCGATTGCGAACTGGGCGCTGGATGAGGGGTTGGCGGTGGGATTATATGCCAACACGACGATGTATATACCGGAGGTGGGGATGACGCTGCCAACACAGACGAATGGGTCGGAGGAGACAAAGGGGACAAAGCCGGGCAGCATTGACCTTGAAACGGTGGTGGCCGAGCAATTGAAACGCCGCCGAATTTCCCTGCCGCCCGCCAGCAATGAGGAGCAGCGCAAGCGTATTATGGAGGTGCTGGCGCGCATTCAAGCGTATTTCGGCGCTTCTATTGAGGACCTGGTGCAGGCTGAGCGCACGCGGCTGCCAGCCGGGGCGACGGTGGTGGTGATCACGAGCACGATCAGCGATCCGCTGCTGGATACGCTGGCACGCGTGGCGCATGCCGGTCACGCGGTGACGCTCTTACTGGTGGGTGATACGCCGATGTCGGTAAAGCTGGCGGGCGTGACGGTGTATCATCTCGGGGGAGAGGATGCGTGGAAGCAGCTATTGGCGAGCTACGAGGGCACGACAAATCGCGCCCCTACAGGCAGCTTTACGTTCTGAAAGCACCGTTCATGAATGAATCTGGACTGGATGACTTTGAAGTAGAAATTAGTGATCTACCCGAAAGCGGGGAGACACGCCTGGTGCCCGCGCTTCTGAGTAAACTGGCCGCGCGTCCTCGGATGCGTTCGCGTCTCTGGCGAGCAGCTACCGCTGGCTGCGCTCTGATGCTCATCTTCCTCGCTTTGAACGGCAGCGTCTTCCTACAGAACCTGTCAAGCCTGTTCGCGCATGCAACGCCGATAGCTACAGGGCAATCGGGAGCGGTTAGCTCGCGGGATGTAACATCGCAGTTCAACACGAAAAAAGTCATTTACTGGAATGCGAGTACGCCTCCCGTCGTCGCTGGTAATGTAACGCTGGGCCAGGTACCGCAGAGATGTTCTCAAGACACACCTACTCAGAACTTCGCCTCTCCTGCCTTCCCTGCTGGAGTTGGTGGTTCACCAATGTGGGTAACCGGTTTCGCCGGTCCCCGCGCTGTATTGAATCACCTGGTGCGGGCAAAGGCGCCACAATACGGTTGGTACCAGCAGCTGGAGCTGGTATCAGAGACTAATTATACCGGTACCGTGACGCTGCAGGGCGGAATCGTGGGGAGTACGTTTCCACTGTGGTTCGGTACGTTTCCACAGAGCGAGGCGCTGATTAACGCTATCTCGGTGAAACCAATGGATACGAGCGCCTCCAACCATTTCGGTGACGACCAGCAATGGGGTACCCTGCCTATTCGAGTGTATATCGCGGAAGCAGGCTGTTACTATCTCCATGCTACATGGGATGGAGGGAGTTGGATGGTGTATTTCGCGGCGGGGCGATAATGTGATAAATAATTTCTCGCGGCGAAAAAAGCTTGACTTTTCCGCGCCAAAATGTTATAATTATTTATGTCAACTGAGAGACGTTCCCAACCGGGAGCGTCTCTTTTTGTGCTTTATTTCACCCCAGATGAAAGCATACTTCTATGTCAACAATTCAGAACGACTCTGCAACCAATCAAGAAAACAATACAAACCGCAAGCGCCCTGTCCCTTTATGGCGCAACCTGGATTATATGCTCTTATGGAGTGGGCAGACGGTCTCTACTATCGGTACTGAAGTTTCGACACTGGCTTTCCCGCTCTTGATCCTGACACTGACCGGCTCTCCTGCGCAGGCGGGTTTTGCGGGTGCGCTGCGCGCGTTCCCCTATCTTGTTTTCAGTTTGCCCGCGGGCGCGTTGATTGACCGGTGGGATCGCAAACGAGTGATGATTCTAAGCGATATCGGACGCGCACTCAGCATGGCAAGCATTCCGGTTGCGGCGATATTCTGGCATCTGACCATCCTGCAACTCTACCTGGTCTCACTGATCGAGGGGACGCTGTTTGTCTTCTTTAACCTGGCTGAGGTGGCGTGCCTGCCGCGCGTGGTGGAGAAGGAGCAGTTGCCAGCCGCCAGCGCGCAACACGAGGTGACATTCGGTATTACCTCCCTGATTGGCCCGTCGCTTGGTGGCGCGCTGTACAGCATAGCTCGCATGCTGCCTTTCCTGGCGGATGCGATTTCCTATGGAGCTTCGGTTGGTTCGCTGTTCTTTATCAGGACGAAATTTCAGGAAGAGCGTGTAAATGCGCCGCATAACATGTGGGTAGAGATTCGCGAAGGGCTGGTCTGGCTCTGGCGGCAGCCGCTCATTCGTTTTATGGCAATACTGACGGGCGGGTTTAATCTTCTCCTATCAGGCTTTGCGCTCATCATTATCGTGATTGCTCAACACCAGCACGCTTCGTCCTTCACTATTGGTCTGATCTTTGCTGCTGGAGGGATTGGAGCAGTGGTTGGTGCTATATTCGCACCAGCCATGCAAAAGCGGCTCACATTTGCTCAGGCAATTATCGGTACAACAGTCCTTACAGCGGTAATTCTGCCTCTGTATGCTATTGCGCCGAATGTGTTTTTTCTGGGCGTGATTACAGTGTTTGCGTATGGCATTGGACCGATTTATAACGTGGTGCAGTTTAGCTATCGGCTCGCGCTCATCCCTGACAAATTGCAGGGCCGTGTCAACAGCGTCTTTCGCCTGATCGCTTTTGGTGGCCAGCCCCTGGGATTGGCTTCAACAGGCTTACTCATTCAAACGCTTGGGGTGATACAGGCGATTCTGGTGTGTGCAGCTGGTATGGCGCTGTTTGCGGTGGCAACTATAGCGAATCGGCATGTGCGCGGGGCAAAACCTCTGAATGAAGTTCGGGAATAGGGACGCGATAAATCGCGTCCAGCCAAATCATTGCGCCTTTCCCCATCGCTCAACAAACTTCCGACCAACCTCCAATCCGTGTTGGTAGCCCGCAACCAGCCCCTCATCGGTGACATTCGTAAAATCCGCGCCCTTTGTGGCGGGATCAATCTCTGGGCGAATGATGTGGATGGGGATGCCTTCCCAGCTATCGGGTATGGGTTCGCTCTGGAAAATGTCGCGATATAATACACCGGGTTCTGTGGCTATGGCGATGACTTCCTGGTAGCCCTGCCGGGCCAGTTCTATGGCGGGGCAGGCACAGGTGTAGTAGCCATCGATATAGGGACGGCCAGCGACCTCTGCCGGGACGTTCCAGGCGTGCAGCATGCGGGTGGAGGCGTAAATGACGGATGCGATGTTCTCAGCTGTGAGACGATGAGCATCATCAGGAGCGGTAGTATCGAAGAGGTATGCTTGCAGGTGCTGCTCTGCCCAACTGCGATCACCACGCGCGGCCTGTATCAGGAGGCGGCGACCCAGTCTTCTGGCTCCATCTCCCTGCGTCAACTGGGCGCCTTCGGCGGTGATGACGGCGCTGGTAGCAATGATGGTGCGAGGCATGCCCGGTTGGAATGGCAGAGTGCACAGGAGATGGCTAGACGCGGAGATGCTCGCGAGGACGGATTCGCTCATACCGTTGCTCGGCTGCTCAAGTGTATGCAGGGCTACGCGCCAGTATTTTAGCGCGATCTCGTTAGCCTGCCCGACAGCGGCGGAGATTGAGGGGAAGACCGAAGAGGAGGTGGCAGCGTAGGCCGCAGCGTGTATTCCAGCAGCTTCGAGTGCGCTCAATACACCGTGAACGAAGACGCCTTTGAAGCCTCCGGCGGAGCTGGCAATGGCTAGATTGGAAGTGGTTGTTTGTTGCATGCTGTATCCAGTGAGAGAGTTATAACAGGTGTATCAGATATGTCACGTGTAGGGTACCCAGTCCTCGGCAAGTGGAATTTCGGAAAGCCCTTTTTTACTCTCTTCCTCTACTGACTTAGAGGGAGTAACAGGTGAGGGAGTGTCACCCGGGCGCAAGCGTAATAAGCTCTCAAGTTCGGTCTGTTTGTATAGACGCTGTCGTTTAATACCTTGCTTGTAACTTCGTAGGATGCCGCGGCTCACATAGGCATAGAGTGTGGACATCTTGACACCCAGCAGGGTACTGGCCTCGTCCCCGTCCAGGTATTTTTCGCCTTCTAGCTCGATCATTATCTGTTCTCTCCAGTCGGGCGGCGGGCGACGCAAGCGTCTCCCCTACATTTGTGTCTATCTCAATGATAGAAAGTATAGCCGACTTTGTCAATGCTTCTGGGTATTTCTACAATTAAATCAATGTAAATCAAGTTATGTGTGGTTATATCAAATAACATTGACTTTCATCGAAAATCATGGTAATACTTTGGTAGGGATATTTCTTAAACATATACTTGACCTCCTGTTCTAAATAGCAAAGGAGCAAAACAGGTGACACAGCAGACATCAGCTGCCAGCGAACAGACCGGCAGCGCAAGTAAAACAAAACGAGGTGGTCTGGAGGGTGTTGTAGCAGCGAGGACGGGACTGAGTAAGGTTGACGGGGAGGCCGGGCGGCTGATCTATCGCGGCTATACTATTCATGATCTGGCTCGCACAACGACATTTGAGGAAATTGCTTATCTTTTGTGGTTTGGACATCTGCCAACGAAGATGGAACTGGTAGACCTGAAGGTTCGGCTGCTGGAGGAGCGCGCGCTGCCAAAGGTGGTCTTGCAGGTATTGAGTGACTTGCCTGCGACGACTGAGCCGATGGATGCGCTGCGCACGGCGGTTTCGGCCTGGGGCGCGGCAACGATCAAGGGTAAGCCTACGATTGACCAGGCTATCGCGCTGGCGTCGCATTTCCCTGTTTTCCTGGCGGCATTTCATCGCTTGCGCACCGGTCTTGAGCCGTTGGAGTCGCATCCAGAACTGGACTATGCGGCAAACTATCTCTATCTGCTGAACGGGCAGTTGCCAAAGGAAGAGCATGTTCAAGCATTGAATGCCTACCTGGTGATGTTAGCCGATCATGGGATGAATGCTTCGACCTTCACGGCACGCATTGTAGCCAGTACCGAGTCTGATATTGCTTCAGCGGTTGTGGCAGCGATTGGCGCGCTCAAGGGGCCGCTGCACGGTGGAGCGCCCTCTAAGGTGCAAGATATGCTGCGCGCGATTGGGACGCAGGAGCGTGCTGAAGGCTGGATGCGCGAGGCGTTGGCGCGCGGCGAACGCTTGATGGGCTTTGGGCATCGTGTCTATAAGACGGAGGACCCACGCGCCGAGGAACTGCGCGAAATGGCGCGGCTGGCGGACCCACAGGAATTTGCGCTGGCGAGGCGTGTCGAAGAACTGGCGCTTGCTCTGCTGGAGGAGCAGAAGCCGGGCCGCCGCCTGTATACCAATGTCGAGTTCTATTCAGCGGTGGTACTGGCTTCGGTTGGCTTGCCAGGTGACCTCTTTACACCGACCTTTGCCGCCAGCCGCGTGGTGGGCTGGACTGCCCACATCCTGGAGCAGGTTGCCAACAATCGCCTGATTCGACCAGAGGCGGACTATACGGGGCCAAACGAGACGCGTTTTGTGGCTATAGACGAACGGGTGTGAATTATAGAAGAGAAGAGTAGTGGAGTTTACACCTCCACTACTCTTTTTTTATGTGGTTAAACATACTCCTGGGATACCCGTTAGTAATCTCCACGAATTACTGCTGCTGAGGCTGTTTTATCCATTGATTATGCAAGGACGCGATTGGTTTGTCATCCAGCTTGCCAACGAGACGATTACCTCTCCCCCGGAGAGGGTGGTCTCTACACTGCGTGTCAGGCAAGCTGCAAGGTAGTACTCGCGTCCCTACTATTATTTTTTCTGAATGGAGGTCGGCCTCATTATGTTCCGTTCCAGGACAAAGACGTATTCTTCCTTGTTTGGTATCTTTCTGATCTGTATCATCGTTACAACGGTTATTCTGCATGCTCATGCAGACCCGGTACAACCACAGTTCAATCATTTTCTGAGCACGAATTATAATAATGATGGACAATACGATGATAACGCGCCGCCGGGAGCACTGGCTTCCGGCGCGGAGCAGGAGTTGTATAGCGACCGCGCCTATCCGGGAGCCTACGTGACGTATGGCCAGGCTATACAGGCCTACAATTCCTTCCAGTCTATGGCGAGACTACCGATGGTGGCCAGGGGGCAGGTGTGGCACCTGGTTGGGCCTGTGACGGGCAATGTTCCCGGGCCGGTCACGTATACGGGTGCGACAACGACTGTTTCCGGGAGGGTGACGGCGATCGCGGTTTCTAATTCCTGCGATGCGATTGTTTGTCGCGTGTGGGTTGGCGCGGCGGGAGGAGGCATCTGGACGACCGATGATGGTCTTGCGCCCGTGCCGACGTGGCACGCATCGTCCAAAGGTCTGGGGTCTAACGCGATTGGTTCAATTGTGATTGATCCTAATGACTCCACCGGGGCGACGCTGTATGTTGGTACGGGCGAGGAGAATGGCTCAAGCGACTCGGAGGCGGGTGTTGGCCTCTATAAATCAACCGATTTTGGGAAGACCTGGAGCCTGGTATCTGGGAGTCTTGCTGTTGCCAAAGATCGTTCCATCGGGGCTATCGCCATTGATCCCATCAATCCCCAGCATATCTTTATTGGCACGGATGTAGCGCGGCATGGCGCATCAGCGATTAATGGAGGCCGCTTTACCCCGCCGGGTGCGCCTCAGGTGGGATTGTATGAATCTACCGATGGAGGCGTAACTTTCACGCTCGTTTTTAGCAAAGCCTCTGATGTGGTCAATCCCGGCTCGCCCAATGGGAGCGATTTCTTTCGTGGCGGTGTTTCCAAGATTGCTTTTGACAACACAGGTCTTACAGCCGGGCAGCCCTGGCATGTGTACTTCTCGATGGATGATTATGGTGTGTTCCGCGGCCTGGGCAATGGGAAATATGAGCAAATCTTCGCCTCGGCCGGCGCAGGGACTGTGGCGAATAGCGCGGGTGCGCGCACTGAATTCGCGCTCGCGCCAAATGGGCAAAAGCTGCGCATCTATGTGGGTGACACCGATGGCAATATCGCCGATTTCTACCGCGTTGATGATGCCAATGTTCCTGCACCGACGCTGACTGATGGCACCAATAATGCGGGGTGGCTCAAGCTCTCTAACTCAAACAAGGGTACCCCGGGCTATGCCTCGTACAACTACTGCAATCCCCAGTGTTCGTACGATATGCCGATTGCTTCACCGCCGGGTCATCCCGATACGGTGTGGATCGGTGGCTCGATGCAGTATGCCGAGATCTTTACGGCGAATGCGCCATCGAATGGGCGCACGGTACAACGCTCTACAGACGCGGGTGTTGATTTTACCGATATGACCAACGACGCGGAGAAGACGCCGCTGGGTATGCACCCTGACCAGCATGTGATTGCATTCGCGCCGAATAACCCGGATATTGCCTTTCTGGGTTCGGATGGGGGGCTGGTGCGCACGAGCGGTGATTTCACGGATGCTTCCAGCGCTTGCGCCGGTCGCGGTTTGACGGGGGCGGATCTGACGGATTGCCAGAGCTGGTTGAAGGCTGTGCCGATGCAGATTTTCAGCCTGAACGATGGGCTGGCGACGATCCAGTTCCAGAGTATCACGCTCAATCCACTGCATCCCAAGACGGATATCATGGGTGGGTCACAGGATAACGGAACGTGGTCCTATAGTGCGAATACGGGTACATGGTTCGAGTCGGTTGGCGGCGATGGCGGGCAATCGCTTATGGATGCGCTGAACCCGAACATTCGTATGCACACGTACTTCGGTCCAAGCGGCGATGTGAACTTTAAGGGGACTGATCCACTCGGCTGGGATTACATGAGCGATCCGCTGGTTGCCAGCAAAGAGGCGGCGTCGTTCTATGTGCCGTTCATCGCGGACCCGCAGATCAGTGGGACGATGTTTGTTGGTCTTGAACATGTCTGGCGCACGCTGGATAGCGGTGGGCCGCAGGCGTACCTCGACCAGCACTGCAACGAGCAAACGGGTGATTTCAAGTCGCCTTGTGGTGATTGGGAAGCCCTGGGTGGAGCAACGCTGACGGGGACATCGTTCGGCAGCGATAAGAGCGGTGGTTTTGTAGTAGCTCTTACACGAGCGCAGAGCGCAGAGAATGTGCTCTGGACGGCGACGCGCCTGGGTCGTTTGTTTATCTCGACCAACGCAGACGCGCCAGCAGCCAGTGTGGCGTTCACGCGTATCGATACGGCGGCGCAGCCCAACCGGTTCATCAGTGGTATCGCGGTTGATCCGGCCAACCCGTATCACGCGTTCGTGACGTATTCCGGCTACAACGCGTATACGCCGACGACGCCGGGCCACGTGTTTGATGTGACATTTGATCCTGCAAGCGGAAAGGCGACCTGGAAGGATATCAGCTACAACCTGGGAGATGCGCCCATCACCGGTATCGCGTTTGATGGATCGCGCGGGGACCTGTACATTGCTACCGATTTTGGCGTTTCGCTACTGCCATCGGGAGCCGGTACGTGGAGTGGTGCCGCTCCTGGATTGCCAATGGTGGCGGTCTATAGCCTGACGATCTCCACCTCTGGTCGCGTACTCTACGCGGCGACACATGGACGAGGGGCATGGAGGCTGAACCTGCCCTGATGGACAGACCAGGGCGGGGACAAGCCCAGCCCGTACCCTATACGAAGTATCATACCGACCGTATAGGGACGGGCTTGTCCCCGCCCTAATCCAGCTTTTTTTGCCGTTTGGCGGAGCCTCCCAGCTTGCCAATACGGCTGTAGAAATCGGGATCCTGTCGCTCTTTGGTGGTTTTGCCGCCTTTTTTGCCCATTTCTGAGAAATGTTCTGGGCCGTATTTGGCCATGTTGGCCGAGCCGCCTTTTCTGGCGATCGAGCGGTAGTATTCACTACCGCGCTTCTCCTTGAGCCTGGTGCCGCCTTTCTTTCCGATAATCCGATAGTAATTTTCACCGTACTTGTCGCGAACCGCGCTTCCCCCCTTACGGCCCGCCTCTGATGTTGATATGGGGGTGGGTTTTTCTTCGCCTATTGGCAACATGGTTAACCCCTTTCCCCGGTCTCATGCCTCCTCCGGCTGATCCCCAGGATGAAAAATAAATGAAGCGGAGGACGCGATGTTGGCGAACCATTTGACAGCCAGCCTACCAACTGGGTCCTTATTCCGACTGCCAACGCACTGCGTGCTACACTGAGTGTCAGGCAGTCGGCAAGGTATGAACTGCGTTCTACGCTTCGCGTCAGGTAGGCTGCAAGGAACGTATCGCGTCCCTACAAGAGCTAGCTTGTGAGCAGAGTATAGGGGAAAGCTGAACAAGTGTCAATGTAAGCGGTGTTACATGAAAAAGTTGTAATTTTCACCTATGCAATGCGGGCGAGTGATGCATGTGAATGAAATAAAGAGGCATGGTGATGGACGGCGGGCGACGCAAGCGTCCCATCCCCACGTCCACATCCACTCCCGCCCCTACAGTATGGCCGATTTATTTTTGAAAGATCTTTATAGGGGCCCTATGCAGAGTGCAACGCGGGCGCGCTAGCAGAAAGGCGGTTGCGCAGTTTCTGGCATGTTGCTTGCCATTGGGTGGCAAGATGCTCGAAGAATGTTGGGGATTCGACGGCCTTTTGAAAGGCGTGCAGCAGCTCTTCGATAGTTTGATACCGTTGGTTGGGGTCCTTCTCTAATGCGCCGAGTATGACTCGCTCAACCGAGCGAGGAAGGGAGGGGTTGTAGAAAGAAGGGGCCAGCGGCTTTGTTTCCAGGTGATGCAGGCAGATTTTCCAATCGCTGGGTCCATCGAAAGGCAGGCGGCCAGCGAGTATCTGGTAGAGCAGGATTCCCACCGAGTATACGTCGCTACGCTGGTCTACCCGTCCCTGGAAAAGTTCAGGAGCCATGTATTGAGGGGTTCCCATGACGCGGCCCTGATGTGCTGGCTTTTCACCGAGCCAGGTGACGATACCGAGGTCGGTGAGATAGAGGTTATGGTCCTGGTCAAACAGGATGTTGGTGGCTTTGATATCGCGATGGAGTAGGCCCAGCGAATGCATGTAGGCCAGGGCGCTTGTAAGCTGTTCAAGCACAACATAGGCTTCGTCCAGGGTGAACACACCTGTCGAGAGCATGTCTTCGAGTGTTCCACCTTGCATATAGGGCATAACCAGGTAATGATATCTTCCAAAGTTACCAGCATCCAGACACGGCATGATATGCTCGTGCTCCAGGGCCTGCATGATCTCTCTCTCGCGATTCAACATGTCCAGGTCGGCGATATAGCTGTCGACGACTTTGATGGCGAAGTATGCTCTGGTGTAGATATGATATCCCAGATAGACGGTGGACATGCCGCCTTGCTGTAACTGATTGATCAACCGGTAGGGACCGATACGAGTTCCTGCTGTAGGGACGTGATTTATGGCGTCCACGTCTGTATAATCAAGAACGGCTGACATAGCGAAGATACCTCATTCCTAACAAACAAAATTTCAGGGACGACCGCAAAGGATTTCAGGGCGACCGCAAGTGACGGTAGATAGTCCCTGAGATGTACACGAAGGAGGGTTGATAAGAGACACGGGTAAAGCGCTCAAAAGTGGCAAAAATTCTGTATGATTAGTTATTCTCAGGGATGTCTAACCTGACACATTCTGCGTATTAAGCAAATGCGCGTGAAAGATAAGAAAGTGTGGAGATTCTATACGGCTGTGTCACCCAAGTTGGAAGTGGAACGTGTTGTAAAGGTGTGGGAACGCTCAAGCCAGAGGGATGTGGTTCCTGTAAGGAGGAGAAAACAGCGATGGCAAAACAGATCGTGGTCGTTGATGATGATCGGGACATCCTGGAGTTTATGCAATTGACGCTGGAGTACGAAGGCTATCGCGTCAAAGCCAGCCTGGATGGTGGCTGTTTTCGGCAATTGCAGCCGGGTGATCTTCCCGACCTGATCTTGCTGGATGTGCAGCTCTCAGGAGAAGATGGGCGCGCCATTTGCCGCAGATTGCGGGCCAATGAACTGACCAGACGCATTCCCATCATCCTGTACTCCGCCATCGATGTTGGCAACCAGGTACGCAAGGAAGGCTACGCTGACGATTTCTTGCCTAAGCCCTTTTCTCTGGATACGCTCATCAATAAAGTGCAACAGCATCTTCCCTCCTAACTTCCCAGGGCGACCACAAGGGCCGGAAGAGTGTGCCCTGAAATCCTGTTATTCTTCTTTAAGATGGCCCTGATCGAGGGCCAGATCGTTCTTGCGGCTTCTATGCGCGCGTGGGGTTTTAGGATGTGCGTAATCGGGAAGTTTGCGGGCCCTGCGTGAGCGTAATTTCCGTTCTCTGGCCTCCACAAATTCATTGGAGAGCCGGGAGTAAAGGCTCTCCCACTCATCCAGAATGCGCAGGCGGTCATGCTGTGCGATGATTTCCAGACCTTTGGCGGCCATCTGTTTGCGCAGGGAGATGTCTCCCGCAAGGATGTCGAGATCACTCGCCATTACGTCGCTATTGCCGCGTGGGAAGAGGAAACCATTCTTCTCGTGATGTACCAGTTCAGGCAGGGCGTAGGCGTCGGCGGCTACGATGGGCAGGCCACAGGCCATCGCTTCCATGGTAGCCAGGCTTTGTAAATCCGCCTCCGATGGAATAGCGAAGATATCCGACAGGCGGTAGAGTTCGATCAGCTCCTCGTCGCTGATGAAGCCGAGAAAGGATACTTTGTCGTGAAGGTGAAGCGCGTCTACCTGCGCCCGCAGTTCCGCTTCAGCGGAGCCAGTACTGGTAATGACGATATGGGCGTTCTCTTGCATCTTAGCGGCTGCGTCAACCAGTACGTCGATGCGCTTTTCCTGGCTCAAGCGATTCGCAGATAGGATGATGGGACGGTCCGATGGCAGGTGGAAGCGTGAACGCAGCGCTTCATCGGGCAAGCCTGGTGTGTATTTCACCAGGTCAATCCCATTGGAGATGGCCCTGGCCGGAGACCGCAGTCCATGTTCGTAGAGCAGGTTGAGCGCGGTCATGGTCGGGGCCGTGACGTATTCACAGCGATTGCAGAAATTCACCAGGTAGGTGTATGAGACATTCATGAAGGATTTGCCGAAGAATGGGTCCGATGACAGTGAGCGACTCATGTTGATGGGCAGGTAGTGATTCGTTGCGATGACGGGTTTGCGCAGCCCGCCCGCTACAATCTGCGCGATATTCCCCAGCACGACAGGGGAATGAATGTGGATGATGTCGGGATCAACCTGTTTCAACAATCTGCGGAACGGCAGAATGGGTAAAAATGGAATGCGCAATTCTTCGTAGGCCGGCCATTCAAACGAGGAGAAGCGATAGATGTGTACCGAATCCTGAACACGATGGACATCACGCGCACCATAACTGGGCGCGACAACCGCGACATGGTGTCCTCGATCGGCGAAGTCGTGTGCCAGCCCATGGGTTACTTTTGGGACACCGCCGACCATGGGAGGGTATTGATCGGTGACGATCATGATACGCATGGCTATCGCTCAATTCTAGTAGGGACAAGGGGCGGTGGTGAGGATGGGTGGGGGCCTTGTGCTTGTCCTATGTGCCTTATCGTAGCCCCAGCAAGGACAAGCACAAGGCCCCCACCCATCCTCACCACCGCCCCTTGTCCCTACGTTATGCCCGGCGTTTGCTCCTTGATTTTGTAAGTTATCCTTCTGTAGCCGTTTCGGTTGGGGTACCGGTAGGAGCAGCAGTAGCGGCGGCTTCCTTCTCTTCCTCAGCTTCCTCGGCCTTTTCAGCGCGAGTCGCGGCGATCTTGAGAATAGGCTCATCGGGGTCGGTGATGAGTGTGAAACCTTCTGGCAGCTTGACATCCTTTACATACAGTATGTCATCGATATGGGCCAGGGAGGATACATCAACCTCTAGCTCGTTCACAATGTCCTGGGCCATACATTCCACTTCCAGCGTGTCCAGCAGGTGTAGCAATACGCCGTCTTCATCCTTGACGCCGGGAGCTTCACCAACGGTGTGCAGCGGAATTTTCATGACGATACGTTCACGCAAACTCACACGGAAGAAATCGATATGCAGTATCTTGCTGGTGGTCGGGTGGCGTTGGATATGACGTACCAGCGCTGTCTGAGTACCAGCGCTTCCATCCATGAGCAGTGAGATAATGCCGGAGGTCTTATGCGCGCGCCGCAAGGCATCGAACGCGAGTGCTTCAAGCTGCACTGCCTCTGAGGCCTCGTGGTGTCCATAAATATTGGCCGGGATTATTCCCGCTTTGCGTAAGCGTTTGGTCGCTTTTCCAGTTACTTCGCGTTTGCTAACCGCTAATTCAATTTGTTCTGCCATGATAGTATTTCCTTCTTTGGTTCTCTGCCACTAGTGGGTCACACCGCAATTGAGTAGGCGTTCCCCAGAGGGATACGTACCACAGGGACAGCCTGTAGCGCGCGTTCAATCCTTTTCTTTCAACACCTGGTTATTTGTGGCGTGACCCACAAGTGGACGCGATATGGCGAACCTTTTGAGAGCCAGCCTGCCAACGAACTGCGTTCTACGCTTCGCGTCAGGCAGGCTGCAAGGAACGTATCGCGTCCCTACAAATTATTTTCTTCGCCTTCGGAAGAAGGCCTGGATGGCTTCTGTTGATAGGGTGTTCAGTACGTCACCGGGACGTAACCAACCCTTCCGAGCTATATTTATACCATAACGCATCACATCTAATCCATCCATGCTGTGTGCGTCGGGATTAACTGGTATTTTGATGCCCTTGTCACGCGCCCGGTGCAGGTAGCGCCAGTCTAAGTCCAGCCGCGAGGGATGGGCGTTGATTTCGATGCAGACGCCATGTTCGGCGGCCGCGTCGATGACCGCCTCGATATCCAGGCTATACCCTTCTCGTTCAAGCAGGATACGCCCGGTGGGATGTCCGATGATATCGACGTAGGGGTTGGAGATGGCGCGCAGCATGCGTTGGGTCTGCTCTTCCTGCGACAGGTTGAACAGGCTATGGATGGACGCCACGACAAAATCCAGACTCGCCAACGTTTCATCCGAGAAATCGAGCGCTCCATCACGCAGGATGTCGCATTCGGTGCCTTTCAGGATATGAATACGGCCCGCGAACTCTTTGTTCAGGCGGTCAATTTCCTCACCCTGACGGCGCAGGGCATCTTCGTTCAATCCACCTGCATAGGCCGCGAGCTTGCTATGGTCGGTGAGGCCGAGATAGGCATAGCCACGCGCGATGCAGGCTTCGGCCATCTCGCGTATGGTGTTCTGCCCATCGCTCCAGGTTGAATGCGCGTGCAGCACGCCGCGCAGGTCGCTCACATGCACAAGCGTGGGCAGTGTACCGTGTATGGCGGCTTCGATCTCCCCGGTATCTTCGCGCAGTTCGGGTTCGATATAGGCCATGCCGAGCGCGGCATAGATATCGGCCTCATCTTTGCAGGGTATCAATTCCAGGTGCGGCTCTTTACCACGGAAGAGGCCATAATCGTTGATGGTCATATTCATGCTGAGCGCGCGCCGCCGCAGTGGAATATGGTGCTCTTTGGAGCCTGTGAAATGGTGCAGCGTATATGGAAACTGGCTATCATTGACGACGCGCAGGTCCATATTGATGCCGCTTTTCAACACCACGCTCGATTTTGTTTCACCTTTGCCGGTAATAGCCTGGACAGTGGGCTGGCTGGTGAATATGTCCATGATCTTGCGCCGGGTGGTATCACCGAGATCATCAGCGACACTCGCTACGATATCAATGTCGCCAATTGTTTCGCGGCGGCGGCGCAGGCTGCCCGCGACCTGCAAGCGCACGATCTCAGGGATAGCAGCCAATACTTCTCGTACCCGCTCAGCCTCTTCCTCGGCTACCGGGTACAGGAAACGGCCACTATGCTGCGCCAGGAAAGCAAGACCCTGCAATATCTTATCCTGCGTCTTTTTGCCAAAACCGGGCAGCGCGGCTACTTTGTCCTCTTTGCAGGCTTGCTCCAATTCCTCAATGCTATTGATATGCAACTGATTGTACATCGCATTGATTTTTTTCGGCCCCACACCGGGAATGCGGCGCATCTCCAGCTTGACCTGCGGCGTAGTGGCGACCAGTTCATCATGGAGCGCCATCTGCCCGCTATTGACCAGCTCTTCGATGCGCTTGACAATGGTTGAGCCCAGGCCCGGTACGCCTTTGAGCTTGCCTTCGCGCGTCAGCTGCTCGATATCGCCATCCAGGGCGCTGACGGCACGCGCTGCATTCTCATAGGCGCGCACCTCGAAGGGATTGCTGCCCTCTTTCAATTCGAGCAGGCTGGCAACGTCTTCCAGCACTTGAGCAACCTGATTCTTGTCCATACCGTCCTCAGTATTAAGTTAAACGTAAATCAAAGAATTCCGGCGGGCGGACCGTCACCTCGAAAGGATTGCGCCCCTTGAGGTCGCGGTTGAGGTAGCGTTTGCAATCGAAATGCGCCAGCAGCCAGCAATGCCATTCATTGGTGACGAAGAGGGCATCCCAGGGCTTTTCCGTTCCCATATCCAGTATCTTGTTACAGACGAAGCAGCGCCCCATACCAGCGGCTACCGCGCGCTCAAACCATTGGTAGACAAATTGGTGGAAGTCTTCCAGCGTCATCAGTTCAAGGCTTGACGGTGGATAGCCGAAGAGTACCGGGTCAGGGCATTCGCGAAAATCGGTGGCGGCGCGGCTCAATGCGATAACGGGCGCCTTCACCGTGACCTTGATTTCATCATGCTCCGGGTCGTCAGCCGCCGTCACGATGTCGTGCAGCAGCAGCCCTTCGCGGGCAAACCATGCCAGTAGTTCGTTTCTCATCACTGTCTTCTCTGTGTAACGTGGATACTACTGTACCATGTTGTGAGGAGGTAGTCAATTCTCATTCAGCGTCTTTACCCTCTTCCACAGGTCTCTCCACTCTTGTGAGGAATATGATTCAAATGCACGATTCTCTTCACGGATGACCTGCTCCATCGCCTGGAAGCGCCCTTTGAATTTGCGATTGGCGCGGCGCAGGGCTTCCTCGGCATCGATATGCAGTTCACGGGCTAAACGTGCTACCATGAACAGCAGGTCGCCCATTTCTTCGCGCTGGTGTTCTGGGGTTGTAGCTGCCTGCAACTCTTGCAATTCCTCGGAGAGTTTGTTGAGGACTGCCTGGACGCTTTTGTAGTCGAAGCCGACTTTGCCCGCGCGTTTCTGGTATTCTTGCGCCACGATCAATGATGGGGAAGCGAGTGGGACGCGATCAAGGATGCTCTCCTGCTCCACATCCTTCCCGGCGGCGATGCGTTCCTGGCGTTTGATGGCCTCCCAGTTTTGTACGACCTGCCCGGCGCTGTTGACTTCGACCGCGCCGAAGACGTGGGGATGGCGGCGAATGAGTTTGGCGCTGACATGCTCGAAGACATCGCCGATGGCAAAATCTCCTTCCTGGCGGGCGATCTCAGCATGGAGGTAGACTTGCAGCAGCAGGTCGCCGAGTTCTTCGGCCAGCTTCTCCATGTTGTTCTCTTCCAGGGCCTCGACGACTTCGTAGGTCTCCTCGATCACGTAGTGGATGAGTGACTGGTGGGTTTGCTGGCGATCCCAGGGGCAGCCGTCAGGTTCGCGGCGCAGGCGATAGGTGATATAGCGTAAGGTTTCGGGCAGGCGCAGGGCCGACCATTCATCAACGGGGGGAACATACAGTGTGCTGAGGTGATTGGCAAAGCTATTGCGATCCAGTTCATACAGCGGCATCTCGATTACTGTTTCATCAGCTTCGACGCCAGCCGCTCGCACCAGCTTGACGGGCCATTCATCGGGGTAACATTCGCTTAATGCAAGCTTGACATCGCTGGCGAGGCGTCGATTGTAGACCTGCGCAACGAAGAGAGGCGTGGTCGGAACGATTTTGCCCGCTATTTCGTCGGTGCGCAGCCCTGCCAGCGTGGTAGCATCGATCAACTGCATGCCGGAGGTGAACGGGTCGAGTTCTAGTGCCTCGCAGACCGGCTCTAAGAAAGAAAGGCCAGCGACGACGCGCGTACTCAGCCCACGCTCACGCGCCAGTGGTAAGAGCAGTTGCACAGTTGCCTCGCCAATGAGTGGGTGGCCAGGTACAGCATAGGCGAGGGGTTGCAGGGTGGCAAGGTCACAGACCTGCTGCGCGATACGCTGGTAGAGGGTATTCCAGTCGTCTGATTCTTCGTAATAGGAGTCGAAAGACTCAACGCGCAGGTTGGGTAACGCCTGACGTAAGGGCGCTATGGTGGGATGGATAAGTGTACGGAAGTAGACCGTTGTGTGTTCTTGTTCTGCCTGTACGAAATACGCGTGCGCCTGTCGTGTAAGATCGTCCCAGCGACCCGGCCCAAGCCCTACGATAGTGATTGCTGTTGTCATGCCGTTGTTGTGCCTCGTCCTCTCTCTGTTAGCATACATGAATGTAGTGTAGCGAGAGTACGGGCATGTGTCAAATATGGAGGGTAAGCTTTCTGCTCACAGTTCAAGTATGCCCTATATGAGTGACAACAGTATGTCAGCAGCAAAACGATTTTTTGCGGGAGGACGATTTTGGCGATTATAATAAAGATAGCCAGGCGATATGTGAAGCGTTGAAGTCATTGAAGAGGCATTGTCGAATAGCATTCAACGTGATATGCTTACAATGATATTATCGCTCGCTTCCGAAGGAGAAGGAGGTTATTTCATTTATGGCATCTTCTCAAGTTCAGAAAGTCCTCTGCCCGGTGTGTCACCAGGCGGACCAGGTCCAAAAAGCGTCAGTGGCGTATGAAAATGGCGTGACGCGCCTCCAGCCGCCAACCATGCCTATGGCGCATATAGGCATGATGAGTTACATCATCATTGCTTTTGGCCTTGTGGCTATGGGCGCATTTTTTATCCTGGTATGGAGCGGCACAAGCTTAGGCGGCTGGCCTATTGCTGTACAGGTAACAGTAGTTGCGCTCACTATTCTTGCGATCATAACTGCCCTGGTGATTTCCTTCCTCGCTTTTCTTCGCGTGGTGCAGGGGGATATGAAAACGCAGAAATTGTTGCCTGCCTATGACGAGGCGATGGAGAAATGGCGTCGTCTTTATTATTGCAAGCGGGACGATGTGGTATTCGACCCGCAAACAAATAAAATCATTTCGGAGGCTGAGCTGCGCTCGATATTATCTGTCGAGGCCAATGTCGCACACCAGGAGGAATCCCCACAAGCGGCTGTTTCACATCAAAAATAAAAACGGCAGCATTTTTACTCAATAGGCATCAACCTCACGAAAAAGGCACGGGTGATCCGTGCCTTCTCTATTTCCACAGGCTTCCCGGTGTACTCGCTGTCAAATCGTTTTCTGCTGTTCGGGCTGGTGAGTATGCCGTGGGAGCCTCACCCCTCTATTTTGCTCTCCGGTATGATGATAAAAGAAGAAACAATCAGTATTGATTGTACATCATCGTGGGAGAGATATTTGTGGCTGCATCAAATACGCTTCTAGATATCATTGCGCACCTGCAACAGCATGTTTCAGCGACGCATGGTCGGCGTATGTTGCTGGATTATGCGCGTAAAAGGGCGCGAGCACGCCTGGGGTTGCTCTTTCGAGTTGATACGGCGCGTCAGGAGCTCATTCTGGTAGAGCAATGCGGGCATGCGCCTCAATATGCGCTTCCCTCCGAACATGTAGAGATTGGATTGAATGGTCTCTTTGGCTCTGCTCTACATCAAGGCGGTCTGTTAAGCGTAGCCGATAGCTACAGCGTAGCTCAAAGCCTGCCAGCCGAGCATAGCTGGACATGGCGTGGGGGGCGTGTTGTTATGAGCGCGATAGAGACGATCAAGTCTGATGTAAAGGGGGTGATGGTACTCTGCGCTGGCCCAAAAGCATCCAAAACACCTTTGACCATAGATATTGAGCGTGAGGTGCTGCTTTGTACGTCTTTGCTTGCTACGTACCTTGGTGGGGATGGAGAGGAGAGCACATCTGTAGGGGTGGGGGTCGTCGAGGAGGAGATGCAAGAGGTAGCGATCCTGCCGGCGGGCGACGCAAGCGTCCCCTCCCAACCCCACACAACCCCCGCCCCTACGGAGGTGGTGGCGACTCCGCTGAAAGGCGAGATGATGTGGGGCAGCAGCTTCTATGATCTCTCGACGCTTTACGAAATGGGGCTGCTGGTGAATGCCAATGTGGATGAGCAAGCGTTTCATCAAAGCATTTTGGAGTATCTGGCTCAAACGCTGCGTGCTGCTGGCGGGTGTTTGTGGCTGTACCAACCTTCTCAGGCACGGTTTGTATTTCGCGCCAGTTGCGGTGAGCATGCTTCCTATCTTAAGCTGGTAGCGGATGAACTGGTGGGATTGGCCAGCGAACGGGAAAATGTGGAAGGGAAGGTGAGTCGCGCTTTGCGCATCGTCACCTGGTCGTCTGAGCGCGTGGTGATCCTGCACACCTTAGAATGCATGGGGCAGTTGGTTGGCGCGGTTGCCTTCGCTTTGAAGAACGATCTGACGGCAGAGCAGCGCGCGTTATGCGCGACTATGTGTCATGTCGCGGCGGTGATCTTGCGCAATCAACAGGTGCGTATCGTGGAGCAGCAGGCTACTATCGACCAGGAGCGCAGCCGTATTGCGCGTGAGATTCATGATAGCGCGGCGCAGGATATTGCTCACGTGTTGCATATACTCGAATTGGTGCAGCGTATTTTTGAGAGACAGCCACAGGCCGCCCTACGCGAGCTTCGTCGTGCGCGTGAAAGACTGGTCGAGAGCCTGAACGATTTACGTAGAAGTATTTCATCGCTCCTGCCCGCCCAGCTTGAGAAGTCGAGTTTTGATGATGCGCTGCGCGGTTTGCTCGACGAGTTTAGTAAGAGCGAACCTGCAATCGCACTGCATTACGAAGCAGCCAGGCTCAAACACTGGCCTCCCTCGCTGGAGGTTCCCCTCTATCGTGTTTTGCAGGAGGCGTTGCATAATGTACGGAAACACGCACACGCCACCTACGCTGCCGTACATATTCAGACACTGCCCAGTATGTTGATTGTGCAGGTGAGCGATAATGGCACCGGGTTTGATGTGGAAGAGGCTCATAGAGATGCAGCGCAGAACGGCTCTTCCGTCCACTTCGGTTTACGCATGATGCAGGAACGTGTCGAGCAGGCCGGGGGAACGCTGGAGATTGTGAGCAAGCCAGGCGCAGGTACAACGCTCAAGGCGCGTTTCCCGCTTTTGCCTCTCGCAGCGAGCTTAACCAATCGCGAGCGCGAAGTACTGCGCTTACTCGTCGATGGCTCTACCAATCGCATGATCGCCGAAAAACTCTCGGTGAGCATCGAAACCGTCAAATCGCACGTCCGCCATATTATGCAAAAGCTGCATGTGAAAGATAGAACGCAGGCGGCTGTGATGGCGACAAAGCAGCAGTGGATTTGAATTTAGAAGGGCCAGCATGGTTTCCAGGGCGACCGCGAGGGTCGCCCCTACAATACGACGGCGGCTATTCGATTAGGCGTGTATTGTAGGGGCGACCCTCGCGGTCGCCCTGTACCTGGCTAATAGGCCATCCCCCATATTCCTCAACTGTTCTATCAATCTCTCGCATTATGCGTGTGGTTTCTGCTAAAATCGCAACTATCTTTTGATATTGCTCAATTTCAGCATCGCTGAGCTTGCGGCCTTTGCGATCTTTCAGCCACTTCTGGCAGACCTGGTAGCCGCCGATAGAGAATGTCCAGGCGGTCAGGGGCACACTCTGAAAAGATTGCGATGCGTTGATCCAGACCTGACCCGTTGTCTCATCTTGCTCACATGGGGCATACAGGACCATCTCAACACGATTATCGCCTGGAATGGGATAATTCGTTACCGGCTGAACTTCGTATTCCATGAGGTGCAAGCCCACCAGCCTCTCACCCAGCATACATAGCGTGCGAAATAAGGCGTGATTAGAGGTTAGAGGCAGGCGAGGAAAGTCTCGTTTGAGAAATGGGGCGTAGCGCGCACGATAGGTTGGAGAGTAGAGAACGGCGTAAATATAGGCAAAGATGTCTTCCGGGCCTATAGTGTATTGCAGATCGCCGTGTCCAGCGGATATCCACTGCATGCCCAGGCGTGGCACCACACCTGCAATAAAGGCGGGTGCGAGGTTGACGCTGCGTTCAGGTTGTGAAGAGCCGGTGTAGAGATAGAGAGGAAAGAGGTTGTTCCCTCCGCGGCGATAGAGGTTAAATTCGGTAATGAGGCGCGTGCAGAAGACGATATCCCATGTATGCTGGTTGATGACCTGCCCGGCCTTGCCAATCGCCAGGCCGAGATTTTTTCCGGCCAGCATATGGCGCATGACACGCTCGCGCAGGTGAACTGCGACATGGCGGTTGAAGACCGTCCAACGGGTATCAAAGGGGCGATAGAGAATTTCAGTGAGATGCTGATGCCAGGAAGGATCGCTCAAGGCTTGTTTGGCGCTTGCATAGTGCCACTGGTCTTGAGAACAGAGGCGGAAGCGTTGACGCGCTTCGAGTTCGGTATCGCTGACGAGCAGCCATTCGACCTTGCTGATGGCCTCGTCTTTGCTCCATGCTATGGCGAAGTCGTCATGACAGGTGATGATGCCGGGAGCGGGGTCGCCATTTGGTCGAAAGATATCTGGCAGGCTCCAACCGGCTTCGTATTCTGCCAGGTATTGCGTGTCCTGCGGTGCAAAAAGGTAGGAGGGAGGCTGCGGGTGCATTACTGTCCAGTTTGTATTCTCAAGATGATGGTTCGCCAGCCATGCCAGCTTTTCTTCGCGGCTTCCCCAGAGGTGGGCGTGGTGGATGGGAGGGGAATTAGTATCTCCCCACTTTACGAAGATACTAATGGCTACACCCTGCTGAATAGCGAAGACGTTCTCATCATTTGAGCCGGTGGGGGTTCGTTCTTTTTTCTTGCTGTTGCCGTGCAGGTCAAGGATGAAGAGTTCATCGAAGCTGTGCATGAGGCTGCGGCGCATGCCTCGGAAGGTGGGGTTGTCGAGATAGCTATGGTTGGTGATGAAAGCCAGGATGCCCTGACCGGCCTGGTCGATCTGCCACTGGGCGTAGCGCAGGAATTTTACGTAGTCATCGCTCAACCATTTCGCCTGCGCCGGTTTCTTGAGTTCAGGATATCCCTCTTTATATGTGTCGAGTAAGGAGGTAATCGACGAGTCTTTATTGGCTGAATGGCCCGCATAGGGTGGATTGCCCAGGATGATGAGCACAGGTTTTTTTGAAGATAAGAAACTACGCTGCCAGGGCGGGGGCAAACCCGGCTCGTACCCTATACGAACCAGACCTTTCCAGGGCGGGGGCAAACCCGGCTCGTACCCTATACGGGTGGACGTCTGGTTCGTGTAGGGTACGGGCTGGGCTTGCCCCTGCCCTGGTAATTCTTCATCCCTACAGAAATCGGTCAAAGCATTGCCCAGTTGCAATAGGAGACCAGGGCGACCGCAAGGAGCGTACTCTTCCGGCCCTTGCGGTCGCCCTGGTAAAACCATATCGGCAAGGTAGAGGTGCAAGGTAAGTTGGGCGATCAGGTAAGGTGTTCTTAAAAGTTCAATTCCTAGCATGCGAGGAAGAAAATATTGTGCGAGATGTTGTGACCAGTTTTCTGCTGCGCCCTGCTTCTCATAGGATGCTTGTATATGTTCAAGTATGGCCTGCAAAAATATACCTGTCCCGCAGGCGGGGTCAAGGATGGATATGTTGCTGGCAGTATCAGCCAGGCCTTCAGCACAACCAAAACGAGTGCGCAGGAGATAGTCTATCGAATGCACCATGTAGGAGACGACGGGGCTGGGCGTGTAGTAGACGCCGCGCATTGCACGTAAGCGAGGGTTGTAATGTTGCAAAAATGCTTCATAAAAATAGGTGAGAGGGTCTTTGTGGCATATGAGCTGAAGATGGGCGCGGATGCTCTCCATGTCTGCTGCGGCTAGCAGGTCTATCAGCGCATCGACGGCACTGCATAGCGCTTCGTCCTGTGGGCATGTCTCACGAATTGCCTCGAAAAACTGGCGCTGGAAATCGCTTTTATAAAGTAATGTGCTGTCGAAGGAGCGACGCTGGAATGGTGCTGATGCTGTATGATAGTAACGGGCCGCGAAGAGGCTGACCGCGAGAACCTGGGCAGTTATATCGGCAAATTCGCTGCTACTCGTTTCGGGGGTTGTGGCGTATAGCTGGTAGAGTCCCTGGATATTCTCACTATCGCGATACTGCTCAAGCGCAGCACTGATAAGATCGCGTATGGTGTGAGCCATGTGGGCCATCTTTTTGATCAGCACGATTGCTTGATCAGTCTTTTGCTTATGCAAGGGGACAACAACCTTCAAAGAGAGGGCAATTAGAAAAAATCTATGCCTTGTGAGAAAACATCAGATATGAGTGTGCTATTGTCTTAGAATGCTGGTAAAAAACTGTCCTACTTTACAGCTAAAACCCTGTAGAATCGGCGATTGTAGGGTGTCGGCCTCATCGAGGGTCTTGTCGAGGGTAAGAACGGCCTCCTTGCGTTGATAGACTTCAAGACGCCGCTCTTGCCAGTTCACAACCCAATATTCTTTAGCCCCACGACGCGAGTATAGTTTGAGTTTTAGTTCGCGATCGCGGCGCTCATTGGTTGAACCTGGTGAAAGGACTTCAACCACAAGTTCAGGAGAGCTATGTAGTTTCCCATCTGCTCGAAGTGCGGTAGCCAATCGTTCATGGCTTATCCAAACTACATCTGGTACCACATCGTCGTCATCAGCAAAAATCAGCCCTGGCGCAAAAATCGGCATACCAGTTTGTGCTTGATCGCTCCAATGTGAGAGTAATGCGAACACGTTGCCACACACGATCTGGTGGTGCAGATGTGGTTGTTTTGAGACGTACAATTCTCCGTCAATAATTTCATATCGGTTGTCGTTTTCTGGCATTAGCTCGAGGTCATGTGAAGTCCAGCGTAGTGTTTCCATGATGCTCTCTGCTTTCTTCAGCTCACATAAGCGTTGGCTACATTGTAACATAACTACAAGCAATACCCAATATGCTTACAAGCGCGGGGCGAGAGATATGTTATACTTGAACGAGTAAGATCGAAGTAGTCACCCAATAGGCATCAACATAAGCTGGGAAACCAGGCGCAGGGCCAGATGATCCGTAGCCGGCGGGGTGGGGGAGTGCTCGTGTTCCTCCAAATTGTCAGCGCGATGAACAGGACGCGGGCGACCATAAAGGCCCTCCCAACCCCTCATCTGCCGCCCTCGCCCCTACGGATGTTGATGGGATTGTTGTTAGGTTGATGTGTATTGGAAGACCGAAGTAGTTATCCTCTGCTTAAGAGGAGAAAATGACACCCAGGATTGTATGGTGGCATCCTGGGTGTTTTTTACTCGAATTTTTAAGAAGGGAGACTCAAGCATAGTGGTTGGCTCTTGTTCTCGTGGCGCTGCGGAAGTCGCTTTGCTGTTCGCCTCGTGCTATATTTTTCGCCGGTTAACGAAAGGATCGATTTAATACCATGACGCAAGTCACTATCTGGAATGAGTTTCGCCATGAGCGAACAGACCCACACGTAGCGGCGCTGTATCCTCATGGTATGCATGCCACGCTCGCTGAGGGACTGGCCCGAACAGGTTTGGCAATACGTACAGCGACCTTAGATGAAGCTGAACAGGGTCTCCCCGAGACGGTACTTACCACGACGGATGTGCTGA